>OGCQ01000856.1_pt1 | contig 44482 bp, 36 predicted proteins | sample 1570161 | NCBI WGS metagenome assembly OGCQ01 (sample SAMEA4384402, study PRJEB24528) | human gut metagenome | reverse complement strand
GAAGTGGCTCAGGTTCCGAGAGTGGCTCCGGAAGTGGCTCAGGTTCCGAGAGTGGTTCCGGAAGTGGCTCAGGTTCCGAGAGTGGCTCCGGAAGTGGTTCCGGAAGTGGTTCGGGTTCCGAGAGTGGCTCCGGCTCTGGAGAGACAAAGTTAGTTTTACGGGATCATGTTAGTAGTGAAGCAGATAAAGCTGCAACGTCCGGTGCAGGAACAAAAGAAGATGATTCACTTATTTTCACACTTACAAAAAATGGAACGATTAGTGGAGCGTTTGTCAAGAAGCTTATTTCTGAAGGAAAATATGCAGAGTTCCGCTCATATAAATCGGAAGAATCTAAGAATCCAATTGCAACATTTGAGCTTTCACCAGACACGAAAGTTAATGTTTATGATAACGATAATTATACAGTTAATAAGTTAAACGAAGGTGGAGATTCAAGAACTTTACATAATTCGATAGAATCAGTAAGTGAGAGAGATAGTTCTAGTGGAGATGGTTCTTCTGCGGGTAATGCGTATATTTATTATCTAAATGTTAACGGAAGAGTAAAAGGTTCAGTCATTAAGTCATTACATGATTCTAAAAAGTATGCTACGTTTATTGAATTTGATGAAAACGGCAAGGAAAAGAACAGATATGAATATAATCCAGACAGAGTATTTACAGATTTAGAGGAAGATGGATTATATAAAGTGTCAGATTTCGACAACTTAACTATAAGACCTGCATACAAAGATTTAAAAGCAGATAAGTTAGAGGATGGACAAAAAGATTCCAACGGCAAATACATTTTCTATTTACAAAAAGGTGGAAAAATCAGCGGTTCTTTATTGAATGACTTGATTAAAAAGGGTATTAATGCCAAGTTTATTGAGTACGCATCCGAAAAAGATTATGACAATGAGAATACAGAGAATGCAAATACATTAGAGATTACTTCCTCCAGCAAGTTTACAGTGGAGCTTGCAGATGGGACAGGATATACCATCTCTTATTTAAAGAGTAAGGTGAAGAAAGATGACCCATCGAAGCCAACTACAGAACATGAAAATCCAACAACTCCTTCTACAGACAAAAAGATTAAGTTTAAACAGAATCGTAAGAGGGTAACCGCAGGAAATGGATGTCTGCTTACCGTTGTAACAGAAGATGGAAAGAGTATTGATCAGAGTAAAGTTACATGGAAGCTTAGTGATAATATCTCAAAAGATACGACAATCACAAAAACAAAGTCAGGTGTCTGGCTGTATGTGGACGAGGGAGAGCCGTCTTCTTCTGTAACAATCACAGCACAGGTAAAGAATGTAAAAGGAATTTCAAAAGAGCAGATTTCAAGAACACTGATTGTAAAAGGTGCAGATACTGGTGATGATGGAGATGATAATAATGGAGGTGGCTCCGATGATGGTTCAGGTTCAGGCTCTGGCGGTGGTATAGATGACGGAACAGATAGCAGCGGCGGAGATGATAACAGCTATACAGCTGAGGAGTTAAAAGCAGCGATTTCTGATAAGGAAGATGATATCGCACAGGCCAAAGAAGATCTTCATGATGCACAGATTAGTTATAAAGAAGCTAAGGCAGAAGTAGATAAGGCAACAGTAAAGGCAAAACTTGCCGGAACAGTAACGACAGCGTACAGCAAGGGAACACTTCCAACGGATGGTTCAGCCGCAATCGTGGTAAAAGCTGCAGATGGAATGTATGTAAAAACATCAATCAGCGAGATGGAACTTGATAGTGTAAAGGTCGGTGGAACGATCAAATGTGTATCAAGTGATACCGGAGATGAATATACTGCAGAGGTAAAAGAAATTTCTGATTTTCCTACAGCAGACAGTAGTAATGGCGGAGATGCATCTAATCCAAACAGTTCCTATTATCCAATCGTTGCATTTATAAAAGATGCAGATGGGCTAAGTCCTGGAGGCAGTGTTGAAGTTTCTTACAGTTCGAAATCTATGGGAACGGCCAACGAAAACGCAGTATATCTTCAGAAAGCGTATATTCGAACAGAAGATAAGAAGAGTTATGTGTATCTTAGAGATAAGAAGACAAAACGCTTGAAAAAACAGTATATAACGGTTGGAAAGACAATGAATGGACAATATATCGAAATTGTTTCAGGTGTTACAGAAGACGATAATATTGCCTTCCCTTATGGAAAGAATTTAAGAGAAGGAGTAAAGACAAAAATTTCGGAAGACGATAGCGAAATGATTTATTAGGAGGAAGAACAATGCTTGAAAATATAAGATTATCTTTTCAGGGTGTGTGGAGTCACAGACTACGTTCCTTCCTGACAATGTTAGGTATCATTATTGGTATCGCAGCAATTATTGCTATCGTATCAACAATCAAAGGAACAAATGAACAGATTAAGAAAAACCTGATTGGTTCAGGAACGAACACGACAACAGTGCAGCTTACAGAAGAAGGAAACTATCCGGCAGAGATGGAATATGGAATTCCAAAAGGAATCCCGGTTCTTGATGACGATATGCGCCAGCAGCTTGCAGATATTGACCATGTAAAAGATGCATCTTTATATGTATCCCGTACACAGGTTGACTACATTTACTATAATGATACATCACTTTCAGGTGGACAGCTTATCGGAGCAGATTCCCATTATCTTGGGACTTGTGGATACATTATGAAAAGAGGAAGAGGATTTACAGACAGCGATTATGAAAAGTATCGTAAAGTTGCGGTAATAGATAGTGTAGCTGCCGATTCTCTTTTTGGAGACGCCAACCCGGTAGGAAAGACAATTGATATTAAGGGAGAACCATTTATCGTTATCGGTGTTATTGAGGAATCAACAGCATTTAGTCCGGTAATTAATTCGGTGGAAGATTATTATACCTATGTATATAATGATGGAAGTGCCAGTGGTATTGTTGTAATTCCAGATGTTGACTGGAATATTGTGCAGCAGTATGATGAGCCACAGAATGCGAAGCTGCTTGCAGATTCAACAGATAATATGACATCCGTTGGAAAGGCGGCGCAGACCTTATTAAATGAGACGGTAACAAGTAAGAGTATTAAGTATCGTGCAGCCAATATGAATGAGACTGCGGAAGAAAGCCAGCAGGTAAGTGCAACAACGAATAAACAGTTAATTTGGATCGCAAGTATTTCCTTGTTAGTTGGTGGTATTGGTGTTATGAATATTATGCTGGTATCGGTAACAGAGCGTACAAGAGAAATCGGTCTTAAAAAAGCGATTGGTGCAAGAAAGAATAGAATTCTTGCCCAGTTCTTAACTGAAGCGGCGGTACTTACAAGTTTAGGTGGTATCATTGGTACGATTACAGGTATTGCCTTAGCTGAAATTATCGGAAAGATATCTAATGTTCCGATTGCTATCAGTATACCGGCCGTAATCCTTGCTATTGCCTTTTCCACAGTTATCGGAGTTGTATTTGGATTATTACCGGCAGTAAAAGCTGCAAACTTAGATCCAATCGTTGCATTACGTCATGAATAGTGCTATGATACTAAAGCTAAAAAGCAAATATCTGTAATAGAGAAATCATTTGTACGGATATACGGGCAGAGAATATGATTTTGAATATCAATGTATCCGTACATGCCAACTCTATATTTTGTAGATATATTACAAAATTACAGGAATAGAATGTAGATAAGATTAATAAAGAACGATAGGTAACAGGAGAAAAACGATGGGTAAATATTTTGGAACAGATGGTTTCCGTGGCGAAGCAAACGTAGATTTAACCGTAGAACATGCATATCAGGTTGGTCGCTTTCTTGGATGGTATTATGGAAAAGATAAAAAAGAAAAATGTAAAGTTGTTATTGGAAAGGACACACGCCGTTCAAGCTATATGTTTGAATATTCATTAGTAGCAGGTTTAACTGCTTCTGGAGCAGATGTTTATCTGTTACATGTAACAACAACCCCAAGTGTTTCTTATGTAGTAAGAACAGAAGATTTTGACTGCGGAATTATGATTTCTGCCAGCCATAATCCATACTATGATAATGGAATCAAGCTTATCAATTCAAAAGGTGAAAAGATGGATGAAGAAACCATCCTTAAAGTCGAAGATTATATTGATGGAAAGATTGAAGTCCCAATGGCAGTAAGAGACCAGATTGGATGTACGGTTGATTATTCGGCAGGAAGAAATCGTTACATCGGATATTTGATTTCTCTTGCAACACGTTCTTATAAGAACATCAAGGTTGGACTTGACTGTGCTAACGGAAGTTCCTGGATGATTGCAAAGAGCGTATTTGATGCATTAGGAGCGAAAACTTATGTAATCAATGCAGAACCAGATGGATTGAACATTAACATGAATGCTGGTTCTACACATATTGAAGTCCTTCAGAACTTCGTAAAAGAGAATCAGCTTGATGTTGGATTTGCCTTTGATGGAGATGCAGACCGTTGTATCGCTGTTGATGAGAACGGAAATGTCGTAGACGGAGACTTAATTTTATACGTTTATGGACGCTATCTCAAAGAAAAAGGTGCACTTCGCAACAACACTGTAGTAACAACAATCATGTCTAACTTCGGACTTTATAAAGCCTTTGATGAACTTGGTATTGATTACGAAAAAACACAGGTTGGTGATAAATATGTTTACGAAAACATGGTAAAGAACGGACACCGTATCGGCGGAGAACAGTCTGGGCATATCATTTTTAGTAAATATGCAACAACAGGAGATGGAATCCTCACAGCCATCAAGATGATGGAAGTTATGTTAGAGAAAAAGTCCTCTCTTGCAACACTCACATCCCCAGTACGCATTTACCCACAGGTACTTAAAAATGTCCGTGTAAAGAGCAAACCAGAGGCACTGAATGATGCTGATGTACAGGCAGCAGTAAAACAGGTTGCAGAAACACTTGGAAGTACAGGAAGAATCCTCGTACGCGAAAGTGGTACAGAACCAGTGATTCGTGTTATGGTTGAGGCTGAGACCGAGGAAGAGTGCGAAAAATATGTAGACTCTGTAATTGATGTCATCAAGGAAAAAGGACACTGTGAATAAATCCTGATTGAACAAAATCGCTGCACGTAGCTTTCGCAAGCTATCGCGCAGCGATTTTGTTCAATATGATTTTGCTAAAGAAACAAGTTCTTCTGTTGCACTGGAAGATATTGTAATGCCATTAAACTTCGAATGCCTATGATTATACAGATGTTACACAACAGTCAACAAGTATTGACCTGATTACAAATAATGTGTCTGTATCGCTAATCAATATTGCAACCCGGAATTATACTCTATACTCTTCTGGAATATCTTCCTCATCCCACACGATGACATTAAAATTCTTCTGGCATCCCATTTTAATTCCAAAGCCCAGAACGTTATCTGTAGAACGGTCTAAAGCAACTTTGATAAAATCAACTGCTTCTTTATGTTTCTCACCTACAACGTACACGTTAAAATTCTTGGAATATTCTCCGTTTAAAACAGTGAATTCTCCTTTTTTTAAATGCTCGTCACGTTCTGGAGCTAATTTCCTTTTTTCAAGTATTGTCATGATATTCTCCTCCTTAAAATCTTCACAATTAATAATTATAGCATTTATTGTGAAATCTTCAAGGAGTCTTACAGAAGAAAGTTATTTCGTAACTTCCTGTGTGGAGCCAGTCATAAGAAAGTTTTTGCAAAGATATCCTTCTCGTACACCGTAACGGGATACCCATAATTCCTTACAATTCAGACGGTCCATAATCTCTTTTACAACCATCATACCTGGAATAATTGTGTGCACACGGTCTGGGCATAATTTTAAAATATAATTGCGGGAAGTGATATCGTGTTTGGTTAAAATTTTTAAAATTTTATCAAATTCTTCTCTTGTGATAATGCGATTATTTTCCTGCTTGTTAAAATGATAGTTTACAATATTTAAAATCGCGCGACAGGTACCGCCGACACAGCAAACCTTTTCTGGAGATTTTTTTGGAAAATCTACGGTATTAAGTTTCTTATTAATCTGTTTTGTGATTGCTTTCTGTTCTTTTTTCTCTGGCCATAAACCGGAAACGTTACTGTGGAAAAGATTGAGGGAACCGATAGAGACACTCTGTGAATTTTTAACCTTTCCGTTTTTTACACGTACAAATTCAGTACTGCCACCGCCGATATCAAACATCATACCGTTCTTTAAATCGGTTGTATATAAAGCACCGTAGTAACCAAGGATACCTTCTTCGCTTCCCTCGATTACATCAACGGAGAGACCGGTTCTTCTTTTGATTGTTTCAAGAGCCTTCTCTGTATTTTTGATATTACGGAGAGATGCAGTAGCGAATACATGCATATCTTTTACGCCGAGCTGCTGCAGAAGAATCTTGAAATCAAGCAGTACAGCACAAGCCTGATTGATACCATCGTTAGACATGATTCCGTGAGAAACATATCCGGCAAGTCCTGCCATATATTTCTTAGAAAATAAAGTTTCAAATCCGCCATTCTCCAGGGTATTATAAAGGGAAAGACGAATTGTATTAGATCCTAAATCGACAATAGCACATTTCATAAGTAAAACCTCCTGAAAAAATAATATATTCCGAAAAAGTCAGTATTATTACTATAATAACAAGTATTGGTAAAAAAAGAAAGAAATATAAGTCAAATTTTTGTAAAAAAATGTGTGAAAAAGAGGTTGAAATGCGATTGGAAATGTGATAAGATAAATGTAAGAATTTTACAAATAAGAGAAGGAGATTGATTATGGCAAGTCAATGTGATTTATGTGCATATTATTGGATCGATGAGGAAGATGGAACAGGGGAATGTCAGGTGAATTTGGATGAGGATGATCTGGCAAGGATGTTGTCCGGCTCATCAGATAGCTGTCCGTATTTCCAGATGGACGATGAATATAAGATAGTACGTAAGCAGATGTAGAAGTAGAGGATAAGGGGAATGCACCGTGACAGTGTGTACCGGCGGGTTTCATTAGATGGAATAGTAAAAGAACAGATAAAAGAAGTAATGGAAGTGGCTGAGCAGATGTCAGAAGAAGTATTACAGGAATTAGAAAAAAGTTTTTGTAATACTATATAAACTGATTTCTATCTTTATCATATTCAAATCCTGCAGAAGATAATTTTTCCTTTAGTTCTTCCTCACTGAGGCCCATATCTTCACATAATACTTCTAATGAAGAATAGAAGTCTCTTAATTTTGTGTTAATAACGCTGTAAAGCATAATTGGATCTTGTGGTAATTGTCCCATTTTTATGTCCTTTCCTAAATTCAAGAATGACTCGGCATTCTTGTTGAGAGATGCGAGTCATCTCACATCTGATATACTGATTTAAGAATTCTTCTTAACAATATAATTGAATAATTATAAAAATGCAAAAAAAGAGATGCCCCGTATGCTATATAAAAAATAAATACCAAAGAACCAGCAGAGGAGGGCATCTCTTTAAAATTAGAATTACATTATCTAACTTATGTCTAAATTGTATCTGAAATTGCAGAAAAAAGCAAGGGAAAAAAGAAAGAAAAATGCACTATTTTTAGTACATTCATTTTCTTTTTGTAAATTTTGGAAGAGAGGGAGTCATAATATCATTTTTAATAATTATGCATTTTATTATTTTTATAATTTGGAGTAGGAACCTTTAGAGCGTGTTTGAAAAATCATTTCAGCAATATGCATGCCCCAACTTGCGGTATATTTTGTTTTCATTCAGTTGACGTAGTCAGCTACGCCGCTCTCATTCAGGAAAAATCTTCCACAAATTGTAACGCACATCTTACAGAAAGCATTTTTCAAACACGCTCTAGCGTTTATAAGCTGGGGAGTTCGCAATTTAATTTCTGGACTTCATTTTTAATTTGTAGTATTCTAATAAATAGAACATTTTATTGGAGGTAATATTTATGAATAAAGTATGGAAGTTTCATAATGATGTGGATACTGACCAGATTATTGCTTCTCAGTACCTGCTTTTACCAGATATTGAAGCAATGAAACAATACACTTTTGAGTCTTTAGATCCTGATTTTGCAAAGAAAGCTCAGCCAGGAGATTTGATTGTTGCCGGTGAGAACTTTGGCTGTGGTTCTTCAAGAGAGCAGGCACCAAGTGTTTTAAAAGCACTTGGAATTAAGGCAGTTATTGCGAAGTCTTTTGCCAGAATTTTTTATCGTAATTCGATTAACATCGGACTTCCTGTTATTGTATGCAAAGATTTATATGAACATGTGGAAGATGGTGGACAGGCAGATCTTGATTTATCTGCTGGTACAGTTACCGTTGATGGGCAGGTATTTTCCTGTACAAAACTTCCGGAATATATGCAGAATATTCTGAATGCCGGAGGGTTAATTGCATCTTTAAATAAGGAGGAAGCGTAAATCATGGGAATGACTTTAGGAGAAAAGATTATCGCCCGCGCTGCCGGTGTTGATTTTGTAAAACCAAACGATATACATACTGTTACACTTGATCGTATGATGAGTAATGATGGTACAACACATCTGACTGTTGATATGTACCATAATAAATTGAAAAATCCAAAGATTGCAGATAAGGATAAGGTTGTTTTCATTATGGATCATAATGTTCCTGCTGAGAATCCAAAAACTGCAGAAGCGCATAAGAAGATGCGTGATTTTGCAATTGAGAATGATATTAAGCTGTACGAGGGACAGGGAGTATGCCATCAGATTATGATGGAAGATTATGTTTGCCCAGGTGAGCTTATTTTCGGTGCGGATTCCCACACTACATCTTACGGTGCATTAGGTGCATTTGGTACAGGGGTTGGATGTACAGACTTTTTGTATGCGATGACAACAGGAACTTCCTGGGTTATGGTTCCAGAAACAATTCGTTTTAACTTACATGGCAAGTTAAGAGAGGGTGTTTATCCAAGAGATTTAATCCTTACCATTATCGGAGATATCGGAGCGAATGGAGCCAATTATAAGATTATGGAATTTGCAGGAGACGGAGCGCATAATCTTTCTGTTGATGACCGTATGGTTCTTTGTAATCTTACTGTAGAGGCAGGAGCAAAGGCTGGTATTGTTGAACCGGATGAAAAGGTTGTAGAATATTGTAAAGCACATGGCCGAGAAGCAGTACATATGTTTAAGAGTGATGAAGACGCACATTTCTGTGAAGTATATGATTATGATTTAAGTAAGATTGAGCCTGTAGTCGTACGTCCGGATTTTGTAGATAACTTTGCACTTCTTAAAGATGTAAAAAAAGAGAAAATTGCGATTGATGAGGCATTCTTAGGCTCTTGTAATAATGGACGTATTGATGACTTACGCGTAGCGGCTGAAATTGTAAAAGGAAAGCAGGTTGATCCTAAGGTTCGTTTTATTGTAGCTCCTGCTTCAAAAGCAGTCTATATTCAGGCATTAGAAGAAGGAATCATTACAACATTAATGGAAGCTGGTGCAATGGTTATGAACTGCAACTGTTCCGTATGCTGGGGAAGCTGCCAGGGCGTTATCGGTGAGAATGAAGTGCTTATTTCCACAGGTACAAGAAACTTTAAGGGACGTGCAGGTGCACCAAGCTCTAAAGTTTATCTGGCAAGTGCAGCAACCGTAGCTGCATCCGCTCTCTCAGGCTATATTACAGGACCAGAAGATTAGAAATTAAAGATTCCTACGAATTTATAATAATTATGTTACATCGTCTATGTAGTACATAAGTACGGTGCATGTCTATTATAACTATCGATATAAGAGTATATATAGTGTTTATGTAACAGAAAGAGGTATTATTATGGAACAATTTACCGGAAAGGTATGGGTGCTCGGTGATGATATTGATACCGATATCATTATTCCTACAGAATATCTGGCACTTCCTACCGTTGAAGATATGAAGCAGTATGGATTTTCTCCATTAAGACCGGAACTTGCAAGTCAGATTCAGGAAGGTGACATTATTGTTGCCGGCAAGAACTTTGGTTGTGGTTCTTCCAGAGAACAGGCACCGGAAATTATTAAGGCATTAAAGGTAAAGTGCGTTATTGCGAAGTCCTATGCCCGTATTTTCTTCCGAAACTCTATCAATAATGGACTTTTACTTATTGAGAATAGTGATATTCAGGATGTAATCAAAGAAGGAGACAGTCTCACAGTAAATATGGGAGAGTCTTTAGAATTTGATGGAAAGACATATCCGATTCATCCGCTGCCAGATAATCTGATGGATATTATCAATGCAGGTGGTCTTGTAAAAGCAATGCAGAAACGTAACGGAATTATTTAGGAGGCAGTCATGGGAAGTACATTAATTGAAAAAATTATCGAAAAAAATACTGGCCTTTCTAAAGTAACTCCAGGTCAGATTGTTACTGTAAATGTTGACAGAGTAATGATTCATGATATTTTCATTCCTTTTGTCGCAGATAAATTTGAAGAGATGGGATTTACAAAACTCTGGGATCCAGATAAGGTTGTTTTAATTTATGACCATCTTGTACCTACAAGTGCAGTAGAGGATGTTCGTCATTTTAAAATTGGTGATGCCTTTGCAGATAAATATGGTTTAACACATGTACATAGACGTGACGGTATCTGTCATCAGCTTATGACAGAAGCTGGTTATGCAAAGCCAGGTAATATTGTTTTTGGTACAGATTCTCATACAACAACTTATGGTTGTGTTGGCTGTTTTTCTTCTGGTATTGGTTATACAGAGATGGCATCTATTCTTGGAACAGGAGAGATGTGGATTCGTGTACCAGAAACAATTAAAGTAGTGATTAATGGAACTCTTCCGGCCAATGTTACAGCAAAAGATGTTATTTTACGTCTGATCGGTGACCTTCGTGCTGATGGAGCTACTTATAAGGCACTTGAAATTACAGGTTCTGCAGTAGATGCAATGAGCGTTGCATCCAGAATGACTATTTCCAATATGGCCATTGAAGCTGGGGCGAAGTGCTGTCTCTTCCGTCCAGATGAGAAAACCTGTGAGTATTCAGAAGTGAATCTCGAAGATGTAGATTGGCTTTATGGAGATGAAGATGCATCTTACTGCCGTGTGATGACTTATCAGGCAGAAGAACTTGTGCCAGTCTGTGCCTGTCCATCTCAGGTAGATAATATTCATCCTGTAAGTGAACTTGTCGGAACGGAGATTGATCAGGTATTTATCGGTTCTTGTACCAATGGCCGTTTAGAAGACTTAGCAAGAGCAGCTAAGATTCTAGAGGGAAAAACAGTAGCTTGCCGTACAATCGTAACACCTGCAAGCCGTAAGATTTATATTGAGGCAGTAAAAGCAGGTTATATGGAAACATTAGCGAAAGCCGGAGCAATTATCACACAGCCAGGCTGCGGACTGTGCTGTGGACGTTCTGGCGGAATCCTTTGTGATGGAGAAAAGGTACTCGCTACGAATAACCGTAACTTCTTAGGACGTATGGGAACATCTAAAGTAGGCATTTATTTAGGATCCCCTGCGACAGCAGCTACTTCTGCAATTTATGGGAAAATTACAATACCGGAATAGATTCTGATTGCCGCAGGCAATGGAGACGAACTCGGGGAGATAAATTAAAGCATATTTGTGACTTTAGTCGCGGCGGTTTGAATATTCGCTTAGGCGCTTGCATCCAAACCTTGCTTCGAGACCGCAAATATGCTTTATTTATCTCCCTGAGTTCTATTCTTTTGCCTGCGGCAAATTAGGATTTAATATGATTTGACAAATTTCTTATCATGTTATATAATAAACCAGAACAAATGTTTGAAAAAGAGAATTTTCTTGCATCTATTTAGAGATTGCTGTAAGATATTATGTTGGAATGTCCGCTGGACATTCCAAAGTCGTTTAAGGATAAGTATGATTATCAGGAGAAGATAGTAATGGAGAATATAACAATTAAAGATATCGTAGAAGCTTGCAGTGGACAGCTTTTATGTGGAGATGAGAATAAAGTAATTAAGGAGTTTTCAATTGATTCCCGTTCTGGAAGTGAAGATAGCATCTTTGTTCCGATTATCGGAGAGAGAGTAGATGCGCACAAGTTTATTGATGGTGCTCTTAAGATTAACGGTGCGACTTTTACATCAGAACATGACGAACCGTTAGAGGGTTTTGAGAATAAGCCATGGATTAAGGTTGCAGATACAGTGGAAGCGATGCAGAAGGTAGGGACTTTCTACAGAAATCGTATGAATCTTCCTGTTGTTGCAGTTACAGGAAGTGTTGGTAAGACAACAACAAGAGAGATGATCAGTACGGTATTGGCTTCTCAGAAGAAGGTTTTTCAGACAATTGGAAACCAGAACAGCCAGATTGGTGTTCCTTTAACACTTTCTCATTTGACCAGAGAGGATGAAATTGCTGTTCTTGAAATCGGCATGAGTGAGAGAGGACAGATTGAGAAGCTTACGAATATGATTCGCCCGAATGTAGCCGTTGTTACAATGATTGGTGTAAGCCATATCGCACAGTTAAAGACGCAGGAGAATATCTGTCTTGAGAAGATGGATATTGTGAAGGGACTTCCAGAAGATGGTATGGTATTCCTTAATGGGGATGACAAGTTTCTTGCACCATATCGCGGTAAGTTATCTCATAAGACATTTTTCTATGGAATGGATAAAGCCTGTGATTACAGAGCAGAGAATGTGCATGTAAAAGACGGACAGACCATTTTTCATTTCTTCTATAAAGAAGGGAAAGTAGTAAAAGATATGGAAGTTGTTCTCGGAACAATGGGCGAACATAACGTGCGTAATGCATTAGTTGCTCTTGGAGTTGCTCATCAGATGGGACTTGATATGAAAGCGGCTGCGAAAGCGCTTGTTACTTTCCACGGACAGCGTCAGCAGATGCATACCTTAAAGAGCTGCACATTAATTGATGATACATATAATGCAAGCCCGGATTCTATGAAGGCAAGTGTTTCCGTTCTTTCCTCTATGGAAGGTGTGAAAGGAAGAAGAATCGCAGCGTTGGCAGATATGCTTGAACTTGGAGAAAAAGAGAGAGAATATCACTATGAAGTAGGTAAGTTTATTGCAGGAACACAGGTGGATGAGGTCGCTGCTTATGGTGAACTTTCCGAAGAGATTTTAAAAGGTGTTGAAGATAATAACGAAAGAATCGTTGTGAAGCATTTTGAGTCAAGAGATGCGTTAAAGGATTACCTTTTGACTTATGTACATCCAGATGATGTCCTTTTATTAAAAGCATCGAACGGAATGAAGTTAAAGGAGATTGCAGAAGCTTTTTTACAGAATGAGAAGAAGGTATTAAAATGAAGATATATTTAATGAGACACGGAGAGACAAAGTGGAATAAGAGAAGTAAGCTTCAGGGACAGGTGGATATTCCCCTGGCTCCGAAGGGAATCGAGCAGGCAGAGATGACCTCAGAAGGAATGAAGGATATTCCCTTTGACCATATCTTTTCAAGTCCGTTAAAGAGGGCTTACAAGACAGCACAGGTTGTTCGAAGAGACCGCCCGATAGAGATTGTCCGTGATGACCGTTTAAAAGAGATGAGTTTTGGAACGTCAGAAGGAAAGATCATCGGGAAAATAATGGCGAATCCGGCAATGGTTCGTTATCAGAGATTCCGTCTTGATCCGGCACATTTCCGTCCTGCAAAGTATGGAGAGTATTTTCAGGATGTATTAAAGAGAACAGATGAATTTTTCCAGGAAGAGATTGTTCCTCTAGAGGGAAAGGCAGAGAATATTCTTATTGTGGCACATGGCTGCGTAGTAAGAAGTTTTATCCTTAATTTTACAAAGCGCCCTCTCAGCGAGTTCTGGAAGACGCCTTTTGGAAGAAATTGCTCTTCTGCAGCATTTGAATATAAAAATGGTGAAATAAATATGATTTATGAGAATAAATTATATTATGATGTAGATTGTCCTGACTGGCAGCAACAGATACCTGTTTATAAAAAGGGACGGACAAGATAGTTTAGAAAAGAAGCGATTATAAGTAAATTTGCGAGGTATTTATGGAACAGCAGACAACATATAATGCGAATAGTATTGCGGTTCTGGAGGGACTTGAAGCGGTAAGAAAGCGTCCGGGAATGTATATCGGAAGTGTTTCTACCAGAGGTCTGAATCATCTGATCTACGAGATTGTAGATAATGCAGTAGATGAGCATTTAGCAGGATATTGCAGTAATATTCAGGTGATTCTTGATGAAGACGGAACAGCGACGATTCAGGATAATGGACGAGGTATCCCTACGGGAATTAACAGTAAGACAGGCATTCCGGCGGTGGAGATGGTATTTACCATGCTTCATGCCGGAGGCAAGTTTGGTACAGGCGGGTATAAGATTTCAGGAGGACTTCATGGTGTAGGTGCTTCTGTTGTTAATGCACTTTCTGTATGGTTAGAAGTTAAGGTACGTTCTGAGGGTAAGGTATACCAGCAGATGTACGAGAAAGGCAAAGCAGTTGCCCCGTTAGAAGTAATCGGTACCTGTAGAAAAGGTGATACAGGAACAACTGTTACTTTTTTACCAGATGGAGAAATATTTGATAAGACATACTTTAAGGCGGAATCCATTAAGAGCAGATTACATGAGACTGCTTATCTGAATCCGGGATTATCTATTACCTTTGAGAATAGAAGACCGGGAGAAGAGGAAACCGTCCTTTTTCATGAAGAAGAAGGCCTAAAGGCGTATGTCAGAGATTTAAATAAAGGCAAGCCTGCAGTTGGCGAGATTGTTTATTTTAAGAAAAAAGTAGACGATATCGAGGTAGAGGCTGCATTCCAGTATGTAGATGAATTCCAGGAGACAATTATGGGATTCTGCAACAATATCTGCACAATGGAAGGCGGAACCCACATTACTGGCTTTAAGACAAAGTTTACTTCTGTTATGAACCAGTATGCCAGAGAACTCGGCATTTTAAAAGAAAAAGATAAGAACTTTACCGGAGCGGATGTGCGTAACGGGATGACAGCAGTTCTTTCTATTAAGCATAAAGACCCAAGATTTGAGGGACAGACAAAGACAAAACTTGATAATCCAGATGCAGGTAAGGCTGTCAGTGAAGTGCTCGGTGAAGAACTTCCTTTATATTATGACAGAAACCTTGAAGAATTAAAGAAAGTCATTGCCTGTGCAGAGAAGTCTGCCAAGATTCGAAAGGCAGAAGAAAGAGCGAGAACGAATCTCATTTCCAAGTCTAAGTTCTCCATTGATACGAATGGAAAGTTAGCAAACTGTGAGAGTCGTAATCCAGAAGAATGTGAGGTCTTTATCGTGGAGGGAGATTCCGCGGGTGGTTCTGCAAAGACGGCAAGAAACCGCCGTACACAGGCTATCCTTCCAATTCGTGGAAAGATTCTTAACGTAGAGAAGGCTTCTATGGATAAAGTCCTTGCAAATGCAGAGATTAAGACGATGATTCATACTTTTGGCTGTGGATTTTCAGAAGGTTACGGCAACGATTTTGATATTTCCAAGTTAAAATATAATAAAATCGTAATCATGACGGATGCCGATGTCGATGGAGCCCATATTGCAACATTGTTGCTGACATTTTTCTATCGCTTTATGCCAGATCTCATTCATCAGGGACACGTTTACCTGGCAACACCACCGCTTTATAAAGCGATTCCTAAGCGAGGCAAGGAAGAATATCTTTATGATGACAGAGCGTTGGAGAACTATCGTAAGAACCATAAGAGTAACTTTACTTTACAGCGATTTAAAGGTCTTGGTGAGATGGATGCCGAGCAGCTTTGGGAGACAACACTGAATCCAGAAACCCGTATTTTAAAGCAGGTCGAGATTGAAGATGGAAGATTGGCTTCAGAAGTGACTTCTATGCTGATGGGAAGCGAAGTTCCACCAAGAAGAGCATTTATTCATGCACACGCGCAGGATGCGGATTTAGATTTATAAAATAGGAATAATAATTTTAGAAAATTATGAATAGATGTAACCGGAAAAGAGTGATTATTATATAGCTTTTTAAAATATATTTATTGAAAATGTATAATAAACCTGAATAGTTACAAACAGATTGAGAAACGGAGAAAGAAATGTCTGAGCAGATTATAAAAACAGAGTTTTCTGACGTAATGCAGAAGTCTTATATTGATTATGCGATGAGCGTTATCTGTCAGCGGGCGTTACCAGATGTGCGGGACGGTTTAAAACCAGTACAGCGAAGAGTACTGTATGCGATGCAGGAGTTAGGTCTTTCAGCAGACAAGCCACATCGTAAATCTGCCCGTATTGTGGGAGATACAATGGGTAAATATCACCCGCACGGCGACAGTTCGATTTATGAAGCGTTAGTCGTAATGGAACAGGATTTTAAAAAGGGAATGCCTTTAGTTGATGGACATGGTAACTTTGGCTCTATCGAGGGAGATGGAGCGGCGGCCATGCGTTATACGGAGGCAAAGCTTCAGAAGTTCACACAGGATGTCTATCTTGCAGATATGGATAAGAATGTTGTTGACTTTCAGCCAAACTTTGATGAGACAGAAAAAGAGCCTGTTGTTCTTCCAGTTCGTATTCCGAACCTTTTGATTAACGGCGCAGAAGGAATTGCGGTAGGTATGACTACAAGTATTCCTCCACACAACCTTTCTGAAGTTGTGGATGGGGTAAAAGCTTACATGGATAATCCAGAAATTACAACAGAAGAGTTGATGGAATATGTGAAAGGGCCGGATTTCCCAACAGGAGGAATCGTAGTAAACCAGAAAGAATTAAAGAATATTTATGAGACTGGAAGCGGGAAAATGAAGCTTCGTGGAAAGGTGCATTTTGAAAAAGCAAAGAAGCGCTCCGAGAGGGATAAGCTTGTCATTACAGAGATTCCATATACAATGATTGGAGCTAATATCAGCAAGTTTATTTCCGATGTTGTCGGTTTAATTGAGAATAAAACAACAAGTGATATCATTGATGTTTCTAATGAATCCTCTAAAGAGGGAATCCGTATCGTATTAGAGCTTCGTAGAAATGCAGATGCAGAGCGTTTAGAAAACCTTCTCTACAAGAAGACGAGACTAGAGGATACTTTTGGAGTAAATATGCTTGCCATCGCTAATGGTAAGCCGGAACTTTTAAGTTTAAAGGATATAATCAGCCATCACACAAAGTTCCATTATGAAGTACTTACGAGAAAGTATGAGACTCTTCTTAAAAAAGAATTAGAACAAAAGGAAATTAAAGAAGGTCTGATTAAAGCCTGTGATATTATTGACTTGATTATCGAGATTCTTCGTGGAAGCAAAAGTTTAAAAGATGCCAAATCCTGCCTGATTAATGGTGATACAGAAAATATCACTTTTAAAACACAGAAATCGAAAAAAGAAGCATCCAAACTTTGTTTCACGGAAAAGCAGGCATCCGCCATTCTTGAAATGCGACTGTACCGCCTCATCGGACTTGAAATCATGGCATTACAGGAAGAGTATGCGGAAATTCTTAAAAAGATAGACAAATATCAGGATATTTTAGAGCATCCAGCCTCCATGAAGCGTGTCATGAAAAAGGATTTGGAAAAAATTAAAAAGAACTACGGCTTTGACAGAAAGACAGAGCTTACAAACGCAAAAGCAGCTGTTGTAAAAGCGCTGCCAATCGAAGAAAAAGAAGTTGTATTTGTTATGGATCGTTTCGGTTACTCCAAGATTCTTGATAAAAACACTTATGAGAGAAATGAAGAAACTGTATTAAAGGAATACCGTCATATCGTACACTGTATGAATACTGATAAGATCTGTGTATTCACCGATACTGGTGTGATGCATCAGATAAAAGTACAGGATATTCCGTCAGGACGGCTCCGAGATAAAGGAACTCCTCTTGATAATATCGGAAACTATGATAGCCGGAATGAACAGATTCTTCTCATCGTTCCAGATAGAACATTAAAAGAATCCTCCCTTCTCTTTGTAACAGCCTCATCCATGATAAAGCTTGTTGATGGAGCAGAATTTATCGTACAAAAGAAAACAGTAGCTTCCACTAAACTCGCAGAAGGCGATATCCTGGCAGCAGTACGCCTCGTTGCCGCGAAAGAAGGCAGCATAAATGCGCAGATTATCATGCAGAGTGAAGAAGGATACTTCCTACGTTTTCCATTAGAAGAAGTCACAAGAAAGAAAAAGGGAGCCATCGGTATCCGTGGCATGAAACTTCAGGAAGATGATCATATAAAACATGTATATCTTACCGGAGTGGAAAACGAAGACAACCCATCGATTATTTATAAAGAAAAAGAGTTGGTATTCAGTAAAATACGACTCATGGGAAGAGATGGAAAGGGAGTAAAAGTAAGAAGATAAATCCTGATTTGCGCAGCAAAGGAGACGCTTCCAAAGAGAGCCGATACCCTGTATTTGTGACTTTAGTCGCTGCAGGTTGAATGTTCGCTTAACCGCTCGCATCCAACCTTTGCTCCGAGGCCACAAATACAGGGTATCGGCTCTCTTTGGAAGCTGTTTGTTGGCCTCCCATGCAAATTCAGGATTTATTTAGCTTCAGGAGTTCGTCTGCTCCGCAGCCTCACAAATCAGAATTTCGCTATCTTAAAGCGAAGGGCTTCCTCACTTGTTTGTGCCAGTATTTTTATCGCTTCTTCAGGATAAGCCCCAACAGCAGTTTCTCCCGTTAACATGAGAGAAGAAGCCCCATCTAAGACTGCCTGAAAGATATCCGTTACTTCTGCTCTGGTTGGTACAGGATTTTGCTCCATCGAGGCGAGCATCTGGGTTACGACCATGAATGGTTTCTTTGCACGCAGACAGGTCATGGCGATTCGTTTCTGGATGGCGGGAAGTTTTGGCAGAGGAATGGCATTTCCGAGATCACCTCTTGCTATAACAATTTCATCACAGAAAGGCAGGAGAGAAGGCAGATTTTCTACACCTTCTAACGACTCTATCTTTGCAAAGATGCGTATATAATCCATACCGTCGGCACACAGTTCCTTTCGGAGAGTGATTAAATCATCAGCATTTCTTACAAAAGGAAGCATAACACCGGTAACGTGATATTTTCTGAGTAATTTCAGATTTTGTTTATCTGTTTCAGTGAGTACAGGCAGAGGAACGGTAACATCCTTTATTGCAATACTTTTTCTTGAAGTCAGTTCACCGCCTTTTTTGACTTTGGCACAGAAAATATCTTCTTCTAAAGGTGCCGATAATTCTAATACAATTTTTCCATCGTTTAATTTTACTTCCTGTCCTTCATCGAAATAAGAAAAAAGAATATCAGGACATGGAATAATAGAAAGTTCATCTTCTCCAGCTATGATTCGTGAAAATATAGCGGAGTTTTCTTTTCTTTTATCAAATGATTTTTCTGATACAAGAAAAATAAGATCATTCTCGGAAAGGGAGAGTGGAATATCCAGAGTTCCGATGCGAAGTTCAGGACCCTGTAAATCAACAAGAAGTTCAGGAACGATGTGCAGACGTTCGGAAACTTCGTAATATTGCTGCAGCCAGTCTTTACAGTCATCAAGATTGCTGTGGGAAAGGTTAAGGCGCATTCCGGTCATGCCAGATAAAAACATTGTGCGGATTTTTTCTTTTGTGGCACAGGCAGGACCAAGAGTTCCGTATAAATGAAGAGAATGTTTCATAATAAAACCTCCAGAAATAATTTATTGTAATTATAGATGTAACTACTGCTTCATCCATTTGGTTTCTAAAAGTATTATTGAATATAATTTTGCCAGTTTACCTTGTACATCTTTTATTGTGAACTGTCAAATCATTATTCATAAACTGTTATTACTGAATGGATATTACACTACGGACACTTAAAAAAGAGGAAAGTATTGAGATATAGTGTAGTTGTATAGCGTAGTAATTGCATTTTATAATGATAGGTTTTTTATAGTAATTGTGGAATTACTATAGTCACAGCTTAACTTTAAAAAAACTTCTCAAAAATCTAAATCTATTGTATCATGATTTATAGAGAATGGAGGAACTTTTTATGAGATGGAAGCTGACTACGTTGATTGAAAATCATGTGGATAAAGAGGAAAGATATATGTGTGAGCATGGTCTTGCTATTTTGATTGAAGGTGAGAATCAAGAGGAACAGGTTTGCCTGTTAATGGACACAGGGCAGAGTGGAATATTTTATGAAAATGCAGCGAAAATGGGGATTTCTCTTGAAAATTTAAGTGCATTATTAATTAGCCATGCCCATTATGATCATGCTGGTGGTGTGAAAAGACTCATAGAAGAAGAGACAATCAGAAAAATATATGTGGGAAAAGATTTTTTTCAGGGAAAATATTATGAGAAAAACGATGGAACGATGAAAGATATTGGGATTGCATTTTCCAAGGAAGAATTAGAGAAAAAAGGAATAACCGTTTGTGAGGTAAAAGAAGATATGCAAATGATTTTTCCGGGAGTAACATTATATCGTAACTTTGAGCGCATTGTAGGATATGAACAGTTAAATCCTCGTTTTTTTGTAAAAAAAGAAGACAAGGAAATTGTTGCTGATTGCTTTGCAGAAAGCTTTTTTCAAACACACTCTGGAACAGAGGAAGGAATGACTGCGTACAGTACCGATTGTTCTTCTGATGAATTGAGCGTGAAGCCGGCAATAGAAAAAGTAATATCTGAATATACGAAGGATTCTTTCACAGACGAAATTGCCGTAGCATTAGATACCGAGCAAAGCATTGTCGTTATAGTGGGATGTTCTCATCCGGGCATTATGAATATTCTTAGAACAATTGAAAAGAGAAGTGGTAAAAAGATTTGCGGAGTTGTCGGAGGAACCCATTTGATGGAAGCTGACGGAGAGCGGCTTAGAAAGACAATAGATGACTTAAAAGGAATGAATATAAATTTTATTGCCGTTTCCCATTGTACGGGAGAGGACAATTTAGAAACGATAAAAAATAACTTTGGAGAAAAATTTATTTTTAACTGCACAGGAAATGTAATCAGGTTTTAATAAAATTTCAGAAAAAAGGTTTCTTTGACTGAGTAAGGGTTACCATGTGATTTACAATAGAAATTTATTTAAAATTTATATCATACTGAAAAAGTAGAAAAAATTTAAAAATACCTATTGACAATTGAGCACTCGTTCAACTATAATAAGGACAGTTGAACAAGTATTCAATTATTTGTTTGATGAAGGAGGAAGTTATGGGAACGAAAAAGAGCGATTGTGTGGCAATGTTTCCTGAAAGTATTGAAAAGGTACAGAAGAGTATGCCGAAAGACTGCGAGATTGATAAGGTAGTATCCTTTTTTAAAGTTTTAGCAGATGACACAAGAATACGGATTCTGTATGCACTAAAGGAGCAGGAGATGTGTGCCGGTGATATTGCAGTTTTCCTTGACATGACTAAGTCTGCAGTTTCCCACCAGCTTGCCGTAATGCGTAAGATGCATCAGGTAAGAGCAAGACGGGAAGGAAAAAATGTTTTTTATTCACTGGATGACCAGCATATTGTAGATATTATGGAAGAAGCATTAATACATATGACACATACCGATTCCTAGAGAGTGTTTCAAACACGCTCTAGAGCGTGTAGATTATTTGTTGTTTTTCAACATGTACTGGGGTAATTCTATAATATCAAAAAGAGAGGTATCACAATGCAGAGAAAAGTATATATTCTTGAGAACCTTGATTGTGCAAACTGTGCAGCCAAGATTGAGAGAAAGCTTAGTAAGTTGCCGGAGCTTAGCGATGTATCCGTTACATTTGCAACCAAGCAGCTTCGATTTGCAGCAGAAGATCCGGAAGCGGTTCTGCCAAAAATCAGAGAGACAATTCAGTCTATGGAACCAGATGTAGAAGTTGTTGAGAGAACCCGCAGCAGACGTAAAGCAGCAGAAACTCACAATCATGAGCATCATCACCATGAACATGGAGAAGAGTGTGGATGTGGCCATGACCACCACGACCATGATCATGACTACGAGGGACACGAGCATCATCATCACCATCATGAGCATGGAGAAGAGTGCGGATGTGGTCACGACCATGATCATGACCATGAGGAACACGAGCATCATCATCACCATCATGAACATGGAGAAGAGTGTGGATGTGGCCATGACCACCACGACCATGATCATGACCACGAGGAACACGAGCATCATCATCACCATCATGAACATGGAGAAGAGTGCGGATGTGGCCATGACCATCACGACCATGATCATGACCACGAGGAACATGATCATCATCACCATCATGAGCATGGAGAAGAGTGCGGATGCGGCCATGACCACCACGACCATGATCATCATCATCACTATCATGAACATGGAGAAGAGTGCGGATGTGGTCACGACCATCACGATCATGATCATCACCATCATCACGATCACGGTCCGGCAAAACCACAGGCAACTCGTTCACACACACATTTTCAGGTAGACCATCATCAGGTAGAAGGACATCCGGAAGGCTGTCAGTGTGAGCAGTGTAATTCCTATGTAGAATATTGTGATGTTTGTGGAGAGAGCCTTGCAAAATGTAACTGTCATATGCCAGATGAAGATTTGGAGAAGAAAGTATATATTTTAGAGGGAATCGACTGTGCGAATTGTGCAGCAAAGATTGAGGCGAAGATTCGTCAGATGCCGGAAGTTGGATTCGCATCAGTGGCATTTGCAACAAAGCAGCTTCGAGTTTCAGCAAATAATCAGGCAGAGTTACTTCCAAAGATGCAGGCAGTTGTAGATTCTATTGAAGATGGAGTAACAATTGTTCCAAGACAGCGTAAGAAGCTAAGCGGCATTTCCAATACAAAGGTATATATTTTAGAAGGTCTTGACTGTGCAAACTGTGCAGCAAAGATCGAAGCAAAGTTAAGAACATTAAATGGTGTGGATGACCTGACAATTACTTATGCAACGAAGCAGATGAAACTTTCTGCTAAGAATCCAGACCAGATGATTCCGATGATTAAAGAGACAATTGATGCAATGGAAGATGGAATCACAATTGTTCCAAAAGACAATAAAGTGATAAAATCTGAAGAAGCAGGAGAGAAGAAGTTCTCTTTTAACAATCCTCTTGTAAGCATCGGCGTGGGAGCAGTTATTTTCATCATTGGTGAAATTCTTGAACATGTGGGAAATGTACCAACCATTCCAATGTTTGCCCTGTTTCTGATTGCTTATTTAGTTCTTGGCGGCAAGGTATTAATCACAGCTGGAAAGAATATCATGAAAGGTCAGGTATTTGATGAGAACTTCCTTATGTGTATTGCAACAATTGGTGCGTTCTGTATTCAGGAATTCCCGGAAGCAGTAGGCGTAATGCTTTTCTATCGTATCGGTGAGTATTTTGAAGAAAAAGCAACCGAGCAGAGCCGTACTCAGATTATGGAAGCGGTTGACTTAAGACCAGAAGTTGTTAATCTTGTCATTGGAAATGATGTCCGTATTATTGATGCGGAAGAAGCAAATGTAGGAGATATCCTTTTAGTACGTCCGGGTGACCGTATTCCATTAGATGGTGTTATCATTGATGGAGAGAGCCGTATTGATACTTCACCAGTTACCGGTGAGCCAGTACCTGTTATGGCAAAGGCAGGGGACAACATCGTTTCCGGATGTGTGAATACATCTGGACAGTTAAAGATTCGTGTAGAAAAAATTCTTGAAGAATCTATGGTAACAAGAATTCTTGACTCTGTGGAAAATGCAGCGTCAAGTAAACCAAACATTGATAAATTTATTACTCGTTTTGCAAGAGTATACACACCATTCGTTGTATTATTCGCATTATTTGTAGCAGTAGTACTTCCATTTATTTTACCAGATTCCCTGAACTGGCATTTCTTCGTAGACAGTGCCTATACAGGAACAGTAAATACGATTCATGGAACAAGCGGAACAGCATCTATTTACACAGCGTTGACATTCTTAGTTATCAGTTGTCCATGTGCGTTAGTATTAAGTGTACCGCTGGCATTCTTCTCTGGAATCGGAGCAGGCTCTAAGAAAGGTATCCTTTTCAAAGGTGGAATTGCAATTGAAAGCCTGAAAAATGTAAAAGCAATCGTAATGGATAAGACTGGAACGATCACAAAGGGTAACTTTGTTGTTCAGAAAGCCAATCCAGCAGGAAATGCAATGACTGCCAATGATTTATTAGCAATCAGTGCAAGTTGTGAATTGTCTTCTACACATCCAATTGGAAATAGCATCGTAGAAGCAGCTGAAGAAAAGGGACTTTCTATCGAAAGACCATCGAAAGTAGAAGAAATTGCCGGACATGGTATTCGTGCAGAACTTAGCAGAGGTGTTGTTCTCTGTGGTAACAGAAAGCTTATGGATGCACAGAACGTAGACTTAAGTGTATACCAGAAAGAAAACTTTGGTACAGAAGTACTCGTTGCCTTAAATGGCAAATTTGTTGGAAATATCGTCATTTCCGATACCGTAAAAGACGATGCCAAAGATGCAATCGCTGCTGTAAAGAAACAGGGAATTATTACAGCAATGCTTACGGGTGATGCACAGGAAAGTGCAGATGCTGTAGCAAAAGAAACTGGAATTGATGAAGTACACGCAAAACTGCTTCCGCAGGATAAATTATCTGAATTGAAGAAAATCAGAGAAAATCATGGAGCGGTTATGTTTGTCGGAGACGGTATCAACGATGCACCGGTACTTGCCGGAGCTGATGTTGGAGCAGCTATGGGAAGCGGCGCGGACGCAGCGATCGAAGCAGCAGATGTCGTATTCATGAACTCCGAAATGAAAGCCATCCCAGAAGCCGTCGGCATTGCCAAAATGACAAATAGTATTTCATGGCAGAACGTTGTATTTGCACTTGCAATCAAAATCATCGTTATGATTATGGGTCTGTTTGGATTCGCAAATATGTGGATTGCGGTATTTGCTGATACAGGAGTATCGGTATTGTGCCTGCTCAACTCCATCAGAATCCTGCATAGAAAATAGGAATTTGCCGGGGTGAGTAAACAGACGAAGTCTGAGAATCAAATCATCTATATTTGTGATTTTCGTCGCTACGAGAAGTCGTCTTCTAAGAAAAGGCCGACATGAAAAGGTATTGATTTTGACTCAGTTGTACAAAACACAAAGTCGTCAAAATCAATACCTTTTCATGTCGGCCTTTTCTAATATTTTATTATAGTCTCGTAGCTCCCAGACCACAAATAGGGATATTTTATCTTCCTGGATTCGTCTGTTTTTGAATTTTTTGTCTATCCTCTGTCATTCCCGAATAAAAATCGAATCCCCCGGATGAGGAACTTTCCGGGGGATTCTTTATATTAAGTAATGAAGATATGATAAAAAATAGGAAAGAATTAGTTGTTACCTAAAACATCTTTCACTGTATCTTCTACCATTTTCTTAGTAACGATTTCAACTGTATCGCGGCAAATTGCAAGCTCTTCGTTTGTTGGGATACAGATAACTTTTACTTTTGATTCTGGAGTGGAGATAATACGTTCTTCTCCATGCATCTTGTTTGCTTTCTGATCTAAAGTTGTATCAAGGTAATCGAAATGTTCGATAATTCTTGAACGGATGATATCGTCGTTCTCACCGATACCAGCTGTAAATACGATGGCGTCAACACCGTTCATAACGGCGATGAAACTTCCGATGTATTTAACTACGGAATGAGAAAATACTCTTAAAGCCAAGTCAGCACGTTTGTTACCAGCTTTTGCAGCCTCGTCAAGATCACGGAAGTCAGAAGAAACACCGGAAATACCAAGAACACCGGATTTCTTATTTATGATATCCATAACCTGCTCAAGAGAAAGGTTCTCTTTGTGAGCGATGAATTCGATACAAGTAGGGTCGATATCACCAGAACGTGTACCCATTACAAGACCCTCTAATGGAGTAAGACCCATAGAAGTATCTACACATTTTCCACCATCAACAGCGGAGATGGAAGAACCATTACCAAGGTGACATACAACAATCTTTAAGTCTTCAGGTTTTTTACCAAGAATCTCAGCAGCTCTTAAAGAAACATATTTATGAGATGTTCCGTGGAAGCCGTAACGACGAACAGCGTATTTCTCATAGTACTCATATGGAAGACCATAGATGTAAGCTTCTGGTGGCATAGTCTGATGGAAAGCTGTATCAAATACACCAACCATTGGAGTGGTAGGAAGAAGCTCTTTACAAGCAGCAACACCAACTAATGTAGGAGGGTTGTGAAGAGGAGCTAAGTCGTTACAAGATTCTACTGTCTTTAATACTTCTTCTGTAAGTAATGTGGAACAAGCAAATTTCTCACCACCATGTACCATACGATGTCCAACAGCATCAATTTCATCGATGGATTTTAATACACCATTTTCAGGGTCTGTTAACTGTTTTAATACAAGTTCAACAGCCTGACGATGTGCAGGCATTGCAGCTTCGTACTTAATCTTATCCTGGCCGGCCGGCTGATAAGTTAAAACACCATCGATACCGATTCTTTCACATAAACCTTTTGCGAGAACGTGTTCTGTCTCAGAATCAATAACCTGATATTTCAGGGAAGAGCTACCGCAGTTAATTACTAAAACCTTCATTTCATATCTCCTTTTTGTATAATTATTTATTACGAAACGCCAAATTTCGCTTATTTTATTTTGCTAGGCATATTATAGCTTGTTTTTTTTATCTTGAAAATGTACTTATTCAGCTTATGATGGAGTTTTTTTGTTATTTCGGCACTTTTTTTTGAGTTTTGATAGGTAATTGTATTTCATAGTAAACAATAAATGATTTTGTTTGAAAGTTAACATGATTAGACAAAAATATAAAAATGTCCAAAAAAATCGAAAAAATTCATCAAAAAACGATAAAAAATAGTAAGAAATACAAAAAATAGGAAGATTGCTGTTTCGTTTGTTTTCGGTTATAATATGGACAAAGATAAGCAGATTTATCCGCTTACAGCAAGAATACTCCGATCTCTAAGGTGGGAGATGAATTGCATTCAGGTAGAAATAAAAGGAGAAAGGAGTTCATTTATGAAAGTAGCGGGAATTATCGCAGAGTATAATCCATTTCACAAAGGGCACCAATATCATATAGAAGAAACACGGAAAAAAACAGGGGCAGATTATGTTGTTGTAGTTATGAGCGGGGACTATGTACAGCGTGGAGAACCAGCAATTGCAGATAAATATATGCGAACCCGGATGGCGCTTTCTGGCGGAGCAGACTTGATTGTTGAAATGCCGGCAATCTATGCGACAGCCAGTGCCGAATATTTTGCGACAGCAGGGATTGGGATTCTTGATCAATTAGGCTGTGTCGATTATCTTTCCTTTGGAAGCGAATGGGCAGAAGTAGAAGATTTTTCGGCATATGCGACTTTATTTCTTGAAGAACCGGAAGAATATAAACAGATTTTGCAGGAAAAATTAAAATCAGGAAAAAGTTTTCCAGAAGCGAGAGCTTTCGCAGCGGGAAATTTATTATTCGATTCGAAACCAGAAAAAGCAATAGAATTTTTAAAAGAGCCAAATCACATTTTAGGCTTGGAATATATCAAAGCATTAAAAAGAAGAAGTTCTTTCATCAGGCCAGTTGTTATTAAAAGAAAAGGAAATCATTATCATGAAAATAAACTGACAGAAAATTATTCCTCCGCAACAGCAATTCGCCAGGAAATGTACCATTTTTATAGAAACTTCAGTAGAAAAAATCCGTATAATACAGAAATTTGTAATAGCGGAAAATGTGGAAATACGGGAAAAAATACCAATAACAGAGTCAGCAATATCTATAATAATACTTATAACAAAGAAAAAGAAGCACCCCAGGCATTTGAAAAAGCACTTTGTGGAGAATATCTTCCTTTTATAGAAGGATTTTTACAGAATAACTTTGTGACCTGGGAAGATTTAATGCCCTATCTTGACTATACGTTTCTTCTGAAAAATAAAGTAATTGGCAAATACTTTGGAATGAATCTTGATTTAGCAAGAAGATTTCAAAATATTTATGAGCCAGGACTTTCTTTCGAAGATTTGATAGAAGGCCTTCACGCCAGACAGATTACGGATGCGGCATTGAGAAGAGTTCTTTTGCATATCGTACTTCACATGAAATACTATCCATTCTTAGAAGAAGCCAAAGACATTCCGGTACCATATGCAAGAATATTAGGCTTTTCCAAAACCGCTTCTCCCCTGCTAAAAAAAATACGTCAAAACGCCACTTTAGATATCATCCAACGTCCTGCAGAGGGCAAAAAACTTTATTCCAACAGTTCGGCACAGGCACAGATTTACAGTATAGATATACGAACTGCAGACTTGTACGAACAGATTGCTGCCAGAAAAGCAGGAAGAAAACCAATCAGCGAATATAAACGCCAGCAGGTGATAAGGTGAAATTTGGTTTGCCGCAGGCAAGGAGATGCCCGTGGCAATTACTATAAAAAATAACTGTGGAGAATTTACCGAAATCGAGTTATACTATGTTCTATATAAAAAGACAGCAAAGAAAATGCAAAATAGAAAGCGAGGTCGATTATGTATAATGCAGGATTGATTTTAGAAGGAGGCGGAATGCGCGGTGTATATACAGCCGGTGTATTAGATGCCTTTTTAGATGCAGGAATTGAATTTTCCAGTGTATATGGAGTATCTGCCGGAAGCTGCCATGCATGCAGCTACCTTTCTAAACAGAGAGGAAGGGCATTTCGAGTAAATGTAGATTATCTTGATGACCCGAATTACTGTGGAGCAAAAACATTTTTGAAAACAGGAAATGTTTTTGGGCCAGAGATGCTTTATGAACAGATTCCAGATGTGTTAGATCCATTTGATCATCAGGCATTTTTAAATTATCCAGGTAAGTTTTATGCAGTAGTTACTGATGTGGAAACAGGAGCTGCAAGATATTTAAGAGTGCGAGATCTTAGAAAGCAGATGTGGATGATTCGTTCATCAAGTTCGCTGCCATTAGTTTCTAAGACAATCGTTGTAAAAGGACATAAGCTTCTTGATGGAGGAATTGCTGACAGTATTCCGATTCGTAAATCAATAGAAGATGGCAATGAGAAGAATGTTGTCATTCTCACAAGAGACCACGGATATCGTAAGGCGCCGAATAAGCTGATGCCGATCATGCGTCTTCGTTATCCAAAGTATAAAGAATTTCTTCATGCTATGGAGACAAGACATGTCCGTTATAATGAGACAATAGATTTCTTAGAAGAACAGGAAAAAGAGGGAAAGGTCTTTATCATTCGTCCAGAAGCAAAAGTGGAAGTAGGAAGAATTGAAAAGGATAAGGCAAAACTTACGGTTCTTTATAAACAGGGACTTCATGACGGAGAAAAGGCAATAGAAGCAATGAAAGAATATTTGGAGAAATAGTCGGCGTGATTTAAATGTTTTTTACATCGTGTAATCTTTTACAGGAAACTAATTTTATAAACACACTCTGGAAATTCTTTTTATTTTCTGGTAGACTAAAAGACAAATATAACTCAAGTATAACTGTAGAAAGGATTGGGAATTATGAGCAAGAAAAAAGTAGTAATAGCCCTCGGACACCGAGCATTAGGAACAACAATGCCAGAACAGTATAAAGCAACAAGAAATACAGCCAAGGCAATTGCAGATTTAGTAGAAGCAGGGGCAGACGTTGTTATATCCCACAGTAATGCACCACAGGTTGGAATGATTCATACAGCGATGAACGAATTCAGTAAGGATAGAGAAGACTATACACAGGCGCCTATGTCCGTATGTTCTGCTATGAGTCAGGGATATGTCGGATACGATTTACAGAATGCGATTCGTGCCGAACTCTTAAAAAGAGGAGTATATCGCCCAGTATGTACAATTATCACACAGGTAATGGTAGACCCTTATGATGATGCATTTAATGAGCCAGTTAAAGTTATCGGAAGACTTCTTTCGAAAGAAGAAGCAGAGCAGGAAGAAAAACATGGAAACTATGTTACAGAAGTAGAGGGCGGCTATCGAAGAATTGTAGCAGCTCCAAAGCCACAGGGAATTATCGAGATTGATTCTATCAAAGCGCTTTCTGACCAGGGACAGGTAGTTATCGCCTGCGGCGGTGGCGGAATTCCAGTGTTAGCACAGGGAGTAGAACTTCATGGTGCCAGCGCAGTTATCGAGAAAGACTATGCCAGTGGAAGAATGGCAGAACTGTTGAACGCAGACGTATTCATGGTTTTAACAAGTGTAGAGAATGTCTGTGTTGGTTACAATACAGAACAGGAATCTCCATTAGAGCATATTACTGTAGCAGAAGCACAGAAATACATCGATGAAGGTCAGTTCGAGCCAAATACAATGCTTCCAAAGATTGAAGCAGGTGTTTCTTTCCTTGAAAAAGGCAATGGAAGAAAGGTAATTATTACATCAATTGATAAAGCTTTAGAAGGCTATCTGGAGAAAACCGGAACAATTATTGAATAACTTCTGGTTTGCGTAGCAGGAGAGACGCCCACAGGGAATATTATATTCTCTGTGGGCTTTATTTTGCTTCAGGAGTTCGTCTGCCTTGCAGTCTCACAAATCAGAATTCAGGACATAATTTTTTCATATTTCTTTTTGCCGCAGGCAAGAAAGATGCCCTCTGAGAATAAAATAAGCCATATGTGTGATTTTTGCCGTTGTGAGAAGTAATATCATAGTATACCCTCGCAACTCCGAAACCACACAGATGGTTTATTTTATTCCCAGCGGGCTGTCTTTGGCTGTTGAAGTAAAAAATCATGCTAGAGCATTTTTCAAACACGCTCTGGAGGATTGGAGAATTTTCCAGAAGACTGTGGTTTTCAGAAAATGAGATATGAAACAGAAAAATAAGGAAAATTTCCAAGAAATCTGTGAGTAGTAATTGAATTTATAAAAAGCTATAATAAAAAAGAGTATATTAAAAAACAATAAAATATTCTCCGGCTGGTGAACTCGTAAAAATGTCAGAAAACTATAAAAAAGATATGGATAGACATTTTCTGTCTGCCTGAATCCGTATAATAACGGAAAGAAAGGTGGAAGAGAATGTTCATGTGGCATGTGGGAGATATAGCTGAAAAGAAAAAATGTAAAACAGGACAACACGAAAAAATGGCAATATTTAACGAGAGCAACCCAGACAGTTACCGTTCTATATACGGTTCCTTATTTTCTGAATTTGGGGAAGAAATAACTACAAAAATACATAAGGCATATGCAGGACGGCAGATTTCCTTTCCGAAAAAGTTGTACACAGAAGAATATATCAATTATTATGTGCAGAAAAATAAAACGGAAAAGTCTCCAGCAGTAATGGCAGATGAACTCGAATGCACCGAACGTATCGTAAGACGGCACATGAAAGAAAGCCGTGATATGGAGTCGGAACAGTTTGAACAATCTGTCAAAACTATCAGCAGATACCGCCCGGTATATAATGAGCTTTATTTAGAATTTGGGGAAAAAATAATGAAAGAAATCTATGCCCTATACAGAGGACATCAGATTTCCTTTCCGAAAAAGCTCTATACCGAAAACTACATTATGCATTATGTAAAAGAACACATGTGGGATATGACCGGTTCCGAGCTGGCAAAAGAACTGGGATATACCGAACGAAGAATCAGCCAGCTCATAAAAAGTATCATGGACAGGCAGGAAAAAAGCTGATAACCAGCAGGCACATTTTGATACTATCAATATGAAAGGTGATATTAATAGTATCCGATATTATAAATAATATGAATGGTACCTGGTGCCATATAATATTATTCATGTGGATAGAATATTAAGCTGATATTATATCACAAATGAATTTCTAAAAACTTCTTAATAGGAAATGGAATCTTTTTCACGCTCCTGCTGTTCAAGAAGAACATCAATAATCTTATTCACAGACAACAGTGTGGAAGGGGAACATTGAGAAAGCTTATTCGCAATTTCTGAATCAATCATGCGATCCTTTTCAACATAAGGGGTATCCATCAGAAAAAAGTTCAGATCCATATCAAGAGCATAAGCAAGCTTTAAAAGAAGAGACAGAGAAACCTTAGTCTGGCCAGTCTCGATATGACTCATATGATTATTGGAACAGCCGATAACCTCACCGAGTTCTGCTTGCGTATATCCTTTATCAATCCTAGCCTGTTTCACACGTTGTCCAATTCTTTCAAAATCAATTTCCGGCAGCATGATAGACATTCTGTTCTCCCTTTCTATATTTCAAATAATTCAAAAAAATTAACCATATGATTCACAATTGAATAATGGTAAAATATTTCATTTTTAATTATATCTTAAGCAGAAAAACTGAAAAACAAACTATAAAAGCAGATTGCACTAAAAAATCCAATATGGTATAATTTTTTTGGAGAAATAAATTGAAAAATAAGTATTAGAAGGGAAATTGTCAGAAAATGGTCACAAAACGAACCGAAGAGATAAAAAACGACAAAATCCAGAGAATTCTGGGAATTTATACAAAACTTATGGATGGAAAAACAGTGAACAAACAGGAAATAGCAGCACGCTATAACGTACATCCACGAAGCATTCAGCGAGACATTAAAGACATCACCGACTTTTTAGAACGAGACGAACTAAATACCGGTGTCTTCAACTCTGTCATATACGATAAAAATGCCGATGGTTACCGGCTTCAATATGAAAACGTCTATAAATTATCCCCACAGCAAATATTAGCAATATGTAAAATTCTCTTAGATAGCAGAGCCTTTGTCAAAGAAGAAATGTCAGAAATCATCGATAAGCTCATCCACGCTGCTGTCGATAAAAACGACCAGCCACAAGTAGAACAACTCATCAAAAACGAAGAAGCGAACTACGTTGAACTCCAGCACAAAACACGTTTCCTGGACAAAATGTGGGACATCGGCCAGGCAATCCAGAACCATTACTATATCGAAATCGAATACAGACGAAGCGACAACGAGATAAAAAAACGGAGACTGAAACCCGTAGCAATCATGTTCTCCGAATTCTATTTCTACCTCACCGCCTTCATCGACGACGAAGAACTACGTGCGAACTTCGAGGTGGCCAACGATTCATACCCAACCATCTACCGAATCGACCGCATCAAAAGCCTGAAAGTCTTTGACGACAGCCACTTCCGCATCCCTTACGGCAGCCGTTTTGAAGAAGGCGAGTTCCGCAAACGCGTCCAGTTCATGTACGGTGGCAAGCTCCAGACTGTCCGCTTTAAATACAAAGGATTATCCATCGAAGCAGTAAAAGATCGTCTGCCTACCGCGGAGATTGAAAAATATGAGGATGGCGTGTATACGGTAAGAGCGGAGGTGTTTGGGAAGGGGATTGAGAGATGGATAAGAGGACAGGGAGATGCTGTGGAGGTGTTGTAGTAAACAAATAAAATAGATATAAATTTGATGATAATAATAACATAGGAGACAAAATGGGTATATTATTTGGAAAAAGAAAGTCAGCTTCAATATCAGACAAAGTAAAAATGGTATTTACAGATGCGAAAGCTGAGGGAGAGAAAAAAGGATATGAAAAAGCAGCAAAACAATATGATGATGTATTGAAAAAAGCAGAGGAATTCTACAATGAAATAGAAGAGATTGTTCGGAAGAAAAAAGGATTTTATCAAGAACAATCAAAGCGGCTATCAGATATGCTTATTGTGGTACAGTATGAGAAAAAACAATTAGAAAATGAATTGGATTTAAAAATAGCTACAGTATCTGAAAAATATAATATTCCAGTAGAAAAATTAAAAATGGGAAGAATTGTAGATAATGTTTTAATGACAGTACCTCAGTTATATTGGTTAGATTTAGTATATAGCTATAAAGAAAATAAAATGTACAAAGCAGAACAGGAAGGCTATAAAGAAGCACAAAAATCGTATAGAACTAAAATTTTAAATCTGAAAAGTAATCTTCGTGAGTTACAAAAAGAAGTAGATACAACTTTACAGGAAACGTTAGAACAGATTGTAGATTTGGTTATTTTGATTACATCCGAACAAATGGAGATTGCAGAATTGAAAATGGCTTTGGAAGAATAGAGGTAGTAGATATAGCTTTAATAATATGATGATAAAAGAGAAATACAAAAAAAGGAGTATTGCTAATGAACTTGAGTGATAATAGGATACTTGCTATTTTAGGATATATTATAGTTGTGAACGATGAAATGCATTCTAGGCAAGTAGAATTATTAAATATGATTATAAAAAAGAATAGATGGGGTGAGGAAGAAAAAGAGATAATATATGATGTGCTAAATGATAAAGATGAAAAAGTTACTTATAATGAAGCTATTTCTTTATTTGGTATAGAAAATGTATCAAATAGGCTCTGTTTGTATAGATACGCATATCAGTTGGCTATTGTAAATCACGATTCTTTTAAAGATAAATTTATTGATACTGAAGAAAAGAAAATTCTTGAATCTATGGAAGGCTATTTGGATAAGAGAAATTTTTCAAAAGAAAAAAGGAAGGCTCTTAAGGAAATTGATATATATATAAATAAAAAACAAAAATCCAAAACGAGAACCACATTTAATTTAGATTTTAGAAATTTAGAGAAATTAGCAAAACAGGATTTTAAGACTATGGAAGAGGTAGTGGAAGAAATATTGAAAGAATGTATATCTCTGAACGAAAAAATGGAAAGTTCCAATGTGGTAAATGATGAAGAACTAGGGAAAATACTACAAAAATTCAAACAAGATTTTAAAAAAGAGGTAGTTGGGGTTTTAGAAAGATTAAAATCGGAATTACCAAAAAAAGAATTGGCCAGTCAGCAATTTTCGATAGCATTAATGGGACGAACAAAAGCGGGAAAATCTACATTGCATTCAATAATGCGTCGAGAAGGTGAAGAATTTATAGGAAAGGGAGGACAAAGAACTACAAGATTTAATAGAGTTTTTTCCTGGGAGGGAATAGAAATAATAGATACACCAGGAATTGGTGCAGGTGAACCTAGTGGAAAGAAAGATGAGGAAATTGCAAAAAAAGTTATATCTCGGGCAGATATTATATGTTTTGTAATAGCAGATGATAGTATTACGTCAGAAATATTGGAAACGATTAATGATATAGCATCTTATCATAAACCAATAGTGATTCTATTAAATCATAAAGATGATATTAATAAAAAAAGTCACAGAAAGAAATTTGAAAAAAATCCCAAACAATGGTTAGAAAACAATGGAGAAAAAAATTTACAGGGGTGGATAGAGAGAATTAAAAGAAATGCTGAGAAAAATAGATATGTAGAAATGATAAAAATTGTTCCTGTATTTTTATTAGCGACTATTGTTGGTAGAAAAGAAAATAATCCTTTGATTTTTCAGGCTTCTAACTTTAAACAGTTTGAAAGCCTGTTAAAAAAAATGATTGAAGAAAATTATACAATTTATAAGTCACAAACTCTATTGGATGAACCAGCAGTTAAGATGTATAAGTCTATGGATACGATAGATGATGAATTAAAGATGTTAGATAAATTTCAAAAAAAATGGACTAAACTGCGTAATGAAAAAGAAAAAAACATTCAAAAATTACAGGATAAAACAAAAGGGCAGATTACGAAGATTATAGACGGGACGTTTGATAATTTTTTTACACAAGAAGCAGAAAACTATGTAAAGCAAAATTATAATGTGAAAAGTACAATTCAATTACAAAAAGCATATGAACAAACTAGGAATAAATATAAATTGTATGAGAAAATAGAATCAGAAGTACATTTGTGTTTAAATTCATATCATAATGAGCTGTCAGATATTATTAAAGAATTAAAGAAAGAAATTCATTATGCTAATATAAATATTACAGAAGAAATAAAGTTTAAGGATATAAAGTGGTTAAAGAATGATAAAAGTATGATTCCTATAAAAGGAATATTGGAGGGAGCCTCAATGGCATTACAAGCTCTAGGGTGTATATACAGACCACTATCATTAATTGCAATTCCAATTAGTTTTATTAGTAGTTTTTTTAAGAGTAAAGAACAAAAAATTGAGGAGGCAAAGGGAATTACAAGAAAAAATTTTCAAAAGTTAATAGAGTATGACAAACAGCATTTGAGGAAAAAAGTGGAAAAAAATGAAACTGTAATTTTTGAAGAAAATACAAAAAAATTGGTAAGTTTTTTAGAAGGAGTAGATAAAACAACTAAACAGACTAAAGAATATGTTGAGGATTGCTATGATGTATTTTATAGAGGATTAAAATACTTAGATGCTTCTTTTGCGTTACGAATTTTGCAGTATATTTCAAACGATCCAGAAATAAAAAGGTTGTCTGCAAAAAATATTAAAACAAAGAGGAGAAGATTGGTAGATGATAAGACATTTATTATTGAAATAGAAAGGGGAAAGAACTTTAATGCTAATAAAATAAAAGAATTATTGGGAATGAATGTAAAAATTATAAGAGGAGAGAAATAATGGAAAATAAACTTGAGATGGGAAGATATAATCAGGAGACACAGAATTTATACAGAGAGATTTTGAAAATTTATGAAAAACTTGATTTGGATAAGGAAAAAGTATTGCTCGAAGAAAACTATAAATCCATAAATAGTAAAGATAAGATATCGTTAGCTTTTATTGGACAGTATTCAGCAGGAAAATCTACTATAATTAAAGCATTAACCGGAGAAGAAAACATAAAGATTGATTCAGATATTGCAACTTCAGAAGTTACAAATTATAAATGGGGGAATTTTATTTTAACAGACACTCCAGGTTTAAATACAAATGAAAATAAAGAACATGATGAATTGACAAGGAATGCGATAAAAAGTGCAGATTTATTAATTTATTGTATAACAAGTGATTTGTTTAGAGAAGTAACAAAAAATGATTTTAAAGATTTAGCTAAATATTATAAAAATAAAATGTTTTTAGTTATTAATAAAATGAGCAAAGAGACAGGTGAATATGATGTTTTAGTTAAAAATTATAAAGATTCTATTAATAGGACTCTTGAACCGGACTGTTCATTAATTGATTTTCATCATTTCTTTTTTGATGCAGCGGATTATGTAGAAGGTATTAAGGATGATGATGATGATTTCATAGAAGATAGTCATTTTGAAGAGTTTATTAAAGCATTAGATGAGTTTATTAAAATAAAAGGGCTTACAGGTAGAATGTTAACGCCAATAACAGTCTTAGAGCGTTCAATTGAGAATAGTTTAATTGAGTTAGAAGAAGATGAAGTTTTAAAAGAAAGAAAACGTTTGATTCAAAAAATATGTAAAGTAATTGATAATAAAAAAGCATCTTGTAGAAATGAGTGTAATAGGAGTGTGCAAGAGACTATTAATAAATATATTCAACAGGGGACAGAAATTGCAATTAATTTAGGCAACTCTAGTTATAAGTTTGATGATGGAGACTTTCAAAAATTTTCAAGTCCATTACAAGAAAAATTAGCACAAGATATAGAGGAAAAATTTGAGTTATATGCGGAAGAAGTAGATGAAGAAGTACAGGAAATCATGGAGTCAGAGCAGGCAATATATTATTTTAAAAAAGAAGAAAAAAGGTTACAGAAAGAAATTGAAGGAGAAAAAGGTAATGAATTAATTTCAACTATAGAAAAAGGAATTGGAAAAGCAACAAATGAAGCGGCTCCTAAAATAACTAGTGCTCTTGCCAAGCTGTCTAATGTAGAGGCGGGAAAAGAGGCTACTATATGGGCTGTTAATGGAAGTACTTTGCATAAAGCAGTAAAAAATATAGGTGGAAAGTTAGGCTATAAATTTAAACCATTTCAGGCACTTAAGATTAGTAAAAATATTGCAGGAATGGGTAGATATCTCAATGCTGCGTTGGCAGGAGCAGGGATAGCTATGGATGCAATAGGAGTATTAACGGAAAAGAAGGCTGCGAAAGATTTAAGAGAAGCAAAAGATAGTGTTAAATTACAGTTTTTAAATATGGCAAAAGAGACAGAAAAACACTACAATAATGAAATTAATGAGGCAGCCAGAGAGTTTGATAAAATTAAAGATGAATTACTGAAGGAATTAAATGAGACAGAAAAACAAACGCAAAAAAAGGGAGAAGGAAAGAAAAAATTAGAAGAATATCAAGAAAAAATTAAATGTCTACGTGAAAAAATAGAGTATGGAAGTAATAATTAAAAGATAGAAGGGAATTTTATGAGTATTTTCAGAAAAAAGTCGGTAGCTAGTACAATTGTAGATGTAGTTGAATGTATAAATAAACCTGTTGAAAAAAAGAAGAAAGAGGTAATACCTGAACAAGTAAAAATAATTTTTTCAGATGCTAAGACAGAGGGGAAAAAGAGAGGATACGAAAGAGCAGCACAAGAGTATAAAAGAGTTTTAGAGGAGGTGGAGTGGAACTATAAAGAAATTTCTAAAATAATTAAAAAACATGGAGAATTTTATGATTGGAAGTCTGCTAAATTATTGGGAATAGCTACAGATTTAAAAGAAGAAAAAGAGAAAGTGGAAAAAAAGGTAGAGAGTAAGACTAAGGAAGTTTCTAGAAAATATGATATACCAATAGTTGGAGTGTCTTCTGCAATAGGGATGGGAATGAATCCATGCATGGAATTAAATCCATATTTACAGGTTAGTGCTGCGTTAGGTATGGTGTATGAGTATAAAAAAAGGCAAATGGATAAAGCGGAGCAAGAGGGATATCAAGAGGCAAAAGAATTATATGAACAAAAAATAAAATACATGAAAAGAAAGTTGAAGAGATTAGAAAGAGAAGCTGATGAGGAGATTAAAGCTATGATGCATCTTATTTCTGATACGATAGATGCTCTTGTAGAAGGAAAAATCAAAGTTAATGATTTAAATACTCTTTTGTGAGGTGAAAAATGGGAACTTATGAAGAATTGCTTAAAAGATATCATAAAAATGCAAGTGATTTTAACCAGACAATGGGAGAATTTGAGAAAGAAAGTAAAGAAGTAGAGCGTGTAAGAAAGATAGCTGAGAATACAGAGAATATTTTAAATAATTTAGATGAACAGTTTTGTAAGGCAACAAAATTGTCTAAATTAGATATGGAGTTCCTTTTTGTAGCAATTGGATTACAGCTTATTCGTCAATATTTGTTAACAAAATTTCCGGAAAGATTAGATGATAAAACCGCAGCAGCTTCTACATGGGGACATAGAGAGGAACACTCTAATCGAGTACATAGATACTATAATCCGTCCTTGGAAGAAATTATAAGCAATCCAGTTCCATTTGATGCCAATATAGGAGCAAATGGAGCTTTGAGTGGAGCTGGAAAGCTTGGACATAGAGTGAAAGCGATAGGTCATGATCCGATTTTGGGACTGGTTTTTGGAACAGCAAATATTGCAACTTCGACATTGACAACTTCAGATTTGGTTTCTTATCATATCTATACAAATGAAAATAAACGAGATTATTTTAAAAGCAGAGCACGAACACGTTTAGTTTTATCTAAGACAGCAGAAAAAGTAGTTTCTGGAGGATATGAAGGAAAGATAATTGTAGCAACTTCACTTTTAAAGGAACTAGTCCATTTACGCTCGGATTTGTATACTAAAAACAGTTTACCAATACCAATAGTATCTGTTATTGATCCTAAAAAAGCTTCTCTGTTGGCAAATTATGGATTTGATATGGCGAATGTGGTTACAGTAGGGAAGCAGGCTTCTTATGCTATTTTTATTAATACAATGATTGCTATGATTCACAGACTGTTTTTTGATGGGAAGACAGATGAAAAAATGTATGAAGTAAGAACAAGAAAAATATTGATGTATTCAAATGCAGTGGCAACTTCAAGTAATTTAATGGTAGTCGCAACCACAAAAGATATGAGGCGCTTAGATTTGGGAGGTCTGGCAGTAACAATTACCAGATTGATTACAGACACCAAATTTATACGTGAAGTAAAACAAGAGTTTATTTTTGGAAGATATAAAGATTTATTAATGGGATAAGCTAAAATGGAGATACAATAGGAGGTCTTTAAGATTATTTGTTTTTTAATAGTTCTATATATTATTATTATTGGTGTACTTACAAAAGATACTGAACTTACAGAAGGTTTATTTGGACATAAGAAATGGGATACTCCTGTACCTTTTACTTTGCAAACTAAAGAAGTATAGGATTAGATAATTTAATTGTCATTTTGTGTAAGATCTTTGAGCCATATACTTACCTATTTCATCTATTAAGAGAGGAAGAATAGACATCACGAACCCCAAGAATTTTTGCTGCTAAAAAGAAGGAGGTCAATACAGATCTTCTTACCGGTAATAAGTATTTTTGTAATCGTTCATATTAATAAAATATCCATTTTGGGATAATCAAAGTATCCATTTTCAATATGTTCTGCGAGAACACCATTATTATCACTATATTATTGATTTATATTTTGAAACCTATCAACTTATCACGAAATCAGCATAATTCGTCAGAAAAACAACAAAAATAGAAAAATATGTGATAATATAATCGAAATGCCATTTCTTTGTTTCAAGACTATCTTAGAAATGCAGTCTTTCTTTATAAATAAAGTGATAGCATGAGAAGTAAGAAGGTAATGTGTGAATTTGGAGGTGTTTCGATGATTCGTCAGACAGGTTTAGCGCAAGCAATTGACATAGCAGAAAATCGTGCAAAGTACGATGAATGTGCAAAGAAGTTGCTGAGCTATAAGGCAATCATAGCGTGGATTTTAAAATCCTGTACAAAAGAATTTTCACAATACGAAGTGCAGTATATCTGCGATAACTGCTTAAAAGAAGAAGCCGAGGTATCAACCTATGCAGTACACCAGGATGAATTAGGTAAGGATAAGAGATTGGGCGGAGATGAAAGAGTAGAGGGGATGAATACAGAATCCAACTCGATTCAGGAACATACAATATATTATGATATCCGTCTTCCTGCCTTTCTGCCAGAGGGCAACGAACGGGTTTGTTTGATTCTTAATCTCGAAATACAGTTAGATGATACACCGGGATATCCGATTGTAAAAAGAGGATTTTATTATTGCGGAAGAATGATTTCGGAGCAATATGGAACTGTGTTTGTAGATGAACATTATGAGAAAATAGAAAAAGTCTACAGCATATGGATTTGTCCAGATCCGACGAAAAAACGAAAGAATGGAATTTTTAAATATCACACGATAGAAGATATAAGGAAAATCAATTCTATAGAACGTATAAAAAGGATGTGATAAAATATATAAAAATAAGGAGGAGGAAAAGCAATGAAAAAAACAATGCACAATTACAGGAAACTTTTAAACAAAAACATAATGCTGGCTCTTATGTTTTGCCTGACTTTAGGAATAGGAATTTTTACAAATTCTGTACAGGTTAAGGCGGCAAATTCATTGAAGATTGGAAATATTCAGGCATATGGTGGAAGTCAGGTAGCTTTTGAGGCAACATTTAAAATGAATGGTTATCAGAAGATTGAAATTTACCGTTCGACTTCAGGCGGAGCATTTCAGTTAGTTGATAATTTCACAGAAGAAGGGGAGTTATGGAATACTTACAGTGAAGGCTGGTATACTGTAGGTAATAAGAAAAAGGTAACTTGCTATGCAGATAATACAAAGGTAGCTGGACAAGTAGTATTTGAAGATGATTCTGTTACTGTGGGAAATCGTTATTCTTATAAAGTAGTTCTCACCTGTTACGATGGAAGTAAAATTACGTCTGGAACGGTATCTGTTGCAGTACCATTAGATACAGCAGAGATTTTAAATATTTATTCTGCTGATGCGAAAAAAGTAAAGATAAAATGGCGTCGTGTTAGCAAAGCGCAAGGATATCAGATTTATCGTACAGAAGGTAAGAAATGGAAAGTAATTAAGACAATCAAAAGCGGTAAAAAGGTTACATTTGTAGATAAAAAGGTAAAGAAGAATAAGGTATACCGCTATAAAGTACGTGCTTACGGAACTGTGAAGGGTAAAAAGGTTTATGGCAATTTTGGATATGTATGTAAAGCATCATTGAAAAAGCCTACTGTAAAAGGAGCCTACAAAAAGGGCAGTATTTATGGCCCGGCACTTAATAATAATCAGTTAATGCAGGTTCGAAGAGTTGTTCAGAGTTTTAAAACAAACTATATCAAAAAAGGTATGAGCAACTATGAGAAAGCATTTATTGCATTTAATTATCTTAACCAGAATTGTAAGTATGCGACAAGAGGCTGGCAGTATAATGGAGCAAATACAGCTTGGGGAGCATTGGTATATGGTGAAGCACAGTGCTCTGGATATGCAAGAGGGATGAAAGCTTTATGCGATGCCATTGGAGTACCATGTTATTATGTTCATGCCAATAAAAAGGCATTAAATCCAAGCCATCAATGGAACCAGGTGAAAGTGGATGGAAAATGGTATATTGTCGATGCTCAGAGCGGATATTTTCTGGCAGGCAGCAAAACCTGGAGAAATGAAATTGGAATGTCATGGGATACAAAGGGACTTCCTAAATGTAGTGGAAGTAATCATAAACGAGGAGGATTTTACGGTATTTAGTTATTATTTAATTAAATAGAGCAGTATTCTATATCAGCAGGATGATTTCCTCACAGAAGGGTAGAGAATTTGTGAATTCCAATTATAATGATATAAAACGAGTATATTCCATATGGGTTTGTATGAATATGTCACAAAACTGTATGAATTATATTCATTTAACACAGGAAAGTGTAGTCGGTACTTATCAGTGGAAAGTGACATTAGAAAGGATGTGGGGCAGAACAGATAAGTGATTTATTAGATATGGAAGTTGAGCAGGTACGGGAAATTATAGAGAATGAGTAATCCAATCTAATAGATAAAAAAGAAACCGACATAACGCCGGCTTCAAAAGAGAGGAAAGTATGAAAAAATCTATCAAAAATCTGTTGTTGTTTTTGATGGTTTTATGATACTGGAAATTTGTGAACAGGTTGTGAGCAAAGAATGAAGATAATATGACGAAAAAGAAATTGCTGACATTTTTCTGTAAGAAATAGAATAGGTCAGTAGTATCAAAAGAAACCTATAACTGAATAGTGTCAAAAGTAGACCGTTAGGTTTGACAAATCATATAAAATTGAGTGTCAAATCTAACGGTCGTTTTTTGTGATACAGAAAGGAAGAAAATTATGAGAAAGATTTATGGGTATGTGCGAATTTCTATAAAGAAGCAGAATATGGATAGACAGATTCAGAATATTTAGTTTAGAAGATACCTGCGCTATGCTTTCATCTACAGAAATAAAAAATCCTATACACGCTCCAGCACCATTCGGTTTTCTGGGAAGAGTAAAAAGATTTCTTTTCGAATAATTATTTTTTATGGCATGGACAACTTCTGTCCATGCCAATCCGTATAATAAAACCAACAAAACAATAACACATCACACAGGAGGAGAAAGTTATGGCAGATACACTTAGTGGAATTATATGGATTTTATACATAGTACTTGGCTACTGGTCCGTAGGTCAGACGATTTATGCAAACAAAATTATTATTGGTCCGATGGGAACATTGTGGATCAAAAGATTTATACTTGGTTTTATGTTTGGCTGGGTATTAATTCCGGTTGCTATTATAAAGTGTTTGATTTTTCGCTAAATAAGAGCAGATAAATCGACGGAGATGAAGATGCAAAGAATAGGAAAGTGGGGATGCAAGAAAGAATTTCAGATAGCAAAGCTACTTGTTTTGGGAAGTTTTTAGCAGAAACTGGATGTCGGATATGATTTATCGAGTGTTTGATTAACTGTAGATTTGAGAATCGAATGATAAAACACCGGTACGATAGAATATTAAAATAATGGAGGGAATACAAATGGCAAAGAATAAGCAGAAACAGAAAGGTTTACTAGAGTCCGTTCATGATGGTTATATAAGGGGCAGCATGGGAGGGGAGGAAGATACTTCTCAGGCACGAATCGTTACTTCGCCAGAACCATTACCAGATGAAATAAAGAAATTCCGTAAGTTATATATTTTGGTTCCGCTTAGTCTGGTAATTGGACTTATCAAAGGGGATTTTACAGGATGGTTAGCGATTGCTGCATTTATATTGTTATGTCTTGTCTGCCTGATTGATACATATGCAGACCATAAAGTAAGACGGCTTCGAAGAATGAAGTTTAAACTTCCGGCAAATGTCACAGCTGATGAATTATTTGTAAAAATGCAGCCAGTCTTTATCTCAAAATACAATTGGGGAATTGAACGTGGAGATAATGGGGAACTAACTATACTCGATAAAAAATATAAATATGATGTTAATCTTGAAGAAGATGGAACATTTGTCATCTGGTGGAGGATGTCCGTAGCAAAGGCCTTCCTATCAACAAGACATTATCCTATTTATAAAAATGCAATCGCAACGATGGGAATTATCGCTTATGAAGTACAGCAGGTATTTCCAGTTGGAGTAGAAAATGAGAGTTGTTAATTAAAACACGCTCTAGAGCGTGTTTGAAAAATAAAAGTTGCACAAAACATATATTCCCACGCCCTTT
>OGCQ01000840.1_pt1 | contig 45390 bp, 43 predicted proteins | sample 1570161 | NCBI WGS metagenome assembly OGCQ01 (sample SAMEA4384402, study PRJEB24528) | human gut metagenome | reverse complement strand
ACCAGCAGCGGCGCGGTGCAGTGGTCGGCCAGGTAGGCCAGGGCGCCGGCGGGCAGATTGGCGTCGGCCACCACCAGGGACGCCCCGTTGAGGTACCCCTGGTGCCGGGCAAAGTAAGCGGGGGTGAGCTCCTCATAGATTCCCATGTCGGAGACCGCCAGGGCCATGTCCCCCGTCTCGTCGCTGAGGAACAGATAGGTGGACGTGGTCCCCCCCGGCACGTGGAGCGCCCGGCTCAGGTCAATCCCCAGCCGCTCGCAGGAGTCCATCACCTGCCCAGCGTGGGGGTCCTCTCCCAGCGCCGTCAGCAGGGAGACCTTGACCCCCAGCAGCCGTAGGTTGTGGGCAATGTTCCGCCCCACGCCCCCCATGCTCACCGTAACCTTGCCGGGGTTGGAATCCCGCCCCACCAGCGGGCCGGCGGACTGTCCCCCGATGTCCACATTCACCGCGCCGGCCACCACCACGTAGCCGCCGGCGGGCAGGATGTAACCCCGGCCCACAATGTGGCCCTTCTTCATCAGGTTGGAGATATGCACCGCCACCGAAGAGCGGGTAATCCCCGCCCGCTCGGCCAGGGCCTCCTGGGAGATCATCGGGTCCTCTGTAATCCAGTCCAGAATCTGCTGCTCCCGCTGGGTCATCCCCTCACCTCCATAAGCAAAAGTTTTATTTTTCGTCACTTGTTTATTTTATCACAATTTCTCTTCCTGTCAAGGGGGATTTCTTCCGTCCCGACAGGATCTGCCCTTCCGCGTCCTTTTCTTCCCGGCCCCCAAAATAATCATTTCATATCACTCCATAAAATTGCCCTACCCATGAAGCGCCGCACCGGCTGATCCCTCTGACCCCCAGTGTACCAAGTAAGCGCGGCCCTTCTCCGAGGGGAAGGGCCGCGCTTTCGATGGCACGGACAAACAACAGCACAGCGCCCCGAATGGGAACGGACGCAAAAAGAAACGTCTTGAAATTTTAGAATTTCAAGACGTTTCTTGGTGGAGACAACAGAACTCGAATCTGTGACCTCTCGCGTGTGAGGCGAGCGCTCTACCAGCTGAGCTATGCCTCCATATGGTGACCCGTACGGGACTCGAACCCATGTTACCGCCGTGAAAGGGCGGTGTCTTAACCACTTGACCAACGGGCCAGGCTGGTTCCGGGAGGTGACCCTCCCAAAACCAATGGTAGCGGCAACTGGATTTGAACCAGTGACACTTCGGGTATGAACCGAATGCTCTAGCCAACTGAGCTATGCCGCCGCGTCCGCCCGCCGTAACGAGCGATGTTTAGTATACCCAAAAAGCCTCCATTTGTCAAGAGGCATTTTAAATTTTTCCATTTTTCTTTGTTCCATCAATTCCCGTCAGCAGATGCACCAGCATTTCGGTCATTTTTTCCAAAGATTCCACTGGGATATACTCATAGACCCCGTGGAAGTGATAGCCGCCTGTGGAGAGGTTGGGACAGGGCAGGCCCAAATAGCTCAGCCGCGCCCCATCGGTCCCCCCGCGGATGGGGACGTCCCGGGGCTCCACCCCCGCCTTGCGAAAGGCCACCCGGGCCCAGTCCAGCAGCTGGGGGTGGGGGAGAATCCGCTCCTTCATATTGTAGTAGGAATCGGTGAGGATAACCTCCACGGAACCGGGCCCATACTGTCTCTCCAGATAGGCGCCGATCCGGGTCAGGGTCTCCTTTCTCTCCGCGAAACGGGCCTGGTCATGGTCCCGGATGATCCACTCCAGCCTTGCCTGGCTCTCGTCCCCGGTCATGGCGCACAGATGATAGAACCCCTCATATCCCTCCGTATGGGCCGGCGCCTCCGCCGGGGGCACCATGGCGATGAACTGCGCCGCCATCAGGCAGGCGTTCCGCATCTTGTTTTTTCCCTCCCCCGGGTGGATGTTCACCCCGTGGAGGAGAACCGTCCCGGCGGCGGCGTTGAAGTTCTCATACTCCAGCGTCCCCAGCGGACCCCCGTCCACCGTATAGGCAAACGCGGCGCCCAGCCGCGCCAAGTCCACATAGTCCGCCCCCCGGCCTACCTCCTCATCCGGGGTGATGCACACCGCCACCCGTCCATGGGCCAGCCGCGGGTCACGGACCAGACGTTCCACCGCGGCAAAAATCTCCGCCACGCCGGCCTTGTCATCCGCCCCCAGCAGAGTGGTCCCGTCGGTGACCACCAGCTGCTTGCCCACCTGCTCCAGCAAGTCGGGAAACGCCGCCGGAGACAGGGCAATCCCCTTCTCCTCGTTCAAAACCAGCACGCCTCCCTCATAGGAGACAACCCGGGCCTTCACCGGTCCCCCGGGGACCCGGGGCGCTGTGTCGATGAGGGCAATCACCGGGACGTCCTCCCGTCCGGGGGTGGCCGGGAGCCACCCATAGACCGCGCCGTTGTCCGCCAGGCAGGCCTCTTCCAGGCCCATCTCCGCCAGTTCCCGAGCCAAAACCCTGCCCAGCGCCCGCTGTTTCTCCGTGGAAGGGGTCGCCTCCGACCCCTCCTCGGACTGGGTATCAAAGGTAATATACTTCAAAAACCGCTCCAATGCTGTCATCTGTTTTCTCACGCCTCCTCCCACGCTTTGGCCCGCTCCAGGGCTTTTTGCCAGCGGGTATACTCCCGGCGCCGGTCGGTTTTGGGATAGTAAACCCTGCCCGGCGCCCCCTCCCGGGCAATCTCCTGGGGGCTGTGCCACAGTCCCGCGCCCAGGCCCGCCAAGCAGGCCGCGCCCCAGGCGGTGGTCTCCACCACCGCCGGTCGCTCCACCGGCACTCCCAGCAGATCGGCCTGATACTGCATCATAAAATCGCTGACACTGGCCCCGCCGTCCACCCGGAGGGACTGGATGGGCCGCCCGGCGTCCCGCTCCATGGCGGCAATGAGGTCCGCCGTCTGGTAGGCAATCCCCTCCAGGGCCGCCCGGCAAAGGTGGGCCCGGGTGGTCCCCCGGGTGAGTCCCACCACCGTGCCCCGGGCATACATGTCCCAGTGGGGCGCCCCCAGCCCGGTAAAGGCGGAGACCAAGTACACGCCGCCGTTGTCCGGCACCTGTTCGGCCAGCCTGTCACAGTCGCTGGCCTGCCGGATGATCCCCAGCTCGTCCCGCAACCACTGAATGGAGGAGCCGGCGTTGAACACGCTCCCCTCCAGGATATAGGTAGTCTTCCCCTCCAGACCCCATCCAATACAGGTGAGCAGGCCATTTTGCGACAGCACCGGGGTCTCCCCCGTGTTCATCAGGGTAAAGCAGCCCGTCCCGTAGGTGTTTTTCAGCTGGCCCGCCTGGAAGCATCCCTGGCCAAAGAGGGCTGCCTGCTGGTCTCCCGCCGCCCCCCGGATGGGGAGCCCCGCCAGGTCCTGCAAATGAGGGACCCCCGGGGCGATGGTTCCCAGATCCCCGCTGTTTTCCACCGGCTGGGGCAGCCAGCCCATGGGAACGTCCAGCAACTGGCACAGGGTCTCATCCCAGCACCGGCGGTGAATGTCAAAGAGCATGGTCCGGCAGCAGTTGGAGTAGTCCGAGGCATGGACCTTTCCCCCGGTGAGATTCCACAGCAGCCAGCTGTCCACCGTACCGCAGAGCAGCTCTCCCCGCTCCGCCCGCCGCCGGGCACCGGGGGTGTGCTCCAGCAGCCACCGGTATTTGGTGCCGGAGAAATAGGCGTCCGGCAGCAGCCCGGTCCGGGCCCGAATGGCCTCCGTATACCCCTGCTCCCGCAGCTGGGTGCAGAACGCCGCGGTCCGCCGGCACTGCCAGACAATGGCGCGCCCCACCGGCTTGCCGGTCTCCCGCTCCCACATCAGCGCGGTTTCCCGCTGGTTGGCCAACCCCACCCCGGCGATTTGACCGGGCCGCACGCCGCTCTGGGCCACGCATTGGGCCGCCGCCCGGAGCTGGCTGTCCAGCAGCTCCAAAGGATCGTGCTCCACCCAGCCGGGCTGCGGATAATACTGCGAGAAGGGAATCTGTGCCGAAGACACCACTGAACCCTGCCGGGTAAACAGGATCGCCCGGGAGCTGGTGGTGCCCTGATCCAGCGCCAAGAGATAGTCCGTCATCGAAATCGCCCCGCTTTCTTGACGAGGGCCCCCGGTTGCGGTATGATGCCCTCACCATCGGTTTTTCCTTAGTGTAGCATGTCCCTGGGACATTTTCCACCCATTTCCGAAAGGAGGTCCCCCTTGCGTTACCCCAACGTTACCCCCGCCGTCTTTCTCTCCCGGCCCAACCGGTTTGTGGCCCAGGTCCTTTTGGAGGGGGAAGTGATCACCGTCCATGTCAAAAACACCGGCCGCTGCCGGGAGCTTCTCCTCCCCGGGGCCCAGGTCTGGCTGACCAAGAGCACCAACCCCAACCGAAAGACCGCCTATGACCTCATCGCGGTACAGAAAGGAGCCCGGCTCATCAACATGGATGCCCAGGCTCCCAATCAGGTCTTTTATGAATGGGCCGCCGCCGGCCACTTTGTCCCCCAGCTCACCTTACTCAAACCGGAGTGCCGTCACGGGGACTCCCGCTTTGATTTTTACTGGGAGGCCGGGCCCCGCAAGGGCTTTGTCGAGGTCAAGGGGGTTACCCTGGAGAGGGACGGGGCCGCCTACTTCCCTGACGCCCCCACCCAGCGGGGCATAAAGCATCTCCACGGCCTGACAGACAGTTTGGCCCAAGGTTATGAGGGGGCCGTATGCTTCGTCATTCAAATGGAGCAGGCGGACTTTTTCGCCCCCAACGACCACACCCACCCCGCCTTTGGACAAGCTCTGCGCCAGGCGGCCCAGGCGGGGGTTGCCGTTCTGGCCCGCTGCTGTACCGTCACCCCGGACAGCCTGACCCTGGGAGAGGCGGTGCCCGTTCGGTTATCCCCCTGACGCCCCCTCCTTCCAGGCCGCTCTCTCCCGGCGAATCCGCCGCCCCTTCTCCACCATGGTGACGCTGATGCCCGCCCAGATGATGACAAAGGCGATGAGCTGATCCACCTGCAGCGCCTCTCCAAAGTAGAGCAGGCCCACCAGGAATTGGAGGGTGGGGTTAATATACATGAGAATGCCTGAAAAGTAGTAGGGAATCTCCCGTACCCCCAGGTTAAACAGGAGCAGGGGCACCGAGGTCACCACCCCGCTGGCCGGCAGCAGCCACAGGGCCGCATCCCCCAGCACAGCCGCCGTGCCCCCCTGGTGGGCCGTCCACCAGCCGGAAAAGGCCAGGGCCAGCGGAGTCATCCACAGGGTTTCCATAAACAGCGAAGTCTGGGCCGTCAGGGTGATTTTCTTCTTCAAGGCCCCGTAAATGGCAAAGGGAATGGCCACCATCAGGGCCAGCACAGGCAGGCTCCCTGTGCGGACCGTCAAAAACACGATGCCCGCCCCAGCGCACAGAAAGGTGACCTTCTCCCCCGGACTGGGTTTTTCCCGAAAGGCAAGGACCCCGATGAGACCCACCGCCACCGGCTCAATGAAATAGCCCATGCTGGCCTGGAGCACATGCCCACTGTTGACCGCGTAGATGTACATACCCCAGTTGAGGGTAATGAGAACCCCGCACAGCAGGCAGTTGACCATGGTTTTTCGGTCTCGGAAAGCCGCCGCAACCTCCCGCCCCCGTCGGGTAAACAGCAGGTACAGCCCCATAAAAACCAGGGACCAAATGATCCGCTGGGCCAGGACATAGACCGAGTTTACCTGGGCCAGAAAGCGCCAGAAAATGGCCAAGATTCCCCACAGCACATAGCACCCGGTCACTGTCATCAGCCCCAGGGTTTTCTTTTGCTCCATCAGCAGCCCCCTCTCTTTTCTCTCTTTTTCATTCTATCCCCTCAAACCCAACCCTGTCAATCGGAACTTTCCCGGCCTGATTTCTCTGTTCAAAATAGGTCCTGCCGGGAGAAACTCCAGCCGTTTCACAAAACAGCATTCCTTCGTTTCCCCGTGAGCAATAAGAAGTTAACTTCTTTTCTCTTGACATTCCCCTTGCCTTGCTATAATATGAAGTTAACTTCCTAAGAAGTAAGCTTCCTATTTCAGAGGTGAGGAGTGTGAAAACGATCATCAAGGATTTACGGACTGCCGCCGGGTTGACACAACAGCAGCTTGCCAACCAGGTGCGCGTAACAGTGAGGACCATCAATTCCATAGAACGGGGCGAATATAACCCGTCGTTGGTACTGGCCTACAAAATTGCGCGCTTATTCAACACGACAGTGGAGGAATTGTGCTGTTTGAAAGAAAATGTGACGTTGGAGGAAGGACAACATGAGGATCAAAGATAAAAAAATGTTTGTACGGGGCATTTTACTCCTGCTTCTTGGCGTTGGTATTGCCATATCAAGGTTTTGTATATTCACCGACGCTACGCACGGTATGTTAAGGCCGATCATATTCATCGGAATCTGCCTCCTTGCCGCTCTTTATCACATGGTCATGGCGCTACATATTGACGGCGAAGGAGAAGGGGAGGAACTATAAACATGCAATTATTCAATGGAAAAAGCAAACTATTCGGCGTGCTATTGGTATTAGCTGCTTTCTTCAGCTTCTATCTCGGCGATATTACTACACTCACACCCCCACAAAAAGCCACGGCAGGCGTTGCTCTCGTTATCCTTGTTCTGCTGGCCCTTATTTTTGCCCTTAGACCTAAGAAAACGGAGGAGGATTTGATTGCAGAGCAGGACGAAAGAAATCAATACATCGAGTTAAAATGTGCCGCGAAAGCCTTTCGGGTTGCGCTACATGCATCATTTATGACAATTATCGCTGGCATGATTGCCTTCGGCCTGACTCGGGAATATGCCTTTATCTGGCTGGTTATGGGCGGTATTTTACCTTATGGGGCATCGAGAATTGCCTATATCGTTTCTGCATTCCGCTACGATAAGTAACCTGCGCCGGTCGCCCGGTTCTTTTCTCTTGTATTTTCCGACACCTTTCGATATAATAAAAAAGTTGTACTGTAATGGTACCCAAAGCCTCATGACACTTGACAAAGGAGACGTTTCCATGGCTTCTAAACTCTTCACCGCCGGTCAGATCGGCACCCTGACCCTGCCCAACCGGGTCATCCGTTCCGCCACCCAGGACCCCTTCGGCCGCCGGGACGGCACCTGCGCCCCGGAGCAGGTGGAACTCTACCGCGAGATCGCCGCAGCCGGCACCGGCGCCATCATCACCGCGTACAGCTACATCTCCCCGGAGGCCCGTTCCACCGGCATCCAGGTGGGTTTTGCCACCCCGGAACAGCGGGCCAGCCAGAAGGAAGTGCTGGACGCCGTCCACGCCGCAGGCGGGCGCCTGATCCTCCAGCTCATGCACGCCGGCATGAATGTCTTCATGCCGGAAAAGCACGTGGCAGGGGGCAAGCTGCTGGCCCCCTCCGGCGGCATGAAAGCCCCCAACGAAATGGAAACCACGGAGATCACCGCGGCGGATCGGGAAAAAATCCGCAACGACTTTGTGGACGCAGCCAAGGCCGCCCAGGAGATGGGGTTTGACGGCATCCAGCTCCACTGCGCCCACGGCTACCTCCTCAGCCAATTCCTGGACCCCAACACCAACCACCGCACCGACGAATTCGGCGGCAGCGCAGAGAATCGGTTCCGCTTCGCCGGGGAATGTCTCTCCGCCATCCGCCAGGCCGTGGGCAAGGACTATCCCATCCTGGTGAAGGTCAACACCAACTGTGCCGGAGAGGCTGACGAGGCCTATGCCCAGGATATTCTCTACTTCTGCCGCCAGTTTGAAGCCCTGGGTGCCGATGCCATTGAGCTGTCCGGCTACAACTGGTTGGGCCTCGGCAAGAAAAAGATCCCCACCTTCTATCTGGACCGGGCCGTACAAATCCGTCAGGCGGTCTCCATCCCCCTGATCCTGGTGGGTGGGGTCCGCGGCCCTGAGACCGCCCAGCAGATCCTGGACGCCGGCATCGACTTCGTCTCCGCCTCCCGTCCCTTCATCTGCCAGCCTGACTTCGTCCGCCACCTGGAGCAGGGCGAGGACTCTCCCTGCGTCGGCTGCACCAAATGTCTGGGCAATATCTGGTCCAAGGAGGGCCGCCGCTGCATCAAGCACGAAATTCCAGCCGCCTTTGCCAACAACCAGGCCTAATCAGTCCCAAAACGCGGACCCAACACCGGAGGAAGTTTCCTCCGGTGTTTTTTTTGCCATCCTTTTCCTTTGACATCCCTTGACAGGCTGGTATACTATTCGTACATACGTTCGATTTTTAGCCGTTCCCTTCAGGAGGTGTCCCCTATGACCCTTGCCGAAAAGCTCACCATTCTCACCGACGCCGCCAAGTATGATGTGGCCTGTACCTCCAGCGGAGGAGACCGGCGGGGCGGCCGCCTGGGCAAAACCATCGCGGCCGGCTGCTGCCATTCCTTTTCCGCCGACGGCCGGTGTATCTCCCTGCTCAAGCTTCTGCTCACCAATGTCTGCGTCTACGACTGCCAATACTGTGTGAACCGGACCTCCAATGACCTGCCCCGGGCCATGTTCACCCCCCGGGAGCTGGCGGACCTCACCATTGACTTCTACCGCCGCAACTATATTGAGGGGCTCTTCCTCAGCTCCGCCGTGGTCCGCAGCCCCGACTACACCACAGAACTGATGATCCGAACCCTGACCCTATTGCGGGAGGACTACGGGTTCTCCGGCTACATCCACGTCAAGGCCATCCCCGGCGCCGATCCCCTGCTCACCGCCCGGCTGGGGCGGCTGGCTGACCGCCTGTCGGTGAACATCGAGCTCCCGTCCTCCAAAAGCCTGGCGCTTTTAGCACCGGACAAAAAGACCGACGCCATTTTTCAGCCGATGGCTCAGATCAAACAGGAAATTTTACAGTCCAAGGCAGAGCGCCAGAAGTTTCGCCACGCCCCGGCCTTCGCCCCGGCGGGGCAGTCCACCCAGATGATCGTGGGGGCCTCGGATGAGACAGACTATCACATTCTCAAGCTCTCGGAGGGGATGTACCGGAAATACGGCCTCAAGCGGGTCTTTTTCTCCGCCTATGTTCCTGTGACCCACAGTCCTCTGCTCCCCTCCCCCCTGTCCTTCCGGCCGCCCCTGCTGCGGGAGCACCGGCTGTACCAGTCAGACTGGTTGCTTCGATTTTACCACTTCCAGGCAGACGAGCTTCTCTCCCCCGATCACCCCACCCTAAACCCCCAGCTGGACCCCAAATGCAGTTGGGCCATGTCCCACCTGGAATACTTTCCCGTGGAGGTCAACACCGCGGATTATCACACCCTCCTGCGGGTCCCGGGCATCGGGGTGGTCAGTGCCCGGCGGATTCTCTCCGCCCGGCGGTGGCGGTCTTTGGATCACACCGCCCTCGGCAAGCTGGGGGTGGTTCTGAAGCGGGCCCAGTATTTCATCACCTGCTCCGGCAAAATGACCCCCGCCCTCCGGGTTACCCCGGCAGGGGTCCTGCGGGCCCTGACCCTCCTGGAGGCCCCCGCTCTGCCCGCGCCCTACGAACAGCTCTCCCTTTTCCCCGCCTGAAAGGAGGTTCTGATGTCCACCTGGCCCCCATGCGCGATGCTGTATGACGGCTCCTTCGCCGGCTTTCTCACCTGCGTCGGAGAGAGTTTCCGGCAGAAGGTCTATCCCTTCTACTTTCTCTCCCCTGGCGTGGAGCAGATCTCCCTGTACCCCATTCTGGAAACTCCCACCGACCAGGCCCTGGCCAAGTCGGTCTACCGCAGCCTGGAGGAAACCGTCTCCTCCACCTTCCGCCGGCTGATCACGTACAGCTTCCTTACCTGCCTGCCCCAGCGGGAGCGAACTATGTTCGACCTGATCTATCTGGCCTTTCACCAGGCCCTGCCCCAGGACCTTACCGACGACCGGGTCCTCCTGCTCACCCGGGCCATCCAGCACCTGACCCATGAGGCCCACCAGCTCAAGGGATTCGTCCGCTTTGCAGACTACGGCGGTGTCTTGGTGGGCCAGATTGCCCCGAAGAACCGGGTGCTCCCCCTGCTCCGCCCTCACTTCTGCCAGCGGCTGCCGGAAGAAGCCTTTCTCCTCCACGACAAAACCCACCGGGAAGGCCTCTTCTACGCCGACCGCAAGTGGAAAATCCGTCCCGTGGACCATCTGGACCTGGACCGCCCGGACCAGGCCGAACTGCAATGTCAGGCTCTCTGGCGGCGGTTCTATCAGACCATCGCCATTCCCGCCCGCCACAACCCCAAGTGCCGCATGTCCCACATGCCCAAGCGTTACTGGGACAACCTGCCGGAGATGCAGCCCGACCCCATGTCCACCCCCCAATAGTCCCTCTCCAGCCTGTTTTCTCCTTTTCATCTGTCATTCTTTTCCAGAAATACCCCCGCCCCATCTTGACCCCGGACAAGGGGCATAGTATAATTCAGTCATATCCTGGGAAACCCCCAGAAATTTTGAGGAGGAGAATTCCAACCATGCAGGCTGTTCTATGGCCCTTATTGCTGCAAGTCATCCTAATCGCCCTCAACGCCGTCTTTGCCTGCGCGGAGATCGCGGTGATCTCTGTCAACGACAACAAGCTGGCGCAGCTGGTAGCCCAAGGGGACAAGCGCGCCCTGCGGCTGGCCCGGCTCACCAGCCGCCCGGCCCAGTTCCTGGCAACCATTCAAATTGCCATCACCCTGTCCGGCTTTCTGGGCAGCGCCTTTGCCGCCGATCACTTCTCGGACCGGTTGGTGGCCCTTCTGCTGCGCGCCGGGGTCCCCATCCCGGAAAAGACCTTAGATACCCTTTCCGTCATTCTCATCACCCTGCTGCTCTCCTATTTCACCTTAGTCTTCGGGGAACTGGTGCCCAAGCGGCTGGCCATGAAAAAGTCAGAGTCCCTGGCCATGGGGCTGTCCGCCCTGATCTCCGCCATTTCGGCCATCTTCGCCCCGGTGGTCACAGTGCTCACCGCCTCCACCAACGGCGTCCTCCGTCTGCTGGGGGTGGACCCCAACGCCGACGAGGAAGAGGTCAGCGAGGAAGAGATCAAAATGATGGTGGACCGGGGCAGTGAGAAGGGGGTCTTTGACTCCGCCACCAAGGAGTTCATTCAGAATGTCTTTGAATTTGACGACCTCACCGTGGGAGAATTCGCCACCCACCGCACGGAACTGGACCTGCTCTGGACAAGCCAGACCACCGAGGAATGGAAGCAGATCCTCTTTGAAACCCGGCACACCCGCTATCCCGTCTGTGCCGGCTCGGTGGACCAGGTGGTGGGTATCTTGGACGCCCGGGACTTTTTCCGCCTCCAGGACCGTCCCATCCAGGAAATCCTGGACACCGTGGTAAAGCCCGCGTTCTTTGTCCCAGAGACGCTCAAGGCAGACGTTCTCTTCCAGCAGATGAAGCAGCGCCGGACCTATTACGCCGTGGTTCTGGACGAATACGGCGGTCTGCTGGGGGTGGTCACCATCCGAGACCTGTTGGAACAGCTGGTGGGAGAGATTCAGCAGGAGGGGGAACTGCCCGAAATCCAGCCCTTGGAAGAGGGCACCTGGCGGATTCAGGGCTCGGCCCCCCTGGACGATGTGGCCCGAACCCTGGGGGTAGACCTGCCCCTGGAGGAGTATGACACCTTTGGCGGCTATGTCTTTGGTCTGTACGGCTCTGTCCCCCAGGACGGCCGGAACATTCTCCTGCAGACCGACCGTCTCCAGATTCAAATGACCCAAATTCAGCACCATCGTCTGGAGGAGGCCCTGGTCACCCTTCTGCCCGAGGGCAAAGAAGACCCTTGACGGTCTTTTCTGCACAACGTGATTTTATCCTCTGTTTCCCAGGAACGTGCGTAGAATGAGCCCCATTCCGCGCACGTTCTTTCTCTCTGTTTTCCTCAGAGGCCCTTGGGAAAAATCACCTGCCCGCTCAGAACAAAAACTGCCGCGGGACTCCCTGGAGAAGGTGGTTTTTCTCTTGCGGTCCGGCCGATTGCATGCTAAAATGAGATGTTATAGAAACGATTCCCTCTGGAGAAAGTCTGCTCCCTGCCCACCTCAGATGCCCGGCGGCCTCTCCCGTCTCCTTTCTCTGGGGAATCTCTCCATTTGAACTTTTATTCGGAGGTTACCACCTTGTCTCAATTCGAATCTGAAATCAAACGCCGTCGGACCTTTGCCATCATCTCCCACCCCGACGCCGGCAAAACCACTTTAACGGAGAAATTCCTGCTTTACGGCGGGGCCATCGCCCAGGCCGGCCAGGTGAAGGGGAAAAAGAACACCCGGGCCGCGGTCTCCGACTGGATGGAGATTGAAAAGCAGCGGGGCATTTCCGTGACCTCTTCCGTGCTGCAGTTTCAGTACGGGGGCTTCTGCATCAACATTCTGGACACCCCCGGCCACCAGGACTTCTCCGAGGATACCTACCGCACCCTGATGGCCGCTGACTCCGCGGTGATGGTCATCGACGGCGCCAAGGGCGTGGAGGCCCAGACCCGGAAGCTGTTCAAAGTCTGCGTCATGCGGGATATCCCCATTTTTACCTTCATCAACAAAATGGACCGGGAGGCCCGCGACCCCTTCGCCCTGTGTGAGGAGATCGAAAAGGAACTGGGCATCGACACCTATCCCGTCAACTGGCCCATCGGGTCCGGCAAGGACTTTTTAGGGGTGTATGATCGGAACAAGCAGGAGATCCTGCACTTCTCCTCCAACACCAACGCCAAGAAGTCCGGGACCACGCAGATTGATCTGGACGACCCGGTTCTCACCGACATGCTGGGGCAGGCCCGGCGGGACCAGCTCATCGAGGACATCGCCCTGCTGGACGGCGCCTCCTGTGACTTTGACCTGAACCGGGTGCGCCACGGCAAGCTCTCCCCCGTCTTCTTCGGCTCGGCCCTGACCACCTTCGGCGTGGAGCCCTTCTTAGAGGACTTCCTCCGTATGACCACCTCTCCTCTGCCCCGGCACAGCAGCGAGGGGGAAATTGACGCCATGGAGGACTTCTTCTCCGCCTTCGTCTTCAAAATTCAGGCCAACATGAATAAAGCCCACCGGGACCGAATCGCCTTTCTCCGGGTCTGCTCCGGCCGGTTTGACGCGGAGAAGGAGGTCTACCACGTCCAGGGCAAGAAAAAGCTCCGCCTCTCCCGTCCCCAGCAGCTCATGGCCGCCGAGCGGGAGATCATTGAGGAGGCCTATGCCGGAGACATCATCGGTGTGTTTGACCCGGGTATCTTCTCCATCGGAGACACCCTGTGCTCCCCGGGGAAGAAATTTCGCTTTGACCCCATCCCCACCTTTGCTCCAGAGCACTTTGCCCGGGTGCGCCCGGTGGACACCATGAAGCGGAAACAGTTCCTGAAGGGAGCGGAACAGATCGCCCTGGAGGGCGCCATTCAGATTTTTAAGCTCCCCTATACCGGCATGGAGGAGGTCATCGTGGGCGTGGTGGGCACCCTCCAGTTTGACGTCTTCCAATACCGCCTGCGCAACGAGTACAACGTGGAAATCCGTATGGACACCCTGCCCTATGAATACCTGCGCTGGATCAAGGAGCCCGTGGAGTTCCATGAAACCGACCTGGTTTTGGGCAACGACACCAAGCTGGTGGAGGATTACAAGGGCAACAAGCTCCTCCTGTTCTCCTCCTTCTGGTCCATTAAATGGGTCTCCGACCACAATCCTCAGCTGGTTCTGACCGAGTTCAACGAACGAAGCGAGGAGGACACGTAACCGTCCCCCGGCACAGGACCCCCGCCCCGGTCCTCTCTGTTCTCTTGCCGGGGCCCTGGTCCCCATTCTATTTGGAGGTGAAACCATGAAACCCCTCATCATTGGCATTGCCGGCGGCACCGGCTCCGGGAAAACCACCCTGGTGGACCGCCTGCTGGAGCAGTTTGGCGATGACATCAGCGTACTTCCCCACGACAATTATTACGCCGCCCACCACGATCTCTCCCTGGAGCAGCGGCAAACCCTCAACTATGACCATCCCGCCTCCTTTGACACAGACCGGATGATCCAGGACTTGCAGGCCCTCCGTGCGGGCAAAACCATCCACTGTCCCGTCTACGACTACGCCATCCACGACCGCACCGAGGAGACCCGAGAGCTCAAACCCAACAAAGTCATTTTGGTGGAGGGCATTCTCATCTTTGAAAACAAGACCCTCCGGGATCTCATGGACATCAAACTCTTTGTGGACACCGACGCCGATGTACGCATTCTCCGCCGGATCGTCCGGGATGTTAAGGAGCGGGGCCGGAGCCTGGACTCCGTGGTGGAGCAATACCTGGCCACGGTAAAGCCCATGCACGAGCAGTTTGTGGAGCCCTCCAAGCGATACGCCGACCTCATTGTGCCGGAGGGCGGAAAAAACTCCGTGGCTCTGATGATGATCATCCAGCGCATCGCCTACCATATTGAGCATGGCGATGTGGTGGCTGAACAGTAAAGGGGCATCTCCTATGACAGAACGGCCCATGCGCCGGAAGGACCGGCAGCTTTCTGCGGCAGATGCCCGCGCCATTTTGGCCAAAGGAACCCACGGCGTACTCTCGGTTGTGGGCGACGGCGGCTGGCCCTACGCGGTTCCCATGAATTACACCGTGATGGGGACACAAATTTACCTCCACTGCGCCAGGGCGGGCTATAAGCTGGACGCCATTGCCCGGGATGACCGGGTGTGCTTCACCGTCGTCACCCAGGCCCAGGTGATCCCCGCCCATATCACCACCCTGTATGAGAGCGTGGTGGTGCTGGGCCGGGCCCAGGTGGTCACCGCAGAGGAGGAACGCCTGGCCGCCCTGGGCAGCCTCATTGACACCCTTGGGGATGTGACCCCGGAAATTAAGGCACAGTATCTGGCCAAGAAAGCCAAGAACACCACCCTGCTGCGCATCCAGCCCCTGCAAATCACAGGGAAAGCCAGCCGGTCCTACGTCCCGGTCACCCAGCGGATGGCGGGGCCAGGCCGGCAGGCATAATTTTCTCTGGTTTTCTTTCCCAGCCCCCTATTGCCTTTTCCTACACTTTAAGACTCTCATTGATTGAAAGGACACTGTCACCATGAAACGCACAGAAATTGCCCGTATCTTTGCGGATATGGAACACTTTGACGGTCAGGACGTGACCGTCTGCGGCTGGACCCGCACCATCCGCGACATGAAAAACTTTGGTTTTATCGAACTCAACGACGGCAGCTGCTTCAAAAGCATCCAGGTGGTTTTTGAGGAGGGCTCCTTGGAAAATTACAAGGAGATCGCCAAGCAGAACGTGGGCGCGGCTTTGATTGTCCAAGGCAAGGTGGTCCTCACCCCCCAGGCCAAGCAGCCCCTGGAAATCAAGGCCGCTTCCATCCAGGTGGAAGGTCCCTCCGCGCCGGAATACCCCCTGCAGAAAAAGCGCCACGGGGTGGAGTTTTTACGGACGGTGGCCCACCTGCGCCCCCGGACCAACCTCTTCTCCGCAGCCTTCCGGGTCCGGTCTGTGGCGGCCTTCGCCATTCACGAGTTCTTCCAGAACCGGGGCTTTGTCTACGTGCACACCCCCATCATCACCGCCTCGGACTGCGAAGGCGCCGGCGAGATGTTCCGGGTGACCACCCTGGACCCGGAAAACGCCCCTCGGCTGGAGAACGGCCAAATTGATTACAGCCAGGATTTCTTCGGCAAGCCCGCCAGCCTCACCGTGTCCGGCCAGCTCAACGCGGAGAACTTTGCCATGGCCTTCGGCAACGTCTACACCTTCGGCCCCACCTTCCGGGCGGAAAACTCCAACACCCAGCGCCACGCCGCGGAGTTTTGGATGATCGAGCCGGAGATGGCCTTCTGTGACCTGGCCGGAGACATGGACGTGGCCGAGGACATGATTAAGTATGTGATCCGCACCGTCCTGGAGCGCTGCCCCCAGGAGATGGATTTCTTTAACTCCTTTGTGGACAAGGGCCTGCTGGAGCGCCTCCAGCACGTGGCCAGCGCCGACTTTGGCCGGGTGACCTACACGGAAGCAGTGGAGATTTTGAAGCAGCACAACGACAAGTTTGACTTTAAGGTGGAATGGGGCACGGATCTGCAGACCGAGCATGAGCGGTTCCTCACCGAGCAGGTCTACAAGCGCCCCGTGTTTGTCACCGATTATCCCAAAGAGATCAAGGCCTTCTATATGCGCCTGAACGATGACGGCAAAACCGTGGCCGCCACAGACTGCCTGGTCCCTGGCATCGGAGAGATCATCGGCGGCAGCCAGCGCGAGGAGCGGCTGGACGTACTGAAGGCCCGCATCCAGGAGCTGGGGATGAACCCCCAGGACTACTGGTGGTATCTGGACCTGCGCCGCTATGGTTCCTGCAAGCACGCCGGCTTCGGGCTGGGCTTTGAGCGCATGGTGATGTATCTGACGGGCATCTCCAACATCCGCGACGTTCTGCCCCACCCCCGCACCGTGGGGAGCGCGGACTTTTAACCTCCACCGCAGGTTTCAAAAACAATCTCTTTCCAGCAAAAAACGTTATGGAGAACGGTTTTTTCCCGTTCTCCATAACGTTTTCTTTTCCCATCTCCGCCGGTGCTTCACTGGGATGACACCTTCTCAAAGGCCAGCCTGGGGTAGGTGTCCTCCACCACGTAGACCGTTCCGCAGTGGACAAATCCGTTCTTTCGCAGCAAATTCTGCATGACATGGTTGTCTGGGTGGGTGTCTATGCGAAGATGACCACACTGCTGATAGGCCCATGTCAGGCAGAGGGTTCCAATCCCCTTTGCCGATCCGTCTCCCGCCAGGCGGTGAATCACGCCGTAGGGACCCGCCTCTTTCCATGCGCCATTCTCAATCCTCTGATAGGTGGGTTCGATCCCTTCCCCTTGGCGGAAGTAAAACGCCCCCACCACGCGGTTTTGCCGGACACAAACATAGCTGCTGCCCTCGGCAATGTCGGCGCGGATGCGTTCCTCCGGAGGCCAGTTGGTCGGTCCCCACTGGTTGGGGTTTCCATGGGCCGCCATAAAGCGGCGAGCCACGGCATAGATCTCCATTATCCGGGGAAGGTCCCCTTCGGCGGCTTTTCGAATGTACATCGCTCGATTCTCCCCTATCTTTTATTCTTCGTAGTATGGTTTCTATCATACGACAAAGGGAGAGACAACGCAACCGCTTGCTGCCCTCGCCCCGCCTCAAGCCGGCGCCAATTTCCCTTCGATGAGTTGAAGATTCTTCTGAATGCGTGGGTTATCCGGCGCCAGGTCCCGCGCTTTCCGGGCCGCCTCCAGCGCCTTTTCGTACTGCCCTGTGTAAAAGTACCCCAGGCTGGCCAGGTCCCAGGGATGCTCTCCCCAGGAGGCCGCCTCACTGATGTAGGTTCGGGGCCGCTGGGTGATGGCCAGGGCCCGGCCTGTGGCCCAGAGCACACCGTGCCAGTCCTTTTGGTGGTAGGCCAGGTCCGCCAGGTCCAGCCAGGGCTCCCGGAGATGGGGTGCCTCGCCAACCGCCCGGAAAATCCACCGTTCCGCCTCTCCCGCCATCTCCAGGGCAAAATAATCCTTCGCCAGCAGGCGCATGGAGGCACACCGTTCATCCGCCCAAGTGGCTGTCGGCAGAGCCAGATGCCGCTTGAGCATGGCAATGCTCTCCTCCCACCGCCGGTAGAAAAAATACTCCCGCCCCAGGTAATGCACGTTGCGGTCGTTGTTGGGGTCTTCCTCCACCGCCAGCTCCAGCAGGGGCAGGTACTGTCCCCGGCTCTTGCTTCGGTCCGCATGGTGCTCCAGACAGACCCCCTCCACGTACCGGGCCTGGGGCGCTCCCCCGTCAAATTGGAGCACCTCATGGACAGGATTCACCCAGCGGCAGCCCTTTCTCCGGTGGATCTTGTCATACCAAAACACCATCCCCTCCCGTCCGTCTGGGAGGAAGTTCCAAACATAGCGGTAGAGCAGACGATCCACACCAGGGGCCCAGGCCGCCTCTACCTTTTCCCGCCAGCCCGGCTGGAACACCTCGTCCAAATCGGTGCACACGCAGAGGTCCGCATCCTCCGGAACCAGCTCCAGCGATTGGTTCCGGGCCACATCAAAGCGCCAGGGGGTAATCACCTGGACAGAGACCTTGGCCCCCAACTCCTCCAATCTCTGGGGCGTTCCGTCTGTGGACCCTGTGTCCAGCACGCACACCTCATCCGCCTCCGACATGGAGGCCATCCAGCGATCTGCAAAGGGCCTCTCATTTTTGCAGATCGCATACACAACAATTTTCATAGGACCTCCTTCTCTGAGCCAAGAGGGGCGGCGCAGTGCGCCGCCCCTCTTTCGTGTTGAGATCCAGTTGGATCGTTCTCTTCCGTGTCAGCTGGACAGCAGGCCTGCTGTCCGCATGTTGGCCAACAGCTGATTGAATTGGGTCACAATATCCGTAGTGCTGGTGGCATCCGTTACAGCCGCAGCGGGTGTCACCACACCAGCCGGTCCTGTCGGACCCGTAGGGCCTTCTGCACCAGCAGAACCCGTTGTACCCGCAGGGCCGGTGGGACCGGTGGGGCCAGTGGGGCCTTCCGCGCCGGCCGCACCCTCGGGGCCGGTGGGGCCAGTGGGACCCTCCGCGCCGGCCGCGCCCTCAGGACCGGTGGGGCCAGTGGGACCCTCCGCGCCGGCCGCGCCCTCGGGTCCAGTGGGGCCGGTGGCACCAGTTGCGCCGGCAGGACCGGTCGGTCCAGTAGCACCAGCCGCGCCAGCAGGGCCGGTCGGTCCGGCCGCACCCTCTGCCCCGGCAGGGCCCGTGGGGCCGGTGGGACCGGTCTCCGTAGCCGTGAGCAGGGTGTAGTCAGCCGATGTCCCAGGGGTTCCCGTGGGCGCGTTGATCGCCGCACGGAACAACGCGCCATTGTAGAAGACCAAGTCGCCCTCCTGATAGGTGGTTCCCGGAGCAAAGGCCGTGGCATCCGTCAGCCCAGGGCCGGCAGGACCGACAGGGCCAGTGGGGCCTGTGGGGCCTGTGGGACCAGTGGGGCCTGTGGCACCGGTAGGCCCCGTCGCCCCCGTGGCACCAGCCGCGCCGGCAGGGCCCGTGGGGCCCACAGCACCGGTAGGCCCGGTGGGACCCGTGGCACCGGCGGGACCTGTCGCCCCCGTGGCGCCAGCCGCGCCGGCAGGGCCCGTGGGGCCCACAGCACCAGCAGGCCCGGTGGGACCCGTGGCGCCGGCGGGACCTGTCGCCCCCGTGGCACCAGCCGCGCCGGCAGGGCCCGTGGGACCGGCTGCACCGGCAGGCCCCGTAGGACCAGCAGGACCGGTGGCACCGGTGGCACCCGCTGCCCCAGTTGCTCCAGTGGCGCCGGGAGCCCCAGTCAGACCAATTGGTCCGGTGGGGCCCACGGCGCCGGTGGAAGCCATGATTTATGAACAACACGATCCTGTTTTTCGCCCTCTCAAAGCGGGATATCACATCCTATGCCGGAGAGGATTACATCAACGCATATTTCTGGGCGTATGCCTCATAGGCCCGGAGGAAACCGGGGCCGCCGGCTTTCACATTGTCTAAATATTCATGGACATCCAAGCTGTCATGGGACATCTCAATGACACAGCCGGCGATGTTGGAGCAATGGTCGGCCACCCGCTCCAAGCTGGTCAGCAGGTCCGACCAGACAAAGCCTAATTCAATGGTACATTCCCCTTTTTGCAGCCGCAGAATATGCCGGTTCCGCAGCTGCTCCTTCAGGGTATCCACCACCTGCTCCAGAGGCTCCACTTTGGCAGCCAGCGCAGGGTCGTTCTGGAGGAAGGCGTCCAGCGCCAGGTCCATCACTTCTCCCACCGCCGCGGTGAGTACCGCCAGCTCCTGCTTGGCGTGGACCGAGAAGCTCAAGCCCTTGTTGCGGATTTCCTCTGCCGACTCCACCAGGTTGACCGCATGGTCGGAGATCCGCTCAAAGTCCCCAATGATGTGCAGAAGCTTCGCCGTCTCCCGGCTGTCCGCCGCATTCAAATCCGCCCGGCCCAGCTTCACCAGATAGGTCCCCAGCATGTCCTCATACTGGTCTGCCTCCTGCTCCGTCTCCCGGACCGCCTGGGCGCTTTTGGGGTCATAGTGCTCGATTAGCTGACAGCTGGTTTTCAAGGCATCCATGGAAATCCGCGCCATGGTCTCCGCCACCTCCTGGCAGCGGTCAATGGCCACAGAAGGGGTTGCCAAAAAACGCTCGTCCAAAATTTGAATCTTCTCGGGGGCCTTGGTGTCGGGGACCAAGCGGCAGGCCATCTTTTCCAGCAGCCCGGAGAAGGGGAAGAGCAGCGCCGTACACAGGATGTTAAAGGCCGTATGCACCACGGCAATGCCCAGCTGGTCAATGGAATGGGAGACAAAAGAGAACTGGACCACCGCGTTGATGCCGTAGAAGACCGCCAGCCAAACCGCGGTTCCTACAATATTAAAGAGGAGATGCACCACAGCCGCCCGCTTGGCGTTCTTGTTGGCTCCCACCGAGGAGATCATCGCCGTCACGCAAGTGCCGATGTTCTGCCCCATGATAATGGGGATCGCCGCGCCATAGGTCACCTGCCCCGTGGCAGAGAGCGCCTGCAAAATACCCACAGAGGCCGAGGAGCTCTGGATAATCGCCGTCAGGCCCGCGCCGGCCAGCACCCCCAGAACAGGGTTGCTGAACATCAAGAGGATATTCCGGAATTCGGGCACCTCTTCCAGGCCGGCTACCGCGCCGCTCATGGTGTCCATGCCGAACATCAGCACGGCAAAGCCCAGCAGGATCATCCCCACGTCCTTTTTCTTGTCGCTTTTGGCCATCATGGTGAGAACCACGCCGATGAGCGCCAGAATGGGGGTAAAAGAAGTGGGTTTGAGCAGCATGACAAAAAAATTGTCTCCGTCCAAACCCGTTAAACTCAGGATCCAGGCGGTCACCGTGGTGCCCACATTGGCGCCCATAATGACACTGATGGCCTGCCGCAGGGTAAGCAGTCCCGAGTTCACAAAGCCCACCACCATCACCGTGGTGGCCGAGGAACTTTGGATCACCGCCGTGACACCCATTCCCGTCAAGAATCCCAATATTTTGCGGGAGGTCAGCTTTCCCAACAAAATCTTGAGACTGCTGCCCGCCCTCTTTTCCAGGGAGGCCCCCATAAGGTTCATGCCAAACAAAAACAGGCTGAGTCCTCCCAATAAAGTCAATACGTCAAATAGATCCATCGTTTAACCCTCTCTGTTTTCTCTTTTTTTACGTGCCTTTTACGTTTCCTGTCGTAATGAAAAGTTTATCTGCCCCACGTAAAAAGAAAAACCATAAAAAGGTTAAATCCAGGTTAAATAAAGAGTCCTTTATCCTTACTCTCCGTCCGGCGCCTCCCAGTGCCCATCCTTGGAGCGAGTTCCGGTCAGCGCGTACTCCACCCACTCCGCCAGGTTGGTGGCATGATCGCCAATCCGCTCCAGATATTTGGCCACCAGGAAGACATCCAGCAGTTCCTCCCCAGCGGTGCTGTCCGCGGCAATCTGGGAAACCAGTTCTTTTTTAATCTGATCAAACCACCGGTCCACCACATCGTCGTAGGCAATGACCTCCCGGGCCTGGTCCAGATCCAGCCGGACAAAGGCGTCCACGCTCTCGCTGACCATCCGGATGACCTCCGCCGCCATCTGTTTCAGGTGGCTGTGCGCTCCTCCCTTACGAATAAACCGGGCCAGCTCCGCAATGTCCGAGGCCTGGTCCCCAATCCGCTCCAGATCGGTCACCATTTTCAGCGCCGCGGTGATCCGGCGCAGGTCCGCCGCCACCGGCTGCTGCTTGAGCAGGAGTTTGGTACACAGAGCCTCGATCTCCCGTTCCATGTCGTCGATCTCCCCGTCCACGGCAAACACCTGGGCCTCCAATTTTTCCGCCCGGTCCTCCTCCTCGTCCAGGGTTCTCACCGCCACGGCAATGGCCTGCTGGCAAAGGCTGCCCATAATGACCATCTGCCGGTACATCTCCTCCAGCTGCTGTTTGAACTTTTCCCGCATTATCCAAACCTCCCTGTAATGTACTCTTCTGTCCGCTTGTCCTTGGGCATGGAGAAGATCTTGTCGGTGTCCCCGAACTCCACCAGCTCTCCCAGCAGGAAGAACGCGGTTTTATCCGACACACGCACCGCCTGCTGCATGTTGTGGGTCACCATAATAACGGTATACTTCTCCTTCAGCTCCACGGCCAAGTCCTCAATTTTCGCGGTGGAGATGGGGTCCAGCGCCGAGGTGGACTCGTCCATCAGAAGAACTTCCGGCTCATTGGCCAGGGCCCGGGCAATGCACAGCCGCTGCTGCTGTCCCCCGGACAGGCCCAGGGCGCTCTTTTTCAGCCGGTCCTTCACCTCATCCCAAATGGCCGCGTCCCGCAGGGATTTTTCCACAATGCCGTCCAGTTCGCTGTGGTTTCGGATGCCATGGGTCCGGGGGCCGTAGGCCACGTTGTCATAAATGGACATGGGAAAGGGGTTTGCCTTCTGGAACACCATCCCCACCTGCTTGCGCAGCCAGGTGGTGTCCACGGTTTTGTCAAAAATGTTCTGCCCGTCAAAGCAGACCTCCCCCTCAATGTGCACCCCGGGAACCAGGTCGTTCATTCGGTTCAGGGTTTTGAGGAAGGTGGACTTTCCGCAGCCGGACGGACCAATCAGGGCAGTGATCTGCCGGGCCGGAATGTTTACATTGATATCTTTCAGCGCGTGATGCCCCCGGTCGCTGGCACTGGTTTTTCCATCGGTGCCGTACCACAGGTTCAGGGACTTGGCGGTAATGATCTCAGCTGCCATGGTTCAGCCTGCCTTTCGTTTCAGTTTCTTGCCTGCCAGGGTGGCGGCAAAGTTGATCAGGAACACCAACAGCATCAGGACCGCGGCAATGGCAAAGGCCACACCGGTCTCCCCCCGCTCGTTGGCGTAGACATATAGGGCCACTGTCAGGGTGGCGGAAGAGGCCTGAAGAGAGGTGATGAAATTGTTCAGCTCCAGGCCGAACCCCGCTGTAAAGAGCAGAGCCGCGGACTCGCCCACAATGCGGCCCACCGCCAGGATGCAGCCGGTGACAATGCCGTCCACCGCGTTGGGCAGCACCACAGTGCGAACCATGTGCCACTTCCCCGCGCCCAGGGCCAGCGCCCCCTCCCGGTAGGACTGGGGCACCGTCTTCAGGCTCTCCTGGGTGGTACGGACGATGGTGGGCAGAATCATGATGACCAGCGTCAGGCCGCCGGCCAGAATGCCCGCCTTCAATCCAAACAGCTGAAGAAAGAACAGCATGCCCACCAGACCAAAGATAATGGAGGGAATCCCGGTGAGGGTCTCCGTGGCAAACTCAATGGCCGCCACCACCTTCCGGTTGGTGGCATACTCCGTCAAGTAGATGGCCGCACCCACCCCCAGAGGGAGGACAATGACCATGGCCAGCAGAATGATATAGAGGGTATTGAGAAAGTTCGGCAGAATGCCGATGGTGTCGTTGATATAGCTGGTCTGGCTGGAGAGCAGCTCCCAGCTGATATTGCCCAACCCCCGGTAAAAGATATATCCAATGAGGAAAAGCAGCAGCGCGCAGGTGATCCCCGCGCAGAGATACAGCAGGGTGCGCAGGCTCCGGTCATACGCCTTGCGCCGCTTGGAAAGGGATGACATCTCAATTCTCCTTCTTTCGTTTGATACAGACATTCAGGAAGACGTTGATCAGCATGATGAACAGGAAGAGCACCAGGCCAATGGAGAACAGCGCCTGCCGCTGGAGGCTGCCCACCGAGGCATAGGACATCTCCGAGGCGATGGCCGTGGTCAAAAACCGCACCGAGGTGAACAGCCCAGGCATGTTGGCCACATTGCCGGCCACCATGATAATGGCCATGGCCTCGCCAATGGCCCGACCCACCCCCAGGACAACAGCCGTGGCCACCCCGCTCCGGGCCGCCGGAAGGGTCACCCGGAACACCGTTTCCAAGTGGGTGGCGCCCAGGGCCAGGGAGGCCTGCTCATACTCCTCTGGGACCGCTCGGAGAGAGGTCTCGGAGACACTGATGATGGAGGGCAGGATCATAATGGCCAGCACCACAATCGCTGCCAGCAGGCAGGCGCCGGAGGACAGACCGAAGGCCTTTTGAATCCCGGGCACCAGCACAATCATACCAACCAGGCCGTAAACCACCGAGGGAATCCCCGCCAGCAGCTCCACCGCCGTGTGAATGACCGCAGCCATCCGGGGATTGGCCACCTTGGCCAAGTAAATGGCTGTCATCAGCCCAATGGGGACCCCGATCAGCACCGCTCCGGCGGTACCGTAGATGGAGGTGAGGATAAACGGCAGAATCCCGTAAGAGGGGTCAGAGGCCGTGGGGGCCCAGGTCTGTCCCAGCAGGAAATCCGTCAGGCCAATTTCCTTCATCGCGGGCACACCAGAAATAATCAGGTACACACTGATGACCAGTACAAAGCCCACTGCCACAATGCCGCACAGTAGAAAAATGGTGTGCATCAGCCACTCCAGGGCATCCTTGGCCCCCCGTCGCCCGGGTTCGGCTCTTTTTGCCCTGTGGCCAGGCTTGGCTGCGGCAGGGCCGGAATTGTTCAATGCTTTTTCCATGGGAAGCTCCTTCTCTCGCCAACAAAACCATAAGGTAAGCGGTACGGACCCTGCCCCCGAGAGGCAGGAGGCCCGCACCGCTTGGGTAAATCGCTTGGTTATTCCGCCACAGGAACCGCGCCGGCGTTGCGGATCAGCTCACTGGCATCCTTGGAGGTGGCGTAGTCAAAGAAGGCTTGCGCAGCCGTGGACAGGGACGCATCCGACTTGGTGACCAGCACGAAGGGACGCTGAATCTCATAGGACCCGTCCAGAACCGTCTCCTCAGAGCAGGCCACGCCATTCACCGTCAGAGCCTTGATGCCCTCCTTGCCCTCTACCGCGGACAGGGACGCGTAGCCAATGGCGTTGGGGCTGTTCTTCACGGCCTCAATCACCGCGCCGGTGGAGGTGAGCTCCTGGCTGAGCTTGCAGGTGTCCTCGGTTCCGGTGATGGACTCAAACCCGTCCCGGGTGCCAGAGTTGGCCTCCCGGCCGATGCAGGCGATCTCCCCGTCGGCGCCGCCTACTTCACTCCAGTTGGTGATCTCCCCGGTGAAAATCTTGGCGATCTGGTCCACCGTCAGGTCCGCCACCTGGCTGTCGGCATTGACGATAACGGCGATGCCGTCCAGGGCGATGGTGGTTCCTTTCAGGCCGGAGGAGGTCTCCTCTTCCTTCAGCGCCCGGGAGGACAGGCCGATGTCCGCGGTGCCGTTGACCACAGCTTCAATGCCCGCGCCGGAACCCGTGGCATCATAGGAGACCGTCACATTGCCGTCGTTGTCATTTTCAAACTGCTCCTTCAGGTTGCCGATCACCTTCTCCATGGAGGTGGAGCCATTGGTAGCCACCGTACCGGAGACAGTGGACGCAGAGTCCGTACCGCTGCCATCTGTTGTTGCAGGATCGGTGGATTCATTTCCGCAGCCGGCAAGCGTCAGGGCCAGAACCGCAGAGGCAGCAAGAATGCTCATGGCTTTCTTCATGGTTCTTTTCATGGTTAAATTCCTCATTTCTTTCTTGGTTTTCTGTTTGATCTCTTGTTTTCTACAAGTACAGTGTATCCAGTTTCGGTTAAAGGAAAAACCAAAGAAAGATAAAGTTTTGGTTAAATCAAAATTTTTTCTTCCCTTGGTATTTTTCCCCCTGTACCAGAAAAAAGTCTTGGATGGCAAAGAAAAAACGGCCTGAGGAAATTACCTCAGGCCGTCGCTGCTTTTGTAGCCGTATCTCTTTCTCTGCCTCAAATCAGCTGCTGTTCATTGATAATCAGCTTAAACTGAAGCCCCAAGGTGTCCGCCGCCTTCCGGCAGAGAACCATCCGGTTGAGAAAAATTTCAAAATAGTCCATCACAGAGCCATACCGGGTGTCAATGTGGAGTTTGAGTTTAATGAGCGTCTTGTTCTCATTGATCTTCAGCTCCGCCTTGGTCACCGAATAGTTGACCCGGTCATGGATGTCAAACTTGCTGATGTCCTGGTTGCGCACCCGGCTGCGGCGGACGTCGGATTTGTCCGCCAGAATCAACGCCGCCGCCATGGGACTGACAGGCGTACCTGTCCCCTCGTCGTGGTTGCCAATGGCAGTGACCACCTCGGCAATGTCCAAGGGGTCCATATGCAGATGGTCCAGCAGGCGGAAGGCCATCACCGCCCCGCTCTGAGAATGGTCGATGCGGTTGACCAGGTTGCCAATGTCGTGGAGGTAGGCCGCGATTTGGACCAGCTCCACCTCCCGCGGGGTGTACCCCAGCGTCTCCAAAATATACTTGCTGTTGGCCGCCACCAGTCCCACGTGGGCAAAGCTGTGCTCGGTAAAGCCCAGATTGATCAGGGACTCGTCTGCCTTCTGAATATAGGTCCGGATACCCGGGTCCTTTTTAATTTCTTCAAATGTAATCATGGATTTCTCCTTCTAACTTCAAATAAGGTGCTCGCTCTCCTCCATTCAGGCCGCGCTTTGTTTGGGGAAACGCAGGGTAATGGTTGTTCCCGCGCCCGGTTCACTGTCCAGGGAGAGCTGGGCATTATGGTATTGGGCGCCGTGCTTGACAATGGACAGCCCCAGGCCGGTGCCCCCCACCCGGCGGGAATGGCTCTTATCCACCCGGTAGAACCGCTCAAATACCCGGTCCTGCTGCCCTTCGGAGATTCCAATGCCGGTATCCTCCACGGATACAACCACCTGGTCCTCCTCTTCCGTCACCCGGACGGTCACAGCGCCCCCGTCTTTGTTGTACTTAATGGCATTGTCACAGAGATTATAGATCATCTCATGGAGAATCCGCCACACCCCCTGGATCGTCTGGCGCCCCCCTTCCATGTGCAGGGAAATTCCCCGCTTCGCGGCCACAGGGGTGAGCTCCTGGAGGATCTTTTGGGACAGGTCATACAGGTCCACCCGTTCCGCCGACAGCTCTTCCGACCCCTCATCCAGGCGGGAGAGCTTCATAATGTCGTCAATGAGGGCAATGAGCTGGCCGCACTCCTTGTAAATGTCCCCCGCGAATTCCCTCATCTTGTCCGCTTCCACCAGGCCCTCTTTCATGAGCTCGGCAAACCCGGAAATGGAGGTGAGGGGGGTTTTCAGCTCATGGGAGACATTGGCGGAGAACTCCCGCCGCAGGCTCTCCCGCTCCTCTCGTTCGGTGACATCCACCATGAGAATCACCGCGCCGGTCACCTGTCCGTTGGCAGTAACCGGACTGGCCAGAATCTCGAAGATGTGGGACTCGCCCCGCATCAGGGTCTCGGCATGGCGGCCGGCCAGGGCTTTGCCCGCGGCCTCCCAGATCTCCCGCCGGCAGGTCCCCTGCCGGATGCTCTCGGGCTGCTGCTTCTCCCCCAGCAAGTGAAAGGCGCTCTGATTGCCGGAGAGCACATGGTAACGGCTGTCGATGAGCAAAACCCCTTCGCTCATGTTCTCCGCCAAGGCGGCAAACTCCCGCTGCCGGCGGCCCAGGGCGTCCATCTGCCGGCCAATGGTGCGGTTCTGCTCCCGCAGGCGGCTGACCAGGGGAAAGAGCTCCTCATAGGTCTCATCCAGCCTGGGGTTTTCCAAATCCAGGCTGTTGATGGGTTTGGTAATCTGCCGGGACAGCCGGGAGGCCAGAATCCCCGACAGGATGAGGGCCAGCACCAAAATCCACAGCACCGGCTGGAGAACCCCCAGAATCAGCGCCCCCACCGTGGTCTCCACACAGGAAATCCGCAAAACCGTCCCGTCCGACAGACGGGCGGCATAGTAGAGATTCTTTTGCAGCAGGGTGTTGGAGAGGTGTTTTCCCTGTCCAGAGCCCTCCTCCAGCGCCTGCCGGATCTCCGCCCGGTCCCCGTGGTTCTCCATGGTGGCGGGGTCTGCCACACTGTCATAGAGCACGGTGCCGTCGGTGTCCACCCAGGTCAGGCGCTGGGTGGTCTGCAGGCCAGTCAGGTAGGCCTGTCCGCTCTCCTCCATGCCGTGCTTCACATAGGCCAGCTCCTCCTGGAGCTGCTGATAGACCTCCTCCTCATACTGGGAGGCCATCACCGCTACGAAAAGCCCGGTACACAGGATCATCACCGCCAGCCCCACCAGGAAGCAGCTGCGGAAAATCTTGCCCGTCATGAGGCCCCTCCGATCTTATAGCCCACCCCCCGGACGGTCTCAATATAGTGCCCGGCAGCGCCCAGCTTGGTCCGCAGGGTCCGCACATGGACATCCAAGGTCCGGTTCTCCCGGCTGAACTCCTGGCCCCAGACCCCGTCCATGATGGCGTCCCGGGTCATGGCCATGCCCTGGTGCTCCAGCAGCAGGCACAGAAGTTCAAATTCCTTGTTGGTCAGGGGAACCTCCTCCCCTGCCACCCGGACCACATGGCGCTGGGGGCTGACGAAAAGGTCTCCCACCTGGTAGTCCTCGGTCTCCGGCTTCTGCTCCGTACGGCGGAGGACCGCCCGGACCCGGGCCACCAGTTCCATCATGCCGAAGGGCTTGGAGATAAAGTCATCGGCGCCGCTGTCCAGGCCCACCACCCGGTCATACTCCGTGTTCTTCGCGGTGAGCATGATCACAGGAATGCGCTTGGTGGCCGCCGAGGCCCGCAGCTTTTGCAGGATGGAAAGGCCATCCTCCTCCGGCAGCATAATATCCAGCAAGATCAAGGCGGGCTGGGGTCCCTCCATCGCGCTCCAAAAATCAGAAGGCCGGTCAAAGCCCTGGGCCTCGTAGCCCTGGCTGCCCAGGGCATAAATGACCAGCTTGCGAATGCTGTCGTCGTCCTCCAGCAAGTAAATTCGTTCCATTGGGGATGCCTCCTCATTTCCTCCCATTTAACCTGTTCTTTACAACCAGTCTATCCCCAGCATGTAAAATAAAAAACCACCCAAATGTTAAATTTTCGTTAAACAGAGGAAGCCCCTTCCGCTGGCAAGGGACAGACGGTCACCTCGCCGTCCTCATGGACCAAAATCTCCCGCACCTGTTCAAACAGAAGCCGCCGGGACAACGCCTCTGGCTGTACCCCCAGCGCCTGGGCCACCTGGGACCGGAGCCGGTCCTCCCGAATGGTGTGCTTGGTGCAGGCGGTCTTAGACTTTCGGCGGTAGGTGGAGCAGGTGTAGTAGACGATGCCCCGGGCGGTCTTCCGGCTCATGGATTTGCCGCAGTCCGCGCATCGCAGGAAGCCGGCAAACAGGTGCAGCGTCCTCTGTCCCGGCGCCCGGCGGGTCTCCCGCTGGGCCAGTTCCTGGGCCCGCTGGAACAGGGCCGGGGGCACAAGGGGGACATGGGTTCCCTCCACCACATACCAGTCCTCAGGGGGAACCGCCATGGTCTGGTGCACCTTATAGCTCACCACCCGCTGCCGGCCCTGCACCAGGGTACCCGCGTAGACGGGATTTTGGAGCATCCGGGCCACCGTGGCCGGGGTCCACAGGCCATCGTTGGCAGGCCCTGGGCGCCGGTATCGGGACCCCTTCCCGGCCTTATAGGCGGTGGGATTGGGCAGCCCCAAGCCGTTGAGCCGGCTGGCGATGGTCCCCTTTCCCACCCCCTGGACATACCACTCAAATACGCGAGCCACCACCGCCGCCGCCTCAGGGTCCGGGATCAGGGTGTTCCGGTCTGCCGGGTCCTTATCGTATCCGTAGGGGGCGAAGGACCCGATAAACTCCCCCCGCCGCCGCTTCATATCCAGGGTCCGCCGGACATCCGCGGAGGTTTTGGCGGCATAGCGGTCATTGAGAATCCCATTGATGGGAATTTCCAGCCCCATCTGCACCGCCTCGGGGTCCAAAAAGCTGTCCACCCGGGGACTGCCCAGGGAGATAAACCGGGTGCGGTAGCGGGGAAACACCTCCTCCAAAAAATAGCCTTGGTCCGCATAGTTCCGAAAGGCCCGGGAGAGGGTTTTGCACACGATACAGTTCAGCTTCCCCGCCTTCATATCCCCGATCATTCGCTGAAAGCTCTCCCGGCTGTCATCGGTGCCGGTTAGGCCATCATCCACATAGATCCCGGCCAGCTCCCACTGGCCTTGGAATTCATGCTCCAGGTAATCCAGCAAAATCTTTCGTTGGTTCTGCACGCTGAGGCTCTCCTCCCGCCCGTCATCCCGGGACAAACGGATATACAGCCCCACCCGCCAAAGGCCGCCGGCCAGCTTTCCGCCTCTGCCCATAGGCTCCCTCCTTTTTCGGCCGTCCTGGGACAACCGTCTTCGGTAGAACCTATGCATCGGGCACCGCCCTCTATGAACCCGTTTCCCCCTGTCCTTCCTTCCGCGTCAGCGCCCCCAGGGTGGTCTCCGCCCAGGAGTAGTTGGACATGTACTCCCCGCGAAAGGCATTGGCCTCCCGCCGGTCCCCGGCCAGGAAGCGATAGTAATCGCAGTCTACCCGCTCCGGGTCCACCGCGATCAAATCCCGCTTCTTAATGATGATCGCCCCCTGGCCCAGCCCCTGGAGGGTGGTCCGCAGGTCCGTGATGAGGCTGCGCAGCTGGCTGCGGATGCTCGGGGTGTCCAGGCGGCCCTCCCACAGGATGGAGATCAGCTCTCCCATGGTGCTCCCCGCCCCCCGGCGGTCGATCAAGTAGGCAAACAGCTCCTTGGTCCGGCTCCGGCTGAAATGGACAGGCCGCCCCCCATAAAAGACCTCAAAATTGCCAAACGCCTGCACCCGCAGGGTGGGTGCTGCCCGCTCCTGTACGGGGTAACGCAGGTTGCACAGTTCCTCTTCCACCGCCTTGACGGTGACAGGCTTGCGAATATATCCGCTGGCGTGGAGCTGAAAGGCCTCCGCCATGTATTGGGAAAACCCCGTGACAAAGATCAGGTTGCCCCGGGGACAGAGCTCTTTCAGCCGCTGGGCCAGGGCGATGCCGCTCATCCCCGGCATCTCAATATCCAAAAAGGCCACATCAAAGCCCTCTCCAGTCTCCTCCAGCCACGCCAGCAACCGACGGGCACTGGAAAAGGGATGGATTTCCCCCTGGGGACAGGCCTGCCGAATCCGGTCTGTCAGCATATCCAGCATCAGGGCCTCGTCATCCGCCGCGATGATCCGCATCAAAAGACTCCTTTCCTTGGGTATCCCCTGTCTTGGGAATCCGCACCTGGGCCACTGTCCCCACGCCCTCCTGGCTGGCGATGCAGAGCGTCCCGCCGCACTGGGCGGTCAAGCGGCTGCGGACGTTCTCGATCCCCACGTGTTCCCGCCCGTCCCCACGCACCCGCACCGGGTCAAACCCCACACCGTCATCCCGGATGGTCACCTGGTAACTCTCCTCCGTCTCCCGGGCGGAGATCCAGATGGTGCCGCCCTCCTCCCGCTTGGTGACCCCATGGCGTACCGCGTTCTCCACCAGCGGCTGCAGGCTCAGGGCCGGGAGGAAGAAATCGCTGGTCTCAATGGCATACTCCACCCGCAGATGGGCTCCAAAGCGGATACGCTCCAGATTCAGATAGCACCGCACATGCTCCAGCTCCCGGCTGGCGGGGATGACCCGCGTGCTCTGCAGGCTGTCCATGTTCCCCCGGAGGAAGCGGGCCAGCTCATCGGTGGCCTCCTGGGCCTTCTGGGGATTGGTTTCACAGAGCCACTCGATGCTTCCCAAAATGTTATACAGGAAATGGGGCTGAATTTGGCTGAGCATAATGGCAATCTTCTTCTCCGCCAGTTCCTTGTCCTGGGCCCGCAGACGCCGGTCCCGCTGCAGCTGGACATTGACAAAGACCAGCACCAGGGTCAGCGTCGCCCCGATGCCCAGCAAGGTAATCTCCGTCCAAAGCAGTTCCGCCGCCAGAATGCCCATGGGCAGCAGCACATACGCCGGCAGAAGTTCTCTCTCCTCCCGCGCCTGTCCCTTGCGATGCAGGCCCATCACGCCCCCCACCAAGGCCAGCGCCACCAGCCCGATGGCCTGGGAGAGCCAAAATCCCTCTCCCCGCAGGCAGAGGTGCTCCGGCGTGATGGTATAAAACAGGCCGGTAAACTGGGTGAGAACGGTCAGGCCAATCCCCAGCAGGCACAACGCGGACACACTCCGCCGAATCCAGGGACACGTTGTCCAAAGAGAGGCCCGGACCAAGAGATACTGACAGTAGAGGAAGAGAAGCACATATCCCGACAGGTATTGCAGAAAATTTCCCAGCCAGTTCCAAACCACATACTCCGTCCCGTTCCAATACCAGGCCCAGGCATCCGCCCACAGGGACACTAAGTTCACCAGCAGCATCCCCACAAACAGCCGGGTGGAAGGGTTGGAGCGGTCCCCGTGGAGCAGCAGACTGCCCAGAAGAATGAGGGTGAGAATGCTTCCAAAACACTCCAGCGCAATGTTAATCTCCGCCATGCCGCCCCTCCTCTTCCTGTTGAATCAGGTCTATCATACCATCCCGTCGGGGTTCTGGCAAGCCGGCGGCGTACCACGCTGTCGTCAGGTACCTCATGCCCAATGGTACCGCTGTGCCTTCTCCGGATACCTGGATTTCTCCCAGGATATCCCGCGTTTATGACCCAGTCATGTCGAAATTCTTAACATTTGATCAAGCGGGCCCACCCCTGTGAGGGGGCGGGCCCGCCGGAACGCAAGCTTATTTCAGCCAAGCGGAATTGGTGTCGCTGACCAGGTTGTCCACCCCATAGAGGTAGAGCACCCGGTCCACCGGATGTTCCGCCACAAACTGGGACAGGTTATCCCGGTAGTACCGCAGGTCCACCAGGTAGATATTTTGATAGTCGGACGCCAGGAAGGTACTGAAGCAGTGGGCATAGGAATCCCGGATCACCAGAAGGTTCCCCCCCTCCGCGTTGGGATTCTGGATGGTGACCAGGCTGTGGTTGCCATCCAGAAAAACCGGGTATTTATCCATCTCCTCCAGGTGCGAGGGGAAGAAAAGGCTGTGCGAAACCTGGGGCGCGGCGCTTCCGTCGATCAAGGTCACCGTGGGCTGAATTCCGCTGTCCCACACCTCCACCTGATCCGGCTGGGTGAACCAGTAGCCGCTGCCCGACCAGGTGGTGCCGTAGAACCCATCGTAGCTGGCCACCTCATAGGCATCCCGGGAGAGGTAAGGCGCCCCCTGGGCGATCTGATAGGCCCGGTAGAGCAAATAGTTCCCATAGGAAGTCAGATGGTGGTCGGTCCGGTAGCAGATCTGGCCGGTTTCCTTCCCCTCCAGCAGGGCCTGCCGCACATCCACCAGACGGGTATTTTGCAAGATCTGTTCTGCCTTGTCATAGAGCTGGTCGTCGTCGTAGGTCCCATGGAACGTGGGAAGGACTTCTTCCATGAGATAGCCCGTAGAGGGTACCATCATCAGGTCTGCCGGAATCCCCAGCTGGGCGGCGAATTGATCGAACTTGGTTAGGTTGTCCGTGAAAATCTTCTCATTGTAAGTCTTGGGGGCGTTGATCAGATAGCCCTGCTTGCAGTGGTAGATATCCTGGGCTCCATTGCGGCCGGTGGCCAGGTTCCAATAGGCGTTGACCCCCACAAAGAAGTCCCGTCCGGGGACCTGGTCCGCGGTAAACTTCTCCAGCTGTTCCTGGGTTTCCCCCTCCAGAATCCCGGAGACCGTCACCTCAGGCCGCCCGGCCAGATAGCGTTTCTCATTCTCCGAGTAGTCCCGCACCGGGGAGAACAGCAGCAGAAGGGCCATGACCCCCAGAAATACCAGGAAGATCAGCGCCGGCAAAAAGGAATACAATTTTTTCACAATAGGTTCCCCCTCTCAGAACCGGAAATACAGGAAGGGATTGTAGCTGTCGCTGACCAGGCTGGCAGTACACAGGAGCAGCGCGGCCAGACAAAGCGCCCCTTCCACCAAGGGCATGACTTTTTTCCCCTGGAGCTTCTCCCACAGATTCTTGGCCAGGGGCGTGGCTGCCACCACCCCAATGACCGCCATGCCAAGCCACGGCATCACCAGGGAAGCCCCTCCCATGGTGCCCGGCGAGAAGGAGAACATCACCTGAAGGTAGGCCAGCGCCGTGGACAGGTCCGGGGAGGCAAAGAACACCCATCCGATGATCACAATGACCATGGCATACAGATGCTGGAACACTGCCGGCAGCCGGCGGATATATTTCCCCAGCAACAGCTTTTCCAACAGCAGCAGCACCCCGTAGTAGAACCCCCAGAACAGGAAGTTCCACCCCGCGCCGTGCCAAAAGCCCGTCAGGGCCCATACCACCAGGATGTTGACACACTGGCGGAGCTTGCCGCACCGGTTTCCCCCCAAGGGGATATACACATAGTCCCGGAACCAGGTGGACAGGGAGATGTGCCACCGGCGCCAAAACTCCGTCACGCTCTTGGAAATATAGGGATAGTTGAAGTTGATGCAGAATTCAAAGCCCAGCATTCTCCCCAGGCCTCGAGCCATGTCGGAGTAACCGGCAAAGTCGAAATAAATCTGCAACGTATAGGCACAGGCTCCCGCCCAGGCCCCCAGGGCGCCGGCGGCCACCGGGTCGGCGGACATGGCGTCCCACAGCATGCCAAACTGGTTGGCCAGCAGCACTTTTTTGGCCAGCCCCACCACAAAGAGGCGAACCCCGGAATTAAAAAGGGTGGGCGTCTCCCGTCGGGAGACCAGCTGCTCGTTGACATCCTTGTACCGGACAATGGGGCCGGCGATGAGCTGGGGGAACAGGGAGATGTAGGAGGCGAAGTTAATCAGGTTATGGGAGGCCGCGCAGTCATCCCAATAGACATCAATGAGATAGGACACCGCCTGGAAGGTGTAGAAGGAAATCCCGATGGGCAGCGCGATGTCCACCTCCGGCAGGGAGGACAGCCCCGGAATCTCCCGCAGGGTGCTTACAAAGAGGCCGGCGTACTTGAACACCCCCAGTGCCGCCAGGTTCAGCACGATGCCCACCACCAGCACCGCCCGGCGCCGGCCCTGGGTGGACTGCTTGTCCATGAGCAGCCCGGCAAAGAAGTTCACCAGAATGGAGCCGATCATAATGAGGACGTAAACAGGCTCTCCATAGGCGTAAAAAACCAGGTTGGCCAGGAGCAGGAAGAAGTTCCGGAATCGGAAGGGCAGAATGTGGCTGACCAACAGAACCACCGTCAAAAACAGGAACAGGAAAGGTAAACTTGAAAAAACCATAGGCGTTTATTCTCCAATAAATGCTGCCGGGCAGTCCTTCGATTGCCCGGCAGCCGGTTTCTTTTTTGATGCTCTGGGAACACGCACTCAGGACAGCGCGCTCTGGAACGCGGCCGCCATGTCGTCATAGTGGGAGGAGAAGAACATCCCCACATAGACGCCGTCGGTGACCACCTTGCACTTTTCCGCCAGCGCCAGACTGTCGGGATCGTAGGAGGCAGCCTGCTCTGCGATGGTGGACAGACGGGTTTCCAGCTTTTCAGCCACAGTGGCGGCAGCGGACTCGTCAACCGCCTCCACCATCACCACTTCCTGGGCAAACGCTGCCCCGGAGGAGGCGGAAAAGCTGGCGGAATTCTTCACCATATCTTCCGTAATTCCATACAGATTATTCAGTCCCTCGGTCTCCACCTCCAGGACATCCGTCAGGCTGTAATCCGTTATAAACTGGGTCCGCAGCGCCGCCAGGTCCACGGTTTTGCCTGTCTCATTGGAACTGGTCTGATTCTGGCCGTTTTCCGTGTTTTCATTGGTTCCGGGTTCCTCGCCGCAGGCGGCCAAGGACAGCGCCATGGTCAAGGTGAGCACAATGGCTGCAAGAGATACTATCCGTTTCATACTTCCTCATTCATCCTCCTAAAAAATATCTTACTTCAGCGCCTGGGGCACATGGGTGAGGAGATAGTCTGCCCACGCCGCAGCACCGTCGTAATTGAAATGGATCCCCATGGCCCGGTCCCCGCTGAACTCACTCCGGAGAAATCCATTCTCATCGGAGACCGCCTCTGCCACATTGACAAAATACCACTGCTTCTCCTGGCAAATCTGACGCATTCTCTCATTGAATGCCTGAATGGTCCCATTGTTTAAGGCGTCATCCGCCCGGGGGCTGTCCGCGGTCATCGGCGTCACCGACTGGATGAAAATGGCCGCCTCGGGGGACTTGGCCAGGATCTGATCAACTAATGTTACCAAATCTTGACTTGCTCTGTCAACACCCCCGGCGATACAATTCATGCCCAGCATCAAATAAACTTTTTTCGCGCCGGCGCTGGCGATGCCGTCCGCCACCAGGGGGTGCTGGCCGGACCCCTTGGGATATTCCGGAAGCCGGGCATTCCCCGCCTGATAGGACAAGGCATTGGTCTGGCTCAAGCTCACAGAGCAAAAGAACGCCGGACTCCCCAGCCGGCCTGTGCTGGTATTGTAATTTTCCAGCATCACCGACACGGAATCTCCCACAAAGGCCGCATCTGCAAACCACTGGGGGTCCACCGCCTCGGCGGCGGGAACCACAGGGTCAAAGGCTGGCGGCAGATTTTCCGGGCCGCCGCTCTCTCCTTGGACCAGCAGCGTCTCCTCCCCTTCGGCAGGCGGCACCGACTGGCTGCAGGCAGACCCGGTCAATAGGAATAGTAGGACGAGAATTCGGATCGTCCATTTTTTCATGGAATTCTCCTTTCCATTGATTACAGCAAATCCTGGGGAATATGGGTTTTGAGATACTGCACCCAAATCTTGGCTCCCTCATAGGTAAAGTGCATGCCCATACTGCCGTAGTCACTGCAGTACTCCTTTTTCAGGAAGCCCTTTTCGTCTTTGAATGCCTCGGCCACGTTCACATAATACCAGCGATTGTCCTGGCAATACGCTTTCATGGTCTCGTTAAATGCGTTAATCTGTTCGTTGTTCAGCTTTTCCGAGTAGCTGGTGCTGGAATCCGCCATAGGGGTCACGGACTGCACCACAATCTGAACCCCTGGATTCTTTTCGATGATCTGGTTGAGAATAGTGAGGTAATCCTTGGTGGCCCGCTCCACCCCATAGGCGATGTTGTCCATACCCAGCATCACATAGACCACCTTGGCGCCGGTGGCCGCCACGCTGTCCCCAATGGCCGGCTTTTGGCCGGACCCCTTGGGATACTCCGGCAGGATCTTGCCAGTGAGCATATTGGTGGGGCTCATGCTGCCGGCACAGAGGAACTTGGCGCCGCCCAGCGCGCCGCTGGCGCCGCAGTAGGCCTCCAGAGTCATGGAGATGGAATCCCCGATAAAGACCGCCTGGTCAAAGAAGGTCACAGGCCCCTCCTCCGTCTCTGGCACCAGCGCCGTGAACGTGATGTCCTGGTAATTGTCATACAGGCTGTCATAGGCCCCTTCCGTCAGGTCCACCACCGCGCTGCCCTCGGGGATCTCCATGTCCGCCGCCGTCATCACCCGATAGACCACAGCGGCGCACTCCTCCCGGGTCAGGGTGTTGTCCGGCTGGAAAAAGCCGTTGTCATATCCCTTGACAATCCCCGCCATCTGGCAGGCGGTCACCCCGCTGCGGGCATATTCATCAATATACAGGGAGTCCTTAAACTGGTCGGGCTCCACCACCTGCAGCAGAGAGATCTCCTCCAGGGCCGCAAACCGGGCCACAACGGTGCACACCTGCTCCCGGGTCAGGGAGTGCTCCGGGGCAAAGGTGGTCTCGGTGGTCCCGCCCACCAGGCCGTTTTGGTAGGCCCAGCACACCGCGTCGTAGTAGGGGGAATCCTTGGTGACATCGGTGAAGTTGGGGGCCGCTTTCTCCTTCTTCTTGTCCCGGCTCTTCTTGCGGTCCTTGAAAACGCCCTGGTCCATATTATAAAGGTAGAGGACCAGGTTTCCCCGGGTCTCCTCCTCCTGCCCCTGGAATTTCTCACTGGAAGGCAGCACGCCGGCCTTATTCAGCTCCGTGATGTATTGATAACTCCACAGATCCTGGGTCACATCAATATAAGGGTTCTCCCAGTCCTCCGTGCTTCCCGCCGGTTCGCGGAGCAGGGACGCCGAGGAGAACAGAATCATAAATACAAGAAACCAGCTGATGGCCTGTTTCACCCACATCACCTTCCAGAAAATTCCTACCTGCACCTTAGAAAAAAGCACATAGTGAAGTTAGTCTATTGTACGGTATGTTCTGCATCAAAAGCGCACCAAATTCCCCCTTTTTTCCCCGTTTTTCCCGCCTGTGTTGTCCATCCTTCCTTGCATCCGTGGGACCCGTGGGACCCGCAGCGCCAGGCGTCCCCGGCTGACCCGGAATTCCGGGCTGTCCAGCAGGGCCCGTGGGACCCGTGGGGCCGGCAGGGCCTGTGGGGCCGATGGGCTGCAGCGTGGACAGCAGGGTAAAGTCCGGAGACTCCCCAGGCACCCCGCTGGCGTTGTCTACGTTGGCCACATAGAGGAAGCCATTATAGGTCACCAGCTGGCCCGCCCGGTAAATGCCGCCCAGCACCCAGGGCGTGGGCACGCACCCGGTGTTGCAGGGAGGCAGAGGCGGGCAGGGGGGTTGGGGCGGATAGGGAGGCTGCGGGGGGCAGGGCTCCGGCATCGGGGGTGGGCAGGGCGGCGGACACTGAGGCGGGCACTGGGGCGGGCAGCAGCCAGGCGGTGTCCAGGGCCGCCGGTTGGGCAATTCAAAGTCGTTGCATTGGTAACGCTTCATATTGCTTCCTTTCTCCGCCGAAACGGCGGGACGATCTCATGAGGGCAGGTCACCCTCAAACCACTCTATGCCCCTGCCAGCCTTTTTGCGCCCGCTTGGTCCCTCCTTCCCAAAAAATCCTATGGCGCGGCCGGAAAAATGGTGGTATAATAGCGCAAAACGGCTATGGCCCGCATCCAGCCGCCAGCCAGGAGAGAGGGGGAAGGAATATGGAAGCCCAAGCCCGTCCCATCGGGGTCTTTGACTCCGGTCTGGGCGGCATCAGCGTTCTCCGCGCCTGCGTGCGCCTGCTGCCCCAGGAAAATTTTCTCTTTTTCGGGGATTCCGCCAACGCCCCCTATGGGGAAAAGTCCCTGGACCAGGTCCGGGCCCTGACCCTCTCCGCCGTGGACAGGCTGCTGGAGCAAGGGGTCAAAGGAATCGTGGTGGCCTGCAACACCGCCACCAGCGCAGCCATCGGCCTGCTGCGCCAGCTCCACCCGGGACTGCCCATCATCGGCATCGAGCCCGCGGTGAAGCCCGCCGCGCTGGCTGCGGGCAGTTCTTCGGTGATCGTCATGGCCACCCCCCTCACCATCCGGGAGGACAAATACCAAAAGCTGGCCGCCGCTTTCTGCGGCCACGCCAACGTCATCTCCCTGCCCTGCAAGGGGCTGGCGGAGATGGTGGAGCGGGGCATCTTTGACGGTCCGGTTCTGGACGCCTACCTGCAGGACCTCCTCCTGCCTTTCCGGTACTGCAACATCGACTATATTGTTTTGGGCTGTACCCACTATCCCTTCGTCCGAAAGGCCATCGCCCGCAATTTCGGCCGTCCCGTCTCCATCATCGACGGCAGTGAGGGCACCGCCCGGCAGCTTCGCCGCCAGCTGGAGGCCGCGTCTCTTCTGACCGACCGAACCGGGTTCGGCACGGTCACCTTTCAAAACAGCCGCCCGGACAAGCTGGCCATGAGCCAGACCCTGTTCCAGATGAAATACTGATCTTCCAGGCCAGCCAAACGAGGCTGGCCTTTTCTCCTCCTTTCCTTTCACGCCGGTGCCCGGGCAGCGCCTTCGTATCATAGCAGGAATTTCTTGGGGAGAAATGAAGAAAAAAGAAAGGTTTTCTTAAAAAATGACACGCCGGCCGGGCACCGCCGCCCGGCCCCACAGAAAGGAGTCTCCATGATCCGATCCTTCCGCCCTGACGACCTGCCCTCTCTGATGGACCTCTGGCTGTCCGGCAATCTGGAGGCCCACGCCTTTATCCCGCCAGACCATTGGCACCGGCACACCGCCCTGGTGGCCCGCCTGCTCCCCCAAGCGGAGCTGTCCATTTACGAAACCGGCGGACACATCGCGGGTTTTGCCGGCATGACGGGGCACCACCTGTCCGGTCTCTTCGTCCGCAGCACCTGCCGCTCCACCGGGATCGGCCGCGCCCTGCTCACTCATTTGAAAGCCAGGCACCCGCTGATCACCTTACAGGTCTATCAGAACAACCAGCGGGCGCTGGCCTTTTACCAACGGGAGGGCTTCTCTCCCCTCGACCAGGACACCGAGCCAGAGACAGGCCAGGTCTATCTGACCCTGGTCTGGCGCAAACCATAGAAAGGACGTTTTGCGATGCCATACAAAATTCTTGTCGTTGAGGACGATCCCACCATCCAACGGGAGCTGGTCACCCTTCTCCAGGCCGAGGGATATGAGGCCGCCGCCGTGGTGGATTTCTCCACTACACTCTCTCAGGTAAACACCGTTCAGCCCCACTTGATCCTTCTGGATATCAAGCTCCCCGGCCAAAGCGGGTTCTCCCTGTGCTCCCAGATCCGCGCTTTCTCCACGGTTCCCATCATCTTTGTCACCAGCTGTAACACGGACATGGATGAGCTCAGCAGCATTCTGCTGGGCGGCGACGCCTTTATCACCAAGCCCTACCACACCGCCATTCTCCTGGCCAAAATAGCCGCTCTGCTGCGTCGGGCCTATCCCGACCAACCCGGTCAAGTGCTCACCTATGGCGGGGCGGAACTCCACTTGGAACGCAGCCAGCTTCTCTATCAGGGGCAGGCGGCGGACCTGACCAAAAACGAGCTGAAAATCCTTTACTATCTGTTCAAACACGCCGGGACCATCTGCGCCCGGGGGGATCTGGTCTCCTATCTCTGGGACAACCAGCTCTATGTGGACGACAACGCGCTGAGCGTCAACATCGGCCGAATCCGGGAAAAGCTTTCTACCCTGGGCTTAGAAAATTTCATCAAAACCAAACACCGGCAGGGATACACCTTATGAGCGCCCGTCTGTTCTGGAAACAGCAGTTCCCCCTGCTCCTGGTCCATCTGCTGTCCATGGCCGCCCTGGCCTGCTTTCTCGCCCTAAACGGGAACAACCGGGACAGCATTCTGCTGATCCTGCTGACCTGGGCCGGGGTGGCGGGGGGCTGGATGGTCCGGTCTTATCTGCTGCGCAAGCACCAGCTGGATGCCCTGCTGTCCCTGTCGGAAAGCCTCCGGGAGACCTATCTCATCGGTGAAATCATGCAGGCGCCCACCCGGGCGGACGATCAGGTCTATTATCAAATTCTCAAGCGCGCCGGCCGGTCCATGCTGGAGCAGATCAGCGCCATCCAGCGGGAGCGCGGGGAATACCGGGAGTACATCGAGCAGTGGATTCACGAGGTCAAAACCCCCATCGCCGCCAGCAAGCTCCTCTGCGAAAACCACCCCAGCCCCGCTTCCCCGGCACTGCTGTCCGCCCTGGAGGCCATTGATCGCTACACCGAGCAAGCCCTCTACTACGCCCGCAGCGAACACACGGAAAAGGACTATTTCATCCGGGAACTCCGGCTCTTTGACGCAGTCCACCAGTCCATAGGGCAAAACAAGTATCTCCTGCTGCAAAACGGGGTCACCCTTCAGGTGCATGAGACGGAGGACACCATATTTTCCGATGAAAAATGGCTTTGCTTCATCCTCAATCAGCTCATCAGCAACGCGGTAAAATACCGGCGGGACCCTCCGGTCCTCACCTTCCGCGCCGTCCGGAACCAGGATACACTGACCCTCTCTCTGCAAGACAACGGCATCGGCATTGATGCCAGGGACCTGCCTCGCATTTTTGACAAAGGCTTTACCGGTCAAAATGGCCGCCGGTCCGCCCCAAACGCCACCGGGCTGGGGCTCTACCTCTGCAAACGCCTGTGCGACAAGCTGGACATCGGCCTCCAGGCCCAATCCTCCCCAGCGGGAACCACCCTTTCCCTGACCTTTCGGATCAACGACTTCATCCACGGGGTGCAGGGTCCGCTGTAATTCTTACAATTTTGTTAGAACTTTGTAAGAAAAGAAGCTACAAATTCCCTCCGGCATCTCTTAGACTACAGGGGAGGTGATTCACATGAACGAACTGCTGCGTCTGGAGCATATCCAGAAAATCTATGGCAACGGCGGCGGGGTGACCCGCGCCATCGACGACATCAGCTTCTCCGTCTCCTCCGGGGAATTTTTGGGGATCATGGGGGCCTCCGGCTCTGGCAAGACCACGCTGCTCAACTGCATCTCCACCATCGACACCGTCAGCGCCGGCTCCATTCTGCTGGAGGGCCGGGACATCACCCAGCTCAAACCCAAGGAGCTGGCCCGGTTCCGCCGGGAAAACTTAGGGTTTATCTTTCAGGACTTCAACCTCCTGGACACCCTTACCGTGGGGGAAAACATCGCCCTGGCCCTCACCATCAACAAGGTCCCGCCCGGCCAGATTGATGGGCAGGTCCAGCAGATGGCGGACGCCCTGAACATCGGGGACATCCTGTCCAAGTTCCCCTATCAGATCTCCGGCGGCCAGAAGCAGCGGTGCGCCTGCGCCCGGGCCATGATAAACCACCCCAAGCTCATCTTGGCTGATGAGCCCACCGGGGCTCTGGACAGCCACGCCAGCCAGATGCTGCTGGGCACCCTGGAGAGCATGAACCAGCAGATGGGCGCCACCATTGTCATGGTCACCCACGATGCCTTCACCGCCAGCTACACAGAGCGCATTCTATTTCTCCGGGACGGCGCCGTCTTCTCCGAGCTTCGCCGGGGGAACGACAGCCGAAAACAGTTCTTTGAAAAAATTCTGGATGTGCTCACCATGATGGGAGGGGGCACAGTGGATGTACGGTAAACTGATCCTCCGCAGCGCCCGGCGATCCGTCCAGGATTACCTGATCTATTTGGTAACCCTGACCCTGTGCGTGGGGCTGTTCTATGCCTTTCTCTCCATCTCCAGCCGTTATTACCACCCTGCTCTGGGGGCGGAATTTGATCTCTCCTTTCTCAGTGAGTGGATGAAGCTGGCCATCTGTGGGGTCACACTGCTCCTGCTCTTTCTCATCCGGTATGTCAACCGGTATATGATCCGACAAAAACAGCAGGAATTCGCCATGCAAACCATTCTGGGCATGGAACAGCGAACCACCGCCTGGCTGTTCTTTGGCGAGACGTTCCTCATGGGACTGCTCTCCCTGGGGCTGGGAATCCCGTTGGGCAGCCTCCTCTCCCAGTTCATCACCGCTATGCTCCTGTCCAGCTATGGCCAGTCTTTTCAGCTCTCCTGGGCCCTTTTCCCGGATACCGCCGCCCTCACTCTGCTTTTTTTCTCCCTGAGCTTTTTCGTGGTGGGTCTGTTTAACGTCCGGTCCATTCAAAAGCTCCATGTCATCGACATGCTCCAGGCCCGGCGCAAAAATGAGGACAGTCTGAAAAAGAGCCGCTGGATGCCTGTGGTGACCATTCTCTACCTGGCCGCGCTGGCAGGAATCGCGGCGATGAATCTCTGGTATGCCTCCCTTTACTATGATTCCCGCCTGCCTCTACTGGCCCGTATCTTCTATGTGTCCAATGCCGTACTTCCCCTGGCGGGTTTGGCAGGGAGCGGACTATGGTGTTTTAAGCGGCGGCGCTTTCTCCCTCTGTTGGCCTTTCTCCTGGTCCAGTCCCTCATCAGCCTTTTCTTCATCGCCCTGGCCCCGTGGATGGACCGGACCTACTCCCTGCCCATTTCTCAGGAGAGCCTGCGCTCCTACCTGCTCTTTTTTCTTGTCTACCTGTCTTTCTTCCTCTGTACGGTGATGTATCTGTCCAGCCGCCTGCTGTCCGCCTGGAAGGACAGGTCCCCCGCCCATAAGTACACCGGGGAAAACCTCTTTTTCTACGGCCAGGTTCTCTCCAAGCTTCGCTCTGCCAGCAAATCCATGACTCTGATCAGCCTGACCCTGGTACTGTCCACCGTCCTGTTTGCCCTCTCCCCCGCCCTGAGCGGCTGGGCAGAGGGCTATCTGGAGGAGCGGGCCATCTATGACGTGCAGATCAACAGTTATTACAACAATGTCCTCCGTCAGGAAGACCTGCCTCAAGACACGTATGACTTTGTCCCCACGTTTTTAGAGGCGCGGGGCATCCAGATCACCCAAGACCGTGTCTTTTCCCTTTACCTGCCGGAGGCATCCCAGTTCCACAACCGAAACAAGTATGACTTCCCCGTTGTGGCTGTGGCACTGTCCGATTACAACGCCATCCGGCAGATGCTGGGGTATCCCCCCATCTCCTTGGGGGCGAGGGAATTCAGCACCCAGTGGGACGCCATCTCCACCCCGGAAGACCAGGCGGCCTTTCTCCGCAACCATCCCACCCTGTCCACCGATGCCGGCACCCTCTCCCTGGCCCAGGATGCTCTCCACACAGAGTCCATGGGGGAAACTTTCTATAATCTTTACACCCATGTAACCTATGTCCTGCCCGACCAGGTCTGCCATCAGCTCCTTCCCGTTATGACCAAGCGGTATCTTGCCACGGCCCACCCCATTCCCTATGCAGACGCCGCTGCTCTGCAGGACGCCTTCTCCACCCATTACCCGGAACAGTCCCTGCAGGACGGTCCCGAGTACAGCCTGGATACCCGAACCCAGCAGATCAGTGACACCAAATCACAGATTTTCTTATTCCACGCCGTGATGGTCTACGGAGCCGTGGTACTCATGGTCATCTGCTTTACCATTCTCTCCCTCCAGCAGCTGTGGGACGCCAACCAGTACCGCTACCGGTTCGGTGTGCTGCGCAAGCTGGGCGTGGAGGACCGCTCCATCCACCATCTCATTTCCAAACAGCTGGCTCTGTGGTTTGGGTTGCCTGTGGGTCTGGCCGTTCTGATCTCTGGGGCCATATCCGCCTTTTTCTTTTGGTCGATTGCCACAGAGATTAACGCCTACCTGGGCTTTGATGCGCTCCTGTCTCAAGTGTCCGCCCTGGCTGGCATTCTTCTGCTTCTCCTGCTGGCTTACGCGCTCTCCACCTGGACCCTGTTCCGCCGGGCCGTATCCCCGTAACTCCCTATTCTGCCTCGCCCACCGGGGACCCGCCCGCGTCCCAAAGAAAACGAGCCCCCTGAAAACAGGGGGCTCATAGCCGTTTTTTCAGCAGGGTGCATGCGGGAAGAACTCTCTGAAAACCCTTGGCATTGCTGCACTTTCCTGATGGTCGAGTGGAAAAACGGGGGCTTTGCATTGACTTTCTCCCCCATGGTTTGCTATGATGCTTCCGTCTTGCAAGGCACATCCAACCAAAGGAGTGTGTGAACGGATGGAAAACAAGAAATCATTTGGCACCTTCATCTGCCAGCGGCGCAAAGAGCTGGGCATGACCCAGAAGGAATTCGCCCAGCGTCTCTTTGTCACCGACTCCGCGGTCAGCAAATGGGAGCGGGGAGTTTCCCATAGTTAAAGATACCACACCAAATATGATGAACCCACGCTTATA
>OGCQ01000831.1_pt1 | contig 45621 bp, 56 predicted proteins | sample 1570161 | NCBI WGS metagenome assembly OGCQ01 (sample SAMEA4384402, study PRJEB24528) | human gut metagenome | reverse complement strand
ATTATTTTTGTAGAGCCGGAGGAAACAGACCAGACGGTTTAAATGAGCCGGTTACGATTTTGAGACCGATTTTGTTCAGCGAACACTGGCGCTTATCGATCAATATAACGAAATGATTGAGGTGCTGGGCAAACCATTCAGGGAGCAGTACAACTACACGTTGACCCTGAATTGCCTCCTGGGTCTTATCGTGTTACCGAAAGAGAGAGCGCTCTCTTTCCTGCCTGCCGACCGTTTAACGCGGCAACTTGAAGCTGAAATGGGATTACATGAGTCACAGCTGCCCGGACCGGAAATGAACCTGCGGGAGTTGATCCATAAGATGCGGAATTCAGTTGCTCATTTCTGCGTCCAGGTAGAGTCAGCCAGCGATGCACACCTTGTAGACTGGATTGTTTTCAGGGAATCTCAGGAAGATGGAGAAGTCTACGCCAGCTTCAGCGCTCCGGAGCTTTTACCCTTTCTGAAATATTATGCGACCCTGCTGCTCGACAATATGGCCCGCCGTCGAGCCCCCGATGTTAACATATTGGATTTGTAAGGGATTTACACCATGTTGATTCTCGATTGCTCCTCACGAACTCAGGCGTTGCATACATTATCTGCCGGGTTTGGCTGTTCCCCTGAAAAGCTGAAAAAAGTGCTGCTTTCGCTCGATCTTGAAAGTATCTACGAGCTTAATCCTCGCCAGTTGGTTGATGCACCTCAGTATCTGAGAGAATACGTCTGTGCGGAACTGGGCGAACCGGGACCATTCACCCGGGCTCTGTGGTTTCATGGCACCCGGACTTTCGCCGGTAATACTTTTCCGGCGGGGTTACTGGCGCTAAATCAGTCAGAATCCCTCGCCATGAAAATGCTGCTTGACCTGGCCCCGAATGAGATGGTCCGTACACACCTGAAGGAATGGGATGTTCCGGGGGGCGTTCCGGATGAGATGTTTCAGCTCAGAACCGGCGATAAAATCCACTGGGGGCCTTTTGGCCATTTAGTCCGGGAATTACATTTTAACGCCAGTGAAAATGGACTGCATGATTACCTCTGGCTGCCGGAGCTGGTAGAGGATGTCTGTAAGGCCTACCAGAAGAAATACGGCCACGATCTTAAACCGCATTATCTGAGCGTGCTTCATCCCTGTATTGTCTGGTTCGAGGCGGATATTGTTTATGAAAAAGGAGTTCTTGAAACGGCTCTGTCATATGCCTATACATCAGTCCGTGACCTCCCGCCGGACGGAAACGCAACTTTCGGCATAGACTGTGACGGGAAATCTGTGTCTAGGTCGGCCATTGCCAGAATCGAGTTTCTGCAGCCCGGGTAGATGTAATCCCTAAAAAACGGGTCTGTGATCCGGCCCGTTTGTTCATTGCCGTGAACCCAGTATTGAGGTCATTAAAGCCTTAAGTGGATCACTTGCAGCTGGCTGCAGAAAGGTTTTACATTGACCCGGATTATGCCGTTTCCCTTCCTCCTGCCTGGTAAAGGATCTCTGAATGCACTTTTATGTGGATGAAACAGGCCAGACTGGCCGAAACCTTTTTGACAAAACCCAGCCAGTCCTCTCCTACGGAGTGCTGTCGTCTGATGCTAATCTGGATAAGGTTGCTGAAGCGGATCTAGCCGTAATACGCAAAACGCTTGGCGTGCAGCGCCTGCACGCTGCGGAACTGGGCTTGCACCGCCTTTCTGACCTTGTAGATACGCTGCTGGTTCTGCAGAAAAAGCACCGGATACGGTTTGACATCTGGCAGGTAGTAAAGCGCGATCATGCCATTATTTCGTTCTTCGACCAGGTATTTGATCAGGGAATGAATCCAGCCGTACCCTGGTCTGCATACTGGACCCCTCTGCGCTACCCCCTGCTGCTGAATCTGGCCAGCCTGTTTGATGATGAACTTGCTTCAAACGCATGGACGGCAAGGCTGGAGGCGCATGATGAGCGTGCGTCGGAACTTTTTTGTACCGTCAGTGATGAACTGATCAGCAGGACGGCAGCCAGCGCGCTGGACCACCGGTCGAAGCAGCTGATCACCGATGCCCTGAACTGGGCGTCAGCCAATTTTGAACAGTTGGGCTATAACTGTAAAACCAACAAGGAAAGGCTGCGGATTATGCCCAATATGATTGGCTTTCAGTCCGTATTGCACGGGATCTGTTCCCGACTGGGGGCACCAGAAAGAAAGGCCAGTATCATTGTTGACCAGCAGTCACAGTTCAACACCACCCAGCGTGAACTTAACGAGTTTTACTACCAGATACGGGATATGCCCTGGGAACTGGGGCCCGGATTACCTGTTATGAACATGAAAAATATGCCGGCTGAACCACTTGTATTCCAGTCCGGTACCAAGAGTGCAGGTCTGGAGTTGGTAGATATTTATCTCTGGACATTCAAGCGATTCATGGAAGACAAGGCGCTGACAAAGCCACTTTCCCGCCTTGTTTATACCAATCTGAAAACAGCCAGGACCAACAGCGTGTCAATCCAGTCGGTTGCCAGTCGATTTAAGGAACTCCTGGGTAAACTCCCGGTACCAAGCGCAGAGATCATGAGGCAGGCGCAGGAGCTGCGGGACTTTGATGAAGCCAGACGCATGCCATATGTGGTGTCGGGATCACCCGACTGATGCCGGATATTATCTGCTTTCAACTGCCCCCTCTTAGGGGCAGGTTTTCAGGTTAACCGGCAGCTGTGATCCACGACGCTGCTTACAGTCATGCTGCGATGCCAGAATGTCAGCAACCTGATAATCGGTCCCCATCGCCACATCGTGCAATAGCAGGAAAAAGTCCCCGTCACTGCCGCCCCTGCGCGAATCCAGATACCGCTGCAGCCATCGGGCATGATAAAGAACGTGGCGCTGTTCGCGCTGCAGCCATTTCAGCGGCAGACGGGACGTCATATCGTCAAGGATACGCATTTCCTGATGAAGCGGCGCAATAACAGCGGAAAATTCCTCTCTCAGTATCCGGGCAGGTTTCTTCTGTCCGAACAGCGCGGCCATTTTGCTCAGGACATCCTCGATCGCCCGGCTGACTTTCTGGGCCTGATCACGGGAGGCCTGATAACGCGTAAACCAAAACTTACAGTAGAACCCCGCAGCGGCAAGCAGCGCCGTAAGGATCGGTCCAATCAGACTTGTGTCCACAATATTCTCCTTAAAGATGGTCATGAGGCCACCTGAAGCAGCCGATGACGCAAATATACTCCGTTTTAGCAATTAGTGCTATGCGAGAATGCAAAAAGTGCTATTCGTTGTTTTTGGTGTTGACATTTTAATTTATGTGTGAGTTTTTTGTTTTCTTTCAGTTTTCTCCACTGAGATCCGAAAACCCCAAGTTCCGGATCCGCGGATCCTTCGCTGCCGCCCGCTGGTCCGCTTTCACAGGATGTGGTGTCCCGCTCCGCTGACATGACACTGTATGTTGTGTTTCTTCCCGTGTTCCCGAGCCAGTCATCAGCGGCAGAAAAGATCGCTTCGCTTATTCACTGATCCTGATTCACTTCCGGAAAATCCTGAATCCGATAAAAATCGGATCATAGAAAAACAGTCATCCTGTAATTTATCATGGTTACTACATTGCAGGTTATTATTGTCATGATTACTTTTCAGGTTAGTTATTGATGGTGGTGTTAATAATAGCTGGATAACAATATTCCGTTGCCGGAGGCATGTTATAGCGTAATACTGGTGTATACTTAATGGTGTACAGAGAGTATGTAAGATGAGGTGCATTATGAAGCAGCGCATTACAGTCACCGTCGACAGTGACAGCTATCAGTTGCTCAAGGCATATGATGTCAATATCTCCGGGCTGGTAAGCACCACCCTGCAGAATGAAGCCCGTCGTCTGCGTGCCGAACGCTGGCAGGCAGAAAATCAGGAAGGGATGGCTGAGGTCGCCCGGTTTATTGAAATGAACGGCTCTTTTGCCGACGAGAACAGGGACTGGTGAAATGCAGTTTAAGGTTTACACCTATAAAAGAGAGAGCCGTTATCGTCTGTTTGTGGATGTCCAGAGTGACATTATTGACACGCCCGGGCGACGGATGGTGATCCCCCTGGCCAGTGCACGTCTGTTGTCAGATAAGGTCTCCCGTGAGCTTTACCCGGTGGTGCATGTCGGGGATGAAAGCTGGCGCATGATGACCACCGATATGGCCAGTGTGCCGGTCTCCGTTATCGGGGAGGAAGTGGCTGATCTCAGCCACCGAGAAAATGACATCAAAAATGCCATTAACCTGATGTTCTGGGGAATATAAATGTCAGGCTCCGTTATACACAGCCAGTCTGCAGCCATGGTACCGGCAGTGTATTCTGCCGGACAGTCTGCACAACTTCCTGTTGCCATTGATTATCCGGCAGCTCTGGCACTCCGCCAGATGTCGATGGTTCATGATGAACTGCCGAAATATCTGCTGGCTCCCGAGGTGAGTGCCCTGCTTCATTATGTCCCGGATCTGCGCCGCAAGATGCTGCTGGCCACTCTGTGGAACACCGGCGCGCGTATTAATGAAGCACTAGCGCTGACGCGGGGGGATTTTTCGCTCACGCCTCCGTATCCGTTTGTGCAGCTTGCGACCCTGAAACAACGGACCGAAAAAGCCGCCAGGACGGCAGGAAGAATGCCAGCCGGTCAGCAGACTCACCGGCTGGTCCCGCTCTCCGACTCCTGGTACGTCAGCCAGCTGCAGACGATGGTGGCAACACTGAAAATCCCCATGGAACGGCGTAATAAACGAACAGGCAGGACAGAGAAAGCGCGGATCTGGGAAGTGACGGACAGAACGGTCAGGACCTGGATTGGGGAAGCGGTTGCCGCCGCTGCCGCTGATGGTGTGACGTTCTCTGTCCCGATCACGCCACATACGTTCCGCCATTCCTATGCGATGCACATGCTGTATGCCGGTATACCGCTGAAGGTCCTGCAGAGCCTGATGGGGCATAAGTCCATCAGCTCAACGGAGGTCTACACGAAGGTATTTGCGCTGGATGTGGCTGCACGGCACCGGGTGCAGTTTGCGATGCCGGAATCTGATGCGGTTGTGATGCTGAAACAATTATCCTGAGAAAATGCTCTGGCCAGTATATGGGAAATACCCCAGGTTTTCCCGTTGGATGGGAAACAGGCATGATTAGGATGAGTCGCCAGACTGAACCGCCCCGGGAATCCTGGAGACTAAACTCGTTGAGAGAGAGGTAAACAGAATCTATGTATCGTTCCGGTGAACTCGCATTGCCGCCAGACATCATAGTTGCCATTCTGCACTTTCCCTGTATCTGAGCTGTCTCTTATACACAAGTCCCCTCCCGGGGATTTGTGATGTCTGTCAGTCTGCTTTAGTGGGGACTCTTTCCATCCGGTACTTTCCTTCCTCCCCGGTAGCCATTTTTTGAACTTTTTCTTCACCCGCTGATCTTCTCTTATATTTCATTTTTTTCGGGTCTGTTATGGTACTTTCTGATTGTTATTCATAGGCTAACGAGCAGTTGTAAGCGCCCTTTTTAGAGCGTAGTGTAAGCTGGGGTTTACGCTACGCTCTAAAAAGGGTGCTTACTCTGAAACGGTGCGGGGAATTAATACAAGGGCATTGAGATCTGCCCGGGATGATACCGCCAGAACCCATTGCCCAGACTATGGGAAACACACCAAGTTTTCCCTGGAATGGAAAACAGGCCTGGTTAGTGTGTGTCGCTGGGCTGGTATGGGAAATAGCCCAGGTTCATTATTATGGGAAACAAACCTGGTTAGTTTTTCGAATCAACAATGGTGAAGACTAACCTGCCATCTTCATTCTGTGTCATTGCGGCTTTAAGTGGTGTATTTGCGTTTATCTTTTTCAGTGCCGGATTGATAAACGTTCTCTTCATTTCAGCGAAGTTTGATCTTTGCGATTCAGGAAGCATGAATCGCTCTGACAGCCATTCCTGAGTAGTAACCCATACTCCGCTGGAACGGTACTGGCACAGGCTTTCATACAGTCGAATGGCCCTAACACTGTTTATTTTTCCGCAGTCATAGAGTGAATACGTGGTGAACTGGCTGGTCAGTCCCATCAGATAGGGCATGACTTTGTAATTAAATTCAATTTGCCATTTTCCGCGCCCTTTTTTTAGCCCAGCCTCAGCCAGCCAGGGCCGTTTGATCTCGTCAAACTCTCCGTCTTTGGGATAAAACACAACACTACTTTCAGCCAGTGCAGTGACGCCCTTTTTAACATCAGATGACGCTGTATCAACAGACACTTTGAAATACTTTTGATAATCAGCAACAAGAACTGTGAATACTGGCGATACCGAATCAGGATCATCTTTCAGTGGATAGCACTGAATAAGGCATAACCATAGCACCCTCTTGGCTTGCAACGGCAAGTAGTAAGCTGCTTCTGTCAGTTCATTGGATTGACTAATGTTGACTGATTTTTTCGCGGTACTTATTGTCATTGTCATTATCGTATGGGTTGTTTTTAACTCGCCCATATTGTCATGCAAAAGCCCATCCAACAAGGGAAATTAACGTGTTATCCACAGTCATAAAACACGAATTTAAACCAGGGGCGTTTCCCATAGCAATACGAGGTGTTTCCCATACCAACTCGTGGCATTTCCCATAAAAATTCGGGCTGTTACCCATATTAATCCGTGGTATTTCCCAGCATAACCCTGGGTGATTCCCATAAAGGAGGCCTGAAAGGCAGACATGACGCGGTCTCTGGGCATCCTAAAATGGACAAAAAGGAGAAAACTTTTAAAAAGGAATAAAAATAGCTTAAAAAACAGTCTGTGAGTATGTGGAAAAGTTGATCTGAACTGTCAGAGAAAACTTTGGGTGTTTCCCACAATATCCTTTAAATCAGGTGCGTACGAGCATTATGTGACTATAGCGCCGTTGCGCTTCCTCGCCAGTTCGCTCGCGATGCTCGGTCTCAAGGCTGCGGCGAGCACTACCTATTCCTTTTGGTGATAAATATAATGCCACGTACATTAATTTAATGTCGTGGTTATAAATGTTGTACGTTTTGTTATGTTGTGTACAATGTGATTAAGCTTTACACATATTTGACGCGCAAGGAATCCATCTTTAGGGGAAGGGGAAAACAATGAGACGTGATTACGGTAGTGTTGGCACCATAGCTCTCAGAGCAAGTGCCTTACTTCAGGCTATGAGCAGGGATATTGAGGCTCAGAGAAAAGAATTTAATCTGACTCAATATCATCAGACATATACCAGAAATGCTGTGGCAAAACTGCCTAAGTTAAGCCGTCGCATCGTTGAACTTGCTGTAAAAGAGATGGAGGACAGCGGTTACGAATTCAATAAAAAGCAGGTTGGTAACGTAGAGCAATACGCTCTCACTATTCAGAACGTTATCGACATTTACGCCCACCGTCAAATACCTAAGTACCGCGATATTCACAAAGAACCATACGTGATTTTTGTCGTCAATCTTAAAGGCGGTGTATCAAAAACAGTCACGACAGTCACTCTCGCACATGCATTACGAGTACATCCGGACTTGCTTCGTCATGATCTCCGCATCCTGGTTATTGACCTTGATCCGCAGGCATCCAGTACTATGTTTCTTGATCACACTCATAGCATTGGTACTGTTCTTGAAACAGCAGCCCAGGCAATGCTGAATGATCTCGATGCAGAAACGTTGAGAGAAGCTGTAATTCGCCCAACTATTATCCCAGGCGTCGATATCATCCCTGCGTCGATCGACGACGGCTTTGTTGCCAGCCAGTGGGAGTCATTAGTTACAGAACATTTACCAGGTCTGAAACCTTCTGAGGTGCTCAAAAAAACAATTATTGACCGTATCGCAGGTGATTATGATTTTGTCTTTATTGATACAGGCCCTCACCTTGATCCGTTCCTCCTGAATGGACTGGCCGCGAGCGATTTGCTCTTGACCCCTACTCCACCGGCACAGGTTGATTTTCACTCCACGTTGAAATACCTGACACGTTTACCGGAGATGCTGGAACGCCTTGAAGAAGAAGGTGTGGAACCCAGGCTCAGCGCCAGTATTGGGTTTATGTCAAAAATGACCGGCAAACGTGACCACGAGACGTCACATAGTCTGGCGCGTGAAGTGTACGCAAGTAACATTCTTGATGCGTCACTGCCGCGACTTGACGGATTCGAACGGTGTGGTGAGTCGTTTGACACCATTATTAGTGCAAACCCCGTTTCCTACCCTGGAAGTGCTGAAGCACTGAAAAAAGCCCGAACTGAAGCTGAACGATTTACTAAGGCTGTTTTTGATCGAATTGAATATATCCGTGGAGCATCAAAATGAGGAAAGTTTTAGCTCGTGGCCGAGTTCTTGGCAACAGCAATTCAGAATTTGCGCGAATGCTTGAAAGCGATGGCGATGTGAAAACCTTTACTCTCAAATCTGGTAAACAGGCCAAATTTGTGAAAACGGTTGTGCTAAGCGGTGAGATCGAATCGAAGACATTTGTTGATTCATCTGTTAATGGTCGCGACCAGGCAATGTTATCCCCTGAGTCAGTCAGTGACATTTCCCGTACCATAAAACTGCAGCAGTTTTTCCCCGCTATTGGGAGAGAGGTCAACGGGCGAATTGAGATCCTGGACGGCACACGTCGCCGGGCAGCCTGCATTTATAACAATGTTAAATTCGAAATACTTGTTACAAAGGACGATATTGAACTGTCAGATGCACGACAACTGGCAAAAGACATACAAACCGCACGTGAGCATAGCTTGCGTGAGCTGGGAAAACGACTCGAAGTTACGTATGGAACCAGTATGACGAAGGAAGAGATTGCTCAGGCAGAAAATCTCTCTCCTGCGAAAGTGACTCGTGCGTTTCAGGCCGCAGCAGTGCCAGATGAAATGGTTGCAGTTTTCCCTGTGATAAATGATATTTCGTTGTCGGATTATCATTTTTTACTGAAACTAGCTGAAGAAGCAAACAACAAGCAAAGATCAGTAACAGAACTGATGGAAAAAGTTCAGCATCGGTTGAAGACCATGCCAGATTATCCGGCAATTGATAAAAGCAAAATTCTGGCTGTTATCAGAGCTGAGAGCAAATCGCTGATAGTTCGCCCGACCCGCACGGTTCAAACTGAGAAGCTGAGAGAATTTTCAGATCGCAACCAATTTGCAAGAAAGAAAATTGATTCAAAGAAACGACTTGTTGTTTATGAGTTTTCCCGCATTTCCGCTGAGGCACAGTCGGAGATAGATGAGGCAATAAAACGTATTCTGGAAAGACTTCCTGAGTCAAGTGAGTAAGCGACAAGGATGCCGGAGAGCATCCTTTTCTTATGTTTTTCACCATGCCTATTTCATGGTTACTTCTTTGATTATAAAAGAAAAATAATAATTCTTTCACACTGAAATCACCACTTTTTCTCAACTTCTACGTGACTCATAATTTCGCTACTGGTAGTTCAGACCAGCGAGTTGTATAGGCTGGTGAAAGCATCTCCCGTTTCATTTGCCATTCAGATGCAATCCCCCGGCCCGCAAACCACACTTTTCCGAGTCCTGAATGATTAATACCGTCCACAACTTTCATTAGCTGATTGCTGTTGCTTCGGAGCAGAGTATCATCGAACAGGTTCAACAGCGAAACCCCGTCAGGAGCGAAATCGTTCAGCATACAGCCTGCCTTTGCGTAACGGTGACCATCCACCCAGATCCTGTCCAGAGCTCTGACGGCAGCGGCAATGATGTCCTGTGTATCCTGCGTGGGGATGAGCAGTTTTTCACTGGCCATATTACCGTAGTAGGGCTCATTTACGGCGAACGGCGATGTTTTCACAAACACGGCAATATGCCTGCAGAACTGACGCTCGCCGCGCAGCTTTTCAGCTGCACGCTCAGCGTACTGACAAACTGCCTGTCGCATGGCTTCATAAGTTGTGACACGTTCCCCAAAGCTCCTGCTGCAGACTATCTGCTGTTTGGGGGGCGGTGCTTCCTCCAGTGAAATACAGCTTTCTCCGGTGAGTTCCCGGACCGTTCTCTCCAGAACCACATTGAAGTTTTTCCTGATAAATACAGGGGTCGCGCGCGCCAGCTGCAGTGCAGTTGTTATCCCCATTGTGTTCAGCTTCTTTGAGATCCTGCGGCCTACCCCCCAGATTTCCTCCACCGGCTGCAGTGACAGCAGTTTTTCCGTACGGCGGATATTGCCTAGCGTTAACGCCAGCACGCCACCAAACTATGGCCACTCTTTGGAAGCCCACTGTGCTGACTTTGCTAGCGTTTTGGTTGGCCCCATTCCGACACCGATAGTCAGGCCAGTCCCGTTCCTGACGTGTTCACGCAGCTGCCGGCCGAAATCCTCGAAATCGATGCAGCTGCCAATACCCCGCACGTCGAGAAACATCTCATCAATACTGTACTGCTCCACGCCCGGCACCAGCTCCTCGAGATGAGACATAACCCTGTTCGACATCGATGCGTATAGCGCGTAATTACTGGAGAAGGCGATGACCGGCTCCGGAAATTTCACCGACTTCAGCTGAAACCACGGTACTCCCATTTTTATGCCCAGCCGCTTCGCTTCTATGTTATTTGGAATTGACTATATTTCATACAACACATTCTGTTATCGAAAAGGGGGATGCTGTGCACAAGAAACTGCTGGATGCGCTGCCTTTCCTGTCGGCCGATCCTTCAGCTTGCCGGTGGGTGTGCCTGCAGGAGGACCTGCTGTGTGCTCCAAACACCATTGATGCCTATGCCCGTGGCGTCAATGACTGGCTCGCTTTCTGTCACTCTGTTGCCCTGACGGCTGCTGTCGCTGGACGTGATACGGTCGCACTCTATGTCCGCAGCCTGCATACCGGTCGCCAGCTGGCCGCTGCCACTATCCGCCACCGGCTGACGGTGGTACGACTGTACAACGATTGGCTTTGTGAGGAGGGGATACGGGAGAGAAATCCTGTCAGACGAGGTGTCTGGAAAAACGGAGGGAAAGGAAAAGCTGGTATAGTGCCGTTGCAGCGGCGGCTACCGTGGATCCCGGATGATGCGGAGTGGTTGCGCTTTCTTGAGGTAGCCGGACAAGCTGATATCCGTACTCGTTTTATGCTGGCACTGGCCTACGACTGCGGATTACGCAGAGAAGAACTTTGCACAGTAGCTACCGGAGATATTGACCCTTCTCAACGCTTGCTCACTGTGCGCGCTGAGCATACCAAAAACCGCTTTGGTCGGGTTGTGCCCTATTCTCCTGTGACGGGGGAACTCTACACAGCATGGCTCACTGAACGTCGTATGCTAAGCTCATCTCGCGGTCCGTTGTTTCTCTCACGCTCTCCGCGTAATCGGGCAGAACCTATTAGCAACTGGACTTGGTCAAAAGTAGTTCGCGGTTTAGCTATTAAGGCTGATCTTCCACTCATCAGCACCCACACATTCCGACATCTTTGTCTGACAGAACTGGCACGCGTGGGGTGGGACATCCACGAAATTGCTGCATTCGCTGGCCACCGTCGTATCCAGTCAACTCTGCTCTATATTCATCTCAGCGCACGTGATCTGAGTAGTCGTTTCAATTACACGGTCGCATCCTTGCATACTTGCCGCCTTACTGTACTACAACAGCAGGATCCTTCTCCATGATGCAATCTGAACATACAGCGCCTTGTCCGACAACATCACTCAGTCTTCCTGCCCTACTTTGGGATACCCGACCGGAGATCTCTGAAAGCGAGCTTGCGGCACTGGATACATTGGTCGACCACTTCCAGCAAGGAGGTAAAAACTGGTCACCTGATATACAAAAACGGCTTTCCCGCCTTCTTTTACCACTACGCGACACGCTAACAAAAATGCATGCGGCCAAGGCCCCCTACAATTCATCTATTCACGATATAGTCCTGGAGATGCAGCGCATCCGGAAAACATACTGGGCCTGGACACAAGAAGAGTGGTTAGAAGTTATTTGCAACAGCGAAGGGGAATTTCGTCGACGGTTTGGAGCCAGAGGCAACTGTCGGCAATATGTTATAGCGTTAGCATGGTTGCTATGTGGGTTTGAGCGGCTGGAACACTGTGGCATATTCTATCAATATCGGCTCTGTCTTAAGGTTTTTGGCCGACAGAGCACCGATTTTGCCGTCAGCCAGCTTGACAATATGATGCAGGTTCTGGGATATGTGCCTCGTGATAGTCGGAACAACGGCATCAGAAATGCCATGTGTATGGCAATGCTTCTGCAAAGGGATGCTCAACTAGACCATATCACCGTGACCACGTTGCAACAGATTGCTGCAACGTGCCCGGATTACCTCCGGGAAGCCTCAGCTACTCTATCGCGTATACTGGCTGCATCAGGGACTATTGAGGAAGGGTTTGATTACCGAATAACACAACGTCGCCGTCCTCCCCGCGAATATAATGCAACAGCCGATGTACCAACTAAATGGCTGGTATGGTGCAAACGGTGGCGTGCTACCTCAGTACTTCGCCCTTCATCTATTTTGTCCGGTTGGTACGTTTTGCTAAAGTGTGGTCAGCTGGTTAGCTGAGTGCTATCCAACCTGTCTGTCACCATCTGATTGGACACGGGACACCGCGATCGCCTGGGTGACCGCCGCTTGTAGAATGAAAGTTGGTGAATGGGCAAACCCTGGGGGCATGTATCGTGACCGTCGTGGCAAAATGATGATGCCTGCAGCGAGAGCTAGGATGTTGGGTCGTATTAGAACTTTCTTTCATGACTTGCAGGAATGGGGATGGATACCTGTACGATTCAGCCCAGAAAGAGTTTTCAGGGCACCGCGTAGCTTGACTTCCCTGGTTGGACCAGAGCCTCGTATTGTGGCTGATGATATGTGGTGTAAATTACTTCACGCCGGACAGAACCTGCAGGAGTCGGATTTACCAAACTGTGTTGCATATCCTTATTTTTATCCACTGGAGATGGTCAGAGCACTCAGCGTTCTCTGGTTATTTGGAGGCCTCAGACGTGATGAAATTCTACGTATGCAGTGTGGGTGTATCCGCTGGCAACAGCCAGAAGAAAATAATGTATCCCGTATCTGTCTGATAGATGTACCCGTTAGCAAGACTTACGCAGCATTCACAAAGCCAGTTGACCCTATTATCGGGGAATATATCGAACAATGGGAACTTGTCTGTAACCCCCACCCCCTCCAGGAAGATTCTAAAACAGGTGAAAGCGTCCGTTTTTTGTTCATGCACAGGGGGAAACGGGTACACAGTAGTTATATTAATAATTCGCTAATCCCTTTGCTATGCAGAAAGGCAGGTATACCTGAGCAGGATGCCAGAGGTAAAATCACCAGCCATCGGGCAAGAGCCACTATAGCCAGTCAGCTTTACAACGCCAGGGAACCACTTGATATTTTTGAGCTACAGAAATGGTTGGGGCATTCTTCACCTGAATCTACCCGACATTATGTCGAAATTACACCGACGAGGTTGGCAGGATCACTGGATAAAGCTGGTTACTTTGAACGTAATCGCCGCATGGTTTCAGTTCTCATTGATCAAGACGCGATAGCTGAAGGGCTGGTAGCATCCGGGAAGCCATGGCGTTATTATGATCTTGGACACGGTTTCTGTACTTATGACTTTTTTGAGCAATGCCCCCATCGGATGGCATGTGCAAAATGCTCATTTTATATGCCAAAATCTTCATCTGAAGCACAATACTTGGAAGGTCGCCAGAATCTACTCAAGCTGATGCAGGAAATCCCTTTGACTGATGACGAACAAGCCGCTGTAGAAAACGATATACAGGCAGTGGACAAACTTTTGAATAAGCTCACTGGGGGCGCGCCCCCGGGAAATAAGAGAAAGTAATAAAATAGCTCAGCACTAATTTCATTTTAATTTAAATACATGGTAATGACTCCAACTTATTGATAGTGTTTTATGTTCAGATAATGCCCGATGACTTTGTCATGCAGCTCCACCGATTTTGAGAACGACAGCGACTTCCGTCCCAGCCGTGCCAGGTGCTGCCTCAGATTCAGGTTATGCCGCTCAATTCGCTGCGTATATCGCTTGCTGATTACGTGCAGCTTTCCCTTCAGGCGGGATTCATACAGCGGCCAGCCATCCGTCATCCATATCACCACGTCAAAGGGTGACAGCAGGCTCATAAGACGCCCCAGCGTCGCCATAGTGCGTTCACCGAATACGTGCGCAACAACCGTCTTCCGGAGACTGTCATACGCGTAAAACAGCCAGCGCTGGCGCGATTTAGCCCCGACATAGCCCCACTGTTCGTCCATTTCCGCGCAGACGATGACGTCACTGCCCGGCTGTATGCGCGAGGTTACCGACTGCGGCCTGAGTTTTTTAAGTGACGTAAAATCGTGTTGAGGCCAACGCCCATAATGCGGGCAGTTACCCGGCATCCAACGCCATTCATGGCCATATCAATGATTTTCTGGTGCGTACCGGGTTGAGAAGCGGTGTAAGTGAACTGCAGTTGCCATGTTTTACGGCAGTGAGAGCAGAGATAGCGCTGATGTCCGGCGGTGCTTTTGCCGTTACGCACCACCCCGTCAGTAGCTGAACAGGAGGGACAGCTGATAGAAACAGAAGCCACTGGAGCACCTCAAAAACACCATCATACACTAAATCAGTAAGTTGGCAGCATCACCGCCAAATCGCTACGGCAAAATAATGGAGATCTGGCTATTACCGTTCAGGCCAAAAATGGATCCCGAAAGATTGAGGTTTTCAAACTCAAACATGTCAATCGCAACCGAACAACGATTGTCGATACGGAGCCGAGAACCGCACATATCACAACCCGCACAACAGAGATCATGCGTCGATTAGGGGCAAGGATCTGCGAGTATTGTGCGAAGACTGGGCGCTGCGAAGTACATCATGTCAGAAAGCTAAAAGACCTGAAGAAAGGTCGTAAGGCCGGATATAAACCCAGCCTGTGGCAACTAATGATGATCGCACGCCGCCGGAAAACGATGATTTTGTGCGCAAGTTGCCACGACAAGTTACATAGCGGAAAACTACCCGATCTGAGACAGGAAAAGGGAAGAATACTCCTGCAACCACCTGTCTCAAGCGGGGATTCTGCTAAATGAGTTTATCCCCAATAAGCTAGCAATGGAGAGCCGTATGCATTGAAAGGTGCACGTACGGTTCGGAGGGGGGGTAACGGTGATCTAACTCAAGATAAGCAGGACATATTCGCCATTTATCTTGAAAGACCACACGTACCCTACCCTACCGCCTGGGAAAAGATCCGGAAGTCCGTTACATCCCCAACGGGGGCGCAGTGGCAAACCTGCAGGTCGCCACGTCGGAAACCTGGCGTGACAAACAGACAGGGGAGATGCGGGAGCAGACAGAATGGCATCGCGTGGTGCTGTTCGGCAAGCTCGCGGAAGTGGCTGGCGAATATCTGCGCAAGGGCGTGCAGGTCTACATCGAAGGTCAGCTTCGCACCCGTAGCTGGGAAGATAACGGTATCACCCGTTACGTCACCGAAATTCTTGTTAAGACCACAGGCACCATGCAGATGCTGGGACGTGCCGCAGGTGCTCAGACTCAGCTGGAAGAGGGGCAACAGTTCAGCGGTCAGCCTCAGCCGGAACCACAGGCGGAGGCCGGTACGAAAAAAGGTGGCGCAAAAACGAAAGGCCGTGGACGTAAGGCCGCGCAGCCGGAGCCTCAGCTGCAACCGCCGGAGGGTGACGATTACGGGTTTTCAGACGATATCCCGTTCTGAACGGGCTGACTGTGATAACCGCCCCGCCCCGTTCTGTGCGGGGCATCACCGGAGAGATGAGGATGAGAGAATATTTCAGAATACTTCAGGGGCTGCCGGACGGCTCCTTTACCCGCGAACAGGCGGAAGCCGTTGCCGCACAGTACCGGAACGTCTTTATCGAGGATGACCACGGGGAACATTTTCGCCTGGTTGTCCGCAATAACGGTGCAATGGTCTGGCGTACCTGGAATTTTGAGGACGGTGCCGGGTACTGGATGAACCATGCCATCAGGGATTTCGGGATTCTTAAGTAAGAGAGGTGCCGGACGCGCGAACGTCCGGCAGGACATAAGCAATTATAAGGGGATGATTATGCCTGTAACGAAGTGTGAACCAGAAACCACCCGCAAAGCAAGCCGTAAATATGCAAAAACGCAGGAAACAGTCCTGTCTGCCCTGCTGGCGCAGACGGAGGAAGTGAGCGTGCCGCTGGCCTCACTGATTAAATCACCGCTGAATGTGCGCACGGTGCCGTATTCTGCGGAGTCCGTCAGCGAACTGGCGGACTCCATTAAATGTGTCGGCCTGTTACAGAATCTGGTTGTTCATGCCCTGCCAGGTGACCGTTACGGTGTCGCCGCAGGCGGTCGCCGACTGGCAGCACTCAACATGCTGGCAGAGCGCAACATCCTTCCGGCTGACTGGCCTGTACGCGTGAAGGTCATTCCGCAGGAGCTGGCGACTGCCGCATCGATGACCGAGAACGGTCAGCGTCGGGATATGCACCCTGCCGAACAGATTGCCGGATTCCGCGCAATGGCGTAGGAAGGCAAAACACCTGCGCAGACTGGCGACCTGCTGGGCTATTCACCCCGCCACGTCCAGCGAATGCTGAAACTGGCAGACCTTGCACCCGTCATCCTCGATGCGCTGGCAGAAGACCGCATCACCACAGAGCACTGTCAGGCGCTGGCGCTGGAGAACGACACCGCGCGTCAGGTACAGGTGTTTGAAGCCGCCTGTCAGTCGGGATGGGGCGGAAAACCGGAAGTACAGACCATTCGTCGTCTGGTGACCGAAAGTGAAGTGGCGGTGGCGGGGAACAGTAAATTCCGCTTCGTGGGGGCTGATGCCTTCTCGCCAGACGAACTGCGCACCGATTTGTTCAGCGATGACGGGGACGGTTATGTCGACCGCGTGGCGCTCGATGCCGCCCTGCTGGAAAAACTCCAGGCTGTCGCTGAACACCTTCGGGAAGCCGAAGGCTGGGAATGGTGCGCCGGACGCATGGAGCCTGTCGGTTTCTGCCGTGAGGATGCCGGAACATACCGCAGTCTGCCGGAGCCGGAAGCGGTGCTGACGGAGGCAGAAGAAGAACGCCTGAACGAACTGATGGCACGTTACGACGCGCTGGAAAACCAGTGTGAGGAATCTGACCTGCTGGAAGCAGAAATGAAGCTGATTGACTGCATGGCGAAGGTCAGGGCGTGGACGCCGGAAATGCGTGCCGGAAGCGGTGTGGTGGTGTCCTGGCGTTATGGCAACGTATGTGTCCAGCGTGGTGTGCAGTTGCGCAGTGAGGATGACGCGGCTGACGATGGTGACCGCACGGAACAGGTGCAGGAGAAAGCGTCAGTGGAGGAAATCAGTCTGCCACTGCTGACGAAAATGTCCTCAGAGCGCACGCTGGCAGTCCAGGCAGCACTGATGCAGCAACCGGACAAATCTCTGGCACTGCTGGCATGGACGCTCTGCCTGAATGTGTTTGGCAGCGGGGCGTACAGTAATCCCGCAAAAATTCGTCTGGAATGTGAACATTATTCGCTGACCAGCGATGCGCCATCGGGGAAGGAAGGTGCCGCATTCATGGCGCTGATGGCAGAAAAAGCCCGTCTTGCTGCCCTGTTACCGGAGGGATGGTCACGGGACATGACGACATTCCTGTCACTCAGTCAGGAGGGGCTGTTATCCCTGCTCAGTTTCTGCACCGCATGCAGCCTTAACGGTGTCCAGACCCGTGAGTGTGGTCACACGTCACGCAGTCCGCTTGACTCGCTGGAAACCGCTATCGGCTTTCACATGCGTGACTGGTGGCAGCCGACAAAAGCAAACTTCTTCGGACACCTGAAAAAGCCGCAGATTATCGCAGCTCTGAATGATGCCGGACTGTCCGGTGCCGCACGGGATGCAGAGAAGATGAAGAAAGGTGATGCGGCTGAACATGCAGAGCACCATATGAAAGACAACCGCTGGGTGCCTGGCTGGATGTGTGCACCACATCCACAGACGGATACCACTGAACGCACCGATAACCTGGCTGATGCCGCCTGATGAACAACCACACCGCTCCGCCGGAGACGGGGCGGCAGCAAGGGAGATACCGTGATGAAAACTGAACTGACCCTGAATGTATTACAGACCATGAACACACAGGAATATGAAGATATCCGGGCTGCCGGAAGTGATGAACGCCGTGAGCTGACACACGCCGTGATGCGGGAGCTGGATGCGCCGGACAACTGGACGATGAACGGCGAGTATGGCAGCGAGTTTGGCGGATTTTTCCCCGTCCAGGTCCGTTTCACGCCTGCCCACGAACGTTTTCACCTGGCGTTATGTTCACCGGGCGATGTCTCTCAGGTCTGGGGGCTGGTTCTGGTGAATGCCGGTGGTGAGCCGTTTGCGGTGGTTCAGGTGCAGCGGCGGTTTGCACCGGAAGCCGTCAGCCATTCACTGGCACTGGCGGCGTCACTGGATACGCAGGGATACGGCGTTAACGACATCATCCATATCCTGATGGCGGAAGGAGGTCAGGTATGAGCGCACGTTCACGGGCACTGGTTCCCCTCAGCACAGAGCAACAGGCCGCATGGCGGGCGGTGGCGGAGACAGAAAAACGCCGCCATCAGGGTAACACGCTGGCGGAATATCCGTATGCGGGGGCGTTTTTCTGCTGTCTGAACGGAAGCCGCCGGATTTCGCTGTCTGACCTGCGATTTTTCATGCCGTCCCTGACCGCAGAAGAACTGCACGGCAACCGTCTTCAGTGGCTGTATGCCATCGATGTGCTGATTGAAACACAGGGCGAGGTCTGCCTCCTTCCCCTTCCCGGTGATGCAGCAGAGCGGTTGTTTCCGTCGGTGCGGTTTCGTGTCAGGGAGCGCAGTCGCCACAAATCCGCACTGGTCATGCAGAAGTACAGCCGTCAGCAGGCACGGGAGGCAGAGCAGAAAGCCCGTGCGTACCAGGCACTGGTTGCTCAGGCTGAAATCGAACTGGCGTTCCATTCACCGGAAACAGTGGGAAGCTGGCATGCACGCTGGAGTGACCGGGTGGCAGAGCATGACCTGGAAACCCTGTTCTGGCAGTGGGGCGAGCGTTTTCCGTCACTGGCCGGAATGGAACGCTGGCAGTGGCAGGATATGCCATTCTGGCAGGTTATCGCAGAGGCTGGTATGGCGGCAAGGGAGGCCAGTCATGCTGTCCGTGAGATGGAGCGGTGGATGGTGCCGAACAAACTCCGGGAGGCGGCGTGATGCGCAACAATCACACGGATTTCCCGTGAACGGTCTGAATGAGCGGATTCTTTTCAGGAAAAGTGAGTGTGGTCAGCGTGCAGGGATATGAGCTATGATGTGCCCGGCGCTTGAGGCTTTCTGCCTCATGACGTGAAGGTGGTTTGTTACCGTGTTGTGTGGCAGAAGGCAGAAAGCCCCGTAGTTAATTTTTCATTAACCCACGAGGCCCCCTGTATGTCTGATCAACAACAGTATGGCCTCTTACCGTGCTTAATGCAAGGAGGAGTAAACCATGAAACTACCGGGAAACGCCCTTATCTGGTGCGTATTAATCGTGTGCTGCACGTTGTTAATATTCACACTCCTGACCCGGAATCGTCTGTGCGAAGTCCGGCTGAAGGACGGATACAGGGAGGTTACGGCAAGTTTGGCTTACGAATCCAGCGGTAAGTAGCAACCTGGAGGCGGGCGCAGGCCCGCCTTTTCAGGGCTGATGCTGGTCTGACTGCACTGAAGCGCCTTTATAAAGGGGCTGCTGGTTCGCCGGTGGCCCCTTTCTCCTTGCTGGCATTGTGCGGGCATGAACAACCAGACTGCCAGGAAGGCCGTTTCCCTCCGGGAACGGGGATGAACGTGCGCCTGCGGCGCCCGTTCTTTTCCCCCGCCTTCTCTGTTTATGACCTGTCAGAAATCACATCACCTTCCCTTTGATTATTCTCTTTTTCCTCCTGTTCTGACTCTGATTACTGCTGCCCTGATTATTGTCTGTTTTGTTGTTCTCCTGCTTATGCCTTTTCCGGGCGTCCCCTTGGCGGGGCGGGCTGTCGTGAACGGAGCCAGCGAAGCTGTCTCCGCCCTGGCGGGCCTCCATCCCTGACGCGAAACCCCGGGCTTGCAGCAACCGTTCCGGTCGCGCCGCCTCTGTCGCGCCGTGGCCTGCGCTCCCGGCATCCCGGCAAAAGGCCGCCGGGATGTAAGGGGCAACGCCGTTTCGCAAACCGCGCTTCACGTCGTTGCGGCGGGTCCCGAAACTCAAAAGATGATGGGGGCTGAAAACCAGAGAGAGGAGAAAGCAGGATGAGTACCCGAAATATCCACGTTAACACCGCGTCGTACACGCTTCTTGTTGCCGGGAAGAAAAAAACACCGGGGAAGAGAGGGACGTCCTGGAATTCAGCAGCCTGACTGAGCTGAAAAAATATCGCAAAAGCCACCCGGAAAAGATGGCCTTCAGCTATAGCTACGCGCTCAGCCGGGGTGTGGATACGCAGTTCCGCCATATCAACATTGCGGAAGCCGATCACTTCAAACAGTTCCTGCGTCAGATTAAGCGTGCCGGCCTCTATATCCGGGCGATCTGCTGACCGGATGTGATGAATATCCCTCCTGATTGTTGCAATGTTGTTAATGGAGATCGGGAGGGATGATATTAAGTGGAAAAATTTTTTATTAAATTTATTCTTTCATAAAGGAGTAGCTGTTATGCGATTAGCTTCCCGTTTTGGTCGGTATAATTCCATCCGCCGTGAACGTCCTTTAACGGATGATGAATTAATGCAGTTCGTGCCTTCGGTATTTTCTGGTGATAAACATGAGTCCCGGAGTGAACGTTATACGTATATTCCAACAATCAATATCATCAATAAGTTACGTGATGAAGGTTTCCAGCCATTCTTTGCCTGTCAGAGTCGGGTTCGTGATTTGGGACGCCGCGAATACAGTAAACATATGTTACGTCTTCGCAGGGAAGGGCATATTAACGGGCAGGAAGTTCCTGAAATTATCCTGCTTAATTCACATGATAGTTCATCCAGTTATCAGATGATCCCCGGAATTTTTCGTTTTGTCTGCACAAATGGCCTGGTGTGCGGAAATAATTTTGGCGAAATCCGCGTTCCACATAAAGGTGATATTGTCGGGCAGGTTATCGAGGGAGCATATGAAGTACTCGGTGTCTTTGATAAGGTCACTGATAATATTAAGGCGATGAAAGAAATTCATCTTAACAGTGACGAGCAACATTTATTTTGCAGAGCTGCACTGATGGTCAGGTATGAAGATGAAAATAAAACGCCAGTGACGCCTGAACAAACAATTATTCCCCGTCGTCGGGAGGATAAACTGAACGATCTCCGGACAACCTGGCAGCGGGTTCAGGAGAATATGATAAAAAGTGGATTATCGGGGCGAAGTACCTCCGGTAAAAATACCAGGACAAGAGCCATTACAGGTATTGATGGTGATATAAGAATCAACAAGGCGTTATGGGTGATTGCCGAACAGTTCAGAAAGTGGAAGTCGTGATAATATAAGTAAAGCCCCGAAAATTTTTCGGGGCTTTACTTATATTATCATTCTTCGGCATCGCTGTGTCGTCTGATATACCTCAATTTCATCAACTGGCTTTCCGGTTGTCTGTAAATATTGTGCCCGCGAAAAATGGTCTGGCAGGAGGCTGCGCAGTTACCGGGTATATATAAGATGGGTTCCCGATTCGCGGGGCTTCGGCCAGTCAGTATTGTCACTCATATGATATTTTTGTGTGTGGCCTTCCATGCCGCTTTTGCGGCATAACCGGTATGTGACAATGTCTGTAAGATTAATTGTTCTGCACGCTGTTGATTTCCGGAAGTGATTTCTTCGTGGTCGGAATCCGGATACTTTTACTGCTTTTTATCCCGGTATAAATCCGGTAAACATCTGATGCGTAGGCAAGACGTCTCTGGTTCTGGCGTTCGGTCTTCCTGAATCCGGCATTATATGCACCAACGGCCTCCCAGGAGACGCCCCATTTTTTAAAGGCTATTGCCAGATAATAAGCACCGGTATAAATGTTCATGCAGGGATCTGTTGTCAGATGTTCCGGCTTAATTCCATAGCGGGCCAGTTCGTTAAAATGCTGGGAATCTACCTGCATCAGTCCGCTGCCATATCCCGTTACCGGATTAATACCGATGGCATTAACCCGGTAACGGGATTCTTTCCATGATATTGCTCTCAGTAAATCAGGATCTATTTTGTAATCCCGGCCTGCAAGATCAAAGCAATCAGTGGCATGGCAGATCTCATTTATAAACATCAGGCAGATGGCTAACATCCATTTTTTCATTTTTCCACCTCTGGTGACTTTATCCGTAAATAATTTAACCCATTCCACAAAAAGGCTCAACAGGTTGGTGGTTCTCACCACCAAAAGTACCACACCCCACGCAAAAACAAGTTTTTGCTGATTTGTTTTTTAAATCATTAGTTTATGTTCTAAATAATGTATTTTAATTTATTTTACATTATTAAATAGGGTCGTTGACGACCCTATAGCGACCCTATGACGACCCTTGTTAGGGTCAGTGCTGACAATTTTCATGAAAAACATTTGGATATATTAGGGCCGCCCCTAGCAGCGCCGTGCGTTTTTTTATAGTATGCCCCTAGGGGCGCTGCTAGGGGTGCTCTTCTTTTTTCAGACCATACTATGAGTAGATGAAATAAAACTCTTATTTCAGAATCTAAAAGGTACTGTCTTATGGCCAGAGTAAATCTGTATATCAGTAATGAGGTTCATGAAAAAATTAACATGATTGTTGAAAAGCGTCGTCAGGAGGGAGCAAGAGATAAAGATATAAGCCTTTCAGGAACTGCTTCAATGCTTCTTGAATTAGGGCTCCGTGTATATGACGCTCAGATGGAGCGTAAAGAGTCTGCATTTAACCAGACAGAGTTTAATAAACTTCTTCTTGAATGTGTTGTAAAAACACAGTCAACGGTGGCAAAGATTTTAGGTATTGAATCTCTCAGTCCTCATGTATCCGGAAACCCGAAGTTTGAATATGCCAGTATGGTTGACGATATCAGAGAGAAAGTGTCTGTTGAGATGGACCGGTTTTTCCCAAAAAATGATGATGAATAAATGAAAATGAAGTTTGAGTTGGTTCAAATATAGGAGTTTTTATGATTCAAAAAGATGACAATACGTCAGATAATTAGTATATTAATTTCGTGGTTAATGCCACGTTAAAAATTGAAACTGAAAATCGCCGATGCAGGGAGCTGTAACTCCCTGCATCGACTGTCCATAGAATCCTTAGTGGAGGTTCCTATGTGTGCGCTGGATCGTAGAGAAAGGCCACTTAACAGTCAATCTGTAAATAAATACATCCTTAACGTTCAGAATATCTACAGAAATTCTCCCGTTCCGGTTTGTGTCCGTAACAAAAACCGGAAAATCCTTTATGCCAATGGGGCTTTTATTGAACTCTTTTCCAGAGAAGATAAACCTTTATCCGGAGAGAGTTATATACGTCTGCAGGTTGAAATTTTTCTTTCATCACTTGAACTGGAATGCCAGGCTCTTGGACATGGCTCTGCATTTTGTCGTCGTTTTAATTTTCATGGCGAAATCTATCAGATAAGGATGGAGAATGTTTCTTTTTATAATGACGAATCTGTTGTTTTATGGCAAATTAATCCGTTTCCTGATTATCCATTTTTTGCGTTAAATCAGAGTGTAAGTAATACAAATACTTCTGGTCAATTAACGATATGGAATGATCTTTCTCCAGGAACATTGGTTGTTTTCTCTTTTTATATGCTGGGTGTTGGTCACGCAATAATTGCCAGAGAATTGGGTATTACAGACAGAGCATCTGAGGATCGAATTAAACCAGTTAAACGGAAAATAAAAGAGTTTTTTGAACACTTTGATTTATTCAGAGTTTCATGTATCTATAAAGGAGAAATAGATTCGCTATTAAGTATAATTCGTGAATTTTATGGTGTTAAATAAATGTTAAATAAGGCACGCCAATTTTGGCGTGTTTTTTTTTCGCCGATTTCTGTGCAATCATAATTTTATTAGTCGGGAAACAGAGGTGAATTTAGTGAGGAGGCGTAACGCGAGAGGCGGTGTAAGCAGAACGGTCTCGGTGTATCTCGATGAAGATACAAATAACCGACTTATTAAGGCCAAAGATCGTAGTGGAAGAAGTAAAACGATAGAAGTCCAGATCCGTCTCAGAGATCATCTGAAACGGTTTCCTGATTTCTATAACGAAGAAATATTCAGGGAGGTGACCGAAGAGAGCGAGTCAACATTTAAAGAACTTTAGTTTTTATCTATCAATATTAAACAGAGGAATCATATGGACGCCGTTTTAAGTGTTCAGGGTGCTTCTGCGCCCGTCAAAAAGAAATCGTTTTTTTCCAAATTCACTCGTCTGAATATGCTTCGCCTGGCTCGCGCAGTGATCCCGGCTGCTGTTCTGATGATGTTCTTCTCGCAGCTGGCGATGGCCGCCGGCAGCAGTGGTCAGGACCTGATGGCAAGCGGTAACACCACGGTTAAGGCGACCTTCGGTAAGGACTCCAGTGTTGTTAAATGGGTTGTTCTGGCTGAAGTTCTGGTCGGTGCTGTCATGTACATGATGACCAAAAACGTCAAGTTCCTGGCCGGTTTTGCCATCATCTCTGTATTTATTGCTGTGGGTATGGCCGTCGTTGGCCTCTGACAGGAAATAAAACGATGTCGGGAGACGAGAATAAACTTAAGAAATATCGTTTCCCGGAAACACTGACCAACCAGAGCCGCTGGTTTGGCCTGCCACTGGATGAACTGATCCCCGCAGCAATCTGTATTGGCTGGGGTATCACAACATCGAAATATCTGTTCGGTATTGGTGCAGCGGTTCTGGTTTATTTCGGGATTAAAAAACTGAAAAAAGGGCGGGGCAGTTCCTGGTTACGTGACCTGATTTACTGGTATATGCCAACAGCCCTGCTGCGCGGTATTTTTCATAATGTTCCCGATTCGTGTTTCCGGCAGTGGATTAAATAGAACTGATACCAGGATTGTTATATGGAACACGGTGCCCGTTTAAGTACCAGTCGTGTAATGGCCATCGCCTTTATATTTATGTCAGTGCTTATTGTTCTCAGCCTCTCTGTTAACATCATTCAGGGGGTGAATAACTACCGTCTTCAGAATGAGCAACGCACTGCCGTGACGCCAATGGCATTTAATTCCCCCTTTGCCGTGTCACAGAACAGTGCCGACGCCTCTTATTTACAGCAGATGGCGCTGTCATTTATTGCCCTCCGTCTGAATGTTTCATCAGAAACCGTCGATGCCTCACATCAGGCGCTTCTGCAATATATCCGCCCGGGCGCACAGAACCAGATGAAAGTTATTCTGGCTGAAGAAGCGAAGCGTATTAAAAACGATAACGTGAACTCAGCCTTTTTCCAGACCAGTGTTCGTGTCTGGCCTCAGTATGGCCGTGTGGAAATTCGAGGTGTGCTTAAAACCTGGATTGGTGATTCAAAACCTTTCACTGATATCAAACATTACATCCTTATTCTGAAGCGGGAAAACGGGGTGACCTGGCTGGATAATTTCGGGGAAACAGACGATGAGAAAAAATAATACGGCAATAATATTCGGCAGCCTGTTTTTTTCCTGCAGCGTGATGGCCGCAAACGGTACGCTGGCCCCCACCGTGGTGCCAATGGTGAACGGTGGTCAGGCCAGTATTGCCATCAGCAATACCAGCCCGAATCTGTTTACCGTTCCCGGTGACCGGATTATCGCCGTGAACAGTCTGGATGGTGCCCTGACCAATAATGAGCAGACCGCCTCCGGCGGTGTGGTGGTTGCCACCGTCAACAAAAAGCCCTTTACGTTCATTCTGGAAACAGAACGTGGTCTGAATCTTTCCATTCAGGCCGTTCCCCGTGAAGGCGCGGGGCGTACCATTCAGCTGGTCAGTGACCTGCGCGGAACCGGAGAAGAAGCCGGTGCGTGGGAAACGTCCACGCCTTACGAATCCCTGCTTGTGACCATCAGCCAGGCCGTCCGTGGCGGAAAATTACCCGCAGGCTGGTATCAGGTCCCAGTGACAAAGGAAACCCTGCAGGCCCCGGCGGGGCTGTCTTCAGTGGCAGATGCCGTATGGACGGGGAATCACCTGAAGATGGTCCGCTTTGCCGTGGAAAATAAAACGCTGTCTGCCCTGAATATCCGGGAAAGTGACTTCTGGCAGCCGGGAACCCGTGCCGTGATGTTCAGCCAGCCTGCCAGCCAGTTACTGGCAGGTGCGCGCATGGATGTGTATGTCATCCGTGACGGGGAGGGCAACTGATGGCCAGTATCAATACCATTGTGAAACGCAAGCAGTACCTGTGGCTGGGGATTGTGGTTGTCGGTACAGCCTCCGCGATTGGTGGGGCACTGTATCTGTCTGATGTGGACATGTCCGGTAACGGTGAAACCGTGGCTGAACAGGAGCCTGTGCCGGATATGACCGGTGTGGTGGATACGACCTTTGATGACAAGGTGCGTCAGCATGCCACCACCGAGATGCAGGTGACGGCAGCGCAGATGCAGAAGCAGTATGAGGAAATCCGTCGTGAGCTGGATGTTCTGAACAAACAGCGCGGTGATGACCAGCGTCGTATTGAAAAGTTGGGACAGGACAATGCCGCCCTGGCAGAGCAGGTAAAAGCCCTGGGTGCTAATCCCGTCACGGCGACCGGTGAGCCTGTACCGCAGATGCCTGCCTCACCGCCCGGCCCGGAAGGCGAACCACAGCCAGGAAACACCCCCGTATCCTTCCCGCCGCAGGGCAGCGTTGCTGTTCCACCGCCGACAGCGTTTTATCCCGGGAATGGTGTCACGCCACCACCACAGGTGACGTACCAGTCTGTGCCGGTGCCTAACCGGATACAGCGTAAGGTGTTTACCCGTAATGAGGGAAAACAGGGACCATCACTGCCGTACATTCCGTCAGGAAGTTTTGCGAAAGCCATGCTGATTGAAGGGGCGGATGCCAATGCCTCTGTCACCGGTAATGAATCCACGGTGCCGATGCAGCTGCGTATCACCGGCCTGGTGGAAATGCCGAACAGCAAGACGTATGACGCAACGGGATGTTTTGTGGGTCTGGAAGCCTGGGGGGATGTGTCCAGTGAGCGTGCCATTGTACGCACCCGCAATATCAGTTGCCTGAAGGACGGCAAAACTATTGATATGCCGATTAAGGGGCATGTCAGCTTCCGGGGTAAAAACGGTATCAAGGGCGAAGTGGTGATGCGTAACGGCAAAATCCTCGGCTGGGCATGGGGCGCGGGATTTGTTGACGGTATCGGTCAGGGAATGGAGCGCGCCTCCCAGCCGGCTGTCGGGCTGGGTGCCACAGCCGCTTACGGGGCTGGTGATGTCCTGAAAATGGGTATCGGTGGCGGCGCATCGAAAGCCGCACAGACGCTCAGTGACTACTACATCAAACGTGCCGAACAGTATCACCCGGTGATACCGATTGGTGCGGGCAACGAAGTGACCGTGGTGTTCCAGGACGGCTTCCAGCTGAAAACCGTGGAAGAGATGGCGCTGGAACGCACGCAGAGCAGAGCGGAAGAAGACAATCCGGAAAGTCCGGTTCCTGTTCCGCCATCGGCTGAAAGTCATCTTAACGGCTTTAATACTGACCAGATGCTGAAGCAGCTGGGCAACCTGAATCCGCAGCAGTTTATGTCCGGCAGCCAGGGAGGGGGCAACGATGGCAAATAATATGTCGTCCCGTCAGGCGTGCCATGCCGCCCGGTATGTTGTCGCCCGGGTTCTGCGAGGACTGTTCTGGTGTCTGAAGTACACCGTCATTCTGCCACTGGCCACAATGGCCCTGATGGCTCTGTTTGTTTTATGGAAGGACAACACCACGCCGGGGAAATTACTGGTTAAGGAGATTAACTTCGTAAGACAAACAGCACCTGCCGGACAGTTCCCGGTCAGTGAATGCTGGTTTTCTTCCTCTGATTCTTCAGGCAGATCAGAAATACAGGATATCTGCCATTACCGCGCGGCTGATGCTGCAGATTATGTCAGGGAGACTGACCGGTCACTGATGCAACTGGTCACCGCATTATGGGCAACACTGGCACTGATGTATGTCTCGCTGGCAGCGATCACCGGGAAATATCCGGTGCGACCCGGAAAAATGAAATGTATCCGGGTGGTAACCGCAGATGAACATCTGAAGGAAGTTTATACGGAAGACGCTTCCCTGCCGGGAAAAATCAGGAAATGCCCTGTTTATCTTCCTGATGACAGAACAAACAGAAACAACGGAGATAAAAATGAACATGCGTAATATTAATGTTATTACAGCCCTCTCTGTGCCGGGTAAAACCGTGTCAGATGATTTTATGCATGCTGTTCTCAGTAACTGCGCCACAAGAATCGTACTTCCTGCACCGGAGAAATTCGGTTCTGAGTCATTGCCGGACAATTTTAATATGACTGCTGTCGGTGTGATGAAGAATTCAGAAATATAAGGAACCCTTCGATGAATAAGCTGGTTTCTGATAGCAGCGTCAAAAAAATAAATTATCCGGTGCTGTATGAGTCCGGAATAACACCTCCGTTATGTGAAGTCAGTGCACCAGAACCTGATGCGGGTGGGAAACGCATTGTGGCATATGTTTATAAATCATCACGGAGTACGGTTTTTGAAAATCCTGACATTGTAAAAACCTGTACGGTCAGGGATTTGAAGAAGGATTTTGTGAACTGCGATGAGAAAGGTGAGGGACAATGAAACAGATTTCTTTCTTTATTCCTCTGCTGGGGACCTTATTACTTTCCGGCTGTGCCGGAACCAGTACGGAATTTGAGTGTAACGCCACCACATCCGATACCTGTATGACGATGGAGCAGGCCAATGAGAAGGCCAAAAAACTGGAGCAGTCCTCAGAAGCAAAGCCGGTTGCGGCATCACTGCCGCGCCTGGCTGAAGGGAACTTCCGGACAATGCCGGTGCAGACCGTCACCGCGACCACTCCGTCCGGCAGCAGACCTGCGGTGACAGCACATCCGGAGCAGAAACTGCTGGCACCTCTCCCGCTGTTTACCGCTGCCCGGGAAGTGAAAACGGTTGTTCCGGTCAGTTCAGTTACGCCGGTAACACCTCCTCGTCCGCTAAGAACAGGTGAGCAGACGGCAGCATTATGGATAGCGCCTTATATTGATAACCAGGATGTTTATCATCAGCCATCCAGCGTGTTTTTTGTTATTAAACCGTCTGCGTGGGGAAAACCACGTATTAATTAACTGGCCCTGAAGTTGTATATCAGCCGGCAATGCCGGCGGGCTTTCTGTATTCAAAATCTGCCTGTAAAACGAGTGCCCTGTGCGTGAAAAGGGATGGGCGGTAGCGTGTCAGAACATGTCGGGAGGAATATTCCGTGAGTGATGAAGCCGATGAAGCATATTCAGTGACAGAACAACTGACCATGACAGGAATAAACCGGATACGCCAGAAAATAAATGCTCATGGTATTCCTGTTTATCTCTGTGAAGCATGCGGAAATCCTATTCCGGAATCCCGGCGGAAAATATTTCCCGGTGTGACGTTGTGCGTTGAATGTCAGGCGTATCAGGAAAGACAGAGAAAACATTATGCATAAGTCAGTCGCAGAACATAGTGATTTAATTCCGGATGAACATGAGTGGATATTCAGAAAACAGAAATCTTTGTATATGCGCCGGGAAATGGCGCGTTAATTACAGGTATTCCCTTCATGGCTACCGCATTTCTCGCTTTATTTTTCAACTAAGGAATTCATGTGAATAACCCACTTGAGGCCGTCACTCAGGCGGTTAACTCCCTCGTCACAGCACTGAAACTGCCTGACGAATCCGCAAAGGCCAATGAAGTTCTGGGCGAAATGAGCTTCCCGCAGTTCAGCCGTCTGCTGCCGTACCGTGATTACAACCAGGAATCCGGTCTGTTCATGAATGACACCACGATGGGCTTTATGCTGGAAGCCATCCCCATCAATGGGGCGAATGAGTCCATTGTGGAGGCCCTCGATCACATGCTGCGCACCAAACTGCCGCGCGGTATTCCGTTGTGTATCCATCTGATGTCCAGTCAGCTGGTTGGTGACAGGATTGAATACGGGCTGCGTGAGTTCTCCTGGTCAGGTGAACAGGCTGAACGGTTTAACGCCATTACCCGGGCCTATTATATGAAAGCGGCAGCGACACAGTTTCCGCTGCCGGAGGGGATGAATCTGCCCCTGACCCTGCGCCATTACCGGGTGTTTATCTCGTACTGTTCTCCTTCGAAGAAAAAAAGCCGGGCCGACATTCTGGAAATGGAAAACCTGGTGAAAATCATCCGGGCGTCGTTACAGGGGGCCAGTATCACCACACAGACGGTGGATGCACAGGCCTTTATCGATATTGTCGGGGAGATGATTAACCATAACCCGGACTCCCTGTACCCGAAAAGACGTCAGCTGGACCCGTATTCTGATCTGAATTATCAGTGTGTGGAGGACAGTTTTGATCTGAAAGTCCGGGCTGATTACCTGACGCTGGGCCTGCGTGAGAACGGCAGGAACAGCACGGCCCGCATCCTGAATTTCCATCTGGCCCGTAACCCGGAAATCGCCTTCCTGTGGAACGTGGCCGACAACTACAGCAACCTGCTGAACCCGGAACTGTCCATCTCCTGTCCGTTCATCCTGACGCTGACTCTGGTGGTGGAAGACCAGGTGAAAACTCACAGCGAAGCCAACCTGAAGTACATGGACCTGGAGAAAAAGTCGAAGACCTCCTATGCCAAATGGTTTCCGTCCGTGGAGAAAGAGGCGAAGGAGTGGGGGGAACTGCGTCAGCGGCTGGGCTCCGGTCAGTCCTCCGTGGTGTCCTACTTCCTCAACATCACAGCATTCTGCAAGGACAATAATGAAACGGCGCTGGAAGTGGAGCAGGACATCCTGAACAGCTTTCGTAAAAACGGTTTTGAGCTGATTTCACCGCGCTTTAACCACATGCGCAATTTCCTGACCTGCCTGCCCTTTATGGCCGGGAAAGGGCTGTTTAAACAGCTGAAAGAGGCCGGAGTGGTTCAGCGCGCAGAGAGCTTTAATGTTGCCAACCTGATGCCGTTAGTGGCGGATAACCCCCTGACACCGGCAGGTCTGCTGGCACCCACCTACCGTAACCAGCTGGCGTTTATCGATATTTTCTTCCGGGGGATGAATAACACCAACTACAACATGGCGGTCTGTGGCACCTCCGGGGCCGGTAAAACCGGGCTGATACAGCCACTTATCCGCAGCGTGCTGGACTCCGGAGGCTTTGCCGTGGTGTTCGACATGGGGGATGGATACAAGTCCCTGTGTGAGAACATGGGCGGGGTGTATCTGGACGGTGAAACCCTGCGTTTTAACCCGTTTGCGAACATCACCGATATTGACCAGTCAGCGGAGCGTGTCCGTGACCAGTTGTCAGTGATGGTCAGCCCCAACGGTAACCTGGATGAAGTGCATGAAGGTCTGCTGTTGCAGGCGGTCAGAGCCTCCTGGCTGGCCAAAGAGAACAGAGCACGTATTGATGACGTGGTGGATTTCCTGAAAAACGCCAGTGACAGCGAGCAGTATGCCGAGTCACCGACTATCCGCAGCCGTCTGGACGAAATGATTGTGCTGCTTGACCAGTACACTGCCAACGGCACTTACGGCCAGTATTTTAACTCTGATGAGCCGTCCCTGCGGGATGACGCAAAAATGGTGGTGCTGGAGCTGGGCGGACTGGAAGACCGTCCGTCACTGCTGGTTGCGGTGATGTTCTCCCTGATTATCTACATCGAGAACAGGATGTACCGCACGCCGCGTAACCTCAAGAAACTGAACGTTATTGATGAAGGCTGGCGTCTGCTGGACTTCAAAAATCACAAGGTCGGTGAATTTATTGAGAAAGGCTACCGTACGGCCCGCCGTCATACCGGTGCCTATATCACCATCACACAGAACATCGTCGACTTTGACTCTGATAAGGCCTCCAGTGCTGCCCGCGCGGCATGGGGTAACTCCTCCTACAAAATTATCCTCAAACAGAGTGCGAAGGAGTTCGCGAAATACAACCAACTGTATCCGGACCAGTTCCTGCCACTGCAGCGCGACATGATTGGTAAGTTTGGTGCGGCCAAAGACCAGTGGTTCAGTTCCTTCCTACTGCAGGTGGAAAACCATTCCTCCTGGCACCGTCTGTTTGTGGACCCGTTAAGCCGCGCCATGTACAGCTCTGACGGCCCGGATTTTGAGTTTGTGCAGCAGAAGCGTAAAGAGGGGCTGAGTATTCATGAGGCAGTGTGGCAGCTGGCGTGGAAGAAGTCAGGGCCGGAAATGGCTTCGCTGGAAGCCTGGCTGGAAGAACATGAGAAATACAGGAGTGTGGCATGAGTTCAACGCAGAAACCCGCCGACGTCACGGCAGAACGACGCCGCCACTGGTGGTGGACGGTGCCGGGATGCCTGGCAATGGTGTTACTGAACGCAGCCGTCAGTTACGGCATTGTCAGACTGAACGCACCGGTGACTGTCGCCTTCAACATGAAACAGACCGTGGATGCGTTTTTTGACAGCGCCAGTCAGAAACAACTGTCAGAAGCGCAGTCAAAAGCCCTTTCAGCGCGTTTTAACACGGCACTGGAAGCCAGCCTGCAGGCGTGGCAGCAGAAACACCACGCGGTCATTCTGGTGTCGCCTGCTGTGGTACAGGGGGCACCGGATATCACCCGGGAAATCCAGCAGGATATTGCCCGGCGAATGAGGGCGGAACCATGAGATGTCGGGGGCTGATTGCCCTGCTGATATGGGGGCAGAGTGTGGCCGCCGCCGATCTTGGTACCTGGGGCGATCTGTGGCCGGTAAAGGAGCCGGACATGCTGACGGTGATCATGCAGCGCCTGACGGCACTGGAGCAGTCCGGTGAGATGGGCCGGAAAATGGATGCCTTTAAGGAGCGGGTGATCCGCAACAGTCTGCGGCCCCCTGCCGTGCCCGGTATCGGACGCACGGAGAAATACGGCAGCCGGTTGTTTGACCCGTCCGTCAGACTGGCTGCGGATATCCGGGATAACGAAGGGCGGGTGTTTGCCCGTCAGGGTGAAGTGATGAATCCGCTGCAGTATGTTCCTTTTAACCAGACGCTGTATTTCATCAATGGCGATGATCCGGCGCAGGTGGCCTGGATGAAACGCCAGACGCCGCCCACACTGGAGAGCAAAATTATCCTCGTGCAGGGCAGTATCCCGGAGATGCAGAAGTCTCTGGACAGCCGTGTTTACTTTGACCAGAACGGTGTGCTCTGCCAGCGCCTCGGCATTGATCAGGTCCCGGCACGGGTGAGCGCCGTTCCCGGCGATCGCTTCCTGAAGGTGGAATTTATTCCGGCAGAGGAGGGCAGAAAATGAAGCGAAGGCTGTGGCTGCTGATGTTATTCCTTTTCGCCGGTCATGTCCCTGCGGCGTCTGCGGATTCTGCCTGTGAGGGGCGTTTTGTAAACCCGATCACAGATATCTGCTGGAGCTGTATTTTCCCGCTCTCGCTGGGCAGTATCAAAGTCAGTCAGGGTAAGGTCCCCGACACGGCGAACCCGTCGATGCCCATTCAGATTTGTCCGGCACCGCCGCCGCTGTTCAGGCGTATCGGGCTGGCCATTGGTTACTGGGAGCCGATGGCGTTGACGGACGTCACCCGGTCACCGGGATGCATGGTGAACCTGGGCTTCAGCCTGCCGGCTTTTGGTAAAACGGCACAGGGAACGGCGAAAAAGGATGAGAAGCAGGTAAATGGGGCGTTCTATCACGTTCACTGGTACAAATACCCGCTGACGTACTGGCTGAACATCATCACATCGCTGGGCTGTCTGGAAGGTGGTGACCTGGATATCGCTTATCTTTCTGAAATCGACCCCACCTGGACGGACAGCAGCCTGACCACCATTCTCAATCCGGAAGCTGTCATCTTTGCCAATCCGATAGCACAGGGAGCCTGCGCAGCAGATGCGATTGCCAGCGCCTTTAATATGCCTCTCGATGTTCTGTTCTGGTGTGCCGGTTCGCAGGGAAGTATGTACCCGTTCAATGGCTGGGTGAGTAATGAGTCCAGTCCGTTGCAGTCCTCCCTGCTGGTCAGTGAACGCATGGCGTTCAAGCTGCACCGTCAGGGCATGATTATGGAAACCATCGGGAAAAATAACGCCGTCTGTAATGAATATCCGTCCCCAATCCTGCCCAAAGAACGCTGGCGTTACCAGATGGTGAATATGTATCCGGACAGCGGGCAGTGCCACCCGTTCGGGCGCAGCGTGACCCGCTGGGAAACCGGGAAAAATCCGCCCAACACAAAGAAAAACTTCGGCTACCTGATGTGGCGTAAACGTAACTGTGTCTTCCTGTGAGGTGAGTGATGAAGCTGAGTATGAAATCTCTGGCAGCACTGCTGATGATGCTGAACGGGGCGGTTATGGCGTCAGAAAACGTGAACACTCCTGAAAGCCGCCAGTTCCTGAAGCAGCAGGAAAATTTAAGCAGACAACTGCGTGAAAAACCTGACCATCAGCTGAAAGCCTGGGCGGAGAAACAGGTGCTGGAAAACCCCCTTCAGCGTTCAGATAACCATTTCCTGGATGAGCTGGTTCGTAAACAGCAGCCTTCGCAGGACGGGAAACCCCGGCAGGGTGCTCTGTATTTTGTGTCGTTTTCCATTCCCGAAGAGGGGCTGAAACGAATGCTGGGCGAAACCCGGCACTACGGTATTCCGGCCACACTGCGGGGCATGGTGAACAATGACCTGAAGACCACCGCTGAAGCTGTGTTGTCCCTGGTGAAAGACGGCGCGACTGATGGTGTTCAGATCGACCCGACGCTGTTTTCACAGTACGGCATTCGCACTGTACCGGCACTGGTGGTGTTCTGCAGTCAGGGATACGACATCATCCGGGGAAACCTGCGGGTCGGCCAGGCGCTGGAGAAAGTGGCCGCCACGGGTGACTGCCGGCAGGTGGCTCATGATTTACTGGCAGGGAAAGGAGATTCCGGGAAATGAAACGTATTTTACCTCTGATACTGACTCTGGTTGCCGGCATGGCACAGGCTGACAGCAACAGTGATTACCGGGCTGGTTCTGATTTTGCTCACCAGATCAAAGGGCAGGGAAGCAGCAGTATTCAGGGCTTTAAGCCACAGGAGAGTATCCCCGGCTATAACGCGAATCCGGACGAGACAAAATATTACGGTGGCGTGACTGCCGGCGGGGATGGCGGCCTGAAAAATGACGGCACCACGGAATGGGCGACCGGTGAAACCGGAAAAACCATTACAGAGTCATTCATGAACAAGCCGAAAGACATTCTTTCACCGGATGCACCGTTTATCCAGACCGGCAGGGATGTGGTGAACCGGGCTGACAGCATTGTGGGAAACACCGGGCAGCAGTGCAGTGCGCAGGAGATTAGCAGGAGTGAATACACGAATTACACCTGTGAGCGGGATTTACAGGTGGAGCAGTACTGCACACGAACTGCCCGTATGGAGCTGCAGGGGAGTACCACATGGGAAACCCGGACGCTGGAGTATGAAATGAGTCAGCTACCTGCACGTGAAGTGAATGGTCAGTATGTTGTCTCCATTACCTCTCCCGTTACCGGTGAAATTGTCGATGCGCATTACAGCTGGAGTCGTACTTACCTGCAGAAGAGTGTACCTATGACAATTACAGTACTGGGAACCCCACTGAGCTGGAATGCCAAATACTCAGCAGATGCCTCATTTACACCAGTACAGAAAACACTGACTGCCGGTGTGGCTTTTACGTCATCTCACCCCGTCCGGGTCGGGAATACAAAATTCAAACGTCATACGGCAATGAAGCTGCGTCTGGTTGTCAGGGTAAAAAAAGCCTCGTACACCCCGTATGTTGTCTGGTCTGAAAGCTGCCCGTTCAGCAAGGAGCTGGGGAAACTGACAAAAACAGAATGTACGGAGGCTGGCGGGAACAGGACGCTGGTGAAAGACGGTCAGTCATACAGCATGTACCAGAGCTGCTGGGCATACCGGGACACGTATGTCACGCAGTCAGCAGACAAGGGAACCTGTCAGACCTACACCGACAATCCTGCCTGTACCCTGGTGTCACACCAGTGTGCCTTTTACTCCGAAGAAGGTGCCTGTCTGCATGAATATGCCACGTACTCCTGTGAGTCAAAAACATCCGGGAAAGTGATGGTCTGTGGGGGAGACGTCTTCTGTCTCGATGGCGAATGCGATAAGGCTCAGAGCGGGCAGAGTAATGATTTTGCCGAAGCCGTTTCTCAGCTGGCGGCACTGGCCGCAGCAGGTAAGGATGTTGCGGCGCTGAACGGGGTGGATGTCCGTGCTTTCACCGGTCAGGCGAAATTTTGTAAGAAGGCTGCAGCCGGATACAGCAACTGCTGTAAGGACAGCGGCTGGGGACAGGATATCGGGCTGGCCAAATGCAACAGTGATGAAAAGGCCCTGGCTAAAGCAAAATCAAACAAACTGACCGTCAGCGTCGGGGAGTTCTGTTCGAAGAAAGTGCTGGGTGTCTGTCTGGAGAAAAAACGCAGCTACTGTCAGTTTGATTCGAAGCTGGCGCAGATAGTCCAGCAGCAGGGGCGCAACGGTCAGTTGCGTATCAGTTTTGGTAGTGCGAAGCATCCTGACTGTCGGGGGATTACGGTTGATGAGCTGCAGAAAATTCAGTTCAACAGACTGGATTTCACTAACTTCTACGAAGACCTGATGAATAACCAGAAAATCCCGGACAGTGGCGTTCTGACGCAGAAAGTGAAAGAGCAGATTGCTGACCAGCTGAAACAGGCAGGACAGTAAGGTATGGGAAATAACCGGGGGAAATGATGAAAGTCATATTCACGTCGAACCGTTTTATTGATTTTCTTATCCGGCTTTTGATTACAGCGATTGTCATTTCCCCGGTAATTATCTGGTCGTGGGATACGGTAAAAGAAACCACGGCAGACGGGATGCTTGCCGCTGCTTTCGTTATCCTTTACTCCGGTGTGCTCCTGTTTATTCTGTATTTTTGTTTTTCTGCCCTGACTGACCTGCAGAAACCTGATGAAAGAAAAAGTGATGAAAGGAATGAAGATGAATAAAGCATTACTGCCACTGTTACTCTGCTGCTTTATTTTTCCGGCGTCAGGAAAAGATGCAGGCTGGCAGTGGTATAACGAGAAAATAAATCCAAAGGAAAAAGAAAATAAACCTGTACCTGCAGTCCCACGTCAGGAGCCGGATATTATGCAGAAACTGGCCGCACTGCAGACGGCAACAAAGCGGGCGCTGTACGAAGCTATTCTGTATCCCGGCGTGGATAATTTTGTGAAATATTTCCGGCTGCAGAATTACTGGACTCAGCAGGCCGGGCTTTTCACCATGAGCGCCAGAAAGGCCATGCTGGCGCATCCCGAACTGGACTATAACCTGCAGTACAGCCATTACAACGGCACGGTACGGAACCAGCTGGCAGCAGACCAGGCGCAGCAGCGACAGGCCATTGCGAAACTGGCTGAACACTACGGCATCATGTTTTTTTACCGGGGGCAGGACCCCATCGACGGGCAGCTGGCGCAGGTCATTAATGGCTTCAGGGATACCTATGGTCTGAGTGTTATTCCCGTTTCCGTGGATGGTGTGATTAATCCGCTGTTGCCGGATTCCCGGACTGACCAGGGGCAGGCGCAGCGCCTCGGCGTGAAATATTTCCCGGCCATGATGCTGGTTGACCCGAAACAGGGCAGTGTTCGTCCGTTATCATACGGTTTTATTTCGCAGGACGACCTGGCAAAACAATTCCTGAACGTTTCTGAAGATTTTAAACCCAATTTTTAATCGCGGATTTGATTTATGAGTGAAGATTGTTTGAAAATGTTTACAGGTGTTGTTCTGTTAATATTTGTCATTATTGCCGGTTATTTCTTTTCTGAGCGTAATGACAGGAAAATGTTTCTCCTGAGCTCACTGGTTTTCCTTGTTATTAATATCGCATGTTTATATGTGCTGACTGCCAGTCTCTGGTTTCTGTGTGGTGCAATTATGAATCAGGGCGCAGCAATGGTTGTTCCAATGGTTATTGGCTCATTACCGAACGTTACGAGCTTCGACGGGTTCAGAAGAATATTTATCTGTATTATGTTGTCATCAGTATGGTCCGGAGTGATGTGGTTTTTTATAAGGGGGCTTATGACAGGCTAAGTCATATAAAACGGTAATAAAAACCATACAAAATAATGAGGTTGATCTGATTAATATCACACAAACGCGAATATTACAGACATAAATACTCTCATGTAAATAATAACCGGAGTTTAACATGATAAGTAAACGCAGATTCTCTTTACCCCGGCTTGATATTACGGGAATGTGGGTATTTTCCCTGGGTGTCTGGTTTCATATCGTCGCCCGTCTTGTTTACAGCAAACCCTGGATGGCTTTTTTTCTGGCGGAGTTGATTGCGGCCATCCTTGTGCTGTTCGGCGCATACCAGGTGCTGGATGCATGGATTGCCCGTGTCAGCCGGGAAGAGCGTGAGGCACTGGAAGCCAGGCAACAGGCCATGATGGCAGAGCAGCAGGAGGGCGGACATGTCTCTCATTAAATCACTGTTGTTCACCCTGTTGCTGGCAGCCGCTGCCGTGCAGGCCTCCACCCGGGATGAAATTGAACGACTCTGGAATCCGCAGGGCATGGCCGCGCAGCCTGCACAACCGGCAGCAGGCACGTCAGCCAGGACAGAAAAGCCAGCCCCCCGCTGGTTCCGCCTCAGCAACGGCAGGCAGGTTAACCTGGCCGACTGGAAGGTGGTGCTGTTTATGCAGGGGCATTGCCCTTACTGTCACCAGTTTGACCCGGTACTGAAACAGCTGGCACAGCAGTACGGCTTTTCCGTTTTTCCCTACACCCTGGATGGTCAGGGGGATACCGCCTTTCCGGAAGCATTACCGGTGCCACCGGACGTGATGCAGACCTTCTTCCCGAATATTCCGGTGGCCACACCGACCACCTTCCTGGTCAACGTCAACACGCTTGAGGCATTACCGCTTTTACAGGGGGCAACGGATGCCGCCGGTTTTATGGCGCGGATGGATACCGTTCTGCAGATGTACGGAGGGAAAAAAGGTGCGAAATAAGCAGGTGGTGTTACTCATTGCCGGAATATCCGGCATCGCGACGGGAATAATCGTCAGCCTGAATATCCCCTTTATCCATCAGGGGCTTTTTTATCCCGCCAGCCCTGTAGAAATTGTCGTTTCGCTGTGCCTTACCTTTTCTGTTTCTGTTGTGTTTTTTGTGGGGGCAATTGTGGGATGGATTTCGGTGTCTGAAATATATTACAGCCGCAGGACTGGTCTGAATGAATTATCGGAAATATCAGAGGGAACTTATAATGAGAGAAAATAAAAATAATCCTGAACTCAAAATCAGAAGTACAGAACGAGATTATAAATACATTTCCAGAATTACTGACAGGTATGCTGGATTGTCTCTGGTATTCCTGACTGCCGGAATTGTTTTATGGACAGCTATGAATATTATTTTTGATGCCTGTATTGATTCGTGGAAAACGGACCCGTAATTAAATAATTCGATTTGTATGTGGAATATCCTGATATATGTCATTCCGTATGCGTTATATGCGCTTGCAGCCGGATTTCTTGTTACATTTTTTCTGTTCCCAATGTACGAATTAATATACGGAAATATCGGGATATTCCTGTTGAAACGCCGTATGCGCCGGGAGAACACATTAAGGGAGGGCAGCAATAATGCTTCGCATTAAGCCTCTTTTTATTCTTTGTGCCGCCTTACTGACGGTGACGCCTGCAGCGTCAGCGGATGTGAACAGCGACATGAATCAGTTCTTTAACAAGCTGGGCTTCGCCTCCAATACCACACAGCCGGGCGTCTGGCAGGGGCAGGCTGCCGGCTATGCTTACGGCGGCTCCCTGTATGCCCGTACTCAGGTCAAAAATGTTCAGCTGATTTCCATGACGCTGCCGGATATCAATGCCGGATGTGGCGGCATCGACGCTTATCTCGGTTCGTTCAGTTTTATTAATGGTGAGCAGCTGCAGCGTTTTGTTAAGCAGATTATGAGTAATGCTGCCGGTTACTTTTTTGACCTTGCCCTGCAGACAACGGTGCCGGAAATCAAAACCGCAAAAGACTTCCTGCAGAAAATGGCAAGCGACATTAACAGCATGAACCTCAGTTCCTGCCAGGCGGCGCAGGGGATTATCGGCGGGCTTTTCCCCCGGACGCAGGTGTCCCAGCAAAAAGTCTGTCAGGACATTGCCGGTGAGAGCAATATTTTTGCTGACTGGGCGGCTTCCCGGCAGGGATGTACCGTTGGCGGTAAATCTGACAGCGTCAGGGATAAAGCCAGCGACAAGGATAAGGAGCGGGTGACCAAAAACATTAACATCATGTGGAATGCGCTTTCCAAAAACAGAATGTTTGACGGCAACAAAGAGCTGAAAGAGTTTGTGATGACGCTGACCGGCTCACTGGTGTTTGGTCCCAACGGCGAAATCACACCGCTGTCAGCCAGAACCACTGACCGCTCAATTATCCGGGCCATGATGGAAGGCGGCACAGCAAAAATTTATCACTGCAACGATTCTGATAAATGCCTGAAAGTGGTGGCAGACACACCGGTGACCATCAGCCGGGATAATGCACTGAAGTCTCAGATTACTAAACTTCTGGCCAGCATTCAGAACAAGGCTGTCAGTGACACGCCTCTGGATGACAAGGAAAAAGGCTTTATTTCCAGTACCACCATCCCCGTCTTCAAATACCTGGTTGACCCGCAGATGCTCGGTGTTTCCAACAGTATGATTTACCAGCTGACGGACTATATCGGTTACGACATCCTGCTGCAGTACATTCAGGAGCTGATACAGCAGGCCCGGGCGATGGTGGCCACGGGAAATTATGACGAAGCGGTTATCGGGCATATTAACGACAACATGAATGATGCCACCCGGCAGATTGCGGCGTTTCAGTCACAGGTGCAGGTACAGCAGGATGCGCTGCTGGTTGTCGATCGTCAGATGAGCTACATGCGTCAGCAGCTTTCCGCCCGCATGCTCAGTCGTTACCAGAACAACTATCACTTCGGAGGGAGCACGCTGTGAATGAAGTTTATGTGATTGCCGGTGGTGAGTGGTTGCGGAATAACCTGAACGCCATTGCCGCCTTTATGGGAACCAGGACGTGGGATTCCATTGAAAAAATTGCGCTCACATTGTCTGTTCTCGCGGTGGCCGTAATGTGGGTACAGCGGCACAACGTGATGGATTTGCTGGGCTGGGTGGCCGTGTTTGTGCTTATCAGCCTGCTGGTTAATGTCCGCACATCGGTGCAGATTATTGATAACAGTGACCTGGTCAAAGTTCACCGGGTGGATAATGTGCCGGTCGGTCTGGCGATGCCACTTTCACTGACGACCCGCATCGGGCATGCAATGGTGGCCAGTTACGAGATGATCTTCACGCAACCGGACAGTGTCACCTACAGCAAAACGGGGATGCTGTTTGGCGCAGAAATGGTATCAAAAAGCACCGACTTTTTGTCCCGGCATCCGGAAATCGCCAATATTTTCCAGGATTATGTGCAGAACTGCGTGATGGGGGATATTTACCTGAACCACAAATACACGCTGGAGGAGCTGATGGCCTCCGCTGATCCCTACACGCTGATTTTTTCCCGCCCCAGCCCGCTGCGGGGCGTTTATGACAGCAATAATAATTTCGTAACCTGTAAGGACGCGTCGGTTTCGCTGAAAGACAAGCTGAATCTGGACACACAGAGTGGCGGAAAAACCTGGCATTATTATGCCCAGCAGCTATTTGGTGGACGCCCTGATCCGAACCTGTTGTTCAGTACGCTGATTGGCGACAGTTACAGTTACTTCTATGGCTCAAGTAAATCAGCCAGCCAGATCATCCGCCAGAATGTTACCATCAATGCCCTGAAGGAGGGGATCACCAGTTATGCCGCTCGTAATGGTGATTCGGCCAGCCTGGTGAATCTGGCCACCACCTCATCGATGGAGAAGCAACGTCTGGCACATGTCTCCATCGGCCATGTAGCGATGCGGACACTGCCCATGACGCAGACCATCCTGACGGGGATCGCCATTGGTATTTTCCCGCTCCTGGTACTGGCGGCTGTCTTCAATAAACTGACGCTGTCCGTCCTGAAAGGCTATGTGTTTGCCCTGATGTGGCTGCAGTCATGGCCAATGTTGTACGCCATTCTGAACAGTGCCATGACATTTTATGCGAAGCAGAATGGTGCACCGGTGGTGCTCTCGGAAATTTCACAGATACAGCTGAAATACTCCGATCTGGCCTCCACTGCCGGGTATCTTTCCATGATGATCCCGCCATTATCCTGGATGATGGTCAGGGGACTCGGGGCCGGATTTTCCAGTGTGTACAGCCATTTCGCTTCCTCTGCTATCAGCCCGACTGCCAGTGCGGCAGGTAGTGTGGTTGACGGTAATTACTCCTACGGCAACATGCAGACGGAAAACGTGAACGGCTTCAGCTGGAGCACCAACAGCACCACGTCGTTTGGTCAGATGATGTACCAGACCGGCAGTGGCGCAACTGCCACACAGACCCGTGACGGTAATATGGTGATGGATGCGAGCGGGGCGATGTCCCGGTTACCGGTCGGCATCAATACAACGCGTCAGATTGCGGCGGCACAACAGGAAATGGCCCGGGAAGCATCGAACAGAGCAGAAAGTGCCCTGCATGGGTTCAGCAGCAGTATTGCCAGTGCCTGGAACACGCTCAGTCAGTTTGGTTCTAACCGGGGGAGCAGTGATTCTGTCACCGGTGGCGCTGACAGTACGATGAGTGCACAGGACTCCATGATGGCCAGCCGTATGCGCAGTGCAGTGGAAAGCTATGCGAAGGCGCATAATATCAGTAATGAGCAGGCGACAAGAGAACTGGCATCGAGAAGTACGACTGCATCAGCTGGATTGTATGGTGATGCTCATGCCGGATTAGATGCAAAGCCCAGCCTTTTTGGTGTGCGTGTTGATGTTGGCGCTAAGGTTGGTGGGCGAGCCAGTATTGACGGTAGTGATCTGGACTCACATGAAGCCAGTAGTGGCAGCAGGGCTTCCCATGATGCTCGCCATGATATTGACGCTAGAGCCAGTAAGGACTTTAAAGAGGCCAGCGATTACTTTACCAGTCGCAAAGTCAGTGAATCCGGCAGCCATACTGACAATAATGCCGATTCCCGTGTGGACCAGCTGTCTGCAGCCCTGAACTCAGCAAAACAGAGTTACGACCAGTACACGACGAATATGACCCGCAGCCATGAATATGCTGAAATGGCATCCCGTACTGAAAGCATGAGTGGGCAGATGAGTGAAGACCTATCGCAACAGTTTGCACAGTATGTGATGAAACACGCTCCGCAGGATGCAGAAGCTATTCTGACAAATACCAGTTCGCCGGAGATTGCAGAACGCCGTCGGGCAATGGCGTGGTCTTTTGTGCAGGAACAGGTGCAGCCTGGTGTTGATAATGCCTGGCGTGAATCCCGTGGTGATATTGGTAAAGGAATGGAGAGCGTACCTTCGGGTGGTGGCAGCCAGGATATTATTGCTGACCATCAGGGACATCAGGCCATTATTGAGCAAAGAACGCAGGACAGTAATATCCGAAATGATGTAAAACATCAGGTTGATAATATGGTCACAGAATACCGAGGCAATATCGGGGATACTCAGAGCAGCATACATGGCGAAGAAAATATTGTAGGAAGACAGTATTCTGAACTACAAAATCACCATAAAACAGAAGCATTATCTCAGAATAATAAATATGATGAAGAGCGAGAAAGTCAAAAGATAATACCTGAGCCATCAGGAGAGGCTGTGAAAGAAATGATTGATGGTAAAAAGGAACGACTGAAGGGGCCATTATGATCACTCACTATGATATAAAAATGGAGACACAGAAACTAAAGGATGTACTCTCTGTAGAGGGGGTTAATATCCCGCCATTATTACAGGTCATAAAGCCAGGGGGGTATGTGTTTTTATGGGTTTTATTATGGCCAACATTTCTTCGTTTGCTGGCAGATAAAGTTGATATCCGAGATGCCGGATTTGATATATGTTTTAGTGGCGTAATGGGTTTTATCCTTTTTGTTGCCATTACTAATGGAATGATGTTGTATCTTGCTATACCTGAAAAATTCAGAGATGAGTCGAAAGTTATATCTTTTATGTATGATAAGAACAAAAATTATATCTTGTCATTTTTGATTGCTTTTTCAATGGTTTCATTTGCCCATACACTCTTATATGAGTTTTTATTAATTGCTTTGTTTATAATCTTTTTCTTTATTTATGCTATAGATATAAATCGTTATAATCTCTCAGCTATAGCCTCAGTAATAGGGCTGTTCAAAAAAGAGTCTGTTAGTTAAAAGGATATTTTGGATGAAAACAAAAAAATTGATGATGGTTGCACTGGTCAGTTCCACTCTGGCCCTTTCAGGGTGTGGTGCGATGAGCACAGCAATCAAGAAGCGTAACCTTGAGGTGAAGACTCAGATGAGTGAGACCATCTGGCTTGAACCCGCCAGCGAACGCACGGTATTTCTGCAGTTCAAAAACACGTCTGATAAAGACATGAGTGGGCTGCAGGGCAAAATTGCTGATGCTGTGAAAGCAAAAGGGTATCAGGTGGTGACTTCTCCGGATAAAGCCTACTACTGGATTCAGGCGAATGTGCTGAAGGCCGATAAGATGGATCTGCGGGAGTCTCAGGGATGGCTGAACCGTGGTTATGAAGGCGCAGCAGTTGGTGCAGCGTTAGGTGCCGGTATCACCGGATATAATTCCAATTCTGCCGGTGCCACACTCGGTGTGGGCCTTGCTGCCGGTCTGGTGGGTATGGCTGCAGATGCGATGGTGGAAGATGTGAACTATACCATGATCACGGATGTGCAGATTGCAGAGCGTACTAAGGCAACGGTGACAACGGATAATGTTGCCGCCCTGCGTCAGGGCACATCAGGTGCGAAAATTCAGACCAGTACTGAAACAGGTAACCAGCATAAATACCAGACCCGTGTGGTCTCAAATGCGAACAAGGTTAACCTGAAATTTGAAGAGGCGAAGCCTGTTCTCGAAGACCAGCTGGCCAAATCAATCGCAAATATTCTCTGATTATCTTCCGGAGGCTGGTCTGACCGGCCTCCTGACTGACGCCTCGCTTTGCTCGTTGTCCAACCCCGGGGAGAAATAAAATAAATTTTATTTCTCCCCGGCGTTTCCGAAATAAATATGAAAACACTGAGCGGTTGTGCAAATTCTTTGTGCGACCGTGAAGTGTTGCCGGCGAAGCCGGAATTTAACGGTTATTAATCTTTTCATCATTAATAATCAGTCCGACTGACTTTCTTTCTTCGTAAGCGTTAACGGAGTGCCGTATTGATACTTATTTATTGGTGAGTGCTACGTT
>OGCQ01000826.1_pt1 | contig 45874 bp, 38 predicted proteins | sample 1570161 | NCBI WGS metagenome assembly OGCQ01 (sample SAMEA4384402, study PRJEB24528) | human gut metagenome | reverse complement strand
TCCACTGGGGACCAAGGACACTGGATCTGGATATCCTGTTTTATGATCAGGAAATCATTGATATGCCAGATCTTCATATTCCCCATATTGATCTGCACAACCGAGATTTCGTTCTTGTACCAATGAGTCAGATTGCTCCGTATCTGCGACATCCTGTATTAAATCAGACCATCTCACAGCTTCTGGACAGTCTTCTGAACAAATCTGAAAATATGGCAAAATAAAGTAAATAGGCTAATGATACATGGAGAGTGTAACTCGTTTTGAGTTGCACTCTTTTTGTGACAAATTTATGTATATAGAGTATAATGAATGGTAAATAGTATGAAATATACAGCATGATGGAATTTAAGGAGAAACAGAGATGAGAAAAGTAATCGGTGTTATGCCGCTATATGATGCTGAAAAGAAAAGCTACTGGATACAGCCGCGTTATCTGCAGATGCTCGAAGCAGAAAATGCAATACCCCTGGTGCTTCCTTTAACAACGAATCATTATGAGTTAGACTATTTTATTGAAATATGCGGTGGTTTCTTGTTAAGTGGAGGGCATGATGTGTCTCCGGCTGTTTACAGGGAGGAACGGAAGCCCTGGTGCGGGCCCTGCTGCGAGGCACGAGATGAAATGGAGCAATATATTTTAAAGAAAGCTGTGGAAGCAGATCGCTCTGTTCTTGGTATTTGCCGTGGTATTCAGCTGATGAATGTCTGTTATGATGGAACCTTATATCAAGATCTGAAGACGGAATATGGCACCTGTATCAATCATCGTATAGAACCTTCATACGACAAAACCGTACATATGAATACAATACAAAAGGATACTCCGCTTTATGATATTTTAGGCAAAGAACACATTAGGGTGAACAGCTATCATCATCAGGCAATTAAAACACTATCACCTCAGTTTAAACAAATGGCGATTTCAGAAGACGGCTTGATCGAGAGCATTTATATGCCAGCTTGTAAATATGTGGTGGGTGTTCAGTGGCATCCTGAATATTCCTATCAGCTTGATGAAAACAGCAGAAACCTTGTACATTCTTTTGTCGATTCTATTCAAGGTTGTTGATCTTTTGCAAAATTGTGAACAGGAGATGGTGCCATGCAGCAGAAATTTATTACAGTAACCTTCAATCGTGCTAAGATCGCACTCCGGTGTGCAGATATTCTTTATGTGATCATGTCTGATGATCATTGTATCATTCATATGTTTGATGGAAGTGTTTATCGTTGTCGAATAACATTGAAAGAATTAAAGAAGCAGTTGGATGAAGGGTTTATGGAGGTAAAACGTGGCTGTATGATTGCAGTGTCTGCAATCAGTGATATTGGAGATAAAATTTTACTGTCTAATGGAGAGGAAATCTGCTATACAAAGAGAAAGAAAAAGGCTCTCAGAGAAGAACTGCAGAAAAAACAGGAGCTTATGATTGCAAAAATCAGTAAAAAAAAGCTGCCGCTGACCCCAGAAGAATATGGCAAATATTATAAAATATGTGATAGTCTCCCGTTTGCATTTACAGATATAGAAATGGTATTTAATGAAGAAAAAAAGGCAGTGGACTGGATCTTTCGATATGGGAATGAAGCCTTGGCTACACTGGAAAAGCTGCCGTTGGACAAGATGATCGGGAATTCCTTTTCCAGCCTTTTCTCCAATATGGACGCAAAATGGCTTCATGTTTATGAACGCGCCACCTTGTACGGTGAAACACTGGAAATCATGGACTATAGTCCGGAAATAGATACCAATCTGAAAATTATATGTTTTTCCATATTTCCGGGACACTGTGGATGCATTTTGTTTAATGCAGACCAAATGAAATCCATAAGTGAAGAAAATCATCTGGTCAGGTTGGCTGCAGTTGCTATGAAAAGTAATCCCACTATATAAAGAAATGTTGTTTTACCGCTCATCGTGTTGATTTACCGCAATAAAAATGTCATTTCGCAACAGATTGATTGTTTCCCTGATATATTCATGCTATATTTTAGTCAAGCGGATATTCGCAATCCGCTTCGCTACTTGCTCATAACCGAATAACTGCTCCGCAGTTTATCAGAAGGAGCTTGCACTCCTCCTGATACAAGCAAGTCCCCACCCACTGCTTATTGCTTTTTGCAATTGAAGCAGGGGACTTACTTGATTCGGTTAAATATAGCTCTTGTGATCAATTAAGATTTACAGCAGAGAATATTCAAAATTCTTGTAGGACAAGGGGGGAAATAGCATGAAAAGAAAAAAAGTAATTGCTTTGATTACCGCTGCATTGACATTTACCATGACTGTCTGTGGCAGTTTAACTGCAGCTGCAGCATCAGAATTAACAGCCGAAAGTAAACCGGCTACTCAGTATACGATTGATGCAAATCAGGAAGTTTATGCATTGCTGGATTTCGAGGATACTGCAGAGTTTGAGAATGCTACAAAGGGTCAGATCGCTTCTCCGGATACTCTGGATATTTATGATGAGAACGGAAAGCTTGTATGGAGTCAGACAGCATATGCTTTTCTGGATCAGGATGCTCCGGATACAGCGAATCCAAGTCTTTGGAGAGATACACAGCTGAATCATATTTATGGTCTTTTTGAAGTAACGGATGGGATTTATCAGGTGCGTGGCTATGATATGTCAAATGTCACATTTATAAAAGGCGATACGGGATGGATTGTAATAGATCCGTTGATGAGTACAGAATGTGCAGCAGCAGCTTTTGCTCTGGTAGAAGAAAACCTTGGTACTTTTCCTGTAAAGGCAGTGATTTACAGCCATTCTCACGTTGATCATTTTGGTGGAGTTAAGGGAATTATTTCAGAAGAAGAGGTACAATCCGGTGATGTGCAGGTAATTGCACCGGAGGGCTTTGAGAAGCATGCTGTCAGCGAGAATATTTATGCAGGTACTGGTATGGGGCGCAGAGCAAGCTATCAGTATGGAACAATGCTTGAGGCCAATGAAACAGGAGCTCTTGCTATTGGTATTGGTATGGGGCAGTCTAAGGGCATCACAAGTTATATTTCTCCTACACTTGAAATCACACAAACCGGTGAGAAGCATACCATTGATGGAGTGGAAATTGAATTCCAGCTTACTCCGGGAACCGAAGCGCCGGCAGAGATGAACTTCTGGATCGGATCCAAAAATGCTTTGTGGATGGCTGAAAACTGTACGGGAACACTCCACAACCTGTATACACTCCGGGGAGCCCAGGTACGTGACGGAAACGCATGGGCAGAGTATATTATGGAATCTCTGGCTCTTTATGGTGATCGGGCAGAGGTAGTTTTCCAGTCCCATAACTGGCCACATTGGGGAAAGGATACGATTCAGGAATATATGACCAATACTGCAGCTGTATATAAGTTTATCAATGACCAGACATTGCTTTACATTAACGAAGGTTATACGGAAACAGAGATTGCCAATATGATCCGGCTTCCGGAGGAACTGGAAAAAGTCTGGTATACCCGTCAGTATTATGGTACAGTTTCCCATAATTCAAAGGCAGTATATGAGAAATACATGGGCTGGTATGACGGTAATCCTGTCCATCTTGCTGAACTTACACCATCGGATTATGCCCAAAAGCTGGTAGAATATTTCGGTGATACAGATGCTGTTCTTGAGAAGGCAAAGGAAGATTTTGAAAAGGGAGAATATCAGTGGGTGGCTCAGATTACCAATACGCTGGTTTTTGCTGATCCGGAAAATATGGATGCACGTTATCTGTGTGCGGATGCATTGGAGCAGTTGGGATATCAGGCAGAATCCGGTCCGTGGCGCAGCGCTTATCTTTGTGCTGCACAGGAGCTGCGAAATGGTACAAATACCGATGATGCAACACGAAACAAGGGTAACGGTGATGTTGTTTCACATATGACACCGGATATGATCCTGGATTATCTGGGAATTCTTGTAGATACAACCAAGGTTCCTGATCTGTCGTTTACAGCAAATATTATATTGCCGGAAGGTAATTATGTACTCCGTGTGAAAAATGGCGTACTTCTTTATCAGAAAGATACACAGGATGCGGATGCTGATGTGACATGGACTACCAAACGTGCCGGACTGCTGTCTATTATTCAGAAAAACGCGGAGAATGTTGCAGCTTTGATCCAGCAGGAGGGTGATGAGACCTGCCTGACACGATTGATGGATGCGGTTACTGTTACCTCAGAGTATGAATATTTTAATATTATCGAGCCATAAAATTTTTATGGAGTAAAGCGAGTGGTTAGAGAATTTTTGAAAAATCACAAATGGTTACAGGAGGATATGGATATGAAAAGATTTACAGCCCTTATAGCCAGCGCAGCATTGGTGCTGTCAGGCTATTCCAGCAATGTGCAGGTATTTGCAGCAGCTTCTGACAGTGAGACAGATGAAAATATATGGGAGACTGTGGAAGATGCTTATGTTTATGCATTTCCACTGGTGCTTATGGATGCGACCGAGATTTCAGCAACGAACACAGAGGAAGCTGTTACCGGAAAAGCACCTGTAAATCAGTTTATACACAGTGTTGCACTGGCAAATGCACAATTCAGGAATGTGGTAACTCCTAATGTGGATACGATTTATTCACGGGTATGGTATGATCTGAGCGAGGAACCGATGGTCTATGAGCTTCCGGAAACAGATCGTTTTTGTAAGGCTCAGGTTCTGGATGCCTGGACAAACACTGCTGCAGTTCTTGATCAGGCAGGTGCATATGCAATTACTCTTTCTACGTGGGAAGGGGAACTGCCAGAGGGCGTTACCCGTATAGATGTTCCCACATCCATGGCATGGTCTATCACCAGAACCATTTTATCAGGAGAAGAGGATCTGCCAAATGTGCGTGCCATTCAGGAAAAAATGAAACTTATGCCGCTTTCCAATTATATATCCGGAGAAACTTATGAACCTCCTAAGGGAAGCTATAGCGAAGAGAATAATTATGTTCCTGTTGAGAAGGTTCTTTCCATGGATCCGGTCTCATTTTTTAATAAGGCCAATGAATTAATGGTAAAGAATTCTCCGGCAGCTGCAGATAAGGAAATGCTTGAAAAAATAGCTGCTGTGAATGTAGGACCCGGTATGGAATTTGATGCTTCTGTTCTTACCGGTGATGTTGCGGAAAACTGGAAAACAATGTTGACAGAAATTCGGCCAAAGATTGTGAAAGAGGGAAAGAAATTCTCAAAGAAGCTTGGTCAGTGGAACTATTTTGGTGAACCGATTGGAGATTTTGGTACAGAATATGCTTATCGTGCAATGGTAGCACTTGCAGGGCTTGGTGCCAATACAGTTGAAATTGCACTGTATCCAAAGACAGAGCAGGATGTGGATGGAAATCCTCTCACAGGAGAAAAATCATATATTCTTCATTTTGAAAGCTATCCCCAGGTTCTTGAAGAGGGCTTTTGGTCTGTGACTGCATACGGGGATGATGACTTCCTGATTGATAATCCTATTGATCGTTACTGCATAAATGACCGTTCCGGTCTGAAAGCGAATGATGATGGTTCCGTTGATGTTATCCTGTCTAAGGATGCGCCGGAGGATACCACAAACTGGCTTCCTGTAGGTGATGGAGGTTTCCATTTGTATATGCGTATCTATACGCCTGATATGGATGCCCTAGAGACCTGGACAGCACCGACCATTACAGAAATTGATCCATCAAAGGCGAATTAAGTATTTTCCGCCATAAAAATAGGAAACGAAAAAAAAGCCCCCTGCTTATGGGGGCTTTTAAAATCATATACATAAAAAAGCGCAGAACAAATAAATACTTGTTCTGCGCTCTGTCATCTTAACCTGAAAGATTACCCGAAATTTTGTGATCGGTTGCTTCTTCGGTGTAACTTTATTGTTGCTTTCCAGAGGTTCGTCGGAAACTGGTCCTTTTACCTGAGAGTTCTTCATCCCCTTCGGCGCACATTCTGCGTCTCTTCCAGTTTCGTCATTCGATATCTTGAATTGCCTTCATACTAACATAAAATACCAAAAACGTCAATGGAAAATATAGACTTTTATTAAAAAGTGACTAAAAAATTTGAAACATATTTTCTTTATATTGGACAAAATTAATAGTATAATGTTATAAAAAAAGAATAGATTTTGACATATACGTTATTCTGGATTTGTCAGAAATTATCTTATATAATACAATCATTATAAAGGAGACCATGAAAGGGAGGAAAAAGAATGGCTAAATATGTAATGGCTCTGGATGCAGGAACAACAAGTAACAGATGCATCCTGTTTAATGAAAAGGGAGAATTGTGCAGCGTTGCACAGAGGGAATTCACACAGTATTTTCCAAAACCAGGATGGGTTGAACATGATGCGGATGAGATTTGGGCAAGTATGCTTGGTGTAGCTGTTGAAGCAATGAATATGATCGGGGCAACCGCTGAAGATATTGCTGCAATCGGTATTACGAATCAGAGGGAAACTACGATTGTATGGGATAAAGAGACCGGTGAACCAATTTATCATGCCATCGTGTGGCAGTGCCGCAGAACTTCTGAATATTGTGACAGCCTGAAGGAAAAAGGACTCATTGATAAATTCAGAGAAAAAACAGGTCTTGTTATTGATGCCTACTTCTCAGGAACAAAGGTAAAATGGCTCCTGGACAATGTGCCGGGTGCGAGAGAACGGGCGCAGAAAGGGGAATTACTATTTGGTACAGTTGAGACCTGGCTGATCTGGAAACTGACAAAAGGTGCAGTTCATGTAACAGATTATTCTAATGCTTCCCGCACGATGCTGTTCAACATCAACACACTGGAATGGGATGAGGAGATCCTTGCAGAGCTGGATATCCCCAAATGTATGCTGCCTGAACCAAAACCTTCAAGCTGTGTATACGGAGAGGCAGATATATCTTACCTTGGCGGACCTATCCCAATTGCAGGTGCTGCCGGAGATCAGCAGGCTGCTTTATTCGGACAGACCTGTTTCAATGCAGGAGAAGCAAAAAATACATATGGAACAGGCTGTTTTCTTCTTATGAATACCGGTGAGAAACCAATCTTTTCAAAAAATGGTCTGGTAACAACTATTGCGTGGGGACTGGACGGAAAAGTAAATTATGCGCTGGAAGGTTCCATCTTTGTAGCAGGTGCTGCGATCCAGTGGCTGAGAGATGAACTTCGTATTATTGAGTCCGCAGCAGATTCAGAATACATGGCAAAGAAAGTAAAAGATACGAACGGATGTTATGTGGTACCTGCATTTACCGGACTTGGCGCACCGCACTGGGATCAGTATGCAAGAGGAACTATTGTAGGAATCACACGTGGAGTTAACAAATATCATATTATCCGTGCAACCCTGGAATCTCTTGCTTATCAGGTAAATGATGTACTGGAAGCAATGAAAGCAGACTCAGGGATTGATCTGGCAGCACTTAAGGTTGACGGAGGAGCAAGCGCAAATGATTTCCTGATGCAGACACAGTCTGATATTATCAATGCACCGGTTAACCGTCCTCAATGTGTGGAGACAACAGCAATGGGTGCTGCTTATCTTGCAGGTCTGGCAGTGGGATACTGGACAAGTAAAGAAGATGTTGTTAAAAACTGGGCAATTGACCAAACGTTTGAGCCGCAGATTTCTGATGAAGAAAGAGAAAAACGTATCAAGGGCTGGAACAAGGCTGTCAAATATGCTTATGGATGGGCAAAAGAGGATTAGTGATTAAGGAGTGATCTGGGAATGTATGATGTAATAATTATCGGAGCCGGAGTTTCAGGTGCGGCAACAGCAAGAGAGCTGTCACGGTACAAAATAAAAGCCTGTGTAATTGAAAAAGAAGAGGATGTATGTTGCGGCACTTCCAAGGCAAATAGTGCTCTTGTCCATGCCGGCTATGATGCTGCTGAAGGATCACTGAAGGCAAAACTGAATGTCAGGGGAAATCAGATGATGGAACAGCTTTCCCGGGATCTGGATTTTCCGTTTAAGAAAAATGGTTCTCTGGTTGTATGTCTGCATGAAGAAGATATGCCAAATCTTCAGGCATTGTATAACAGAGGCATTGCAAATGGAGTTAAGGAGTTAAGGATTCTTAACCGTGAGGAACTGAAGGAAATGGAGCCGAATATTTCCGATCAGGCTTACGCTGCGCTTTATGCACCTACAGCTGGTATTGTATGTCCTTTTGGTATGAATATGGCAATGGCAGAGAATGCAAATGCCAATGGTGTGGAATTTAAATTTGATACAGAAGTTACGGATCTTAAACCAATAGATAAGGGCTGGGAGGTCCATACAGATCATGGAGTTTTCCAGACAAGATACGTGGTAAATGCAGCCGGTGTTTATGCAGACAGATTCCATAATATGGTAAGTGAGAAGAAGATCCATATCACACCCCGGCGTGGAGATTACTGTCTGCTTGATAAGAGCGCAGGAAACCATGTAAGTAAAACTATCTTCGCACTTCCGGGAAAATACGGAAAAGGGATCCTGGTGGCACCCACAGTCCACGGAAATCTGCTCCTTGGTCCAACCGCAATTGATATTGATGATAAAGAGGGAACCAACACCACCAGAGAAGGTCTGGACCAGGTGATCGCTAAAGCAGAAATGAATGTAAAAAATATTCCGCTCCGTCAGGTTATCACTTCATTTGCCGGACTTCGTGCACATGAGGACGGAAATGAGTTTCTGATTGGTGAAGTGGAAGATGCAAAAGGTTTCATCGACTGTGCAGGTATCGAATCACCGGGACTTACCAGTGCACCGGCCATCGGGGAAATGATAGCACAGATCCTAAAGGAAAAAATGAACCTGGAAGAAAAGGAAGATTTCATCGCAACAAGAAAAGGGATTCTTGATCCCAATACCCTTAGCAAGGAAGAAAGAATCGCCCTGATCAGAGAAAAACCAGAGTATGGAAATATTATCTGCCGTTGCGAGATGGTAACAGAAGGTGAGATCATGGATGCCATCAACAGACCTCTGGGAGCAAAATCACTGGATGGAGTAAAACGCAGAACAAGAGCTGGTATGGGACGCTGTCAGGCTGGCTTCTGTTCCCCGAGAACAATGGAGATCCTGGCAAGAGAACGACATGTGAGCATGTTTGATATTACGAAATCCGGTGGAAATTCCAGAATTGTCACAGATAATAATAAGGATTCGTTATAAAAGGGAGGCATTGAATCATGAAAGCTTATGATATTGTTATCATCGGAGGAGGACCGGCAGGACTTGCAGCTGCGATCTCTGCCAAGAAAAGCGGCGTTGACAGTATCCTGATCCTTGAAAGAGACCAGGAGCTTGGCGGGATTCTGAATCAGTGTATCCATAATGGATTCGGACTTCATACATTCAAAGAAGAACTGACCGGACCGGAATATGCAGAACGTTTTATTGGACAGGTGAAAGAACTGGACATTGAATATAAATTAAATACAATGGTTATGGATATCAGCTCTCAGAAGATAGTCACTGCAATGAATCGTGAAGAAGGACTTTTTGAGATCCGGGCAAAAGCAGTTGTTCTGGCAATGGGATGCCGCGAACGTTCCAGAGGAGCACTGAATATCCCGGGCTATCGCCCTGCAGGTATTTTCTCAGCAGGTACAGCACAGAGACTGGTAAATATTGAAGGCTATATGCCGGGAAGAGAAGTTGTGATCCTTGGTTCCGGAGATATTGGTCTGATCATGGCAAGACGAATGACACTGGAAGGTGCAAAGGTTAAAGTAGTTGCAGAATTGATGCCTTATTCCGGCGGACTGAAACGAAATATTGTTCAGTGCCTGGATGATTACGGAATCCCGCTGAAGCTCAGCCATACAGTTGTTGATATTAAGGGAAAAGAACGGCTGGAAGGTGTTACACTGGCACAGGTAGACGATCATGGAAAGCCAATCCCCGGAACTGAGGAAGAATACAGCTGTGATACTCTTCTCCTTTCCGTAGGTTTAATTCCGGAAAATGAGCTCTCAAGAGGTATGGGCGTGGATATGAATCCTGTTACATCAGGACCTAAAGTAAATGAAAGCCTTGAGACAAATATTGAAGGTGTATTTGCATGTGGAAATGTATTGCACGTACATGACCTGGTTGACTTTGTATCTGAAGAAGCCGGAACTGCCGGAAGAAATGCTGCTGAATATGTGAAACTGGGAAGTGAAAGAAGCTCAGAGGGAAAAGAGATCAGGATAAATCCGGTTGAAGGTGTCAGATACACAGTTCCGGGAACCATCCATACAGACCGTATGGATGAGAATCTGACCGTGCGCTTCCGTGTGAGCGGTGTTTATACAAACTGCTACATCAGTGCATATTTTGATGACGAAAGAGTGATCCACAAAAAACGTCCGGTTGTTGCACCAGGAGAAATGGAAGAGATTAAGCTGACAAAAGAGCAGCTTCTGAAATATCCTGATCTTCAGACCATCACAGTTAAGATTGAGGAGGCGTAAACTATGGAAGAGAGAAAACTGACATGTATCGGCTGTCCCATGGGTTGTCCTCTTACTGTTGTGATGAATGGCAAAGAGGTGTTAAGTGTCACTGGAAATACCTGTAAGCGCGGTGATGTATATGCCAGAAAAGAAGTGACTGACCCTACAAGGATCGTGACCTCTACTGTACGTGTATCAGGGGGCAGCATTCATATGGTATCAGTAAAAACAAAAGAGGATATTCCTAAAGATAAGATCTTTGAATGTGTAAGAGCCCTGAAAGGCATTCAAGTCCCGGCACCTGTTCATATTGGAGATATCATCCTTAAAAATGTGGCGGATACCGGTGTGGATATTATTGCAACCAAAAATGTAGAATGACATATAAACACCCCGGAATTTCTTTTTTGAAATTCCGGGGTGTTTAAATAATAATTATTTTTTATGTGTGACCGGAGGAAGATCGCAGTAATAAGCGATTCCCAGCGGAGTAACCAGAAGTGGATGAACCGGACGATAAACAGGCAGTCCCAGCTTTTTCTCAAATACAGCTGTGAAATCCCTGAAGCTTGCGGAACCTCCGGCAACATATACCGCAGGAACCTGGTAACCATTGAGAAATTTCTGAGTGATGGTAGCCATTTTTTCTACAGTAGCTTTGATCACAGGGAAAATTTCATCTTCCTTTGAAGGATCTGTTTTTAAAATTTCAGCTTCTTCGTAGGGAATATTGTAATGTCCTGCCACTGTCATTGTCATGTGACTGCCGCCGGTAGCCTCATCGTCTGTATAGATTACTTTGCCATCTTTGAGAATACTGATTCCTGTGGTGCCGCCGCCTACATCAACTACAGCACCATCTGTGATCTTAAGTACAGCCGCTGCAGCGGTTGGTTCATCTACGATATTCGTAACCTCAAAGCCAGCGCCCTCCAGCACATACTGGATGCTTTTGGTACTTCCCTGAGAGACTCCGGGTGGAATGGCTGCTGCCGCATAAGGAAGCTCAGTCTTTAATTTCTCTTCAAGTTCAGCTTTCAGTTTTGTGACAAGCTGAACAGATTCATAAAAATTAACGATCACACCGTCACGGATTGCGCGGGAAGGTGCAGATATGCCGGCAATGGGACGATTGGTATTGTCTACAACTGCCAGAACAGTGTTGGCAGTACCAAGATCCACGCCTACTTTTAGTCGGCCTTTGAAATTTTTACATTCACCGGTGCGTACAAGCTCAGCGAAATTTGATAAAGTTCTGTTTTTTAATTCCATTGTATACTCCTGATATTTTATCAATTTTTCAAACACGTTCTAGTTTTAGTCTGCGGATTGCTTCGCAGAATTACTTTTACCATAGTTTTCATTATAAAAGATATATTATAAAAAAGCAATAAAATACAATATCAATCCGCAGGCTTTTATGTAAGGTTTGCCAAAGAAAAATATCTGTTTTTATGAATTATAAATGGGCTGTGTTAATGTAAAAGTCCGGGTTGGAAAAAGAACAAAAATAAATTATAATGACTTTTATACTTAAATGTGAGAAAGCAGGAACAACATGAGTGAATATATAACAACCTATACAGGAAATCATTTTAAACCAACCAATCCGTATCCGGAGCTGATCCGGATTGAGGATATTGCACATGCTCTTTCATTGATCTGCAGGGGAAATGGTCATGTAAAGACTTTCTGGTCAGTGGGAGAACATTGTATCTGCTGTGCAAAAGAGGCTGCTGCCAGAGGCTTGTCTGACCGTATGGTTCTGGCCTGTCTGCTTCATGACGCCAGTGAATGCTATATGTCAGATGTACCTTCACCGTTTAAAAAAGAGCTGCCTGAGTATCAGATATGGGAGGAACAGCTGCTCTGTATGATTTATAAGAAGTTTTTGGGTTCTGGGCTGACAAAGGAAGAGCAGACCCGGCTGGATGAAATCGATCATGCACTGCTCTGGTATGATCTGGAAATCCTTCTGGGAGAAAAACAGCAGACAGAGGCACCAGGGCTTCATATTGACCTGACTTATGAGGTACGTCCCTTTGAAGAGGTGGAAAGAGAATATTTGGATATTTTTACCAGAACATATAAATGAAGAACGTGATATCTTTTATTTTCTTTCTGCAATATTTTGTGTTAGAATAGGAAAAGAATTTTTACATTGTCTGACAAAAAGTGTCAGGGAATGAGTGTACAATGAATATATCAGAAAGGAATCATATATTATGGAACAGGGAACAATTTTTAAATTTCATAATGATCTGGATACAGATCAGATCATTGCTTCACAGTATCTGTTGCTTCCAAATCTGGATGAGATGAAGGGACATACCTTTGAATCTTTGGATCCGGATTTTGCAAAGAAGGTAAAGCCTGGAGATTTTGTGGTTGGCGGAGAGAATTTTGGCTGTGGTTCCTCCAGAGAGCAGGCACCTGGTGTGCTGAAGGCTTTGGGTGTGCAGGCTGTTATTGCCAAATCTTTTGCCAGGATTTTTTTCAGAAATGCCATTAATATCGGACTTCCGGCAATTGTCTGTAAAGATCTCCCGGATGAAGTTCAGACAGGGGACAAAATGGTGCTCCACATGTCTGAGGGAACAGCAGAAGCGAAGGGCAAAATATATTCCTGTACCAAATTGCCGGAATATATGCAGGGAATCTTAAATCAGGGTGGTCTGATCGCCTCTCTGAACCGAGAGGAGGAAAAATAAGATGGGAATGACAATCGCAGAGAAAATCATTGCTGCAGCTGCGGGAGTAGACAGTGTAAAACCGGGAGATATCCATACGGTAAAGCTGGACCGCCTGATGAGCAATGACGGAACTACACATCTGACAGTGGATATGTACAACAATAAATTAAAAAATCCTCATATTGCAGATGCAAAAAAGCTGGTATTTATTGTAGACCACAATGTACCTTCTGACAGCCCGAAAACTGCCGCATCCCAGAAAAAAATGAGGGATTTTGCAAGGGAAAATCATATTGATTTCTGGGAAGGCAAGGGAGTGTGCCACCAGGTTATGATCGAGAATTATGTATGTCCCGGTGAGCTGATCTTTGGTGCAGACAGCCATACCTGTTCTTACGGTGCACTGGGTGCTTTTGGCACAGGTGTTGGATGTACAGATTTCCTCTATGGTATGGTGACAGGAACCTCCTGGGTACTGGTACCGGAATCTGTGAAGTTTAATCTTGTGGGAAAATTACCGGAGGGTGTTTATGCCAGAGATCTGATCCTTACCATTATCGGTGAGATCGGGGCAAACGGATGTAATTATCAGGCTATGGAGTTTACCGGTGAAGGTGCAAAGACATTAAGCATCAGTGACCGAATGGCTCTCTGCAACATGGCAGTAGAAGCCGGTGCAAAGACCGGTATTTTTGAGGCCGATGAGAAGGCAATGGAATACCTGAGAGAGCATGGTCGTGAGCCAAAGGCTGTATTCCACAGTGATCCGGATGCAGTTTATGCTAGAGAATATACCTTTGATCTGTCCAAGGTGCGCCCGGTAGTGGCAAAGCCTGATTTTGTGGATAATGTAGTTCCTGCAGAGGAAACCTGTGGAATTCCGATTAATGAAGCCTTTCTTGGTTCTTGCAATAATGGACGTATTGAAGATCTCAGAGTAGGTGCTGAGATTATTAAAGATAAAAAGGTTGCTGAGGGTGTTCGTTTTCTGGTGGTACCTGCAAGCCAGACCATTTACAGACAGGCACTGAAGGAAGGACTGCTGGACATCTTTATGGATGCAGGAGCAATTGTTATGAACCCGAACTGTAGTGTTTGCTGGGGAAGCTGTCAGGGTGTTATCGGTGAAAACGAGGTGCTGATCAGTACAGGAACACGTAACTTCAAAGGCCGTGCAGGACATCCAAGCTCTAAGGTATATCTGGGATCAGCAGCAACTGTTACAGCATCTGCCATTGCAGGTAAAATTGCTCTGGCCAGTGACGTTAAGTAGTATTCATAAACGAGGTAAATATTATGGAAAAATTCACAGGAAAGGTGTGGGTACTTGGAGATGATATTGATACAGATATCATTATTCCTACTGAGTATCTGGCACTGAAAACAATAGATGATATGAAGCAGTATGGATTCAGCCCTCTCCGTCCGGAGCTGGCTGGACAGATCCGTAAGGGAGATATTATTGTTGCAGGCAAAAATTTTGGCTGCGGTTCCTCCAGAGAGCAGGCACCGGAGATTATCAAGGCGTTGGGGATACAGTGTGTGATCGCAAAATCCTTTGCCCGGATCTTTTTCCGCAACTCAATTAATAACGGACTTCTGTTGATTGAGCAGCCAACTCTCTATGATGAGATCAAGGAGGGGGATGAGGTAACTGTAGTGCTGAATGAGCATGTAGATTACAATGGCGAACAGTACCCAATTGCTTCTCTGCCGGAGAATCTCATGGATATTATCCGGGCAGGCGGTCTGGTAAAGGCTATGCGTAAGCTGAATGGTCTGGATTAAGAGGAAGGGAGAAGCAAATGGGCGAGACAGTTATTGAGAAGATTATCAGAAATAATGTGGGAAAAGCGGTAAAACCGGGAGATATTGTGACTGTAAATGTGGATAGAGTGATGATCCACGATATTTTCATTCCTTTTGTTGCAGAAAAGTTCAAAGAGATGGGATTTACAAAGCTCTGGGATCCGGATAAAGTTGTGCTGATCTATGATCATCTGGTTCCGGCCAGTCAGCTGGACGATACCAGACATTTCCATGTGGGAGATGAGTTTGCAAAGAAATTTGGAATGAAAAATGTACATAGAAGTGACGGAATCTGTCATCAGCTGATGACGGAAGCTGGTTATGTGAAGCCTGGAAACGTGGTATTTGGTACAGACAGCCATACTACTACCTATGGCTGTGTGGGTGCTTTTTCCTCAGGTATCGGATATACAGAGATGGCAAGTATCCTGGGAACCGGCACCATGTGGATCCGGGTGCCTGAGACCATTAAGATTGTGATCGATGGAGAACTTCCGGAAAATGTAATGTCCAAGGATGTGATCCTGCGGATCATCGGTGACCTTACAGCAGCAGGTGCAACTTACCGATCACTGGAATTTACCGGAAGTACAGTGAAGAATATGTCTGTGGCAAGTCGTATGACAATGTCAAATATGGCAATAGAGGCAGGGGCCAAATGTGCGTTGTTTACACCGGATGAGAAAACAGCAGAGTACTGTGGAATTGAACTGGATGATTTTCAGAAGAGCCTGTCAGGAGATGAGGATGCGGTATATATGAAGACTCTGACCTATCGTGCCGAAGATTTTGTACCGGTTATGGCATGTCCTTCCCAGGTAGATAAGATCCGCCCTGTAGAGGAACTGGAGGGCACAGAGATTGATCAGGTATTTATCGGTTCCTGTACCAACGGACGTCTGGAGGATCTTCAGGCAGCAGCTGAGGTTCTGAAGGGAAAGAAAGTGGCAGATTATGTGAAGCTGATCGTCACACCTGCCAGCCGCAAGATTTACAGACAGGCAGCAGATATGGGAATCTTGGATATTCTGGCTGAGGCGGGAGCTATGATCACACATCCCGGTTGTGGACTGTGCTGCGGACGTGCAGGGGGTATCCTCACAGATGGAGAGCGTGTGGTAGCCACCAATAACCGTAACTTCCTGGGACGAATGGGAACATCAAAAGTTCAGATCTATCTGGCATCTCCCAGAACAGCAGCTTCCTGTGCTGTAGCTGGAAAGATTGTGAATCCGGTTATGGGAGAATAAACGGAGACAGATCATTGAGTAAATAATAAGGAGTACCTCAGATACAAGGAACAGTACATTATTGTACCGGTTTGTATCGGAGGTGCTTTTTTGTTTGAACTAAGTTCAATATGATGATGCTGGCTTTGTTGATGAATTTAGAAATATATAAGATGAAATTGAACAAAAAATAAAACTATAAAATACAAAAATAAATGTTGAATTTTTGAAAATGAGATGATATACTGAGTTCAATTATATGAAGTGAGAATATATAAAGTTCAAAGCAATGCTTATTGAACTTTGACCAAATCAAGTAGCGAAGCGGATGATTTTATCCGCCGGACTTTTTCGAAAGGAAAGGGAGAAAAATATGGCGAATCATACATTTGCAGAAAGGCTGAAAGAGGCTTTAAATAATAAACAGATGAAACAGGTAGATCTGGTGCGCTGTGCTCAGGAGCAGGGCGTAAAGCTTGGAAAAAGTCATGTAAGTCAGTATCTCAGTGGCAAGACGATTCCCAGAGCAGAAATCCTGCATTTTATTTCCGGGGTACTGGATGTAACAGAGGAATGGTTGATGGGAAATGGAGATGCAGAGAAACTAATGGATCCGGAAGTGATGACACCGGAAGCTGAAAAGCATCCGGAAGACCTTGATGGAAGTAGTGAAAAAGGAGCTGAAGGCATGGAGCAGACAGTTGAGGAGGGACGAAAAGTGCGCGAGTTTAAAAAATCATCAAAGCTTGATAATGTATTGTATGATGTGAGAGGACCGGTAGTAGAGGAAGCAAGTCGTATGGAAGCTGCCGGAACACAGGTGTTGAAGCTGAATATCGGAAACCCTGCACCTTTTGGCTTCCGCACACCGGATGAGGTTATTTATGATATGCGTGACCAGCTGACAGACTGTGAGGGATATTCCGCATCCAAAGGTCTTTTTTCAGCCAGAAAAGCGATCATGCAGTATGCACAGCTGAAGAAAATCCCAAATGTCAGTGTGGAGGATATTTATACAGGAAATGGTGTCAGTGAACTGATCAATTTGTGTATGTCTGCATTGCTGGATAATGGAGATGAAATCCTGATCCCTTCTCCTGATTATCCACTTTGGACTGCCTGTGCAACTCTGGCAGGAGGTAAGGCAGTTCATTATATCTGTGACGAGAAATCTGAGTGGTATCCGGATATGGATGATATCCGCAAAAAGATTACAAGCAGAACAAAGGCAATTGTGCTGATCAATCCTAATAATCCTACGGGTGCTTTATATCCGAGAGAGGTGCTGCAGGAAATTGTGAATATTGCCAGAGAGCATCAGCTGATTATTTTTTCTGATGAAATTTATGACCGCCTGGTTATGGATGGACAGGAGCATGTTTCCATTGCATCCCTGGCACCGGATCTGTTCTGTGTAACCTTCAGTGGTTTATCCAAATCCCATATGATCGCAGGATTCAGAATTGGCTGGATGATTTTAAGTGGAAATAAACGTATTGCAGCAGACTATATTGAGGGCCTGAAGATGCTTTCCAATATGAGACTTTGTTCTAATGTGCCGGCACAGTCTGTTGTACAGACTGCTCTGGGTGGTCATCAGAGTGTAAATGATTATATTGTTCCTGGCGGACGTATTTATGAGCAGAGAGAATATATTTACAATGCACTGACAGATATTCCGGGAATTACAGCTGTGAAGCCCAAGGCTGCATTTTATATGTTCCCGAAGATTGATGTGAAAAAGTTCGGTATTGTCAGTGACGAGAAATTTGCTTTGGATCTTTTACGGGAAAAGAAGATCCTGTTGGTTCATGGAGGTGGCTTCAACTGGGGACAGCCGGATCATTTCCGTGTAGTTTACCTGCCGCGAATTGAAGTGCTGAAAGAGGCAGCAGGTAAATTAAAGGATTTCCTGAGTACTTACCATCAGTCCCTTTGATAGAAAGGTCTGTTTATGACAAAAGGTACAAAATGTTTCACGTGAAACATTTTGTACCTTTTTTGGAAGGAGATTTTATAAATTTATAGAATTTTAAGTAGTAGTTTCAGCTGTAATGTGTTAAACTGTAAACAGTTATGAATTTTCTGGAGGTGAAACTGATAATGGAAAACGAGGAGAAAAACCAGGAAGAACAACAGCAACAGCCTGCACAATCTGTGTGGAAGGAGATCTGGGATTATGCAAAGATTATTCTTGTTGTCTTTGTAATCGCATTTCTGCTGGGACATTTCGTGTATATTAATGCAAGAGTGCCGTCAGGTTCCATGGAACAGACCATTATGACAGGTGACAGAGTATTTGGAAACCGACTGGCGTATAAGAATAAGGAGCCGGAGAGATTTGATATTGTGATTTTTAAATATCCGGATGATCCTTCACAGCTTTTTGTAAAAAGAGTGATCGGGCTCCCGGGTGAGACTGTTAATATCGTAGATGGTAAAGTGTATATTAACGATTCTGAAGAGCCGCTGGATGACAGCTTTTGTCCGGAAACACCGGAAGGCAGCTTTGGACCCTATACAGTGCCTGAGGATTGCTATTTTATGTTAGGGGACAATCGTAATCACAGTATGGATTCCAGATACTGGACAAATACTTTTGTGGAAAAGGATGCCATTGAGGCACAGGTGGCTGTGAGATACTGGCCTCTGAATAAGATGGGAACTGTGAAATAAGGATAATTGTAAAAATTATAGTGATATGAGTAATATTAAGAGAACTGTCGAAAGAGAAAATCTGTCGGCAGTTTTTTTCTGTGAATTTTTTCACAGTAAGATAGTATATCTGGAGTGATGTAAAAGGAACCTTTTTGGAATCCCTGGGGAGATAGAAATACGGTGATTCCTCGAAGTTGAATATCAATTTGTTCTTCGAATTCTGCTGTGCTGGTTTTGATGACATAACTGGAAAATACCATAGTTAGTATGATAATAGTATTAGCATAATGAAAATGCTGCGCAATAAAATTCTCTTTTGAAATTGATATTTTTTCAAGTCCTCACCCCTCTGTGATTCTTAAAAGCCCCAGGGCTGTGTTTCTGTTTTTACTGTTTTTTCGCTTTCAATTGCCTGCTCAAGCATAAAAGATAAATAAGTATCCTGAAGTGCTTCGCGTAATGAATAAAATTCTGTTCCGTTTTCTGTGAAGTTTTTCATACATGCAAGGCAAGACGCTACGGCAATTTCATCATCGTTCATTCTTGCGGGATAAAAAGGATTTTGATAAACTTGTTTATCTAAAAATAGAATTCCCTTATGTGCCCATTCGCTATTATTATTTATGCCTACGTCTACTCTTTGGAGAGATTGTTCTATTGGTTGATTGGAGGCATTTAGAAATCTTACAGTATTGTCATTAATTTCACCTCGAACACCACGAACATTCCAACGTCGTGTACGAATTTGTGAAAAATACTGTTCACCTTCAAAATCTAAAAAGGCGTTTTTTCCATTTTCAAATTGCATAAAAGCCCAGTCTCTGTCTTCCTGAATAATGGTTCCACTTTCATCAAAACCATTTCGACCATTGGTAGCAGTTACTTCTGACCAGAATTTTTTTCCCTGAATGATACAATTTTCGTATTTAATACCGAGAAATTTTCGGAATATGCTAACTGCATGATATCCGTGAAGTGCAGATAACATAACGCTGGAGGTTGTGCCTAAATAACCCTGCTTGATAATATCTAATATACTTGCGTAATAAGGCTGGAGGAAATATTGTTCTACGATTTGTACACGACCATTATATTTTTGGGACAATGTCCATAATTCATTTAATTCTGCGACATTTTTTCCAGGAGGTGTTTCGCAGAGTACAGGAATTCCTTTTTCCATTAATTGTACGAGATAATCCTTTGCAATTTCCCGTGGAACGCAGAGGACTGCAAAATCTGGCTTTTGAGAAAGTGCTTCGTCTAAATCAACGGTAGTAAAAATATGTTCCTTTGATGCAACTTCTTTTGCACGAGCCTCTGTACGTAATACACCGGCACATATTGAAAACTGTTCTGGTAAAAGTTTTGCAATCCGGTAATAAAAATCGGCTCTCCAACCATATCCAATAACCATATAATTTGCTTTCATCTGTTTTCACCTTATCCTTTCACAGCACCGGCTGTCATACCGGCAATAATATGTTTTTGAAGAATTATAAAAAAGATTAACATTGGCAATACGACCAGCATCAATGCAGCAAACACATATTACCAGTCTCTGTTGTAGCGTCCAAAAAAGCTGTAAATTATCATGGAGATAGTTGATTTTTTTTGCAGATCCCAAATAGAATAACGGAATCATAAAATTGTTCCATACATCAATAGCGGTAATTACAACGTTAGTTACCATGATTGGTTTTAAAATTGGAAATAATATCTTAATAGTCATTTTCCAAAAATTACAACCGTCCATTATGGATGCTTCATCGATCTCTCGTGGTACTCCCTTTACAAAGCTACAGAATGTCATAACAGTAAAAGGAATCCGTAATGAAAGAAAGATACAGATTACAGAGAAAAAAGTACCATATATATGTAAATATTGCAACAAAAAGAAAATAGATGCAATCTGTAAGGTCAATGTAAGACCAAAGATAAAATAATAATAAATTCCCTGCGATAATTTGTCATTTCGTCTGGAAATGACAATGCCGGCTATTGCTCCCAAAAAAACGGAAATCACCGTTACGGGAATAGTAATAATAATACTGTTAAGATATCCCAGCCATATTTTTCCAGATTCCAATACATGAGTATAGTTGGAGAAAAGCCATTTTGATGGCAAGGCAAGGTCAAATCTTGTTGCTTCTGCCTGGGTTTTAAATGTATACTTTATACATTCAAGAAATGCTATACGGTTAAAAATATTCTAAGGGAATCTTTAAGTTGTTTTACAATAACAGGCTAATAAATGTTATACTGTAGGCATCAGTTTTTTGCAGGAGGTGTAACATGAAGCTGGAGAGAGACAACATTCTGCTGGATAAAAATTTTCCTTTTCAGATTGCAGAGGTGAGGTTGACACCGGAGAACAGCAGGTCGGGGATCTGGCATTGGCACAGTTATTTTGAGATTACCTGTGTGCTGGAGGAATGACCTCCGGTGCAGTGAAAGAATAAAAAAGAATAGAATATCTGTAAATCTGTGGTAGAATAATACTGTAGTCTGAAGGTAATCTGTACCTTTGGCTGCAGTATTATTTTTGTTACATTTTAGGAGGGTTTTATATTATGGAAAGACATGCGTTTGCCATGAAAGTGAAGGATGGTCAGATGAATACATATCGCCGGAAGCTTGGGGAAATCTGGCTGGAGCTTACCGGTTTTCTGGACAGAAACCAGATTAAAAATTTCAGTATCTGGAATGCAGACCAGCTGATCTTTGGGTATTATGAGAAAGCAGACGGTGCTGTGCTCAATGCAGAAGAGAAGTCAGTAAAGGACAGACTGACAGGGGAAATCCAGGATACTTTTCAGTGGATTTCTACTCCGGGAGAGGATATGCGTCTGATGTATCATAACTTTGGAGTTGTCAGGGAAAACAAGGAGCTGATCCGTCACAGGATGTTTATGACAAAGCTGAAGGATGGCTGCGAAGAAGAATATAAGGCGAGACATGACGGACTGATCGCACAGAGAGGGGATACTGTGGATCCGGGCCCGGACAGCAATTTCAGTATCTGGAGTGCAGGTGGATATATCTTTGGATATGATGAAATTGACACGACTATGGAGCGAGATGAGACACCGGAGGAGCATGAGGCAACTGTAGCCTGGGAAACCAGACAGCTGGGGATCATGGACTGGATCACCAATGATGTAGACTGGATGACAGGAGAATGCCATCCTGCAAGCAGAAGGCTGGCATGGCACAATTAATAGTTTGTTCTCACAGACTTGCTTTATCACTTTAAATCGTGTATAATCTGAATTACGAATAAAATGCGGAAAGGAATACAGATTATGTCAAAACATATTACAGGACACACAGGATTATTATGTTTACTTGGAAGCCCGGTTGCGCACAGTGTTTCTCCGGAAATGCACAATGAGGCATGCGACCAGCTGGGACTTGATTATACATATCTTGCATTTGACGTGCCGGAGGAAAAAATGCCGGAGGCAGTCCAGGGACTGAGGACTATGGGTGTCAGAGGCTGGAATATTACCATGCCGGGCAAGAATATTATGTGTAAGCTGGCAGATAAGGTTTCTCCTGCATCAGAGATTTCCGGAGCATGTAATACTATTGTAAATGATAATGGTGTATTGACTGCATACACTACAGACGGTGTAGGATTTATGCGGGCAGTTGCTGAGAATGGTGTGGATATTATCGGCAAGAAAATGACACTTCTGGGAGCCGGCGGTGCTGCCACTGCCATTTTGGTACAGGCTGCACTGGATGGAGTTGCAGAGATCAATGTATTTAATGTGAGGGATGGATTTTTCTCAAGAGCAGAGGAGATCGTTGCCAAATTAAATGAGCGTACAAAATGTAAAGTAACACTTCACGATTATGAAGATCCGGAGGTTCTCCGTGCGTCTATCGCAGACAGCGCAATCCTGGTAAACGGTACTTCCGTGGGAATGGCACCGAACACAGACAGGACTATCATTACAGACACTTCCATGTTCCACAAGGATCTCTTTGTATTTGATGTAATCTATAATCCTAAAGAAACCAGATTACTCCGTGAAGCAAAAGAGGCAGGCTGCAGAACCGGCAATGGTATGTATATGCTTCTGTATCAGGGAGCTGCCTCCTTTAAGCTTTGGACCGGAGAGGATATGCCGGTAGAAATTATAAAGGAAAAGTATTTTTCTTAAGGCTATGAGAATAGATAAAAAGCGTCCATGAGGGCGCTTTTTATATGATACCGGTGAAAGGGGAGCCAGTGCCATAATATGTCACAGATTAAACACAATTTTCCCACACATTCAACACAAATCATCCCTATACTTAGAACCATCAAAAGGAAACAGAGAGTTGCAGTGAACAGACACTGAAACGGGTAATTGAGAATCAGGAGGGACTTAACCATGATGAATAAGGATAAAAATAATGATAAAATCAGAAAAATTGTAAAGAAAGGTCTGACACTTAGCCTGTGTGCAGTTCTTGCAGGTGGTGTGGCAGCAGGAAGCTTTGAGGGATTCAGCGCACTGACAGGGGAGACTACCGTGCAGGCAGCAGATAAAAATGACGCTAAGCTTACTTATGCAAAATCAGAAAAGAAAGCAGATAAGGATGATGCAAAAGAGGATGACAGCAAATCAGATTCCAAGAAGAGTGATTCAGCAAAGGGAAGCCTAGATGTATCTGACATTGCAGCAGAAGCACTTCCTTCCATTGTATCTATTACAACAAAATCTGTTCAGGAGGTTCAGACCTATTATGGAATGTACGGAATGTACGGATATGCCCCACAGCAGGAACAGGAGGTAGAGGGCAGTGGTTCCGGTATTATTGTAGGTAAAAATGACGATGAATATCTGATTGCTACTAACTATCATGTAGTAGAGGGAGCAGATACATTATCTGTAGCCTTTGCAGACGGAACTGCAGCAGAAGCTACTGTAAAGGGCTTTGATGAGGAAAAAGACCTGGCAGTTGTAGCTGTATCCGTTGATGATATTGACTCTGACACAAAGGATGCAATTTCTGTTGCCAAGATCGGCAGCTCTGATGATCTGAAGGTTGGAGAACAGGTAATTGCCATCGGTAATGCATTAGGATACGGACAGTCTGTTACTACCGGTATTGTAAGTGCAAAGAACCGCAGAATGGATTCTGATAACAATACAGTTACAGACGGCAGCACAGATGATTCAAGTACAGACGGAGTAAACCTGATCCAGACAGATGCTGCTATCAACCCTGGAAACAGTGGTGGTGCACTTTTGAATATGGATGGTGAAGTTGTAGGTATCAACTCTGCAAAGCTTGCATCCACAGAGGTTGAAGGTATGGGATATGCCATTGCTATCTCTGATGTAACAGATATCCTTGAGAATCTGATGAATGAGACAGCCAGAAATAAACTGGATGATGAAGATCATGGTGTACTTGGCATCAAAGGACAGACGGTAGATTCTCAGGCTGTACAATTATATGATATTCCGGCAGGAGTTTATGTATACCAGGTTATGGATGGAAGTGCAGCTGAGAAGGCTGGCCTGAAGGAAAAATCTGTAATCACTAAATTTGAGGGAAAAACAGTCAGCAGTATTGAACAGCTGATTTCTTATCTGGCTTACTATGAACCAGGCGAGGAGGTTGAACTTACCGTGCAGGTTCCTGGAGGTTCCGGATATGAGGAGGATACTGTGAAGGTAACCCTGGATAAGAATACCACTGATGAAGACAGTGATAATAAGGACGGAAAGAAGAAGGACCAGGATGCAGAGGATGAAGAATCTATAGAAGATGCATTTGGTGGTTCCGGGGATGAAGACTCTGAAGACCAGGAAGAGGAAGGCTCTGAGGAGGATGAAAATCCATTTATCAAATATTTTACGGAGCAGGGACTTTTCAGATAAAATATAATTGTTCAGGACATGTAAGGCTGTGAGTGCAGACCTGTAGAAATAGTATTTTGAGCAAAAACATAGAAGAGGCATTTGTATGTAGGATATGTATATACGGATGTCTCTTTGTTGATTTTTTAACATGTTTTTTGCATATTTTTGGAAGCTCGGTACTTGTGAAGGAATATATGGTGTGATAAAATAAGACAACTGATAAAATAACAAAGATGTTTAAAGGATATTATAACAAATGTATAACCCGAAATGGGTTAATAAGTATTAAGGAGAAAGTCAAATGACAGTCAAAGAGTGTTATGAACAGATGGGGGCAGATTACGAAGATGTACTGGGCAGATTGAGAAATGAAGCACTGATCAGGAAGTTTGCAAAGAAGTTTCTGGAAGATGGAAGCTTTCAGATGCTGAAGGATGGCCTGGCAAAGAAGGACGGAGAAATGGCTTTCCGTGCAGCCCATACTCTGAAGGGGGTATGTCAGAATCTGGGATTTGATAATTTATATGAGCCAAGCTTTGATATTACAGAGAAGCTTAGAGGCAGGGATACAGAGGGCTGTGAGGAGCTTTTTGCAAAAGTAGAAAAGCAGTACAATAAGACTGCAGAAGCAATCCGCATGCTGGAGGACTGATTCACAGATGATGGAAAGTAAGGGTGCAATTTTTGATGTAGATGGTACACTTCTGGATTCCATGCCGGTATGGCATAATATCGGTGAGCTTTATCTGGAAAGTCTGGGGATTACCTGTGAAAAGGATCTGGGTGATAAAATATATGCCATGAGCCTGGAGAAGGGTGCTTCTTATCTGCGCAAAGAATATCATCTGGAGAAGTCAGAGTCTGAGATTATTCATGAGGTGTTGAAAATCGTAGATGATTTTTACAGATTGGAAGCGCCGTTGAAGCCAGGAGTAAGGAAGGTTCTGGATTGGTTCAGAAATCATGGTATCCCAATGGCAGTTGCTACATCTGGAAACAGAGCACTTGCGCTGGCAGCTCTGGAGAGAACAGGGGCTGCAGAGTATTTTCAGACAGTGCTTACATGTTCGGAGATTGGTGCAGGAAAGGATAAGCCTGAGATTTATCTGCAGGCAGCACAGGCTATTGGGTGTAAACCGGAGGAGACGCTGGTATTTGAGGATGCATTTCATGCGGCCTGTACAGCACGTGAAGCTGGTTTTCCTGTGATCGGAGTGTATGATGAAAGCAACCGGCGATTTGTTCATCAGATGCAGGAGCAGTGTATCTGTTACTGTGACCAGATGGAGGAATGCATAGAATTTTTAAATGCAGACGGTATTTACAGAGAATAAAATCTGTAAATGCCGTTTTTTCCTGCTGTTCGTATATATTCTGTCCACAGCAATAACAGGAAGACTAGGATTTTTTGCTGAACTATAGTAAAATAGGAAGTAAACAGTATGCGGAAAGGTATTGAGGAAAATGGAAGAAGAAAAAGAACAGAAGGTAAAAGAAAAGCTGTCATATTATGGTCAGGAGATAAAACGGGATGTGGGGAATCTGGTAAAATGGCTGTTCCTGGCGGTAGTGGTTGGCTGTGTCACAGGGGCAGCAAGTACATTATTCTCCTTTGCTTTGAAAGGGGTAACTGCCTACAGGAAAGCAAATGAATGGATTTTCTTTTTGCTTCCGGTGATGGGTCTGATCATTGTATTCTTGTATGAGAAAATTGGTAAGGAGGACGGAGGAACCAACCAGGTGCTGTCTACAGTCCGGTCTCAGGATGATGTGCCTCTTTTATCAGCACCTTTGATTTTTATATCTACAGCGCTGACACATCTGGCAGGCGGTTCCGCAGGAAGAGAGGGAGCTGCGATCCAGCTGGGAGGAAGTATTGCCAATCAACTGGGACGGTGGATCCATCTGGATGAGGAAGATCGCCATGTGATCGTTATGTGTGGTATGAGTGCGGCTTTCTCTGCATTATTTGGTACACCTATGGCTGCAGCTGTGTTTGCACTGGAGGTAGTCAGTGTGGGTGTTATGTATTATACAGCTCTTATGCCCTGTATGATTGCTTCTCTGATTGCCTCTCAGTTTGCAGCGGGCATGGGTGTTACACCGGAATCCTTTCATGTGGTGGATATTCCGGCCTTGTCTTTGGAAACAGGACTGAAAATGGTGATAGTAGCTGTGGGATGTGCGGTTGTAAGCATTATATTCTGTATGGTGCTGAATGCTGTGGCAGGTCTGTATGCAAAATGGCTGAAAAATCCATACATCCGTGTAGTTGTGGGAGCGTGTCTGGTGATTGCAGTTACTCTGCTTCTGAGAACAGATGAATATATGGGTTCCGGTGCAGAGCTGATCGCTAAGGCAGTAGAGACCGGACAGACAGATACATTTGCATTTTTGTGGAAAATCATTCTTACAGCGTTGACCATGCGTGCAGGCTTCCGGGGAGGGGAGATTGTTCCTTCTTTCTGTGTGGGGGCTACTTTTGGATGTGTGATGGGAAACCTGCTGGGACTTTCTCCCTCAATCTGCGCAGCCTGTGGTATGGCAGCAGTATTCTGTGGGGTAACAAACTGTCCGATTACTTCTATATTGATTGCTTTTGAGATGTTTGGTTTCCGTGGAGTGTCTTTTTATCTAATTGCGGTGTCCATAAGCTATGCTGCTTCCGGATATTATGGACTGTACAAGAATCAGACCATTGTGTACTCAAAATATAAAGCAAAATATGTGAACAGGCACACAAGGTTCTGATCATGTAGTGAAGAGAAAGCTTTGATTTTATTTGTAGGAATTGACTAGGAGGAAGTTACTTGGAAAAGTACAAGGAAAATATACAGGCCGAAAATCCTCTGGGCACAGCGCCAGTAGGCGGTCTGATCAGAAAATTTGCCATTCCGGCGATTATCAGTATGCTGGTTAGTGCAATGTATAATATTGTGGATCAGATTTTTATCGGACAGGGAGTCGGAATGCTGGGAAACGCAGCTACCAATGTGGCATTTCCGGTGACTACCATTGCCACAGCCATGGCACTGCTCCTGGGTATCGGCGGAGCTTCCAATTATAATCTGGAAATGGGGGCAGGACGGGAAAAAAAGGCCAGTGGTATTGCCGGGACTGCTCTTTCTTCTCTGGCGATCAGCGGTGCAGTTTTATGTGTGATCGTGGTGCTGTTTCTGAAGCCCCTTCTTACATTGTTCGGTGCAACGAAGGATGTTATGCCTTATGCTGTGGATTATACAGGAATCACAGCATTGGGGCTTCCGTTCTATATTTTATCTGTGGGAGGAAATCATGTTGTCAGGGCAGACAGAAGTCCCACCTATTCTATGGCCTGCGTAACAGCAGGTGCAGTGATCAATACCATCCTGGATCCTCTATTTATCTTTGGATTTGAATGGGGAATTAAGGGAGCTGCCTGGGCTACAGTGATCGGCCAGGTTGTATCCGGAATTCTGGTTGTAGTGTACTTCTGGAAATTCAGGAAAATGTATCTGGAAAAATCCATGTTGAAGCCACGGTTACATTATCTGAAAGCGATTACCGCCTTGGGTCTGGCATCCTGTATCAATCAGATTGCAATGGCTCTGGTGCAGATTGTTCTGAATAATATTCTGCGGTATTATGGGGCAGCTTCTATATATGGAAGTGATATTCCCATTGCCTGTGTTGGTGTTATTTCCAAGGTAAATCAGGTATTTATGGCCATCTGTATCGGAATTTCCCAGGGCTGTCAGCCAATCTGGGGATTTAACTATGGGGCAGAAAAATATTCCAGGGTGCGTCAGACCTATAGGTATTCTGTAACTGCCTGTACAGTTATTGCCACCGGCTTTTTCCTGTGTTTCCAGCTGTTTCCCCATCAGATCGTGGGAATCTTTGGCACAGGAAGTGATCTGTATTTCCAGTTTGCAGAGCGCTATCTGAAGATTTATATGTTTATGACTTTTGCAAACGGAATCCAGCCAATGTCATCCGGATTTTTTACTTCTATAGGAAAAGCAAAGCTGGGGGTTGTTATGTCTCTTACCAGACAGGTGATCTTTCTCCTGCCATTGATCGTGATTTTCCCCCTGTTTATGGGAATTGACGGTGTTATGTATGCAGGACCGATCGCAGATGCAGCAGCATTTGCACTGGCTATTATTTTTGCCAGAAGAGAGCTGATGAAGATGAAGTGAGCAGAAGTATAATAGATGTGATTATCTGACAGATTGTAATTATTTGCCAGACAGACAACAATAAAGGGGTTCCACATGAAAATGTGAGAACCCCTTTAAAAATACATGATTTTGAAATTTACTTAACTTCTTCCTCAGCAGCAGCTTCCTCTTCAGCTTCCAGAGCCGGATCTACGTGAACTGCGGATACGGATACGACTGCGGCATCAAGATCTGTCTTCAGGTCTACATCCTTGTCCTGAGCGATAGCAAGATCTCTGACCTTGATCACATCACCGATCTTCATATCACCAACATCAACCATAACCTTGTCAACCAGTGCAGATGGCAGAGCCTTGAAAGAAATCTCTTCCAGATGCTGCTGTAATACACCAGCAATCAGTTTATCATGGTTTACAAGTACGACCTCAGCTACGGAATGAACTTTCTCGTTGCTTACCAGTGCCTGGAAATCTATTTCATCCACCTGTCCCTTTAACGGATTGAACTGAACCTCCTTGATCAGTACATCATAAGACTGACCATCCACATCCAGCATAATCTGACTGCCCTTGTTGCTAGTCTTGAGAAGCTTTTCTACGTTAGATCTTTCAATCTTAACAGGAAGAGAACCCTCAATCTCCTTGCCAAATACATTACCTGTAACGTATCCTTCTCTTCTTAATCTCTTGGCCTTTGTGTCCATTGTTCTTGTTTCAGCTTTTAAAGTATTCATTTGACTTTTCCTCCATTTTACAGCTGAGATGACACGCTTGACACTATCTTTCATTCATGAGCACTTCATACATGCTCCAGGTGGTGTTAAGTATTTTTAAGTATTCAGTTGTTTACTTGTCTCTTATCTTTGTTACACCTGTATTATAACACCCAACTTCCTAAAATCAACCCCTAAATTGTGAAAATTCCGTGAAGTTCCTTTTAGAGGGTATCCCCTCTGCGGATATAACCAGGCTGGTCAGCCGGGGAAACAATTTCTTTTTCATGAACAAGTCGAGCCCATTTATCAACTACTTCATTTTCTACGTGAACACCCTCGCCAACTGTAACTTCAGCGAGAACAACACTGTTTTTGACAACAGCGCCTTTTTTGATCACGCAGCCACGTCCGATTACTGAATTTTCAACAGTACCTTCAATCTGGCATCCGTTGGAGATTACTGAATTCTTTACTTCTGCTGTATCGAAATACTGAGTCGGGCAGGAGTCATTGGTACGTGTGTAAATTGGCCAGTTATCATGGAAAAGCTCCTGAGCTGCTTTGTAATCCAGAAGATTCATGTTTGCATCATAGTAACTTGGGAAATCTGTAATACTTGCGAAGAAGCCCTTATGTGCAACGCCGCGGATATCCAGAGTACCGCAATTTGCTTTCAGGATATCTGCCAGAGTATACATGGAAGAAAGCTTCTTGGCTTCTTTGATCAGGCTGATGAAAAGCTCTGTTTTCATAACGCAGGTATCCATATAAATATTCTGGTTTTTCTTGTTACCATGGTTGGCACCGATGGACTCAACACCCTTCTGACGGTTAAGCTCCAGAATATTACAGGTGAGATATGCTTCCTTTGCATTATCAACTGCGTGATAAAGCATGGTAACATCTGCACCGGATTCAATATGTGTACGAATAAACTGGTCAAAATCAATAGAATAAACCATATAGCTGGGAGCAACAACAACATATGGATGGCTCATTCTGCTCAGAGATTCCATATTATCCATATAGCAGGAAATATCGGTATTATAAATATCATTATTGTTATTGTGCTCAGAGAACAGAAGCTGAAGTCTGCCGCTCTTTGAGTTAATGTTATAATGACGGCCTGTTCCAACGTGCTCTACAATGGAACGTGGTTTATTGTTAATATAAACCTGGATGCGGTCAATGTTACTGTTAGTCATATTGGAGATAGGAAAGTCAATGACTCTGTATCTGCCAAGGAAGGAAAATGCGCCGATGGGGCGGAAATCCTGCATTCCATCTACATAAATATTTCTCCCGGAAGAGCTTACGATTCCAAATGCCTCATACATATTATTCTGCCCCCTTTACACGTTTTGCGATAAGCGCAATGTTTTCGCTGCCTGAATCACCCACAACAGCTCCCTTACCGATACGGATACCACCTGCTACCAGTGCACGCTGAACTACAGCGCCGTCTTCTACAATAGCACCTGGCATCAGTACGCTGTCGATAACCTTTGCACCGACACCAACCTTAACACCTGTAAAGAGAACAGAGTGTTTTACTTCGCCCTGGACCACACAGCCCTGTGTAATATAGGCATCCTTTACATCTGCTTCTGTACTGATGTACTGTGGAAGAGCAGTAACGTCCTCAGTATAAATTTTCCAGGATGGATCACCCAGGTCGAGTCCATTTTTGGAGCTTAACAGATCCATATTAGCTTCCCAGAGAGAATCAATGGTTCCTACATCTTTCCAGTAACCTTTGAATTTGTATGCATAAAGTGTCTTTCCATCGTTAAGCATAGTAGGGATGATATCTTTACCAAAATCATGGTTGGAATCTGGATTCTTGATATCTGCCATAAGCATTTTGCGAAGAAGCTTCCATGTAAAAATATAGATACCCATAGATGCAAGATTACTCTTTGGATGCTCCGGCTTTTCCTCGAATTCTACAATACGTCCGGATTCATCTGTGTTCATGATACCAAAACGGCTGGCCTCCTTCATAGGAACCTCAATAACTGCGATGGTTGCGTCAGCATTGGCTTCCTTATGAGCTGCCAGCATTTTGCCATAGTTCATTTTGTAAATATGATCTCCGGAAAGAACCAGAACATATTCAGGATCAAATTTATCGATGAAATCGATATTCTGGGAAATCGCATCTGCGGTTCCACGATATACATTCAGATTTTCGTCAGCCTTCTCACGGGGAGGAAGAACATAGACACCACTGTCTTTGGCATCCAGACCCCAGCGTCCGCCGGCTGCAACATAGCTATTCAGCTGAATGGATTCATACTGTGTAAGCACACCTACTACATCAATACCACTGTTGGCACAGTTACTTAATGGAAAGTCTACGATACGATATTTACCGCCGTAAGCTACAGCTGGCTTTGCTACTTTATTGGTTAAATCATGGAGACGGCTGCCACGTCCGCCGGCCAGAATCATAGCCAACATACTATTTTGTTTCATAATAGTAACCCTCGCTTTCTTTTACTAAACACATTATACAATTTTTTAATTAACATTACCAGAGGTTTATGAAAAAAATATGTAAAATTTTCGGTAGAAAAAGTGAAAATTCGAAGAAAAATTATGCACTATATACAAATAACCAGAGAAAAGTGAAAAATCAGGATTTGTAAGTATGCACAAAATTAATAAAAACAGGTGGACGTAATATATATCTTGGGCTATAATGTAGGGCAAAGTGACGGCCACAATCATTAAAATATATGGTTTGTTACCTGAACAGTTATGAAATCCGTACAAAAATGATTAGAGGTATTTTGTGAGTAAGAGAGAAGATTATAAACGTTTTATTATATTTTTGCTGGCCAGCCTGATCGTGCTGGCTCAGATGGCAATTTTTGCTTATGTCTGGTACAACATTTACAGAGGACAGATCAATAAGCCTTTCTGGCGTAAGGGTAACTGGGTATTGATCGCTATTTATGGTTTGCTGTTTGGACTGTTTTCCAAGTTATACGGAGGACTGAAGGTTGGATATCTGAAGCGGATCGATGTATTTTATTCCCTGACTCTGGCACTTCTGTGTACCAATGTGGTGGAATATCTGCAGATTACTTTGATCAACAGATGGTTCCTGGAAGCATGGCCAATGATAGAGATGACAGGGATCCAGCTTATAGTCTCCATTGTATGGATCTGGGGTTCTCGTTATATTTATTCCAGGCTGTACCGTGCCAGGAAGTTGCTGGTTATCTACGGAGACAGGGATCCGGGGGATGACCTGATCCACAAAATGAATTCAAGAAGAGATAAATATGATATCAGCGGCAAGGTACATGCCAGTGTGGGTGAGGAAGAAATCCACCGGATGATGGCGGATTATGATGGAGTGATCATCTGGGATCTTCCTTCAGCAGTGAGAAACCGCTATCTGAAATATTGTTTTTCCCATTCCATCCGATGCTATATCAGTCCAAAGATTTCAGATATTATATTGATGGGCAGTGACAGGATCCATCTGTTTGATACTCCTCTTCTTATGTCCAGAAATATGGGTCTTTCCATAGATCAGAGGGCTGCAAAGAGACTGTTGGACATTTTGGTTTCCGGTGTGGGGATCATTCTCACCTCCCCGATCATGCTTATTATTGCCATAGCAGTAAAAGCATACGACAGAGGGCCTGTATTTTATTTTCAGGATCGTCTTACCCTGCATGGAAGGGAATTCAAGATCTGTAAATTCCGCAGTATGTGTGTAGACTCAGAGAAAAACGGTGCTCGGCTGGCATCTAAGCATGATTCCCGCATTACACCGGTGGGAAATGTACTGCGAAATCTTCACTTGGATGAACTGCCCCAGCTTTTCAATGTATTTAAAGGTGATATGTCCCTGGTTGGTCCCCGCCCTGAGCGTAAGACCATTATGGAGGAGTATGAGAAAGAGCTTCCGGAGTTTTATTACCGTCTGAAGGTAAAGGCAGGACTTACCGGATATGCCCAGGTTTACGGTAAATATAATACGACGCCATATGATAAACTGAAGCTGGATCTGTTTTATATTGAGAATTATTCTTTTCTGCTGGATATTAAGCTGATTTTCATGACAGTGAAAATCTTTTTCCAGAAAGAGGTTTCCGAGGGCGTGGATGACAGACAGATCAATGCCCTGAAAACATCCGGAGCAGAGAAAATCTCAGATACAGCAGAGGTTCCGGAACTGATGAAGGAGCCGGACAGCAGAGGGGAGAAAAAATATGAATAAACCACAGGTATCTGTGATCATGCCGGTTTATAACGGAGAAAAATATATTAAACAGGCTGTGGAATCAGTCTTTGCCCAGAAGGTTGCTACAGAGCTTCTGGTCATAGATGACGGTTCCACAGATCATACAGAGAAAGTCCTGTCTGCCTATGAGGGCAGAGAGGACTTTCGGTATCTAAAGAATAAAGAAAATATGGGAGCGGCCAGGTCCAGGAATCGTGGAGTGCAGGAAGCCAGAGGGGAATACATTGCTTTTCTGGATGCAGATGACTGGTGGGAAAAGGGAAAGCTGACAGCTCAGCTGGAGCTTCTGGAGAAAACAGGGTATGTATTATGCTCCACAGGCAGGGAACTGATGAAGGCGGACGGTACAGACACCGGCCGGTATATACCTGTAAAAGAAAAAATCCTGTACAGAGATCTGCTGAAGCACAACAGTATCAATTGTTCTTCTGTGGTGATCCGAAGGGAGGCTGCCCTGGAATTTCCTATGGAGCATGATGACAGCCATGAGGATTATATTACCTGGCTGAAGGTCCTGCGAAAATATGGCTGTGCAGGAGGAATCAATCTGCCCTATCTGAAGTACCGTCTCAGTGAAGGGGGCAAATCCAGAAACAAGCTGAAATCAGCAGCTATGACATACAGGGTTTACCGCTATGCAGGTTATGGACATGTGAAAAGCTGCTTGTTTTTTGTTTCCTATGCAGTTCACGGAATCCGGAAATATTTTTAACCGGGCCACATCATATATAACACTTTCCTTAAATTTCTATTCCAAAATTTATAAAATTATGTTATGATGTGCACAGAATAAAAAGTCAGAAAAAAGAAGGAAAGTTTATAAAATTATGAAACTGAAAGCAGACAGGGCGGCTGTGCCGTATTCCTACCTGATAGATAATGTAAAGGTATTACTTATTTTTCTGGTAGTATTCAATCACATTATTGCATTTAATCTTGTAAAAGTAGACATTGTGGTAAGGTATATCTGGTATGCAATTACGATTTTTCACATGCCTGCGTTTATTTTTATATCCGGCTATCTGTCCAAGAAGCAGCAGAATGTTATGAAAAATGTTAAGAATCTGCTGATTCCCTATATTCTGGGCTACAGTCTGACCTGGTATTCACAGATCTGGCTGGGAAGGTCTGTAGATTATGAGATCCTCAGGCCTACCGGTACAGTTATGTGGTATGTGCTTGCACTTTTTGTATACAGACTGACAGTGGAGGGATTTGGACAGATTCGGTTTATCGTACCCCTGAGTATTATTTTTGCTCTCTGGGCAGGTACCAGGCCGGAGTTTTCTACCTTTTTATCCGCATCCAGGATTGTGGTATTTTTCCCGTTCTTTGTAGCCGGATATCTGTGGAAGAGTGAATATATTACAGCAGTGCGCCGCTTCAGACAAAAATGGCTGTTGATTCCTATTTCGGCAGTTCTTTTGTGGGCAATACCCAATTATATGATCACAAATGAAATGGGAGTTGCTATTTTCCGTGCCAATCACAGCTATAAGCTTTGCGGGCTGGAGGATCCGGAAGGGATTGTGATCCGTCTGCTGATGTATCTGGTATCTTTTATTATTATTTATACAATGCTGGCTATCATGCCGGACAGGAAACTGATCCTGACCTATATCGGACGTCATACAATGGGAATTTATTTCTTCCATTATCCTATCATGATCCTGATGAACGGATTGTTTATTTTGCAGATTCCTGCACTGACCAATGTGTGGGTTCTGCTGGGGGTTTCTTTGGTATTTCTGCTGGTTCTGGGAAGTCTTCCGGTGGATCTGGCCTATACAGGCATTCTGAACCTGATTGCCTTTATCCTGTTCAAGAAGGATAAAACAGTTAAGGATGAAGGTCTGGAAGAGGAATATGACAGCGATGATGACAAATATGAAATGCTCCGCAGGAAAAGGGCTATTGAGGAATTAGCTGCAACTCTGGAGACAGGTAATGAGCAGCAGAAGTCACATACACAGACCATTGACCTGGATGAGGAGAGCGGAAGCACAGATGCAGACAGACAGGAGGGCTTCAGTCAGGTGGCTGGCTATGAGCTGGATATTGAAGAGGATAACATGGACGACATGCCGGCTGAGGAACTTGAAGAAGCTGAAAGAGAAATGTCTCTGGAGGAGCTGATCGAGGAGCTGGAAGCTACCACAAGGAAAATTAAAAGTAGTGATCTCCTGGAAAGTACAGGAAATGATCTGGATAAACATTTATAAAATGCAGAAAATAAGCTCTGAAGGCGGTAGGGATTTCCGCTTTTGGGGCTTTTATGTTTTTCATAAAAATAAATTGTGTCTGTAACATACGAATGACATATTGCTTCATCTATGCTATAATCAGAAAAGATGTTAGATTGTTACTGCTCATTGGTAATATCCCGCGAGGTGTTTTTTGTGAGCGAAGGTCACAGAAAACCCGAGACATACCGCGCGAATTTATGCGATTAGCATAAATTCTGTGCATCGCGAAGCGTGTTGCTGGGAACGGAGTGAACAGTAACGTTAGATTCAAATTAGTATGGTTTGCCTCCGGATGAACAGTGCCGGAAGAGGCATAACAGGGAGAGTGCGGGGTTATATCATGAAAAAAGTAATCACATATGGTACCTTTGATCTGTTTCACAAGGGCCATTACAATATTATCAAAAGAGCGAAGGCTTTGGGGGATTACCTGATCGTAGGTGTTACCAGCGAGAGCTTTGATATTGAGCGAGGGAAGCTTAATGTGAGGGACAGCCTGATCAAGAGAATCGAAAATGTACGCAGGACCGGACTGGCTGATGAGATTATTATTGAAGAATATCAGGGTCAGAAGGTTAGTGATATCATCAAATACGATATTGATGTTCTGGTAGTTGGCTCAGATTGGAGGGGAAAATTCGATTATCTGAAAAATTACTGCGATGTAGTATACCTGGAACGTACCAAGAATATTTCCAGTACCAAGCTGAGAAGTGAAGGGATCATCTTTAACATGGGAATTGTCACCGATGATATTCAGGACAATGGTTTTGTACAGGAGTCCAAATATGTCAGTGGTGTTCATGTAGAGAGAGTATTCTCAGAGACAGAGGAGGTTGCCAGGGATTTTTGTGATAAGTATGAACTGGACTCCTGTTGGAATGATTATGAGGAGTTCCTGTCAGATGTGGATATTGTGTATATCAAATGCAGGCAGGCAGACAGGGAAGAATATATCCGGAAAGCTATTGAGAAAGGAAAATATGTGATCAGTGACAGTCCGGCTGTTCTTTCACCGGATAAGCTGCGCACCCTTTTCCAGATGGCAAAAGATAACAATGTGGTACTGATCGAACGGCTGACCTTAGTATATCTCAGGGCATTCAATCAGCTGGTATGGCTGGTACACAGTAATCTGGTGGGTGATCTGGTCAGTGTGAAATGTGCCATTTCCCAGGATGATTTTGAGGGAGGAAAGCCTTTTAATGAGACTGTGATCCATGCCATCTGTGCAGTGATCAAGCTGTTAGGAAAGAATTGCCTGGAGGTCAATACCAATGCAGTGACTGACAGGAATGGAGATTTTGTTTACGATATGATCACTATGAAATATAAAACAGCTCTGGCCACCATTGAGATCGGAACCACTGTGGATGTGGAGGATGAACTGGTGATCATTGGAAGTAACGGAAGAGTTACCGTACCCAATGACTGGTGGAATACGGGATATTTTGAAGCAAATATTGCAGGAAAGGAATTCCTGAAACGGTATAGCTTTAATTTTGAGGGAAATGGTTTCCGCTATCTCCTTCAGGAGCTGATGATTATGATCAGAGACAAGAGAACAGAATGCACCAGACTTTTTTATGATGAGTCAGTGAAATTGATTGAAATACTGGAGACGATCAATCAGAAAGGATAATTCATGACAGAAAAACAAAAATATCTCCTGAAGCTTCTTCAGGAGGTTGATGAAATCTGCAGAGAACATGATCTGAGGTATGTTCTGGCAGGAGGCTCCCTGATCGGAGCCCTGCGCCATGAGGGATTTGTGCCCTGGGACGATGCCATAGATTTGTATATGCCCAGACCGGACTGGGAGAAATTTGTAGAGATCTGTAAAAGAGATCTGCCGCCGGAGAGAGCCATCCAGTGCTCACAGGCAGACAGACATTATACCAATTCCTATTCCAGATATGCATCGGCAGATACCTGTGCGATCCACAGAAGCCAGATTGCAGGCAAAGATGTGGCGGGAGAGGTGATCGATGTATTTACCTTGGATCCCATCCCTTCTGACGACAGAGAATATGAGAAATACCGGACATATTTTATGATCTATTCAGATCTTTTGAATATTTCGGCAAGCTATAGTGACAGATGGGAGATTCCTGTTTCCTTGTACCGGAAATATCTGTATTCCTATCTTTTTCTGGGCAAAGACAGAACACTGAGTAAGCTGGAGAAGCTTATGTTTTCATATAAAGAGGAGGATTGCGACCGTTATGCCATGGGCTGGGCAGGCTGTCCCTCTCTCTTTGACAAGGAGACCTTTTTCCCGGCAAAAGAGGGAACCTTCCAGGGACTGAAGGTAATGATTCCCAACCACTGCAGTGAATATCTGACGCAGTATTATGGAGATGAGTGGTCTTATATGCCGGCATATGCAGAACGTGAGGGACACCGGACTGTGTGCGTGGAAGGGGCTACCTATAAGGAATTCCGGGAGGATTACATGTCTGGTGTGAACAGGGGTAGACTGAACAGAAATGCTATCAGACAGAAGCTGTACAATATGCGTATTGCCAGAGAGAATCACAGGGTCAGCCACAAAGGTCTGGAATACAAGGCTGGCTGTGTGGCAGCAGATCTCAGGGAAGCCATCCGGGAATCCGGACTGAATCTGCAGGAACTGATGGAAAAGGGTGCCTATCGGAAACTGGGAAATCTTTTTGTTGCATATTATAAGGCACAGCTTAGCCCTGATTTTATTGGCAGGGAGGATTTTGACCATATTTATGCATATTATCATCCGGTGTTGGTGGATATTCCGGATGAGGTGTTCCTGGCAGCAGTAAAAACCCTCTTTTATACAGAACGGATTTCCAAAGCCTTTCGTATGCTGGAAATCAGGGAAAAGGCAGACCATCTCACAGGAGAGATGGAGAGTCTGAAAACAGATATCCTCCTGTTTCGCAAAGGTCTGGAGCATTATGAAGCAGGGCATATGGATGAATGCAGGAAGCTTTGTGAGGAGCTTCTGGAAAAATATCCCGGTCATCCCGGTCTGATGAAGCTTAAATGCAGGCTTCTGATGGAAAAGACAGGGGAGAACCTGCAGGAGGCAGAGCAGTTTCTGGAGAAAGCCTTGCGGTTTTTTCCGGAGGATGGATATTTTATGAAGTATCTGGCAGACATCCTGTGGATGAAGGGAAACGGACAGAAGGCTTTACAGCTTTATGCCAGAGTGAAGGAGAATACTGCCAACGGATTTGTGTGGCTGGAAATGGACAAATTGTTCCGGCCTTATAAAGGGCAGATACTCAGGAACTGTGAGGAAATGATCGGCAGCAGACAGCGGACAGAAGCTCTGCAGACCATGGAAATGTGGCAGAAGATCATGCCTGAGGATGAAGATATCCGTGTCGGCTGGTATCTGGCAAAGATTTCCTGTGTCCGTACCCAGAGCCAGATTGAGAAGCTGATCAGGGAAATCCTGGAAAAAACAGAGGTGCCTATGGGTACCGGTGATAAAAAAGAGCAGAATCCAGGGTACAGGAAAGCATTGGCGAAAGCCTGGAAACGTCTGGGGTATCCAGGAGAGCTTGCTGCACTCAGGGCAGATCTGGCATGCATCAGCGAGGAAAGTGAGCTGGAATGGCTGGCTGAGAAGGTGCGGAGCCGCCAGATCCATAAGGAGGAAAAGCCTTATGTGTATAAGCTGGTGGGAGATATCCGCAGCAAACAGGGACAGACCAGAGAAGCTTTTGAAAATTATAGGAAAGCATTGGAATATACAGTTCCGTCTTATCTGAAAACAGAGCTGTACCGGATCATTATCAGTGATCTGGACAATGGAAGCCGCCAGATTCGTAACTTTGGAAAGAATGCAGACATGCTGCCTGCAATGAACAGCTGGCTGGGTAAATATGGAACTCTGGAAGAGATACAGGCACTGGCAGCCCGTCTGGTATAGATAACAGGGGCTGGTGAAGACATTATGAATCCATAAAAGAAAGGCTGTATAAAGTTGAACAAAAAGCAAAAAGTGATTTTTTCGCTGTTGAAAGAGGTAGATGAGATCTGCCGGAAACATAATATAAAATACTATCTTTCTCCACGCCTTACCTGGTGCGCTGTGCAGGGAGGAAATTTTCCTCAGAATCCTCAGTCAGGAGCTGTGCTTATGCGGGTTCCGGATATGGAGCGGTTTTGTCAGGCAGTGGAGGAGGATCCGGCAGAACACAGGGCGCTGGAATCTATGAAAACCCACAAATATTTTCCGGGCTTTTATCTGAGATATGAGAACACCGATACAGTATGTATTGATCTGGACAGAACCAGAGATTATGCTTATCCGGGACTGGGGATCAATATTCTGCCCCTGCGGATCCCGGCAGCATCTGAGCACAGGGAGAACCGTCTGATAAAAAAAGAAGCAGAGTGGCGCCAGATCCATGCACCGGGCAATGCAGTCAGGGATACAGAATTTACCTGGAGCAAGGCCTGGATGAAATTTCTGTGTGCAATTGAGGGCAGAAATCAGGTGGCAGCAGGAATCTACAATAGTTTATGCAAGAAGCAGCAGGAGAATCCCACAGAGGTATATACCCTGATGAATGGCAGGAAAAGTCACAGTTATCCCGTTGCTGTTTTTGAAAACACCCGTCAGGTTGTGCTGGAGGGGGAATCCTTTCCTGCTCCCGGGGATGTGGAGACCTATCTGAATATAAGTTATGGAAAAGGCTGGCGAAATATGACAGAACCTCGTTATATGGTTCCTGCCCGTCTGGTGGTCAGCGCCAGAGTCAGCTATATGCAGTTCTGGAAGGACAGTACGGATTTTGAGAAATACTGCAGGGAACGGCAGAAAAATCTCTCCAGACTGGGTAAAAGCAAAGGTATGAAAGCATATTTTAATCAGTGCTGGGATTATGTGGAATTTTGTGGAGAGAGGATGAACCTGGGGCTTTCTTATGTGAAGCGAAAGGATTACATCAGAAATCTGTACAAGAACGAGGATTATATGACTCTGGAGAAGGTATTCCGTCCATATTATCAGATGATGCAGAAAAGCCTGGAGAAGGGTGAAATCTGTGCAGAGGATATAGAGATACTGGATATTTATACGGATGTACTGGAGAAAACAGGCAGGAATGTGCAGAGAGAAGAGATCGGAATGATCATATAAAGCAGAAGATTGAAGCAGATAACGGAGGAAACTATGAAGCTTTCAGATTATGTTGTTGCATTTTTACAGAAAAAAGGAATCCGTCATTTTTTCGGTTATCAGGGAACGATGATCGCCCATTTGGTGGATTCTATAGAGAGAAATCCGGATACAGAGAACCATTCCAGCTACAATGAGCAGGGAGCTGCTTTTGCAGCCTGTGGTTATGCCCAGGCAAAGGAGGAATGCGCCTGTGCTTATGCTACCAGCGGCCCGGGTGCTGTAAATCTCCTCAGTGGTGTGGCAGATGCTTATTATGATTCTCTTCCTGTGATTTTCCTTACAGGACAGCTGAATACCTATGAATATTCCGGAATCAAGGGCCTGCGCCAGCAGGGATTCCAGGAGACAGATATTGTAGCTATGGCAAAGCCTATTACAAAGTATGCAGTACAGATCCGCAATGCGGAGGATATTGTGACAGAGCTGAACAAGGCCTATCATATTGCGACTACGGGACGGAGAGGCCCGGTGCTTATTGATCTGCCTATGAATATCCAGCGTGGGGAAGTGGAGAATCCTGTTTATGACATGGAGTTTGAAGAGGATGTCTGTGGTGTTGAGGTGGAAGAGGCAGTGGAAACTGCTTCTGCACACATTCTGCATGGTACAGATGAGGCAGTCCGTGCAATCTGCGATGAGCTGGAACAGGCCAAACGGCCGGTGATCATGCTGGGACATGGGGTAGACAGTGCTGTCAGTCAGCAAAAGCTGATCCGTTTTGCAAGAAGCCGTCAGATTCCGATTATTACCAGTGTACTTGCCAAGTCGGTTCTGGCTTATGATGATCCACAGAATTTTGGCTGTATCGGAGGGGCCTATGGCCACAGATATGCAAACATGATCGCCAATGCCAAAAGTGATCTGCTTCTGTGTTTCGGCATTTCACTGTGTACCAGACAGATCGGTACCAAAGTGAATGAATTTGCAAAAGGCGCGAAGATCATCCGTGTAGACCTTGATCCCTACAATCTTCAGAGGAATATTCACGAAAATGGAGAAAATGAGATCAAGATCCTGGCAGAAACAGGTACCCTGATTCAGGCATTGGATAAAGTGCCTTGCAGAGAGCAGGAGGGTATCAGTGACTGGATGGTGGTATGCAGTGAAATCAGGGAGAATCTTCAGGCAGTGGATGATGCCCTTCCTGAGAGATATCCTAACCGTATGATCGGGGAGCTCAGTGATATGCTTAAGGATACAGGTGCCATCGCAGTGGATGTAGGACAGCATATGGTGTGGAGTTATCAGTCCTTCAAAAACCGCGAAGGTCAGAAATTGCTTTTTTCCGGTGGACATGGAGCCATGGGTTATGCTCTTCCTGCAGCCATCGGAGCTTACTATGCCACCGGGAAACCAACTGCCTGCATCTGTGGGGACGGAGCTTTTCAGATGAATATCCAGGAGCTGGAATGGGTAAAACGTGAAAATCTGCCGGTGAAAATTATGGTGATGAACAATGAGGCACTTGGTATGATACGCCATCTCCAGAGAGATTACTTTGACTGTCTTTTTGCAGGAACTACAGATGGATGCGGATTTGCATCCTGCGATTTTTCAAAGGTGGCAGCAGCATATGGAATCCCTTCCTGCCGTATGCACTGTGAGGATGTAAAAGAGGAGGCTCCGCAGTTTATGGAGGGACCGGGACCAAAGCTTTTGGAAGTTATGCTGGAGCATGGAACCTTCGCTTATCCAAAAACCTGTCTGGGTGAGCCCATCCATAACCAGCAGCCATATGCGCCGAAAAGTGTGTATGACCATCTGATGGCACTATAAGCTGAATATAAGGGCGAGGGCGTTCATCACATTGATAGAGGGAGAATAGAGGATAGATACGTTATGAATAGAGTAACTGTAATTACAGGAGGTACCTCCGGAATTGGACGGGGGATTGTGGAAAAGATACTGGCAAATGCTGACAGGGATGATCTGATCTTTGCCACATATGCCCATAATGCCGGGAAGGCTAATGCATTCTGGGAGAGCTTGAGCCCGGAGGATCAGGAAAAACTGATCATTTTGAAGGCTGATATGTCTTCCTATGAGGATATGATGGCTTTTGTGCAGGAAGTGAAGAGCCGCGCAGGACATGTAGACTGGCTCATCAGCAATGCGGGAATCAGCACCTATGATAAATTTCAGGACTATACCTTTGAAGAATGGAACCATATTGTAAATACCAATCTGTCTATACCGGTATTTATGATCAAGGAATTTATGCCGGTGATGACAGAGGGCGGCAGTGTCCTTTTTATGGGTTCTTACGCAGGACGGCAGGCATATTCTTCATCTGTAGTATATGGAGTGACCAAGGCAGCCATTCATTTCCTTACCAAGTCGCTGGTAAAGGAATTTGAGCCAAAAGGAATCAGGGTCAATGCCATAGCACCGGGATTTATTCAGACTCCATGGCATGAGAACCGTACCCAGGAGAGCTACGACCGCATTAACCGTAAGATCGCCCTCCATCGTTTCGGTGAGATTAAGGACGTGGCAGATATGGCTTACAGTATCCTGACTAATCATTATATGAATGGAAGTATTGTGGACATCCATGGAGGCTATGATTATTTTTAAAGGATACTTATCTCACAGGGTGTAACGGAAAGGAAACATTGTGAAGAAGCCATATAACAAGAAAAAAAGAGCAAGGGTGCTGTTGGTGGCTATTTTGCTGGCAATAGCAGTCTGCGCCGGTGCTCTGGCCTGCTTTAATGCAACGTTGAAACGGGGGGAGAAGAATAAGACCAGAGAGTCCGTAGCTGAATGGACACAGCAGAATGCCCGGCTGCTTCAATATAAAATGGACAGATATTATGATACCTTGGAGAATGTAGCCAGGTCTGTACAGAATCTGCCCATGAACAGTCAAGAAACCCAGAAAAAGATTGGACGGAATTTCCCAACGGAAGATACACATTTTATTTGTATCCGTGCATTGGATCTGGAGGGGAAAAATCCTGAATTTACCGGTAGCTGGAAAGACCAGCAGTATTTTAAGGACAGCCTGGCAGGAAACCGTGGAATCGGAAAAAATGGTTCTACTTATAAAAGCGGTGTGGTTCTATCAGTTCCGGTTTATGACAACAGTGATCAGGTCAAGGGTGTGATCTGTGGAGTTTTATCTCCGGACAGCCTGAATATTTTTACAGATTCTGAAGAGGCTATGGAGCGCAGAGATCTTTATGTGACAGATAAGGACGGTACCTATATTGTAAAGCAGGATTATGAAGGAGTTTCCGGTGATAACCTGTACACAGATCTTTCCGGCAGAGAGCTCAGTGTAAAACTGGAAAATATCAGATTCAGGGTTAGTCAGAACATGAAGGTGTGTTTCAGTGCAGCGAAAACAGAGGATGATGTGGCAAGGGAATATGCCATTGTCCAGGCGAATGGCCAGAAGCTGAATGTGGTTACTGTCATGAAGGAGAAAACAGTTCTGGAGACCAGTACCTATTATCAAAAATATCTGTACCTTCTGATTTTTCAGCTGATCATGGCGGTTCTGGTGGTTGTGTGGATATATCTGAGGATGATCCGTGATGACAGGATCTACATCAAGAATCTGAACAAGCGTCTGGAGCTCAGTGAGGAGACTTACAGAGTCACAGCAAGGAATAATGACGTCTGCATATTTACTTATGATGTGGAAACCGGCCTGATACAGTTTCTTAATGAAAAATACAAGGAGTTGGGACTGGGACAGGCACAGCTGAGTATTCCTGTGCTGATGAAGAAGATCCAGGAGATCAATCCAAGTACCTGTGCAGAGATTGAAGTGATATTAAAAAGCGTTGATGATAAACTGCCTAACTTTGAACACAAGTTTGTTCTGTGGTCAGGGGGCAGAAAGAGGTATCTGCATGTACTGACCACCAATATTTTTGATAATATGGGAAAGGTGGCCCGTATGGTAGGCTCTATTGAGGATATTACCACAAATGAATCGGATCCTCTTACAGGAGTACTGCGCCGGGCTGCTGGTATTGAGCAGATCGAGCAGATCCTTTTGACCTCCCCGGGAGTGGGACGGGTGCATGCGTTTATGATCGCGGATCTGGATAATTTTAAAAGCCTGAATGATAAGCTGGGACATATGTGGGGGGATCGAGCACTCCAGGATGTGGCAAAGATTATGAAAAATGACTGCAGACCCCGGGATGTGATCTGCCGTCTGGGAGGAGATGAGTTCGTGCTGTTCCTTCAGAATCTGCCGGAACGGGAAGTGGAATCCTTTGCAGAGGGGCTTTCCAGGCGTCTGCATCTGACCTACAGTGATGGCAGCCAGTCTGTATCCATCACTGCATCTATGGGAATCATTCTGGCAGGCAGAAGTGAGACTTCTTTTCAGGAATTGTATGCCAGAGCAGATAAGGAGCTTTATGAGGTAAAAAGAACCGGAAAAGGAACCTGGCATATTAAGGAATAATCAGGGATTAATTTATGAAAAAGGCTTGACTTCTATGCCCGTTATGTGATAAACTTGACGAGCGACATGGAAGTTAGGTCTTTTTTTTATGCCCGAAAGTGATGACGGATACATCATGAAACCGCGTCCTCAGCGGCTCAGGGAATAGAGAAGTGACCATGCAAATGAAAACACTGGAGGTGGAAGTTGTGCGCGTTAAGATTACATT
>OGCQ01000822.1_pt1 | contig 46019 bp, 50 predicted proteins | sample 1570161 | NCBI WGS metagenome assembly OGCQ01 (sample SAMEA4384402, study PRJEB24528) | human gut metagenome | reverse complement strand
TAAATTTCCAACCAGTAATGGTAAAGAAAATATCAATATTGATTTCCATATACTTTCCTTTAATAAATCTGTATTTTCCAACGCCTTCACCCTTCCCAAAAGAAAATGCAGAATTCCATATTGGTCTTCTACATTATGTTAAATAATTTTAACTCTTTTCTGAAAAAAATGAAAGCTTATCCTAAAATCACATCCAATACCATTATCATACAAAATCAAAACAAGAAAGAAATTGTTGGAAGATTCGAATGTTTTCCTTGAGCCATTTCAGGAACAAGTTCTTCAACCACCACAAACAACATAGCCCCTGCCGCAAAGCTTAAACAAAACGGTAAGCATTCTAGGATCCAATTTGAAAATAAAATTGTGACATAACCAAATATAGGTTCAACAATACCCGATAATGAACCTATCCAAAACGCCTTATGTTTTGAACAGTCATTGCTCTTTAAGGGTAAAGAAAGAATGGCTCCTTCCGGAATATTATGCAAAGTTACCGCAAATACTAGCTTTGTCGTTTTCTTAAAATGCGATTCTTTTCTCTCTTCTTCATTTGTTCCTGGATGCATATGAGGAACAATACAATCTAAGAAAAGTAGTGATAAAGCTCCTAAGAATATGCCAGGCACAATGACCAAGATATTCTTTTCTTGATTCATTGCCGGAATCAACAAAGGCCAAATACTTGCAGCCACCATGACGCCCGAGGCAATACCGGAAAAGCATCTAGATAAAAGTTCATTCTGTTTATTTTTGACAAAGAACACAACGGTTGAGCCCAAAGTCGTCCCAAAAAAAGGAATTAGTAATCCTAACCACATAATCATCACCATAGTTAGTTACACTAATTCCTTTATATTCGTCAATTCAAGCGCAAATTGTATGTAAATCCATGATGTTCAATATAATCCTCCAAGATCCATCCCTTATCATGAATTTCTTTAGCTGCTTCTTTTCCCACATATCTAAAGTGCCATGGCTCATTGGTAGCTCCTGTACGGTCTCCCGTATTTTCTGGGAAGCGTAAAATAAATCCATATTTATAGGCATTTTGTTCAACCCAATTATAGTCTGGTGTTTCACCAAATGTTCCATATTCTCCATTCATTACACTTTGACTTGTTAGATCCACGCTCAATCCGCATTGATGTTCACTTGATCCTGGAATCGAAACTAGACTTGCCGCATAAGCTGCATCATACATCGCAAAATATTCATTATATACTGCTAATTGTGTGTCATAAGAACGATACGAACTCTTAATCGCAATACTATAACCTTGTTTCAAGCCATCCTTATACATCTTTTCAAGGGCAGTTGCCGCTTCATCTCTTAATTGTCCCACTTCTGTTTCATAAGGAATATTCACATCTCTAAGATCCTTAGGGACATAGTCACTAGGTACACTAAATCCATTTTTAACTAGAATCAATGTATCTTCTGGATTTTCAATCGTATAAGAGCGACTGTCTTTTTTACTTGAATCAATCCCTGGATAAGACACTTGTAAAACTGCCTTTAATGGGCTTAACCCAGAATCTACATATTTTTTGATGTCTTGAATTTGTGCCCCTTTAACAGCCAAATATTTCTTAGCCTTTTTATATGGAACATTAGTGGAAATCAATGTATCCATGTTTGATATTGTGTACACATCTGAATTCTTAAACAAAACATTTTTGGTATATCCTAAGTAATTCAAATCTTCCATTCTTTCATAGTAAGAGTCAATATAATACACCACTTTTTTTACGCTCTTTTTAGAAGTCCTGTAATACTCATCATACAACAAGTAATGTGCATCATTCTTTACTTTATCCCACTTTGAAATATCAATGATTTGATCATACTGCAAGATGTCTTTAATATCTTCCTTCTCTAATTTTAATACAACCTTTTTATCTTCTTTATGATACCCTTTAATACTCAAACGAATACTTGTAAAATTCGCAATCAATAATGTGATACAAACGACTGGAATCAACGCGACAATTGCGATTCGTTTCGTATTTACTTTTCTCTTTTTCTTTGCCATAAACTCACCCAAATCATTATATAGAATAAGGTTATGAAAGACAAATGAGTTTTATTTACAAATTATTTTCATCTTACATGTAATATCTTTCATTACGTGATACAATAGATTCTAGAGGTGATTATATGTTATTCAAAAACGCAACCATTTATACAATGGAACAAGACCCTTTTGTAGGTGATTTTAAAATTGATAAGGGTGTATTTACACAAATAGGAAAAGATTTGACAGCAGGTGTTGGAGAAGATGTACAAGATCTAAATGGTCTATACGTATTTCCTGGTTTAGTGGAAAGTCATTGCCATTTAGGCATGGAAGAAACAGCCATTCGTTTTGAAGGCGACGATGTCAATGAAATCACAGATCCAATCACACCAAATATGCGTGGTATTGATGGATGTAATCCAATGGATGAAACAGTAGAACTCGCATTAAAAGGTGGAGTTACAACGGTAGCTGCAGGTCCTGGTAGTGCCAACGTTCTTGGTGGAACTTTCTTTGCGTATAAAACCGTAGGTAACTGTATTGATGAAATGACAATTGAGAATCCAATTGCGATGAAGGCAGCCTTTGGTGAAAATCCTAAGCGTTGTTATAAGGATAAGAAAATTGATACACGTATGCAGATTAGTGCATTACTTAGAGAGACTCTAGCTAAGACTAAAGAATATATGGAGAAAAAAGAAGCTGGAAAAGAGGTCGCCTATGATCAAAAACTAGAAGCCATGATTCCTGTTGTCAAAAAAGAATTACCATTGAAGTGCCACGCCCATAGAGCCGATGATATTTTAACTGTCATTCGTATTGCGAAAGAATATGACATTGAAGTAACTTTAGATCATGCGACGGATGCAAGATGCATTGTCGAACAAATCAAAGAAAGCGGATATCCATGTATTTGTGGTCCTAGTTTCGGTCATAAGACAAAATTTGAATTGAAATCCAAATCCTTTAAAACGCCTGGCGTATTAAACAAAGCTGGAATCTTAGTTTCCATCACAACCGATTCTCCAGTTATTCCAGAACAATATCTATCTTTATGTGCCGCTTTGGCCGCAAAAGAAGGTATGGATGAATATGAGGCTATCAAAGCCATCACAATCAATCCAGCTAAAATTTTAAAACTCGATAATCGCGTAGGTTCTATTAAAACAGGTAAAGATGCTGACTTTATTATTTGTACAAAGAATATTCTAGATACGACAAATGAAATTCAATCCGTATATATCGATGGAAAGAAGGCTGTGTAATGTTATTTAAGAACGCGACGATTTATACTATGGAAGAAGAACCCTTTATTGGTGATTTTCGAGTTGATAAAGGTGTATTTACTGAAATCGGAAAAGATTTAAGTCCAAAAGATGAAGAAGTACAAGATTTAAATGGACTATATGTATTTCCAGGACTTGTCGATGCCCACAGCCATTTAGGTATGGTATGTTCTTCCATTGGATTTGAAGGCGAAGATGGAAACGAAGTCACAGATCCAGTTACACCCAATATTCGTGGCATTGATGGCTGTAATCCAATGGATGAAACAATTAAAGAAGCATTAAAAAGCGGAGTGACTACAGTCGCTGCAGGACCAGGTAGTGCTAATGTCATTGGTGGAACTTTCTTTGCGTATAAAACTGCAGGTAACTGCATTGATGAAATGACAATTCAAAATCCTTTAGCGATGAAAGCCGCATTCGGTGAAAATCCTAAGCGCTGTTATAAGGATAAGAAAATTGATACGCGTATGCAGATTAGTGCGCTACTAAGAGAAACTCTAGCTAAGACTAAAGAGTATATGGAGAAAAAAGAAGCTGGAAAAGAAGTAGTTTATGATCAAAAGCTTGAAGCGATGATTCCGGTTATTAAAAGAGAAATGCCATTAAAGTGCCATTGTCATAGAGCCGATGATATTTTAACCGTGATTCGTATTGCGAAAGAATATGATATTGAAGTTACATTAGATCATGTAACAGATGGAAGAAGTATTATTCCACAAATTAAAGAGTGTGGCTTTCCATGTATTCTAGGTCCTTGTTTAGGTCATAAATCAAAATATGAAGTTAAAAACATGTCTTTTGAAACGGCCAATGAATTCTATAAAGCCGGTATTCCTTTCTGCATTATCACAGACTCTCCTGTAGTACCCGAACAATACTTATCATTAAGTGCAGCTCTAGCCGCAAAAGCCGGTCTTCCAGAATATGAAGCCATTAAGGCCATCACAATCAATCCAGCTAAAATTTTAAAACTAGATGATCGTATTGGTTCTATTAAAACTGGTAAGGATGCAGACTTTGTGATTTGTACAAAGAATATTTTAGATACACAAAATGAAATTAAGACAGTATATGTCAATGGAAAGAAGGAAGCATAATGTTATTTAAGAACGCAACCATTTATACAATGGAACAAGACCCTTTTGTAGGTGATTTTAAAATCGATAAGGGTGTATTTACACAAATAGGAAAAGATTTGACACCAGATGTTGATGAAGACGTACAAGATCTAAATGGTCTATATGTATTTCCTGGTTTAGTGGAAAGTCATTGCCATCTAGGTATGGAAGAAACAGCTATTCGTTTTGAAGGCGATGATGTCAATGAAATCACAGATCCAATCACACCAAATATGCGTGGTATTGATGGATGTAATCCAATGGATGAAACAATCGAATCCGCATTAAAAGGTGGAGTTACAACGGTAGCTGCAGGTCCTGGTAGTGCCAATGTGATTGGTGGAACTTTCTTTGCGTATAAAACCGTAGGCAACTGTATTGATGAAATGAGCATTCAAAATCCTTTGGCTATGAAGGCAGCCTTCGGTGAAAATCCTAAGCGTTGTTATAAGGATAAGAAAATTGATACACGTATGCAGATTAGTGCATTACTTAGAGAGACTCTAGCTAAGACTAAAGAATATATGGAGAAAAAAGAAGCTGGAAAAGAGGTCGCCTATGATCAAAAACTAGAAGCCATGATTCCTGTTGTCAAAAAAGAATTACCATTGAAGTGCCACGCCCATAGAGCCGATGATATTTTAACTGTCATTCGCATTGCGAAAGAATATGATATTAAAGTTACATTAGATCATGTTACAGATGCTCGTTGTATCATTCCTCAAATTAAAGAAAGTGGTTTCCCATGTATTTGTGGACCTGCTTTGACTCACAAATCAAAATTTGAACTTGCGAATATGTCATTTGAAACACCAAACGAACTATATAAAGCTGGTATTTTATTCTCAATCATTACAGACTCTCCTGTAGTGCCTCAGCAATACCTTTCTTTAAGTGCTGCTCTAGCCGCTAAAGCTGGTCTTCCTGAATATGAAGCTATTAAAGCCATCACAATCAATCCAGCTAAAATTTTAGGCTTAGACAATCGTTTAGGTTCAATCAAAGAAGGTAAAGATGCTGACTTTGTGATTTGTACAAAGAATATTCTAGATACGACAAATGAAATCAAAGCTGTTTATGTCGACGGAAAGAAGGCCGCTTAATGCTTTTTAAAAACGCTACTATTTATACCATGGAAGAAGAACCCTTTATCGGTGATTTTCGAGTCGATAAAGGTGTATTTACAGAGATTGGAAAGAATTTAGAACCCAAAGATGAAGATATCCAAGATCTTTCGGGATTCAATGTATATCCAGGCATGGTAGAAGCCCATTGTCATTTAGGCATGGAGGAAACGGCTATTGGTTTTGAGGGCAATGATTTAAATGAAATCACAGATCCCATCACTCCAAACATGCGTGGCATTGATGGTTGTAATCCAATGGATGAAACTGTACAAACTGCATTAGAAGCAGGAGTCACAACAGTAGCTGCAGGACCTGGTAGTGCCAATGTGATTGGTGGTACATTCTTTGCGTATAAGACAAAAGGAAATTGTATCGATGAAATGGCCATTCAAAATCCAATTGCGATGAAGGCGGCTTTTGGTGAAAATCCAAAGAATTGCTACAAAGGAAAGAAAATTGATACGCGTATGCAGATTAGTGCATTATTAAGAGAAACATTAGAAAAGACAAAGGAATACATGATAAAGAAAGAATCTGGTAAGGATGTAGCTTATGATCAAAAGCTAGAAGCGATGATTCCTGTTGTCAAAAGAGAAATTCCCTTAAAGTGTCATGCTCATAGAGCCGATGATATTTTAACGGCAATTCGTATCGCAAAAGAATACGATATAGAAATCACCTTAGATCATGCGACAGATTCACAAGCGATTCTAGATCAAATCAAAGAGAGTGGTTTTCCATGTATTTGTGGACCAAGTCTTTGTCATAAAGATAAGTTTGAATGTGCCAACGATTCGTTTGAAACCCCAAATAAGATGTATGAAAAAGGAATCTTGTTTGCGATCACAACCGATTCCCCATTCAATCCCCAACAATATCTGCCATTAAATGCAGCACTTGCACATAAGGCAGGACTACCAGAGTTAGAAGCCATCAAGGCCATCACAATCAATCCAGCTAAGATCTTACATCTAGAGAATCGAGTTGGTTCTATTAAACCTGGCAAAGATGCTGACTTTATAATTTGTACAAAAAGTTTGATTGATTTAAATAATACAATAAAAAATGTATATATTAATGGAATAAAAGCTGTCTAAGACAGCTTTTTATATGCTAAAATAGTGTGGTTGGAGAATAAAATATGAATATAGTTGAAAAATATGGTGGAACCAGCGTTGGAACAATTGAACAAATTCAGGCCATTGCACTTCATGCCAAACACATGAAAGAACAAGGTCACAATCTAGTCATTGTTGCGAGTGCCATGGGAAAAACCACAAATAAATTAATAGAATTAGCTCATAGTGTCACAAGCAATCCAAACAAACGAGAATTGGATTCTTTATTATCTACGGGTGAGCAACAAACAATTACACTTCTTGCGATTGCGATGAATTCAATAGGTTTGGATACAATCAGTTTAACTGGCTATCAAGCAGGTTTTCTTACTAGTAAACACCATTCTCGTGCTTTGATCAAAGATATTGATACAACTACAATTCAAGCTCATTTAGATCAAGGAAAGGTTGTTGTTGTAGCCGGCTTTCAAGGTGCTACTGAATATGGAGACATCACTACTTTAGGTCGCGGCGGAAGTGATACAACAGCGGTTGCGATTGCCGCAAAACTTGGCTATCAATGCCATATCTTTACCGATGTAGATGGAGTTTATACAATTGACCCGAGATTATATACGCGTGCTAAAAAATTAAAATCCATTTCTTATGAAGAAATGATGCAGATGGCCTGTTTAGGAGCTGGAGTATTAGAAACTCGAAGCGTCGAACTTGCTAGTAAGTATAATGTTCCCCTTTTCTTAGGAAAAGCTTTGGAAACAGATTTAGAGAAAGGAACTTGGATTATGCATAAAGAATTAGAAGATATGCCAATTACAGGTTTAAGTGTAAAAGATGACTATGCGATCATGCGCTTTATGCACTTACCTAATGATGGTGTTTATTTAGGAAAACTATTTAAGATGATTTCCGATTTAAATATCAATCTAGATACAATTTCACAACAATTAGATGATGAAGGCCTAGCCAACTTTACTTTATATTGTTCTGAAGAACAAAGTAATCAAATCATGGAACATGCTTCAAAGGAATATCCTGTACATCAAATGCTTGGATACATCAAATTGTCTTTAGTAGGACTTGGTATTTCTACACATTCAGGTATTGCTAGTAAAGTATTAAACATCTTAAGTGAAAATGGCATTAAGTATTATATGATTACTTCTAGTGAAATCTCTATCTCACTAACAATTGAAAAGAAGGATAAAGTTAAAGCCGTTCAAGCACTTGGAAAGGCATTTGATCTATAATGGAACTTCCAGTTAAATTTAAAGAACAAATGAAACAGCTTCTTCAAGAAGAATATGGAGATTATCTAAACAGTTTTGATCATGATAGATATTATGGTTTAAGAGTCAATACACTAAAGATTTCTGTTGAAGAATTTTTGAAGATTTCCCCCTTTAAACTACAACCCATCCCATGGACAAATGATGGTTTTTATTATTCCAATGAAGATAAACCAAGTAAACACCCCTACTATTATGCCGGTCTTTACTATCTTCAAGAACCCAGTGCTATGTTACCAGCGCAAGTTCTTCCTGTAGACGAAAATGATATTGTATTAGATACGTGTGCAGCTCCTGGTGGAAAGAGCACAAAGCTTGCGACAAAGCTCAATCATACTGGACTTTTAATTTCAAATGATATAAGTTCTTCAAGATGCCTAGGACTCTTAAAAAACATCGAATTATTTGGTTGTGACAATGCCTGGGTTGCCAGTGAAGATTTGACAAACATGGAACAACATTATCCTGAAACATTTGATAAGATTCTAGTGGATGCCCCATGTAGTGGTGAGGGAATGTTTCGAAAAGAGCCAGACTTAATTAAAAGTTGGATTGAAAAGGATGATACATTCTATCCACCGATTCAAAAAAACATTTTGAATGCGGCCATATCCATGTTAAAGCCTGGTGGATCTATCGTATATTCCACTTGTACTTTTTCGATTCACGAAAATGAAGAAGTTATTCAAGATGTATTAGACAAACATCCAGACTTACATCTTGCTCCTATTAATAAAATCGATGGTATGATGCCAGGTGTAAACATGGAGGAATGCGTTCGTTTATATCCACATAAAATCAAGGGAGAAGGTCACTTTGTAGCTTTACTTGTCAAAGATGGAGAAACAAAACATAAAAAAATAAGACTGGAGCCAAGCGATAAGCTTGATGATTGTGTTACTGATTTTTTACGATTGGTTAAATTAAATAAGGGTACCATTAAAATCAAAAAGGACAAGGTCATCTGGTTAAACAGTGATTTTCAAGCTTATAAAGGCTATCGCGTACTAAGATCTGGCTTATTATTAGGTCAACTTAAAGGTAAACATTTTGAACCCAGCCAAAGTCTTGCCCTTGCCCTTTGTCCTGAACAATTTAAAAATGTATTAAACTTTTCCATTGAAGATGAGCGTGTTATTAAATACTTAAAAGGTGAAACTCTAGATGTGAAAGATTTGGATTCAAAAACATCTGGATGGACACTTGTTTGCGTAAATAACTTCCCTTTAGGCTTTGCGAAACTTTCTAAAGGCTCATTAAAAAACAAATATGCGAAAGGATGGCGTTATCAATGAGACTTGACAAATATTTATCTCATATGGGATTTGGCACAAGAAACGATGTAAAAAAATTAATAAAAAACGGCTGGGTTACCATTAATGATGAAACCATAAAAAAGGCAGACTATAACGTAAAAGAAGATGATCGTGTTTGTGTGGATGATGAACCCGTAAGCTATGTAGAATACGAATACTATATTTTAAATAAGCCTCAAGGCTATGTGAGCGCCACTGAAGATATGCTCTATCCTACAGTCATGGAACTTGTCCAAAGCCAAAGACACGATCTATATCCTGTGGGAAGACTTGACGTAGATACAGAAGGCTTATTACTCATCAGCAATGATGGTAAATTAACGCATGAAGTATTATCACCAAAAAAACATGTAGATAAAAAATATTATGTTGAATTTGATGGAACTTTACCAGAAAATGCCGTAGACTTCTTTAATCAGCCTATGGAATTTGAAGAATTTACTTCAGCCCCTTCAAAACTAGAAATATTAGACACAAATAAAGCCTATCTAACGATTCATGAAGGAAAATTCCACCAAGTCAAAAGAATGTTTGAAAAGGCAAACTGCACTGTTACCTATCTTCAACGTATTGAGTTTGGTCCTTTAAAACTCAAGGATTTACCATTAGGTGAATTTAGAGCGTTAACCCAAGAAGAATTAAATGCATTAAAAGGCTAAGAAAACCTGAGAGATCATAAACTCTCAGGCTTTTTTCTTTAGTCACAAAAACGTCCATTACTTTAAAATCTCACATAGGCCTTTAATACTTTCACTTCATCACAATCATAAGGCTTGATCGTATACTCCTTGATACTTGCAGGAATAATGAAGGTTTCTGCATAATGCACAATGAAAGGTTCAAAATTCCCTTCAATAATGGCACTCTTTCCATCAATTAAATTCAACATATTCACTGTACCATGTGTTTTGTGCAATGAATCATTGTTGATTGTATATCTTCTTGTTTCAATGAATTCTAGTTCATGTAAACCCGTATGTTCGATCTTACAATCATTTCCCTCTTCTTTTACTTCATAAGTCGCATTGACCAAGTTTTCTTTGACCCATTTTGTCGTACGATCCCATTGAATAACATGTTTTCCATGTTCAATATTGATAGGTCGAGGTAGGCCATCTAAACCAAGTCTTTGCCAGTCCCACAATTTAAATGTAAAGATATAAGGTGTAGCACTAATTTCTAATACCATCGCATTCTTTCCGGAACAATGACAAGTTCCTGCTGGAATCAAGAAATGATCATGTTTCTTTGCCGGAAACTTATTGATATATTTATCCGCATCAAATACAATTTCACCACGTTGCGCAGACTCTAAATCAGAAATCATTTCATTGGGTTGAATGCCTTCTTTTAGACCTAAATAAACATGGGCATCTTCCTTAGCATCTAAAATATAGTAACTCTCATCTTGGGTGTAACTCATCCCAAAATTCTTTTTAATATATTCCGTTAATGGATGCACCTGCAAAGATAAGTTTTGTCCTTCCATCGTATCTAGAAAGTCAAAGCGAATTGGAAATTCTGCACCAAAACGAGAATAAACTTGTTCTCCCAATAATTCTTTTGGTTGATACAACACTAAATCCATAGCTGGAAGCTCAACAGTAACTCCATCATAGTCAAATAAAATACTGTTTTCTTCTGGCACACCATCAAAGCTCCATGCATAATTTGGCTGATTCACATCTAAGTTACAAACTTCCTTCATCCATTGACCACCCCATACGCCTGGATCAAAGTATGGTACTGTACGAAATGGTTTTTGAGCTAATTGTTTTAAACTATCGATAAACGTATCACTCGAAATCATTTTTGGATCGTTTGATTTATTTGTATCGACCACATAATCAAAACAATTAAATCGCTCAGCCTTATGTTTATCGGCAATACGCCATTCAATAAAATAACCACGCTTATATTTCTTTAAGATATCTTCATCATAATTATCACAATTATAATTTGGCATAGATTTACGATAACGCAATTGAATTTCCCAACGTGCCATATCAAAGTAGATATACAAATCGCCATGACTTACTAAACCAGCTCCAACTCCATAAATGATAGTAGAACCATGATGTTCCTTCACCTTATTTTTAGCTTCTTCTAGCTTTTCTTCATCTATAAAATCCACAAGATTGCCATAATACATCTTGCCAAACACACGATCATCCGTTAGATTATATTTCATTTGTTCTGTCATAGTTTTGCCATCTTTAAAGATATCATACATATTGATTTCCAAAGAAAAATTGAAGCGTTTAATCAATTCATAGACTTCCTTTTCATCTACACCTGGATAATAATCAAAGACTACAACACTCCTATTATTAATTTTCTTATTTAACTCCTGATAGATTGCATCATATCCATGAAACGCTTTATGATTCTTTATTTTTGTTTTAGGAAAGCGATCATATTCCGATTTAAAATTTAAATAACTCATTCTTCCTCCACCTTCAATTCACCATTTTTCTTATACACTCTTACTGTAAAAGGATGCTCTTCTACACGCTTATAATCATGACCCGCATGACTTGGCCACATACATTGTACTTTCAACTCACTATTTCCCGTATTCACAAGGCGATGCGCCAAATGACCATCAATATAGTGAACACTTCCACGTTTTACTTTTTCAGCATGACAATGATAATCTTCATCCATCAATAAAAGAAGACCTTCACCACCCATGCCACAATAGATTTCATCACAATCTAAATTTTCATGAAAATGTCCACGCGTTACATTACATTCCCCATTCACACATACTGGCTGCATCACAGTCAATCCATAACACAACCCATCATGTTCATAGGAGTATACTTCATACATAATTTGATCATCTGAAACACTTGGATCCACACTTGAATAGAATGTTTTAGCATTCGAATACAATTTTGTACTCTTTTTAACATCCTCACCTTCAATTACACCATTTAAATAATCATGAACTACTTTAGGATCTTTAATTTCCATAATTGCCTCCTTTTAAATGTTATATCATTTAATTTTATTATAGAACTATTGTTATAACATTTCAATATAAAAACAATCACAATATTTATACATCTACAAATATCACGGATCACCATTATATTATTACTAAATTTCAATTCATTTTCTGAAGTTCACTCCCCATTTACGTGCAAATCACATATTTTAGCAATGTACAATAAAATGGATCTGCTCTAGTGGCCAAATCCATTTTTTGCCTTTTGAATACGCAATGTTTTGCCTTTAATTGTCTTTAAATTCTTTAATACAAGTTTTCCCTTATCATTTAAGATATCCACATACGATTGATGATCCTGCACTTGAATCACACCTATATCATCGACCGTAACACCATCAATTTCGCAGATAGCCCCTACAATATCGCCGGGACGAATCTTCTTGTTTTTTCCTCCATTCAAATAGATTTTAGTGATGTCCTTTCTTAAATCTTTTGATTTATCGACCACCACACGATTGGATTCTTTTAATGAATCTAAAACGTCTAAATCACTTAAATAGACTTCACCCTCTTCTTTAAATGGCAAGTTATAACCTAGATATTCTTCTAGTTTTTCTTTTCGAACTCCATCATATTCATTCACTAAACTTATAGCTAAGCCTTGTTCATCCACTCTACCGCTACGACCAATACGATGTGTATATGTTTCAACGGGACTTGGCATATCATAGTTAATGATCATCTCCACTTTAAAAACATCGATTCCTCGACTTGCGACATCGGTACAAACTAAAATACGCACCTTTCCTTTTTTAAAGCGTCGCATATGCGATAGTCGCTCTTCTTGCATCATACCACCGTGAATCTTATCGACACTGACTTGATTCTTTTCTAAACATTCATAGACTTCATCCACTCTTGCCTGCGTCTTACAAAAGATCATGCAGGATTCTGGTTTCTTTAATGCCAATAAATGAAGAAGGAATAATTCTTTGTGTTCTTCATTGACGTGATACGCCTCTTCTAGAATATTTGGCTTATTTGTACTTGTAAGATCAATTTTAGCTGGTTTATACAAATATTTCTTACTCATTCTTTGAATCACTGCAGGATAGGTTGCACTAAATAAACATGTCACATGTTTTTTTGGCATATATTTTAAAATAGCTTGCACCTCATCTAAAAAGTTCATATTCAACATTTCATCCGCTTCATCCAATACTACATATCTAATTTTTGAAGGATCCAGTGTTTGTTGTTGAAGATGATCTAAAACTCTTCCTGGCGTACCAATCACAACATGACATCTTTGTTTCAAATCTTCCTTTTGAAACTTAAATGGCTGCTTACCAAAAATAGGTAGAGTCTTAATTTTTTTAAAGGTTCCAATACGATCAAAATCCTGTTGAATCTGTAAAGCTAGTTCTCGAGTGGGAGTAAGTACCAATGCTTGTGGGCTTCTTTCATCAATTTCTAGATTTTGAATGATAGGAATCGCAAAGGATGCTGTTTTTCCACTTCCCGTTCTTGATTTCACAATACAATCCGTTCCCAAAAGAATATTGGGAATGACTTTTTCTTGTACGGGTAATGGTTTTTCATATCCTAATGTATGTAAGGCTTGTATAATATTTTTATCTAAATTCATTTGTTCAAATGTCATTGTATCACCCACAAGATTATACCATGTTAATAATATTTAACAGAAACAAAATATATTATAAGCTACAATAAAGGCATGAAATATAAAACTTTAGTGATGAAACAAATTGATCAACATACATATCAATATAGTATGAATGCGCCTTTAGATAACTTGAGTTCTATTCTTTCTTTTGATGAAGAAATATTAAAAGTGAATTTTGGCAATGAATTGGAATACGCCTTAAATTGTGCAAAACGAAAAAAAGTCTTAAAGGATGGTTTTTTATTAGAACCAAAAGAAAATATGACACTGACTGAATGGGCTCCTTTTTTCGTGTTATCTTTTATTTTACAGTACTACAAATCATTTAGAAATCTACCCCCTATATTAATGAGTGTAGATAAAGAAATGCAGGAAAAATATAGTCAGGAGGAATTAATTCGAAACTTATTTGAATAAGTTTCATTTTTTTATGTAATAATTTTCACAATAGAGTATAATCAAAATGAGGTGAACTTTTATGAACATGACAACATTGAACACGCCACTTCCTGAAGATTTAATGAAATTAAAATGGAATGGGCAATTTAAATTGATGCAGGAGATGATTGATTTACGTCTTCAAAAGGACATTCCTGCCAAACTAAAGGAGCGTTTAGAATTAGAAAAAGAATTGATTTCTCGTCTTCCCGAAGATTTTACGTATTCAAAAGAAGACGCCATTGAATTATTAAAATCAAAGATAGAAGACTTCAAAGAGGAAGAATTTGATGAATTATTCAAAGACAATGCGTTTGAATGGATCTTCATTGAGGGAAAAATGTATTTAAAAGACAATTTTTTTGAAAACCTAATTAAAGTGCGTAAGGTTTATAAAGATCGTTTAATTGAAAAAGATGGTGCTGCAAGTACTTTATTAGATGATGTAATGCATAAAATGAAAGAAGAAAAGGATGTTTACTGCAAGATTCATGTCAAGACAAGCTTAAAAGTGGATCCTGCATTTGAAAAGCCTGGAAAAATGATTCGTGTATGGCTTCCTATTCCGAAAGAATATGCGCAGGTTGAGGATTTTAAAATATTAAATACATCCCATGAAGGTCTAGTAAATGATAACAGTGTGGATCAAAGATGTGTTTATATTGAAAAACCATACGAAAAAGGTGAAGAATTCAGTGTAGAATATGAATTCATCAATCACATGCACTATGAAGAATTAGATCCTAGTATTGTGACGAATGAACATCCAGATACTTGTCTTGAAGAATATGCGCCACACGTTGTATTTACAGATTATTTAAAAGATGTTGTTAAAGAAATCATTGGTAAAGAAACAAATCCATTATTAAAGGCTAAATTGATTTATGACTATATCACAAGTCATGTCACATATTCATATGTACGTGCTTATGCGACTTTACCTTGTATTCCAGAATATATCACAACTGGTTTGAAAGGTGATTGTGGTTTACAAGCATTGACATTTATTACTCTATGTCGTATTGCGGGCATTCCTGCCACTTGGCAAGCTGGACTTTATACTACACCAGAAACAATTGGCAATCATGACTGGGCACGATTCTATGTAGCTCCATATGGATGGTTATATGCAGATTGTTCATTTGGTGGAGGATCATATCGTGCCGGAAACTTAGAAAGAAGAGATTTCTATTTTGGATATCTAGATCCATTTAGAACTCCATGTTCATCTAAATTCCAAGGTGATTTTGTGCCAGCTAAAAACTTCTTACCAAACGATCCATATGACAACCAAAATGGTGAAATGGAATATGTAGATGAAGCTATTCCTGGAAAATACATCATTAAAGAGACAAAGAATATCGAAATTGCCCTTTTGGAGGATAAAAATGCGTAGGCCTATTATCGGTCTAACGTGCAATGAATTGGATAAAGAGAATTTACCTAAACAATTTATCAATGAAGCCTATATTAATAGTGTTATTCGTGGTGGTGGCTGCCCGATGATTCTTCCTATCACAAATGACTATGATACAATTCAAGCTCAAGTTAATCCATTAGATGGATTAATTGTGACAGGTGGAATTGATGTGAATCCTATGATTTATAATGAAAATCCAGAACCTTTACAAGGTAATTCAAGCTTAGATCGTGATTATTATGAAATGCGAGTATTAAAATATGCCAAGGAAAAACAGATTCCCATTTTTGGAATCTGCCGTGGCATTCAGATGTTGAATGTCTATTTTAAAGGATCTTTGTATCAAGATTTATCGTATTGTAAAAGAAGCGTCATTAAACATGCGCAACAAGAAAAAAGAGAAAATCCAAGTCATAAGATCCATATTGAAAAGGATAGCTTTTTATATCCTAGTTTAAGTGATGAAGCTTATGTGAATAGTTTTCATCATCAGGCCATCAAAGATTTAGCACCAAACTTTAAAGTTGTAGCTAAAGCTCCAGATGGCATTATTGAAGCCATTGAACATGAGTCATTACCAATTTATGCCGTACAATTTCATCCAGAAGCATTGTCCCATAAATATGGTGAGATGCAAGATATATTCAATGTTTTTATCAAAAAGTGCGAGGTGAAATAATGCGTATTCAAGAAAACTTAGAAAAATCAAAATATGAGGCAGATGGAAGCATTCAAATTCAAGGAACAACCATTCCTTATCATACAATTTGTGAAGACAATTTCTTTGTAGATGAAGAAAATAATCCAGTCGCATCCATCTTTAGTTATGCCTATTTTAGAAGTGATGTTCAAGACAATTCTAAACGACCTATTCTATTTATTTATAATGGAGGTCCAGGATGTGCTAGTCTTTGGCTTCACATGGGATTATTTGGCCCAAGAATTGTAAAATTAGATGATGAACTAAATCTTCCAACTGTTCCTCCTTTTGAACTAGAAGACAATCCTCATTGTTTATTAGACTTATGTGATTTAGTCTTTATTGATCCAGCAGGAACAGGTTTAGGTCGTTTGATTCAGGAAAAGGCAAGAAAAGAATTTTATGAAACGCATGGCGATGTTCGAAGTGTTTCTAAATTCATTGAACAATTCTTAGCACGTTATAATCGTAGAAATTCACCAGTATTACTTGCGGGTGAAAGCTATGGTACGGCAAGAAGTGCCTTACTTGCAGGAGAGTTGATGGGTGCAGGTCCTGAAAAGGCCGATACGATGGGCATTAGTGTCAGTGGTATCTTCTTACTTGGAAGTTACTTTATTGAAAAGCTTCCGGTTGAAGCAAGTGCAACAGACTTAATCACAATGGCTGCCACAAATTATTTCCATAATCCAAAGGAAAATATTTCACAAAAAGACTTTATTGATGAAGCCTTTACATTCGCATCCACTGAATATGTCACAGCCTTATTTTTAGGGGATACCTGTCCTAATAAAGAAGAAATTGCGGATAAATTAGCTTACTATTCTGGTATTGATAAAACATATTGGTTAAGACACCATTTACATATGGATATGCAAAAAGGCTTTGCGCATAAATTATTAGAAGACAAGGGCTTAGCTTTAGGATTCTATGACGGGCGTTATACATGGAATGATGATCCAGAAATCATGGAAGCCAATGTCATTGCGGATGACCCAGCTATGGGACAATATACACCTGCTTTCCAGACTGCCTATGGATTGATGCGTCAAGAATTGAATATCACAAGTGATCGCATCTCAAAAGGCTTAGTCTTTGATGTAAATATGACATGGAATCGTGAATTCAAAACGAGTCCTGCCCAATCCTTAGCTGGATGTATGCGAAGAAACAAACAGATGAAAGTCTTCTTTGCCTCAGGTCTATATGATCTTTGTACAACGGCTGGAAATGCCAGATATTTGGCAACCCATTCCAACCTAGATCAAAATCGAGTTACAATTGGTGAATATCCAAGTGGTCATATGGCTTATCTTGGTAAAGAAAGCTTTGATCTATTAGCCAAGGACATGCGTGCATTCTTTGAAAGCTGTATTTAACACAAAAACCGTCAAGCGACGGTTTCTTTTTTTATTTATACTTTTTCAACATTTCTAACTTAAGATTCAATAACTTTTCACTTAAGTCAACATAATATTCTTGCGGATATACAAAACGTTTGATTTCATCCCAAATTGTAGCTAGTTCCTTTTCACTATATGCACGAATTTCTTCTAGGCTTGGAAGATCATATACTAGCTTACCATCTTTAAAGATTGGCACTAACATATCGCGTACTGTATATGTATTGGCAGGAATCACTTTGTATTTCCAACGTGACATTGGATGATAGATAGTTAGATCTTGCGTTGTATCGATCACTTCATCTTCTAATGTCAATAAATCGGCAATAGCCATACCTGTTTCTTTGTCCATGATACGATTCAAATTCTTCATACCTGGATTTGTCACTTTTTCAACATTGTCACTAATTTTGATTTTCGGAATCATATGGCCGTCTTTTTCAAGCGCCACCATTTTATAAACACCACCAAATACTGGCGAATTTTTTGAACAAATCAAGTTTTCACCAACCCCAAACGAATCAATTTTAGCGCCTTGTTGATGAATCAAAGATTCAATGACATATTCATCCAAGGAATTGGATACAACAATCTTACAATCTTTCATTCCTGCTTCATCTAACATTTTGCGAACTTTTTTAGAAAGATATGCCATATCTCCACTATCAATACGAACACCTTTTAAGCGGTATCCATTTGGTTCTAAATAATCCTTAGCTACTTTAATCGCATTCACAATACCTGATTTTAAAGTAGAATATGTATCAATCAATAAAGTACATGCGTCTGGATATGTTTTGGCATAATACATAAATGCATCATATTCGGTATCAAAGCTTTGAATAAATGAGTGAGCCATTGTACCAAGTACAGGTACACCAAACTCTTTTCCTGAATACGTAGTGGCACTTCCTGCACAACCTGCAATATAAGCTGCTCTAGCTCCTAGAATGGCTGCATCAAAGTTATGAGCTCGACGTGCACCAAATTCCATAACAGCTCTTCCTTCACTGGCTTGTACAATACGACGTGATTTTGTCGCAATCAAAGTCTGGTGATTGATTGCCAAAAGTAATGCCGTTTCTACAAGTTGCGCTTCAATAATTGGCGCTTTTACACGAACTAATGGTTCATGAGGAAATACAGGTGTTCCTTCTGGAATCGCATAAATATCTCCAGTAAAACGAATGGTTGATAGATATTCTAGAAAATCTTCACTAAATTGGTTTAATGAGCGCAAATAATCAATATCTTCTTTTTCAAAATGTAAATTAGAAACATAGTCTACAACTTGTTCCAAGCCTGCAAATACACAATATCCCCCGTCATCCGGATTTTTACGATAGAATAAGTCAAATACGACTTCTTTGTCTTTATTATCATTAAAATAACATTGACTCATTGTTAGTTCATAAAAGTCCATGACTAAACTTAAATTTCTCTTATCTTTCATTTTATAATCTTTACTCCCTTACTTCAGAAACAACTTGAATACCATTCATTTCCATCATTCTAAATGCGACATCATTCCAGAATGTGGCTTCATGTATTTCTGGTATATGATAGGTTTCTGTACAGTTTTCAACCACGACAATACGATATTCATTCATATTATGTTCATTCAACCATGTGTTTAAGCTCAATACGAAATGAAGAACACAAAGATCTGTACAACAGCCCGTCACAATTATATCACGATAATACTTCAAATTTGAATTTAGAAACTCTTCAAATTCTGGTGCCACAAATGTATTCGTACTGTTCTTTTTAATTACGTGTTTCACAAATGGCTTTAAAGAATCTACTACTTCAGCTTCTTCACTGCCAATTACACAATGCGTTGGAAACGAATTGAATTCACGCGTCTTTGGTGGATGTGAATCACATACAAAGACATTGTTGCAGTCTAAGCTTGTTAATAGATTTTCAATATTCTTTTCCACATTGCCAATGACTTCATCATGTAAGGGTCCCATATTCACAAACCCTTTGATCATATCCACCACAAATACTACGGGATCATTTAATTCATTTTTTTGAATGGATTTATAATTATTTTTTTCTAAACGTGCCATATATACCTCTAAACGAGAATAAGAGTTCTACGCAGAACTCTTATTCTTCAACTTCTTTGTTTGTTTTAAATTCCTTTAATTTTTCTTCAAGCATTGATTTGAATTCTGGATTTGCCTTAATGTAAGCTTTGGCAGCCTCTTTACCCTGACCGATTTTTTCTCCTTCATAACTGAACCATGCCCCTGCTTTTTTTACAATATTGGCATCGACACATAAATCTAATAATTCACTAATGTAAGAAATTCCTTCGCCATACATAATTTCTAATACGGCAGACTTAAATGGAGGTGCTACCTTATTCTTAACAATTTTAACTTTTACTTTGTTTCCAACAATATCTGTACCATTTTTTATGGCATCCGCCTTACGAATATCCACACGAACAGAAGAATAGAATTTTAATGCACGGCCACCCGGAGTTGTTTCTGGATTTCCATAAATAACACCTACTTTTTCACGAAGCTGGTTGATAAAAATAGCTGTACAATCATTTTGGTTCATTGCTCCGGCAAGCTTACGCATTGCCTTTGACATCATACGAGCTTGTAATCCAACTTGATTATCTCCCATTTCACCATCTAATTCAGCTTGTGGAACTAAAGCTGCAACACTGTCCACAACAACCAAATCAACAGCTCCACTTTCAACAAGCATCAACATAATGTCTAAACCTTGTTCCCCAGAATCTGGCTGAGATAAAATCAACTCATCAATGTTAACACCTAAATTTTTTGCGTATACTGGATCGATTGCGTTTTCCGCATCAATAAAGGCTGCACGACCACCCTTTTTTTGAACTTCTGCAACGGCATGTAAAGCAAGTGTTGTTTTACCACTTGATTCTGGACCAAAGATTTCAATAATTCTTCCCTTTGGATATCCACCGATACCTAAAGCATCATCCAATAATAAACTTCCAGAAGGAATGGGTTCAATATCTACGGCTGCTCTATCCCCTAATTTCATGACAGAACCTTTACCATATTCCCTTTCGATTTCTGTTAGTACATCACTTAAAAGTTTATCTTTATTTGTTTCTACTTTTTCTTTTGGCATATATTCTCCTTTTGAATTGTTTGTATCAATATATCTATCATTTGACAAACAACATGCTCTCTTACATCATTTCTAGATAGACCTGTACATTGAAAACCATATACACGAACCTCTTTTTTAGAAGCAATAGCACAATAGACTCTTCCTGCTGGTTTTTCTTCCCAGGCACTCGGACCTGCGTTGCCCGTAAAAGACACACAATAATCCACATCCATAATTTCTCTTGTGTTTTTGGCCATGGCATAGGCACACTCTTCACTAATTACACCATAATTTTGAATTAAGTTCACATCCACATGAGCTAATACACTTTTCATTGGTGTAAAATAAGTCACTAGACCACCTTTTAAAATCGCACTTGCCCCAGGAATAGAAGCAATCGTACTCGTAAATAGGCCAGCCGTTAGACTTTCACAGCTAGAAATTGTCAAATGATTTTCTGTACATAAAGAAACAAGTTGTTTTGCCTCAGTCATTACATAGTCTCCAAAACGTATTTTTTCAATTGGTTGAAATAAATCCATCCACTATATAAAGAAGCCACTGTTGCTGCCCACAACAGTATTTGGTCCATACAAATACCCATATAGACAAACGGCCAATCTTTCAATAACAAGAATACAAGTGCAAACATTTGTAGTACTGTCTTTAGTTTTCCAAAAATACCTGCACTTACAACTTCACCAGAATTCGCTGCGCTCATTCGTAAGCCATCAACAATCAAGTCTCTTGCGATCATTAGTAATACCGCAATCACATTGGCTTGATGAAAATAAACCATCAAGATCAAAACTGTGTTCACTAACATCTTATCTGCGATAGGATCCGCAAATTTTCCAAAAGAAGTAATCCAATTGTTCTTTCTTGCTAACATTCCATCAAAGAAATCTGTAATACTCGCAACCGCAAAAATTACAAATGCAATCACATCACGTAGTGCAAGACCACTTGCTTCATCTATAACACCAATGGTCGGGTCCATACATAAATATACAGCCACAACAACAGGAACTAATAAAATTCTAATAATTGTTAGTCTGTTCGGCATATTCATCTTGGCCATAAGTTACATCCTCCCCTTGTGCATATAGATTTTCATCTGTGTAACCATAATCATAATCGTAATCATAGTCACTATCCTCATATTCAGTTTCATCTTCTTCAACAGGTTTTTGGTATCCCTTACCAATTTGTAGTGTGATAACGGCAGGCTCACCCTGCTTCCAACCTTCTTTATCAAAAGAAATTTCTTTTCCGTCAATAGAAATACTGTTTTCTGAATATGTCTCAATACTAATTTCAAAAGTACAATCATCGGATAATTCTAAGCTCTGATTGAATGTACCCGTATATACTTTTGAAGTGTCATTAATTGTTTCATCATTCTTTTTCAAAGTAATTTTTGTTTTTGTCGGTAACGTAATACTTAAATCCAATGTTTTTACATCCGATTGAATATTCGAAAGCTGATATGCGTTGGTTTCACCGCTAATTTTATCAACAACTAAAGCCTGAGCCTCTTTAGCTTTTTTACGCTGGTTTGCGAGTTTATTTGTCTCCTGTTCTTTTTTAGACAATTGCTCTTCACGAAGCTCTTGCTGCGTTGCTAGTTTTTGATTTGAAATCGAACGCAATCCCACATTGATCAAGGATAAAACTCCCAATCCAATGATTCCAATCAGGACAAGCATTTTGATGATCTTCGTCTGGTTTGCGTTCAATGAAGAACTTGTTCTACTGACATGTTTTTGAAACCATCCTAAAGATGATTTTTTCTTTTTCTTAGTCGTCTTTTTTGTCTTTTGAACACTCGCCATTTGTTCAACCATACGTCTTTGTGCCATAGTTAAAGCCATGTCTCTTTGATGCGCAAATTCATTGACATCCACATCAACTTCATCTGAAATGGCCTGCCAATTTACGCCAATCGCATCCGAATAGGCATGCACAAAATAGCGAACGAAAGATAAGTCATCGGAGAAAACATCAAGGTTGTGTTCTTCGATTGCTTGTATATATTGAGGCGCTAAACGCGTCTGATTTGAAACATCCTGAATGGAAAGTTTTAGGCTTGTTCGACGTTCTTTTAAGATGTGATAATAAGCCACTAAAACTCCCCCTTTGAAGTTTATTATAACAAATTCAAAGCAAGAATACCACGATGTGCTATAATTATTTACGAAAGGATGAATGAAATGTCACAACTTAATTTTTCAATCGGAACATTTTCTCAATGTATGAGTTTCTCTCCACAAGATATTAAAATCGATAATTTTGAAGACTATACACTCTATTGTATTGACTGTGAAAATGTTCAACAATTTGACACAAACACGCTAAAAGCCACAAGTCCTAGCGTCTTCTTTTTCTTTGGAAACTTTGAAAAAATAGGGCAAAAGTGCTGGCAGCAAATCTTTGCGATTGCGAAGGATTTCCCAAATTCTTATTGTTTCAATACACACCAAAGCCAAAAGAATTTTGCGGACATCTATTGTGCTACTTTACTTGGACAAATTGTTGCCAATATAGTCCCTAAAAAAATTCTTCTTGTCACAAATGATCAAGGATTTCAAGGTATTAAACAAGCTTTGTTGTTCCAAGGAAAAGATATCGACATTGAAATCTTACAGACAAGAGATCCGTTCTTGTTGCCTTTAAAGGAAGAAACGCCTAAGTCTCAACCAAAACAGACACAAAAACAAAAGAAACAAACAAATACCTCAAAGCCAAATGAAGCAAGTGATGAAGAGGTAATAGAAGCATTAAAGAAATATCCAAAAATCAATACCCGCTATGCATCTATTGATGATTTAAGTAAGTATTTAATGCCCATCTTAGCAAACAAACAAAAGAAGTGTAAACTTTCCAAATGGATTGAGAGTGACTACGCAAAAAAAGTTGGGCGCTATAAAAAAGATTCGAAAGGAAAATATTATAAATTAAAATGATAAAAACAATATATTTAGCTGGAGGCTGCTTTTGGGGTGTGCAGCATTATTTTGATCAATTTGATGGAATTGTAAAAACAACCGTTGGTTATGCGAATGGTAACACAGAAAACCCAGTATATAAGGATGTCAAAAAAGGTTTGACTGGTCATGCAGAAACTTTAGAAATTCAATATGATGACACAGTGATTTCATTACCTAAAATTCTAGACTTATACTTTGATATCATTGATCCAGTATCTATCAATCAACAAGGTGAAGACATTGGTATTTCATATCGTACAGGTATTTATTATGTGGAAAAAATAGATTTTGAAATCATCCAATCTAAATATAATGAAATCCAAAAGAAATATGATTTACCTCTAGCTGTTGAAGTAGAGCCTATGAAAAACTTTTTTTAATGCCGAAGAATACCATCAAAAATACCTAGATAAAAATCCAGGTGCCTATTGTCATATTCCTGCATCAAAATTTAAGAAGGGACTTTAATTAGCCCCTTCTTTTATTGTGCTTCCCGCAACATATCCTGTTGTCCAGGCAATCTGTAAATTGTATCCTCCTGTTTGCGCATCCAAATCCAATACTTCACCCACAAACTTTAAGCCTTTAATTTTCTTAGACTCCATTGTCTGAGGCTGAATCTGATTCGTCTTGATTCCACCTACAGTTATCATAGCCTGATCAAATCCGGCAAAACTAGACACTTCAAAATCTAAACATTTCAATAATTCACTAATACTTCTTCTTTGTACTTTTGTTGTTTCATTGGCTTTTAAAGAATCATCAATATTTAAACGATCCATGACATATTGTACCAATCTCTTAGGTATCATCATTTCAAGTATGTGATTCAATTGTTTATTTGAAGAACGATTCATTCTTTCTAGTAAAAATGCATCCACTTCATCCACTGATTTATCTGGAATCAAATCAAATATGATTTTGTCAGGTTCTTTATTAATCACATAGCTTGACATGGCCAAAATACCTGGTCCACTAAAACCTTCATGAGTAAACAAAATGTCGCCCAATTGTTTATATAAAACTTTTTTATCTTTCTTTGCTTGAATACCCACATTCTGCAAAGAAAGACCTGCTAAATCAAAAATTTCTTTTGTTCGTAAAGAAACCAATCCAGGATATAAATCACTGACTTTGATATCTAATGTATTCGCCCATTTATATCCATCGCCACTACTTCCAGTCGACACAAAAGACTTTCCACCTGTCGCAACAATCACTACATCAAACGAATACAAACCTTTATCTGTTTTGATTCCAACCACTTTATCATCTTCAACCATTAAATCTGTACATGCTTCATCCATATGTAGAATCACATTATTTTTGCGTAATAATTCCACAAACAATAAAACAACATCCTGACTTGAATTCGAACCAGGAAACATACGCCCATGATCTTCTTCAATGGTAGGTAAACCATTGAATTTTAAAAATTGGATCATATCCAAATTAGAGAATTGTGAGAATGGACTATATAAGAATTTTTCATTGTGCACAACATGCTTAAAGAATTCATCTTTTGAACAATTATTCGTCACATTACAACGTCCATGTCCTGTAAGTTGCAACTTCTTTCCTAATTGTTTATTTTTCTCAAACAACTCCACTTGGTGACCGACTAAGCTTGCGGTATAGGCAGCCATCAATCCAGATGGTCCTCCACCAATCACGCATACTTTTAACATAAAATCCCACTTTCTTCTAAATAAATAGCTAACCCATCATGTTCATTATCCTGTTTTGTGATGGCATTGGCGCAAGCCTTTGTATCATCCGTACCATTGATCATACAAACACCACAACCTGCTACTTTTAACATGTCATTGTCGTTGGATGTATCTCCAAAGGCTATGACATCCTTTATATCTAAATCATTGAGTTCGCATATTTTTTGTAGTCCATATCCCTTATTGATTCTTTTATCACAAAATTCAAGTAATGTGGATTGCGTTTTAAAACCATGATAATAAGGATTTGTATGCTCTTTTACCCAAGCTTCCGCTTTAGGCATATCCTCTTCTTTCATACGGAACATGATTTTTGCGTTTTCATGTGCATAGAAATCTTCTATTTTTACAACTTCCAATTCTTTATGCGATGTAGAAGCCGAATGAATCATCCAATCATCAATATGAACACAACGAATCTTTCCATCCCAATATATCATTGGATTGCATTTGACAACTTTCATGATTTCCATGGTTTCTTTTAACCATTCCTTTTTCATCATGAAATAGCTATAGAATTTTTGATGTACGCCATCCCAAAGTTCTGCTCCATTCATCCCTACCACAAAATCAAAGTCAAAAGGTAGATCCCAATACTCTTTATTTCGTTTTAATTCATCGGCCGGACGACCTGAGGCAATCCCAAAATAAATACCTTTTTCATGAAGCTTGATCAAAGCTTCTTTTGTCCTCGGTGTTAATTCTTTCTTTTCATTAACTAATGTAGCATCAATGTCACAAATCACTAGTTTTGTCGTCACTTTAAGTCCTCCAATTCATAAGTAAATCCTTCTCCATCGACTTCATGAACACTGTTTACAATAATAAAAGCTCTTGGATCTAACTGCATGATTTCGTGTTCTAAATTCGAATACATTTTTTGTGGAATTACGATCATCAATACAGGTTTGGATTCATTTGTATATCCACCCTTACCTTCTAAAATTGTAACACCACGCTCCATATTGTTTAATACATGATTTTTAATATCAAACCACTTATCTGATATAACCATACAGTTGATTGCCGTACTTGAACCAATCAAAATTGTTTTATCAATCGCAAAACCAGTTGTGAATACAGATAAAACTCCAATCAAGGCTGGTTCTACACCATACGTAGACATTCCCAACAATACAGTTAGAGCATCAATGATCATTACTGAATTTCCTGAAGAAATATGAGTATACTTATGAATCAACAAGGCTGGAATATCCATACCTCCAGTACTTGCGTTCACTCTAAAGCATATACCTAAGCCAATTCCCGAAATCAACCCACAATAAATACTTGCCAACATGGGTTGCATGATAAATGTGTCTTTGGGAAATAAAGTTGTCACATATGTTAGTAATGAGACAAAAAATGAATAACTAAATGTTGAAATCAATGATTTCAGTGCAAATGCCTTCCCCAAAAAAATTGCACCAACAACGTAGAGTCCAATCATCAATATGTTGATCAGCCATACGGATGGTACAAATGGTAATAATGGTTTTAATGACACGGCAACACCGGCTACGCCTCCGGTTAATGTATTATTTGGTAAAACAAAAAAAGCAACGGACACTGCCACCATGAAATTCCCTAATAATACAACCAATACGTCTTTTGCATAATTTGTTTTTTTCATAAAAGCCTCCCCAAACGACATCTATATTCTACCAAAAAAGAACTCTTTATGAAACAAAAGAAAAAAGCTGGAAATCCAGCTTATCTTTACAACATTTCTTTTGCGGTTTGCGTAATCAAATCAAACAGTTCAATCACTTCTGGTTGTTTTTCATAACCAATCTTATCAAACAATTCATCTACGATCTTTAAAATCTTTTCATGTTGCTTCTTATAGATTCGAATCATCGAATCATTTAATGTAATATAGATTTTACGCGTATCCTGTTCACTACGAATACGTGTAATCAATCCCTTTTTTTCCATACTTGTAAGCGTACGATTCATCTGCGATTTTTGCATGCGCATATAGTTGCATAAATCCGTTGCGGTTACATTTATATCTTGATTTTGATATAAATAACGACAAATCATCGACTCATTGTAAGGAAGATCTGGAGTAATTCTCTCATTATTAATAACGGTTGTCATTTGAAGCCACGCTTCTAATACTTGTTCATTCTTTTTCATAGCTTTATTCTAGCACAGAAATTGTGTATTTCGCATCATAATATTCATTCACACAAATCGTTACCTTTTTATTCTTTAAATCATATACACAAGACCATTGTGTCTTTGAGATTTTTCCCTGCTTATTCTTATGCGCATCTTGCGAACAATCGGATAAAAGTTGCATAGCCTCATGACTGGATAGTTTTCCATTTGTGGAACTTAATTTTTCATCAATAATTTGGTAGCGGTCTTGGCCAAAATTAAATTCTGCATCTGGATTTGTAAGCAAGAAATTCGTAGCACACTGATAATTCTTATCCGGATATACAACCTTCATTTCATTATCCACATATTCTACGACAACACTCTTTCCAGAAGCACCACAAATTTGGAAGTGATAACAACTATTCGCACTTGAATGCATGTCATAAGATGATAATAATTCTAATGCTTCATCCACATTTTTCGCCTTATCAAGCATTAAACGAATTGCTGTTGTTGTTGTGATATCTACCTTTTTTGTATTCTGATTTGTTGGTTTTGTATCAATCAACAATACACCAACCGCTAAACCTTTTTCATTCATTCCATCTAGTGGTGCATAAGGGGCTGCCAAATTCACCAATGAATCCTTTAATGTATCTGGTAAATATTTTTCATTATATCCTACAAAACTTAAATTCACCATGGATATAGAGGCATCCCCATTTTTAAGTTTCGTCTTCACTAATACACTTGGCGAATAATCCATATCAAAGTTGCGTCCGAATAAATATCCTGAATTTTTATTTTGTGCAATAAATGTAGAACAACCTAAATCTGGAATCTTAATACTTAATGGTAATCCCTTCATTACGTGATTCCCCACAAATTCGACAAGCTCTTTATCATTGCTAGCACCTTTTCTAAAAATTCATCCAATCCATAATCCGCACTATAATCCATTGTATACATTGGATAAGCATCGATTTTTTTAATGATTTTAATGAGCTATATTCCTTGGGAAACAGACAAACAATTCCTATTCCACATATCAATAATAAACATAATATAGTAATTCCTATTTTCTTTAATATTTTCATACATACTTCTTTAGTTCATTTTGTGAACTATTAAAGTATACAATATTAGTTTACTTTGTAAAGCATAAAAAATAGAGATGAAACTAATCATCTCTACGTCCTAATAATCGCAAAATGTATAAGAAGATATTCAAAAAATCTAAATATAGCTGTAACGCCATATAAATCGATATTTTTTCATCTTCATAGCCATCCAACATATAATTCATTTTTTGTATGTCCCAAGCCGTAAGTCCAGTAAATAATAAGAGTCCAATCACGCTCCATAAGCGTACATCCATGCCAACTCTAAATAGCATGAAGAAAAATTGACTAAAGATCATCGCAACCAAACCAATCAAACAAATGTTTCCCACTTTACTAAGATCCATTTTAGTCGTCTTACCAATAATGGCTAAACATGCAAAGTAAATTGCGCTAATGCCAAAGGCAGCTGCAATCTGTCCAGCACTATATACATAAGCCAACGATGTCATATTGATTCCCATTGTAAGTGAATACACAATAAACATCGTCTTCATACTAGAAGCTGGTGTGTTACGTGATAATTGACGTCCCATTGAAATCGTTAACGAAATTTGTACTATGAATAATAATAGTGAAATCATGGGAATCTGAATAATAAGCATGAATATGCCAGAAGCATACAACAAAGCCGAAGTGATTGCCGTAATTCCAAGTCCTACCATCATCCAACTGTATACTTTATATAATGAATTTGTGCTAACTGAGTTTGAATAATTGTTTGTATACATAAATAAATTTACCTCCTATTTTTAGAGTATTTTATGTTTTTTACATATACATTACAATGTACAACTTAGACAAAATGACTATTCAATTAACCAAGTCTTCAAAATTTAACCTTTAAAAGTAGCTTTAGATACCAAGTTTTTCAGCTTAAACCTTTGAAAGCTTTTATTTTTTTCAAAAATAAAAGAATGTATTTCTACACTCTCTTACTTAACATCCAATTCAATAGGCTCATCCATTGTATCACTGACATATTTGCCATTCTTTTTTCTTTGTTTCACACATTCCGTCAACAAATATTCAATTTGTCCGTTGACACTGCGAAAATCATCTTCTGCCCATGAAGCGATTTGATCATACAATTTTTTTGAAAGACGCAAAGGAATCTGTTTCTTTTCCATTAATACAAGCTGCCAGAATTAACGACTGGCTGCGCATCATGGTTTCCACAAAGTACGACTAATAAGTTCGAAACCATAGCCGCTTTCCTTTCTTCATCTAATTCTACAACCCCATTTTCATTCAAACGCTCCAATGCCATTTCAACCATACCAACAGCTCCATCGACAATCATCTTACGTGCATCAATAATCGCACTTGCCTGTTGTCTTTGTAGCATAACGGCTGCAATTTCAGGTGCATATGCCAAATATGTAATTCTTGCCTCAATAATTTCAAGACCCGCATCTTTTACTTTACATTGAATTTCATCACGAATTCTCGATGCGACCACTTCACTAGAACCTCTAAGACTTCCTTCATCGGCAATACCATCACCTGTTGTATCTACATTTTCAGCGACATCATAAGGATAAATACGAACAATATTTCTTAATGCACTATCACATTGTAAAGAAAGATATTCCTTATAGTTATCTACATTAAATACAGCTTTTGCGGTATCTGTAACACGCCACATCACGGCAATTCCAATCTCAACAGGATTTCCCAAACAATCATTGATTTTTTGACGATTGTTGTTTAAAGTCATGATTTTCAAAGATACTTTTTTAGAAGCCATTTCTACTGTTCCATTATTTTGCGCTTGAAAAATACTCTTCTTAGAACCATCATCCACATCTCCACTTTGATTTAGTTTTGTCTTTGCGGCTGGATTAACAGCCTGACAAAAAGGGTTGACATAATAGAAACCTGAATCCTTTAAAGTACCTACATATTTACCAAATAATGTTAAAACCAAAGCTTCTTGTGGCTTTAATACTTTTAAACCAAGAAATGGAATCCAACCAATGCATAGCCATACAACACCAATAATAAATAAAGGCCAAATTAATGCTGCTCCAAGTATTGTCATCAACAAGGCTACAAGATATAAAACAATCCATATTATCATCATGGCCATGCCATTCTTTTTATTGCTTAAAACTTTTTCTGTCATATAAGCACCTCCACTATCTAAATGATATCACTTTGATATCATGCGTCAATGAAAAAAGGCAGATTATTTAAACCTGCCTTATTGATTATAAACTTTTGTGTAAAGTTTCAAGAACCGTCTTAAGATCATTAACACCCATTTGACCTGGAGCACTTGCCTTTTTAGCAGCACCAAATGTCAAACAAGAACCAAATACTTCACCAGCTAAACGAGAGATAACTCCAGTAGCTGCCATAGACATTGTGATGATTGGACGATTGGCATGTTCTTCAGCCATTTCATTTGTAGCTGATAATAATGTCAATACATCCTTTTTTGATTGAGGCATAACTGCAATCTTAGGAATGTCTGCACCCTTTTCTTGCATAGCGCATAAACGAGAAATGATTTCTTTTTTAGATGGTGTTTTAAAGAAGTCATGGTTTGACATAATTACTTTTACTCCATTTTCATGAGCTGTCGTTACAATTGTTTCTACTTCTTTATCACCAGTATATAATTCAACATCTACAGCATCTACATAACCGCTTTTGGCAACAGCACAATTTAATTCTACATAGTATTCAGTAGAAACTTCTAATTCTCCACCTTCTTTTTTAGAACGGAAAGTAGCTAATACTGGAGTTTCTTTAAATACTTCACGTAATTCTTTAGCCATTTCTACTACAGATGCAGTATTTTCAACTTGTTCAAACCAATCCATACGCCATTCAATAATATCAGCTGGTGTATCAAGAATGATTTTCGCTTGTTCTAAAACATCTTCTTTACTCTTTCCACAAATAGGAACACAAATCTTTGGTACACCTGCACCAAATTCAACATTTTTCATTGTTACTGTATTCATTTTTTATTCTCCTTTATTCATATTTTTTGTATACGCATCAAACTACGCATCCCCAACTTGTTATAAACCGAACTTGATTGGTTTCTCATTTCATTTAATACATCTTGTGATAAATCAATCTCTTTTGTACCACTCTCTTTAATAATACTTAAGCAATCCAATGACCGTTTATCACATTGTTCACACGAATAATCTCAAAAATAAATGTGGCAAGGGATTGGTCTATACAACATAATCCTGTTACACATAGATTTTTCCTGATACGATAACTTCATATGGATCCCTTTTTTTAGTTTTCATATTGAACATAGTTTCTTAAGAAAGTAACTCCCGCTAAAGCAAGTGCATATCCAAGGCCTAAATAAAAGAATACGATAAAGATATCCGGAAAAATTCCTGCTGCTCTAAATCCAATTCCTCCATCCATCATACAAACCATGATCATATAGGCTTTTAAATCAAAGAAGTGCCAGAAGGTACGTGTTGCTTCATATTCCATAATTCGTTTTGTGTGTTTTTTACTCATTTTGAAAAACATCATTCCAAATATAGAGAACACAACAATCGCTAAAATATATGAATACTATTTAGATTCAATCACATGATATGAAAGCACACCTAATCACGCTACATTAAACCCGGCAATTAACCATACAATTCAAGCTATCATTAAAAGAGTTCTTTTCTTTACATGAAACATAAGCAGTTCCTAATCGTTCGTTTTAGAATGATTATATATATTTTTCATTCTTTCAGTCAACACTTATATTCAATCTAAAAGCATGTAAGATACTCATTCTTTTTCAATTTAACTTTGAAAAGTTAAAAATAAAATTTTTGCGTTATATTACTTAATCAAATACTTTTCGAATTCTTTTTCTCCATCCAAATGTACAGACTTAAAGAAAACAATACCCCATATAACATAGGCTGGTATAGCGATAATGGCAGATATGAAATAGGAAAGAATAGCTCCTAGGAATAGAATCAATGCATATGTAAAACATTGATTTCGCATATCCAAAGAAATAGATGCCTTATCATAGTTTTCTGGATGATTTAGTGTACTAAAACCAGAAACAAAATATGCTCCTTTTTCTTTTAGTAACGCAAACATTATTCCTAAAACAAGAAACAACACTGCCAAGGTAATACATGCCACAAATCCAACATTCATGATAATCACCGCTTTTATTATACGCTTTTGAAACAGCTTTCTGATTTTTACATTTATTTTCATTTTTAAGGTTGCCAGTTTCAACGAAATGGTGTATCCTATGCGTATGAACACTTCAAGACATTATTACTTTTACTTTAAATAGCCCTGAAAAGCCATATGTATACGATGGTTATTTTTAAATTTCAGGGCATTCAAAAGGCATTTCTTCTTCGAAATGCTTTTTTAACATTTAAAGTGCGTTCTAGAAAAGAGGAAATGATATGAAATACGGATTGATAGGTGAGCACTTGGGGCATAGTTTCTCCAAGCAAATTCAGACAAGAATTGCAGAGATTGAGAACGTAAAAGATTATGACTACCAATTGGTGGAATTAAATAAAGAAGAATTCAAAGAATTTATGGAAAAGAAAGATTTCAAAGGAATCAATGTGACTATTCCATATAAAAAGGATGTCATTCCTTACTTAGATGAAATGGATGAGAGTGCTAAAGCTATTGGTGCTGTCAATACAATCATCAATGTAGATGGCAAATTAAAAGGGTACAATACAGACTTTGGTGGATTCTTATATATGGTTAAAGCCCACAACGTACATATGGAAGGCAAGAAGGTCTTGATTATTGGTAACGGTGGTGCATGCGCTGCTGTTAAAGCCGTTTGTGAACACGAAAACGCAAAAGACATTGTGATTGTTTCAAGAAGTGCAAATCGTGGTGCCATTAGCTATGATGAAATATATACATCTCACTTAGATGCAGATATTATCGTCAATACAAGTCCTGTAGGAATGTTTCCAAATATTGTGAATGCACCAATTGATGTAACCTGGTTCCATAAATTAGAATGTGTATTAGATGTTGTATACAACCCAATTCTTACTCGTTTATGTTTTGAAGCTCAAGAAGCCGATATCAAGCGTGTGATTGGTTTAGAAATGTTGATTGCGCAAGCCAAATATACGTTTGAAATTTTTGAAAATATGTCTTTTGACGATTCTATCATTGATGAAATCAAAAAGGAGATGTTGAAAGATCGTTGTAACATCGTATTGATTAGTATGCCTAGTGCTGGTAAAACTACAATTGGTAAAATGCTTGAAGAAAAGCTTGGAAAAGAATTTTTCGACTTAGACGATATGATTATTGCCAAAGCCGGCAAAAGCATTCCAGAAATCTTCCAGGAATCTGGAGAAGCTGGATTTCGAGCCATTGAAACAGAGGTTGCGATTGAAGCTAGTAAAATGAACAATAAAATCATTGCGACAGGGGGTGGTGTCGTTAAGCATAAAGTCAATATGGACTTCTTGCGTTTAAATGGAATCACGATTTTCATTGATCGCGATATCGATAAATTAATTAGTTCCGATCCAAATAGACCTTTATCAAATTCTAAACAAGCCCTTCAACAAATGCATAAAGAAAGATACCCATTGTACCAAAAATACGCTTCTTATGTAGCTGTCAACAATGCGAATATTGAAGAAACGGTTGATGACATTGTGAATGCCTATCACAGCATTTTAATTGATGCCATTGCAAAGTAGCGAGAAGGTTTATTATCTTCTCGTTTTCATTTAAAAAAGGAGAAATCATATGGAAAATCAAGTTACACAATTATTAAAAGCTATGGTAAAGCCAGATTATACAGCTTGTAGCTATGCCTTTATGCAAAACGGAAAAATTGTATGTGCCGATGCGATTGGTGTCATCAATAAAATCAACAATCAACCCATCACGACGGATTGTACATTTAATGTATGTTCGATATCTAAAATCTATTGTACCGTATGTGTTATGCAGTTAGTGGACGAAGGATTAATTCAACTTGAAGATAAAGTTGCAGACATTCTTCCTGAATTTACAATGAAAGATGAAAGATATAAAGATATTACAGTACGCATGTGCCTAGATCATTCGAGTGGACTTCCAGGGACACAATGGAAACATTTTAGTGTGAGTACAAGTTCTAAGTTTGACTACTATAACGAAGTATTAAACTATTTATCAAACAGCACTCTAAAAGCAGATCCAGGAACTTACAGTACATATTGTAATGATGGGTTTACACTCGCTGAAATGGTCGTTTCAAAAGTTCGTAATATGCCTTATGAAGATGTCTTAAAGAAATATATTACAGAAAAGATTGGCACAAAAAGCACCAACACAACTTATACAATCAATTCAGATTATCCTTTAGTTTCTGAAGGTAAGAAGCCAAAAGAATACTTTCCAATTCAAGGAGCCGGTGGCATCACCACTTCTATGATTGATTTATGTAAATTTGGACAAATATTTCTAGAGCCTAATTCCATTATTAGTGAAAAGTCAAAAGCTTTAATGGCTAAATCTTGGGGCACTACATTTCTTAAATCTGATCTAGGCGCCATTGATTTTGGCTTAGGATGGGATCTAGTCAGACACCATGATCCAGACTATGATTTTGGTGATGGTGTTTTAGCCAAAGGTGGAAACAGTATGTTCTTTAGTTCAAGACTGATCATTGTTCCTAAATACAATGCCGTATTAGCATTCAGTGAAACACATGATTGCGGACTCGATGTTCCTACAACTTTAATGCGCTTATTCAATACGTATTTAGAACCAAATACATATCCAGATTATTCAGGAATTTATGCCCATGCCTTTGGTTTACAAAAAATCACAACCATCAAATCAAGTATGGTTGTGCAAGATAAAACGGAAAAAGGCTGGATCATGAGTGATTTGTTGGATTATGAAGATGGTAAATGGACAAATGAAAAAGGAAATCAAATCTTCTTTGAAGGAGATTATCTTTTAAAGACAACAAGAAATCGTACGGTTGCGTTTGCACAAAAGGCTAAAAAACAAGAACTAAACTCAGTTTGGAAATCCAGATTAAACAAAAAATATATTGTGTGTGATACAACTTATTATGATATTGTCACAAACCAAATGTTATGCAGTGTTGAATTTAACAGAACAGAAGATACAATGTCATTGATTGTTCATGGACATAAATCTGAACCAGTAATATCTGAATTTCCAATTGAAGTAATCGATGATACACATGCACAAAGTTATTTACATACGCCTTGTAACGGTTCTAGAGATCGTATTGAGCCTTACTTTGAAGATGGTAAATTATATTGTGCAAGCTACACCTATATTTGTGAAGATGATATCGAACCATATAATTCTCAATTATTTGAAAAAGAAAATAAAGTCTACAAAATCAACAACACTTTAGAAGTCTTACCAACTATTTGTGAAAATCATCGAATTCTAGTATTGGATTCAAATGGAGATTTATACTATGATTCAATGGATGTTGAAGAATATAAACCTATTAAATCTGGATTTATCATCTTGGTTTAACCTTAACGTGGATGGAAGTAATATACTCCTCCACTTTTTTTGTTTCATGTATATCAATTAATAAAAATTCCAAGAATGGTCCTTCGATTTTATAATTATGTTCTTGAATCCAATCTTTCATTTTATAAAAGAGCTGGTTTGTACGATCATACTCTCCTGAATAAGTATATGTACAATACATGCCTTCATCTAAAATAAAGTCGTGTTTTTCTTCTTGAGTTAAAATAAATACACTTGTATAGACGAATTCATCATTTTTATATTCGACAACACTGCCTGAATCCATATTTCCAAGTACAGAAATATCTTCTTCCATCGATTCACTTAGTTTCGTCAATAAAAGGTCAATTTTTTCATCTTGATCAATTTTTTCTTTTAAATACCGACAATATCTTTTGGGATATACTTCAATCTTACATGTATCAAATACCATATACTGCGTGCGATCTATATCTTCAATTCGCGTTTGAATGGAACTTAGTGTTGTATTCAATTCTTGAATCTGTCTTTGAATCAATTTTTCTTCTTCTTTTAAAAACACAATTGTATTATTCACACTACGATTATCTAAGTATTCTTTGATTTGATGTGTATCATACCCTAATTTTAAACAATCTCGAATTATGTTTAAAATATAGATATCATTCAGTGTATATAATCGATAATTTGATTTTGATCGCATTGGACAAATTAAACCTACTTTTTCATAGTATCGTAAAGAGTCTGTTTTAATATTGTATAATTTTGCGATTTCATTGATTCTATAATACTTTTTCATATTGCTACCCTTGACCTTAGTATTATACCAAGGTTTACACTTAAATTGGTGATTTTATGTTGAAACAATATCTTAAATTTGTCATGCCATCCATATGTTCGATGGTTATCTTTAATCTATATACTTTAGTAGACGGTATATTTGTTGCCCACTATGAAGGCGATACGGCATTAGCTTCCATAAACGTGGCAAGTCCATATGTCACAACCATTTTCTCCATTGGAGTCTTATTTGCGATTGGATCAAGTACAGTGATGTCCATTTATCGAGGTGCGAATGAAGAAAGAAAAATGCATGAAGTATTCACAATGAATACCACTACAATTTCATGTGTAGCTTTATGTATTGCGATTTTATCTTTTATAAACTCACATCACATCACAAAATTTTTAGGTGCCAATGAAGATGTGTTTTTTTATGCAGATACATACATCAAAGTATTATCCTGTTTTTCCTTCTTTTATATTGTATCCTATTGTTTCGAAGTCCTTTTAAAGGCCGATGGCTTCCCCCAAAAGTCCATAATGGGTATTTGTCTAGGAGCTGGCACAAACTTAATTCTTGACCCTTTATTTATGGGAACCTTGAATATGGGAATTGGTGGAGCTGCCTTAGCAACTGGTTTATCTCAACTTGTGACTTTCTGCTTCTTCTTTTATCATTTTTCGTTTAGTCATAAATCACATTTCCATTTTGTGAAGGCAAACTATCCTTGGCATGAATATTCTAGAATTTTATCTTTAGGACTTCCCGATTGTATTTCTGAAATCTCTCCAGGCATAATGATTACAGTATTTAACTATCGTATCAATCAACTCCTTGGTACGGATGGACTTGTTACTTTTACTGTATTGATGTATATCTATAACTTAGTATTGATGGTGATGGTTGGAGCCAGTCAAGGAACACAGCCTTTAGTTAGCTATTATTATGGTCGAAGCGATAAAAATGCCGTTTCAACTTTTCATAAATATGCACGTGTTTTAGTCTCTTGTGCTGGAGTTTTATTATTCTTAATTGTAGAAGTGTTTGCACCAAATATCACGGCTGCTTTTATTCCAGTAAATACAGAAAACTACTTTAATACCATTATAGCGCTACGTCAATTTAGCTTTGTCTTCTTGATTATGGGACATGTCGTGATCACAAGCGGCTACATGGTCGCTTTAGAAGAGCCAAGAAAAGCCTTTGTGCTTTCGATTTCTCGTGGTATTCTCTTTGTCTTATTATCCCTATTTGTTTGTACAACATTATTTAAGAAAAATGGAATTTGGATCAGTTGTACAGTCTCTGACATCTTCTGTTTAGGTATTGCCCTATATGATTTAAAAACACAAAAGAAAATATAAAAAAAGACAGATATTCAAAATCAAACTGAATATCTGTCTTTTCTAATATTAAATGCCTAAAAACAAATGGCAGAACAAAGCAGCAAGCAATGCACCTACAAAAGGAGCAATTCCAGGATCTAATAGTCCATATTGCCAATCATTATTGGCTTTTTTTAATTGGTAATAATTGGAATGCCAAAGGAGGTCCTAAATCACGAGCTTGATTCATCGCAAATCCAGTTGTTGTTCCAAGACACATACCTACTGCCCCTACAATAAGTCCAACACCAATAGGTAATTGTGTTTCATATTTGGTAGCAACAGCTAAAATGGCACTCAAGACAATAGTTGTAGCGATTGTTTCGACAAAGAAGTTTCGAGGTAAATTTCTGTAGTTTGGATTGGTAGAGAAAATATTACGAATGGCGATTGGGTTCACATTTCCTTTGCTTTCTGTAAAGTGATCCTTATACATCACATAACAAATCAAAGCTCCTACAAGTGCACCTAAAAATTCGGCAATTAAATTGTGTAACATAAATTCAAATTTCCTTCCTTACATATTTACAACGACACCCAAGCCATCAGGAATGACGGCAACTTTGTCATCTTTTCCTTTTATTTCAAACGCTTTTTATAGCGCTTCATCTACGCTTGTAGCTAAATCCATATGCATATCTTTCACAAGTTGAGGATCCACTAAATCAGAAACCAAGATTACTTTGTGATGTGCTAAAATACGTACACAGATTTGTGATGTCCATTGATCTGGAACGGTTTCTAAACGAGGAGTATGAATAGCTTTTTGTTCAAATTTTTCTGGATCTTTCACATCTGCAATATTATGATAGAATCCAATTCCACCATGTCCATCACGACAACCTGCAATCATAATGATAATACCATCAGGATTTAATGTAGCTTCAGCAGCTGTCCTACCTTTGATTGCCTGATAAATATTTTGATCCAAAGGATATCCACCATTCGTACTGATTGCGATATCGCAATTGACTTTATTTACACTTGCCAAAGAACGAACAAAATCACAACCTTTTTCATGCGCTTTTTCCATATCTCCCGCAAAAGAACCAATAATTTCATGATTTCCATTTAATACAACATTGACAATAAAGGCTAGTTTGGCCGTTCTTGCCGCATACACCATATCTTCATAAATCAAAATGTGCTGCAAATTACCTGGCGTGACATTTTATCATTGATAAATTCACCACTGTAATTTGCCATAATTGTTTTATAAGATGCAATGCCTGGCAATACAGATTTTCTTCCTCCAGAGAATCCCGCAAAGAAGTGTGCTTCAATAAAGCCTTCAGAAACCAATAAATCAGCTTCAGCTGCAACTTTGTTGATAATACAGTCTCCTCCACTTGGTAACTGTCCAATTTTTACCATGTAAGAATCATCTGTAGATACGTGCATAACAATTTCTTCATTTTTTACAATGTCTTCACCATATTTATCTACATGCTCTTCATGTGTACTTTCTCTATGGAAGCCTGTCGCAACTAAAATACGAATACGTGCACCGGGTGATAAACTACGAATTCTTTTTAAAAGAATAGGTGTAATAATTTTTTAAAGGTACAGGACGCGTATGGTCTGAGCTGATAATGACAATATTTTTCTTGCCTTTGGCAAGTTCTTCTAAACTTTTGGATCCAATTGGATTATTTAATGATTGTTCTACAATTTCATTTTCAGAAAGTGTAGTTTTATAATCGCTTTGTCTTTCTTCAAGGACACCAGCTAAGTTTTTATCTTTTAATTTGATTTTCATTTGACCTTTATCATAAGGTACATCCATTTTAAACATTTTTCAGGGATTAATATAACCCGAAACATTCAATTGTGAAACACCATCCGTTGTTAACGTTTGTTGTTTCACAAAAATTTAGAGTATTGTTATAATTCAAAACCGGTAAAGGAGAGCGAATATGGACAATGAATACTTATTAAATTTTTTAAAAGAGAAAAATATGCCCATTATACAGAAAAAAAAGACACACCTATTTAACGTATTATGGACTTGAACAACAAGATACTTAAGTATTAAAAGATGGTGTCGTCAAGACAAGTGTCATTTTACCAGATGGTCGTGAATTCAACATTTCTTACATCAATACCCCAGGCATACCATCTTTATTAAGAGATCAAGTAAGTCAATATACATCCGCACCATTCAATGTTCGTATTGAAAGTGATGTGGCAACATTTTATCGTATTCCTAGAGTTTTATTTTGGGATTATGTGAGTCAAGATAAAGAGCTGCAGAATTATGTCAATTCGAATTATAGAGAAATAATATCTGAAGCTATTTTTCGCCAACAAATCATGATGATGAATGGAAAAACAGGTGCAATATGCTCCTTCTTATATCAATTGATCCATTTATTAGGTCGAAAAGTAGTGGCGGGTATTCTTATTGTTTTTCAAATCACAAATGATGATATCGCAGGATTTTGTGGAATTCCCACTCGAAACAGTGTGAGTCGAATTCTTTGTGAGCTAAAAAAGGAAGGCGTCATTAAGATTGAAAATCAAAAAATAGTAATTCTAGATACCGATTATTTAAAACAATATGTACAATGTTAAATCTTAATCTGTCCATACATCCTTACCAAGTATTTTTTAGAAGAAGAGGTATTTAATGATGAATAGTATCACCAAAAAACTAGTGTCTTGCGCTTTATGCATTGCTTTAGGTGTATTACTTCCAATAGCATTTCATGTGATTCCAAATGCTGGAAGCATATTCTTGCCAATGCACATTCCAGTATTGATTTGGGACTATTTTGTGGATGACCATATGGTTTGGCATGTGGAATTTTAACACCTTTCATTTCAAGCGTAACAACTGGAATGCCACCTGCAATGATGTTGCCACAAATGATGGTTGAACTTGCAGTATATGGTTTAGTAGCTGGTTTATGTGAAAAATATATTTCCCAAAAAAATGAAATGACAAAACTATATATGAGTTTAATTATTGCGTTGCTTGCAGGAAGAATTGTGAATGGTTTAGTCAATACATGCATTCTTAGTACACAAGGCTATACACTATCTGTATTTATGATGGCTAGCTTTGTGACTTGTCTTCCAGGTGTCATCCTTCAATTGATTGTCATTCCTGTTTTGGTTCGTAGTTTAAATAAAAATATTTATAAACAGCCAGAAAAAGTTTTAGCTTAATGACAAGAAAGACCGAATATTCAGGTTTTAATCTGACATTCGGTCTTTTTTTCATCATTGCCTATCAAAATATTTTCTACCCGCATCCGGATTAAAATAGGTTCGAATATACCCATCCGTGGATACGACCACAAATTCATTGGTATCCTCTTTATAATACACGTCATCCCCATCTTCCTTTTCGGTTTTATGTAAAGAATCTGGATCATTCACAACATCACTGGCACCCGTTTCGTATTCTTTTGATGATGAAAATCCCATTTCTTTACCATGTTTTTCATAGTGAGACTCTAACAAATCTTCATTACGAAAATGGTATTCTTGATAGTCTACGACTACTTGTTTTTGTTCCTTAACTTCACATCCTGTTGGAAGTATAAGTGAGAATATACAAAGAAATAAGAGTAAATATTTATTCATGATTCTTTTCATATTGTTTTTTGTACTCCTTTAAACTTAAGTGGTTCGCTCCACCTTTTAAATTTGGATTTTTGTATTGTGCTTTATCATCTTCCCATCCACATACCGGACATATTTCATAGCTTCCTGGTCCGGATTGAAATGTATATTGTCCACAAACGGGACATTTAAACACAAAAACATTTGATAGTGTTTTAATAACCTTATCCATATCGATTGGCTTTGCGATATAGCCGTTCATCCCAACGGATAATGCTTTTTGTTTATCCTCTTCAAAGGCATTGGCACTCATCGCAACGATTGGAATATCACTAAATTCACGAATCGTTTGCGTAGCTTGATAGCCATCCATATTTGGCATTTGAATATCCATCAAAACCACATCATATTCTTTTTCTTTGACCTGTTTTACACAAGCAACCCCATCACTAACGCGATCTATAATCAATCCATAGTCTGTTAAAAGTGTCATCGCAATTTCTGCATTTAAATCATTGTCTTCAGCAAGTAAGATGTGTTTTCCTTTAAAAGCTATAATATTCGTTTCTTGATTATTCTTGAGCTCATTTTCACTTGCTATTTCGAACTGAAATTTAATTCGAGTTGTTGTACCTTGATTGACTTGACTTGAAATTTCAATCGTACCGTTCATTAAATCAACCAAAGATTTTACAATCGCTAAACCAAGTCCCGTCCCTTTTACGCTCGTTTGCGTACCCGATTTTTCTCTAGAAAAGTCTTCAAAGGCATGTGGCAAATACGCTTCACTCATTCCAATACCTGTATCTTGAATCATGCATTGAAAACGGCCAGACTCTCCTTCTTCTATTTGAATTAAAACCCTACCTTCATCAGTATATTTAATGGAATTACCTACAATATTCAGTAATATTTCTTCAACCTTAATTTGATCACAATATACATATGGATGTTGAATCTTTGTGGTGCACTGATAAGTTAAGCCTTTTTGTTCGGCTTGTTTTTCAAAGACAGAATTTAAAGATTCAATAATATCATATATATTACATACCTTTATATTTAATGTTTCTTTTCCACTCTCTATACGTGCCATTTCTAAAATAGAATTAATCAAACCCAAAAGAAATGTACTCGAATATCGAATCTTTGATAAATAATCTTTTTCTTTTCCAATATTTCCAACATTCTTTTCCATTAATTCCGTATATCCCATGATTGCGTTCATTGGCGTACGAATATCATGTGACATACTGAATAAGAAACGGGATTTGGCAGCACTTGCCTCTTGTGCTTTTTTGGCCTCCATCTCAATTTGCGTCGCATATTCTAAATCTTTTTTATGACGAATCTCAAGCTGGGCAATGGCTGTCGTCACAAGAAAGTCGATCATAATACTTGCTACAACTAAACTCATCATTTCATATTTGTTGATCCAACCATTTTTGGGAATGATTTCAAAATTCCAATTATTATTAGGAAGTGCACATTTCACCAACAATGTATCTGAACCTATATTTTCTGAGCTTTTAAAAATAGTGATTTTCTCCTTTGTGACACGATCTTTTTTCCAAATCACAAAATCATAGGAAGCTCTTTCTAACTCATCTAAATGAATCTCTGTAAGGAATGCATCCCAATCAATAACTAGTATTGAAAAGCCCCAAAATTCACCATTCACATAGATTGGATCGTATAATAAAGCTCCTTTTCCACCTTGTTTTAAATCATAAGGACCTTCTAATGTATATTCCCTTGTTTCTTTTGCCAAAGTAGCAGCCTCTTTACGTTCATGTTCTACCAACATATCCATGCCAATAGCTTTTTGATTTTCTTTAAATGGATATACATTTTGAATAATTCCGTTTGGCGCAAGTTCAATTGTCTTAACAGCCGGATCATCTCCATATAGTCTAGATGCCACAGATTCAAAGTAGGCATCATCTAAATCAATTCCAGCTTCAATTGTCTTCTTTAAAAAACCTACTTTTTCAATATACGACTCAAGCTTTATTTCAACACGATTGATTGTTGAATTTACTGTATATTCTGCCTTTAATTTTTCTTGTTGAATTACGCTGTTACGAATAAACAAACATGCCATATTCGTTAAAACAGAAACCAACACAAAACTAATTAGTATTTGATAAATTAAATTTTTATTTTTCATAGTTTCATTATAAACCATCACGTAGCTTTTTCGACAAATTTTGTACTATAATTCACCTGTATTGCCGGCCAATATATAAATAAAACATAGAATACTTTGCCAAAACGTACGCTTTCCACAATTCTACCTTGATCAAGTACAGGAATATAAGTTCCATCTTGTTTTCTTAATTGATAATGAATATAGTCATTCACACTTCCACTTTCAATTTGATTCCAAATACTTGCTTCTACCGCTTCTCGTTGATCTTCATGAATCAAATTTCGGAAACTTTTCTTTGTACTTTTAAATAATTCGTCTAGATTTTCATATCCAGCCATATCTAAAAATTCTTTATTTGCGTAGAAAATTTCATCATCCTCTTTATCCGCTCGATAGATCATAAAAGCTCCTGGTAAATTTTCTGATATGTCATTTAACACAAATCCAAGTTGTTTACGAACATCCGACTGAAGTCCTTCATTATAGGCCATAATCCATTTTTACCATGAAGTTTTACTTCATAAAGAGCTACATCGCACAACGCATGAGTAGAGATCTTTCAATCGCATTATTTGGATATTTGGCATAACCAAGTGAGATACAAAAAGAATATGTTTGCCCTTTATACGAAAATGTTTTTGGCGTTTTTGTGAATTCAATCAAAGATTCTTTCATTTCTTCCATTGTACAATTAGGTAAAAGAATACAGAATTCGTCCCCCCATTTCTACAAAGCAATGCAGAAGATGGAAAAAATTTTTGCATATTTTCAGCTAGGCTTATTAAAGCTTTATCCCCATAGGCATGTCCATACATGTCATTTATTAACTTGAAATCATCTACATCTAATAATACGGCTACGCAATGTTCTTTTGGATTTTTTGAAATCATCTTTTCGGCCATTTCATCAAATCCATATCGATTATAAAGCTTAGTCAGTCCATCTTTATTGGCTAGTTCTTTTAATTCAACTCTTCTTTCATCCATAAGGAATAAGACTATTGTAAGTCCAGTTAGCAGAAGAACTAAAGATTGTCCTCCAAAGAAAATTAAATATAAAGTTGTAGAGTTGCTCCATCCAGCTCTAGACATGATTTCAAGTTTCCATTTTTCTTTTCCAACAGTCAAATTATAAGTGACTGGGCGAATCAGTTTATCCTCTACATATTTCTTATCTAAAACAGACGCTTCTCTTGAAAGTCGATAATTATATTTAAATTTTGATAAAGCGTTTGTCGAATCCTCAAAAATTTCAGGAACGCGCAAAATCACAATTGTAAATCCCCAAAAATATTCTTGTCCATTTTATGATAGTGATTTAATCAAAATCATTACGGGAGTCAGAAGATGTGGAAAATCCATCATATTGGAACAAATCAATACTGAAATTTCAAAAAAATCAACAAATATAATTTATCTTGATTTTGAAGATCGTGCCGTTACATCTAATTTAACCTCATGGCAAGACATTGTAGACTATATTGACAACAATCGTGATACAAATGAATTATGCTATGTTTTCTTAGATGAAATTCAAACAATTGATAATTGGTCTATCGCGTGTAAAACACTTCGAAAACATAATTGTTCATTATTTATTACCGGATCCAATTCCAAACTATTATCTCGTGAATTCACTAAAGAATTATCGGATCGCTATGTCGTATTTCATATTCGTCCCTTTGGTACTACGTCAAGAAAAAGGACTTATAAAATAGATAAATTTTAAATTCTAATG
>OGCQ01000815.1_pt1 | contig 46253 bp, 31 predicted proteins | sample 1570161 | NCBI WGS metagenome assembly OGCQ01 (sample SAMEA4384402, study PRJEB24528) | human gut metagenome | reverse complement strand
TCCTGGATGACAAAGGGATAAAGGCCACATGCTTCGCCCCTGGATGGGTTGCGGAGCATTATCCGGATAAAATCCTGGAAATCCGGGACCGCGGCCATGAAATCGGGGCCATGGGCTACCGGCATGAGAATATGGCACTGCTGTCCGTGGAGGAACAGGAGGAGGCCATCCAAAAAGGGGAATCCGATTTGGCAGCGAGCTCCGCCAACGCAAACCAGCAGATTAAAGTCAGCCAGAAAAAGTATGCGTATGAAATGTTCCGCAGCCAATCTCCGGCAAGCCTCCAACATCCGTTGGCAGAATGCGGACCGATGATATTCCTTGCTCATGAAATGTCACAATTCTCCGATAAGGATGTAGTGGTATTCAGTAACTGTGACTCCATCCGCCTTTCTATCTACGATGGAACAAAAACATGGACCAAACCTGTGGTACATGCCAAAGGGCATATGCCGAACGCACCTGTCATCTTCGAAAATGTATGGGATTTCTGGGAAGCGCGCGGATACAGTTATACTCAAAAGAACTGGCAGAAAGTAAATATGGTTGCCGAAGGTATTATCGACGGGAAAGTAGTATGTACCCAAAAGAAAATGCCTTCCCGCCGGTCTACCAAACTTCGCTTGTATGCAGATACTCAAAAAGTAAACTTGGTAGCGGACGGTTCGGATTTTATAGTAGTAGTTGCCGAAGTGACGGACGATAGCGGAAACGTTCGTCGTCTGGCAAAGGAAAATATCGTATTCACGGTAGAAGGGGAAGGAGAAATCATTGGTGACGCAAGGATCGGCGCCAACCCTCGTGCCGTAGAATTCGGTTCGGCTCCTCTGCTGATCCGTTCCACACGAAAAGCCGGGAAGATTAAAGTGAAAGCTCACGTACAATTTGAAGGAACTCAGGCTCCGACTGCCGCTGAAATGGAATTTGAGAGTGTTCCTGCGGAACTTCCTTTCTGTTATGACGAGAAGTACTGTATTGGTCAGGAAACATCCTCATCAACTGTAAAAGCCGGTTCATCCGAGAGTGCAACTGAAGGCAAAGTGCAACTGACAGAAGAAGAGCGGCAACGGGTGTTGGATGAAGTGGAACGACAACAGACCGAATTTGGAATAGAAAAGTAAACTTGAGAAAGCTTGCCCGCGGATTTGTGTATGGCAAAACAAGGTTACAAATATGAATTGAACGAAATCCGGATTGACTATTAGCAAAGACAAATAAGCTAATAGCCGATCTGGATTTATTATCTGCTAATTTGAATTTTACCCGAAAAATAGTATCTTTGATGCAAGATTCATTTCCACTAATATAATATACAATGAAGAAACACTTCTTTTTTATATTTATGTTTCTCTTGATGACGAGAATCTGTGCTTTTGCCTACCCTAACATGATTGTTGAACATTATACGGCCGAACGAGGCTTACCCAATAATATCGTCAATTGTACACTGAAAGGGCAGGACGGATTTGTATGGTTCGGCACCTGGTACGGACTATGCAGTTTCGACGGTACCAAATTCCGTTCCTATGATAATCATGACGGATTTTACTCCGCAGATATTCCTCCCCGTAAGATTCAGCGTATTGTAGAAGACAGGAACGGATACCTTTGGATCAAGACTATCGACCGCAAACTCTATCTGTTTGATAAGAAACATGAAAGTTTCCACGCAGTGTATGACGATGTAAAAGAGTACTCTGAAAATATTCAGATTATCAAGATACAGACGACAGATGACGGAGACGTACTGCTGCTGACCAAAGATAAAAGCCTGCTGCGTGCAAATACAGACCAGAACGGTAAAATCATCATGAAGCAGTTGCACGATTCGCGTCCCAATGTCAACGTCTACGACTTACGCCTCAAGCATAATGTGTTTTGCGAAACTGCCGAGTTTATCAATTGGATCGGTATGGACTATCAGATTCTTTCATTAAGAAAAGGAGAGGCTCTGAAAGATAAGCCTGTCGACTTTATTCAAAAGAAAGTTTCTGCCAATCCGGACCAGTTCACTTGTGCTTCCTACAGTTCCAAATTCTTATGGCTGGGAGATAAGAACGGACATATTTATAGCGTCGATCCGCAAAATGGAGTAGTCAACCGCTACGAAATACCGGAGATTGATCAACCGATTTCCAATATACTGGTCACTGAATCAGGATTAATGTATATCACCACCGTTGATGGTGCGTATGAATATAACATCGGCTACAAACAACTGACCAAACTACCGTTCTCCATCGCAGGGAAAAAAGTAGGAATGATATTCAATGACAAGTATGACAAAATTTGGTTTCAGGAAGGTAATGAGGCATTGACGTACTATGATCCTCTGAACAAAAGCAATCATCGCTTTCCTTTCCCCAAACAAAATGCCATTGGTAACTTTGAAAAGCAGGATGCCGGTGAACAGGGTATGTTTTTCCTCACCCCCGGTGGAGAAATTCTGCTCTTCGATAGGGAGAAACTGGAAATGACCCGTATCAATCAACTGAAACCTTTTTCCGACGACCTTCCCGATCAACTCTTCTTTCATCTGTTGCTGGATAAAGACGGTATTCTTTGGCTGGCATCTACAGGCAGCGGAGTATACAAGGTTAACTTTCCCAAGAAGCAATTTCAACTGTTGACAGAAGTTTCTCCTGTCCCTGTAGACACAGAAAGAGCGACCTCTTGGAATCAGGGGATACGTGCACTGTATCAGGCTAAGAATGGAGACATCTGGGTCGGTACCCGTTGGCAGGCACTTTATCGTCTGGATAGCAACGGGCAGATAAAACAGGTTTTTACGGATCAGAATTATCTGATAGGCGCCGTATATCATATCATGGAAGATAAAGAAGGAAACTTGTGGTTTTCCACTAAGGGAAACGGACTTGTCAAAGCCGAACCGGATATGAACTCACCACATGGTCTGCGTTTTACCCGCTATAAGAATGATCCCAAGAATCCGAATTCTATCAGTAACAATGATGTGTATTTCACTTATCAGGATAGTCAGGAGCGTATCTGGGTCGGTCTGTTGGGCGGAGGGCTGAACTTGATTTCCGAAGAAAACGGGACACTTGTATTCAAGCATAAATACAACGGACTGAAACAATATCCCGCTTATGGTCTGTATATGGAAGTCCGTACAATGACAGAAGATGAAGACGGGCGTATCTGGGTAGGTACGATGGATGGTCTGATGTCTTTTGACGGACATTTTACGACTCCCGAACAGATTCAGTTTGAGACGTACCGACAGATCAGCGATCGTTCCAATGTGGCAGACAATGACATTTATGTACTATATAAAGACAGTGATTCGCAAATTTGGGTGAGTGTATTCGGCGGAGGTCTGAATAAGCTGGTCCGCTATGACAAAGAAAAACGTGAACCGATATTCAAGTCATATGGCATACGTGAAGGAATGAATAACGATGTGGTCAAGTCCATCGTGGAAGATAAAAACGGAAATTTGTGGTTTACTACCGAGATTGGTCTGTCCTGCTTTAATAAGGCGACAGAGCAGTTCCGTAACTACGACAAATACGATGGTTTCCTGAATGTTGAACTGGAAGAAGGCAGTGCGTTGCGTGCATTGAACGGAGACTTATGGCTTGGTTCGCGACAGGGAATTCTGACATTCTCTCCTGATAAACTGGAGACACAACATACCAACTATGACACCCGTATCGTAGACTTTAAAGTATCCAATCGTAATCTGCGAAGTTTGAACGACTGTCCGATTCAGGAGTCTATCACATACACCGATGCACTTCAATTGAAGTATAATCAGTCTATGTTCACAATCGAATTTGCTGCATTAAATTTCTACAATCAGAATCGCGTATCTTATCGTTACATACTCGAAGGGTATGAGAAGGAATGGCACTATAACGGCAAAAACCGTATTGCTTCTTATACCAATGTTCCTCCCGGAGACTACGTATTCCGTGTAGAAACGATGGATGAAGCTAATCCGGAACTTGTATCCACATGTACATTGGCTGTCACCATTCTTCCGCCGTGGTGGCTGAGTTGGTGGGCCACTCTTATCTATGTAATCCTTGGCATCGCGGCCCTCTATTTCGGTCTGCGCCTGGCCTTCTTCATGATTAAGATGAAGAACGACATTTATATCGAGCAGAAAGTCTCGGAAATGAAAATCAAGTTCTTCACCAATATTTCTCATGAGCTTCGTACTCCTCTGACACTGATAAAAGGACCGATACAAGAACTGAAGGAGCGGGAAGAACTGTCTCCGAAAGGACTGCAATACGTGGACCTGATGGAAAAGAATACGAACCAAATGTTACAACTGGTCAATCAGATTCTTGATTTCCGAAAGATTCAGAATGGCAAGATGCGTCTGCACGTATCATTGATTGATTTCAATGAAATGATAGCTTCCTTCCAAAAAGAATTCCGTGTACTTTCGGAGGAAAATGAAATCAGTTTCACATTCCAACTGCCGGACGAACCGATTATGGTATGGGCAGATAAGGACAAACTGAGTATTGTTATCCGCAACGTCATATCGAACGCGTTCAAATTTACTCCTTCCGGTGGAAGTATTTATGTAACTACCGGATTGACAGATGATGGAAAATCCTGCTATGTACGGGTAGAAGACAACGGTGTTGGCATTCCGCAAAATAAGCTGAGTGAAATTTTCGAGCGTTTCTCACAAGGAGAGAATGCGAATAATCCACATTATCAGGGTACAGGCATCGGGCTGGCACTTTCCAAAGAAATAGTAAACCTGCATCACGGTATCATCCGTGCCGAAAGTCCGGAAGGGCAGGGGGCCGTGTTTATTGTAGAGCTATTGCTGGACAAGGACCATTATCGTCCGTCGGAAGTAGACTTCTATGTCAGTGATACGGAAACTGCTCCTGCCGCTACAGACAAGAAGATGGTTATCGATTCAGAAAAGGAACCGGAGGAGGAACTGGAAATAGACGCTTCATTACCGACTCTTCTGCTGGTAGAGGATAATAAAGACCTGTGCCAGTTGATAAAACTGCAATTGGAAGATAAATTCAACATCCATATAGCCAATAACGGCGTAGAAGGTCTGAAGAAAGTGCATCTGTATCATCCGGACATCGTAGTGACCGATCAGATGATGCCGGAAATGGACGGACTGGAAATGCTGCAATCTATCCGGAAGGATTTTCAGATCAGCCATATCCCTGTTATTATTCTGACAGCCAAGAACGATGAAGGTGCCAAGACCAAAGCGATCACTCTGGGTGCGAACGCATATATAACCAAACCATTCAGCAAAGAGTATCTGTTGGCACGGATCGATCAGTTGCTCGGCGAACGGAAACTGTTCCGCGAACGTATCCGCCAGCAAATGGAGAACCAGACGACAACGGAAGAAGACAGCTACGAACAATATCTAGTGAAGAAAGATGTGCAGTTCCTTGAAAAGATACACCAAGTGATCGAGGAAAACATGGACGACAGTGATTTCAATATTGATACGATCGCTTCCGGCATCGGACTGAGCCGTTCGGCATTCTTCAAAAAGCTGAAAAGCCTTACCGGACTGGCACCTGTCGACCTGGTAAAGGAGATTCGCCTGAATAAATCGATCGAACTGATTAAAAATACGGATTTGAGTGTTTCGGAAGTGGCGTTTGCTGTCGGATTCAAAGATTCGGGCTACTATAGCAAGTGTTTCCGCAAAAAATATAATCAGACTCCCCGTGAATATATGAATGAATGGCGGAAAGGATAGAAAGACCGATTACAAAATACTTTCTTAATCGTCTTTTTTAAAAACCTATTAAGATTCGGAAGAATGAACAAGATTAAGAAAGTATTATCAGCATGGATGTTGGTTGCCTGTGTGCTACCTGTGGCAGCCCAATATCCGGTGATCCCCGACTCGGTAAAAGAAAGAGGAGCAAAACAAGAGGCAGAGTTCGAACAGAAATCAAATGCGGCATGGGAAAAAGCCTTGCCAACAGTTTTGGAAGAAGCAAGGTTAGGAAGACCTTACAAACCTTGGGCCTCCAAACCGGAGGATTTGATAAAAAGTAATATTCCGGCCTTCCCCGGTGCGGAAGGTGGTGGTATGTACACTCCCGGCGGTCGTGGAGGCAAAGTGATTGTGGTTACTTCCCTGGAAGATTCCGGTCCCGGCACATTCCGCGAAGCCTGTGAAACCGGTGGTGCACGTGTTATCGTATTTAATGTGTCAGGTATTATTCGCCTGAAAAGCCCGATCAGTGTACGTGCCCCTTATGTAACGATTGCCGGACAGACAGCACCGGGAGACGGTATCTGCGTGACCGGTCATTCTTTCCTGATCGATACTCATGATGTAGTGATTCGCCATATGCGTTTCCGTCGGGGGGCACAGGATGTTGCTTTCCGTGATGATGCAGTAGGAGGAAATGCAGTCGGCAATATTATAATAGACCACTGTTCGGCAAGCTGGGGACTGGATGAAAATATGTCTATCTATCGCCACGTCTACAACAGGGATGAAACCGGGCACGGACTGAAGTTGCCTACTGTGAACATTACCATTCAGAATTCGATGTTCTCGGAAGCATTGGATACTTATAATCATGCGTTTGGCGCCACTATCGGAGGACATAATAGTATGTTCTGCCGTAATCTTTTCGCTTCCAATATCAGTCGTAACAGTTCGGTGGGTATGGACGGAGACTTTAACTTCGTAAACAATGTTGTCTTCAACTGGTGGAACCGTTCTGTCGACGGAGGAGATAACAAGAGTTTTTATAATATAATCAATAACTATTTTAAGCCCGGTCCTATCACCCCGTTGGATAAGCCTATCTCTTATCGTATATTGAAACCGGAAGCCGGACGCGATAAAAGCAAACCGATGTCCTTCGGAAAAGCTTATGTAAACGGTAACATCGTTCACGGAAATGCTAAAGTGACAAAAGATAACTGGGATGGCGGAGTTCAGCTTGCCAGTGAAGTGGATGAAGGAAAGTTCTTACCGCAAATCAGAGTGGACGAAGCATTCAAAATGTCGCCCGTGACGATTATGGATACCAAAAAAGCTTATAACTTTGTATTGGATAATGTAGGTGCTACTCTCCCGAAACGGGATGCGGTAGACGCACGCGTCATCAAGACTGTACAGACAGGAAAAGCGATTTATGCGAAAGACGCTCCGGAATTTGTCTCTCCTTATGTGAAAAGACGCTTGCCGGCAGACTCTTACAAACAAGGCATCATCACCGATATCCGTCAGGTGGGCGGACTTCCTGAATACAAAGGAGAAGCATATCTTGATTCGGATGGTGACGGTATGCCGGACGCATGGGAAATTGCCAACGGACTGAATCCGAACGATCCGACTGATGCAAAGGAGGACTGTAATGGAGATGGCTATACCAATATCGAGAAATATATCAATGGGCTGGATACAAAGAAGAAAATAGACTGGACAGATCTGAAGAACAACTACGATACCTTATCCAAACGGAAAAGTCTGTTTTAATCGTATGATTTCTTATGGTCAAATGATCTTTCAGGATTGAATAATTAGAAAACAACGTTTATTGTAATGAATATACAATTAAGAACTATCCTTTTAGGATTATTGAGCATAGGGTTTGCGCAGGGATATGCGCAAACCTTTGCTTTACAGGTTAAGGATGACCGGATCACTTACTTGAATGACGAACAGGGAAACCGGATTCTTGATTTCTCGTACTGTGGCTACAAGGGCTCCGAACAGGATATTCCTTCTGTCCGCAATGCCGTGTTTGTACCTTGGACAGCAGGAGATAATACATCACGTATTCAACGCGCCATTGACTATGTCGCCTCATTAGTACCTGATGCTTCCGGTTTCAGGGGAGCCGTGTTATTGGATCAGGGAGAATTTTCTTTATCCGGAAGCCTTCGTATAAATGCCTCCGGCATCGTACTGCGTGGAGTGGATAAAGAGAAAACGATACTTCTAAAAAAAGGAGTGGACAGAGGTGCCCTGATCTATATGGAAGGGACAGACGATCTGAAGGTGCAGGATACATTGCAGGTACTCTCGAAGTATGTTCCGGTAAATGCGAGGACATTGGAAGTTGTTTCAGGTACTTCGTTGAGAAAGGGAGATCGGGTGCTGGTGAACCGTCCGTCCGGCAAAGAATGGATTGCTTCGTTAGGATGTGATATCTTTGGAGGAGGAATCAGTGCACTGGGCTGGAAAGAAGGAGATATGGATCTTACCTGGGATAGAACCGTGACAGAAGTAAACGGTAATCAGATAACGCTGGACGCTCCGCTGACAGTGGCGCTGGATGCTAAATACGGTACTTCTTCCGTGATTACTTATCAGTGGAACGGGCGCATCCGGGAGTGCGGAGTAGAAAACATGACTCTGATTTCCGACTATGACAAACGGTACCCTAAAGATGAAGATCATTGCTGGACAGGTATTTCTATCGAAGATGCGGAAGATTGCTGGGTACGCAGGGTGAATTTTAAGCACTTTGCAGGAAGTGCAATCCTTGTTCAGCGTACCGGTTCCCAAATCACGGTTGAGGACTGTATCTCACGGGAACCTGTTTCTGAAATCGGAGGAATGCGCCGCTGTACTTTCTATACCTTAGGACAACAGACACTTTTCCAGCGCTGCTATTCGGAACAGGGTATTCATGACTTTGCAGCCGGATATTGTGCTGCCGGACCGAATGCTTTCGTACAATGTGATTCGTATGAGTCTTTTGGTTTCAGCGGATCTATTGACGCATGGGCGTGCGGTTTATTGTTTGACGTGGTTAATATAGACGGGCATAATCTGAGTTTCAAGAATCTGGGACAGGACAAGAACGGAGCGGGATGGAATACAGCAAATAGTCTGTTCTGGCAATGTACCGCTGCCGAAATAGAGTGTTATGCTCCGGCAAAAGATGCCATGAACCGTGCGTACGGATGTTGGGCACAATTCTCCGGTGACGGCGAATGGGCACAATCAAACAATCATGTGCAGCCCCGAAGCATTTTCTATGCTCAATTGGAGGATCGTTTGCAGAAGAAATGTGCAGAACGTGCCCGTATCCTGCCAAGGAATACAAGCGCCACCAGCAGTCCGACCGTTGAAGTTGCTATGGAACTGGCCAAAGAGGCTTACAATCCCCGCCTGACATTGGAACACTGGATTGAACAAGGAGCCTTTGCTCCTTCAATAGCTATGTCCGGAGTAAAATCAATCGATGATATGAAAGAAAAGAAGATAACTCCGAACAAGACATCAGCACAACCGGAAGTAACTATTGCAAACGGACGTATCCAAATGGACGGTACTTTGTTGGTAGGAGGTAGCCATACCACCCCTTGGTGGAATGGAAAACTTAAAACCAGCTTTCTGAAAAAAGCAAGTCCTGCCATCACCCGTTTTGTCCCCGGACGTGAAGGATTGGGACTGACAGATCGCATCGATTCCGTAATCGGCTATATGAAACAAAAGAATATATTGGTATTTGATCAAAACTACGGACTTTGGTATGACCGTCGCCGGGATGATCATGAACGAGTGCGCCGTCGTGACGGAGATGTATGGGGACCTTTCTACGAACAACCTTTCGGACGCAGCGGTCAGGGTACTGCCTGGGAAGGACTGAGCAAATATGATCTGAACCGCCCTAATGCATGGTATTGGTCACGATTGAAAGAGTTTGCCGAAAAAGGAAGTAAAGACGGACTATTGCTATTCCATGAGAACTATTTCCAGCACAATATTCTGGAAGCAGGTGCACACTGGGTAGATTGTCCGTGGAGAAGCACCAATAATATCAACCAGACCGGATTTCCGGAACCTGCTCCGTTTGCCGGAGACAAACGAATCTTTGTTGCAGATATGTTTTATGATATCACTCATCCGGTTCGCCGTGAGTTACACAAACAATACATCCGCCAGTGTCTGAACAACTTTGCTGATAACCCGAATGTCATTCAGTTGACAAGTGCAGAATTTACAGGTCCACTACATTTTGTACAGTTTTGGCTGGATGTGATTGCCGAATGGGAAACAGAAACCGGAAAGAAAGCCAAAGTAGCATTAAGTACCACAAAAGATGTACAGGACGCCATCCTTGCCGATCCGAAGCGTGCGGCTGTGGTGGATATTATTGATATCCGCTACTGGCACTATAAAACGGATGGAGTCTTTGCACCGGAAGGAGGGAAGAACATGGCTCCCCGCCAACATATGCGTAAGATGAAAGTCGGAAAGGTCACTTTCACCGAAGCCTACAAGGCTGTCCACGAATATCGTCAGAAGTTCCCGGAGAAAGCCGTAACCTTCTATGCACAGAATTATCCGGCTATGGGATGGGCTGTATTCATGGCCGGCGGTTCATGTCCTGTAATCCCGTGCACAGATAAAGCATTCCTGAAGGATGCAGCGGCTATGGAAGTGGAAGAAACCGATACCGACAACTATAAGAAAATGGTAAAATCTGATATCGGCAGTATCATTTATTCCAAGTCCGGAACAGAAATTCCTGTTCAATTATCGTCCGGGAAGTATATCTTAAAGTACATACATCCCGGTTCAGGGAAGATGAATATTATAGATAAATCATTGAAAATTAATGGAGTATACAAATTAAAGGTACCGGATAAGAAAGAAGGTATTTATTGGTTCCATAAACTCTGAAACAAAAAATCCCGCTGATGACTGATTAGCGGGATTTTTCCATTTTATAGGTAATTTCTAACAAAAGAGTGTTATAAAACATGATACTTATTTTTTCAACCTACAAACCAGATTTTACCGGTGGTTGAGGTCAGTTCTGCTTAGCTTTGCAACATCAAATCAATCGAATTAATGCTATGATGGAACAGACTAATAATTCAACCGACACTTTACTCGCTTCTTTTCAAGCGGGAAATATGGCAGCTTTTTCGCAGCTATATGATTTGCACATCAACATTCTTTTTAATTACGGATTGAAGTTGACCATTGATAAAGAGTTACTAAAAGATTGCATCCACGATATTTTCGTTAAGCTCTACACTAAAAAGGATGAATTAGGAACTATTGATAATTTGAAGTCTTATTTGTTCATCTCATTAAAGAACAAACTCTGCGATGAACTCCGCAAACGTATGTATATGTCTGATACAGCCATAGAAGATGTAAATGCAGTAGCTCCCACAGACGTAGAAGATGACTATATGGAAGAAGAGCAACGCAAAAATGAGTTCTCGCTGGTGAAGCGTTTACTGGACCAGCTTTCTCCCCGGCAGCGTGAAGCACTTACATTATATTATATAGAAGAAAAGAAATACGAGGATATTTGTGAGATTATGAATATGAACTATCAGTCTGTACGCAACCTGATGCACCGTGGATTGACAAAATTGCGTAGTCTGGCGAGTTAATTTTAGTAAAAAGGATATTTGGTTGAGTACATACACAGAGTAACAGCGTCCTATCTATGTAAACGCTTAAAAAGGATGCGATATGTGCTCTAAGGTAAAGGATTTTTTGACAGATGATGATTTCATCAATTATGCACTGGGTGTAACTCCGGAAGCAGCCTCCCAATGGGAAACTTATTTCAGGGAACACCCGGAACAGATAGCAGATGCAGAAGAAGCTAAGGCCGTATTATTGGCTCCGGCAGATGTTGCCTGCGACTTTTCACTGGTTGAAAACCAAGATTTAAAGGATAGAATTGTTAGTAGTATAAAAGATTTTTCGAACATTTTGTAGTTAGATTAGATAGAAGTTAGGTTAGTTAAGGTTAGTAAAAAGATTGACGCAGTCTTTCACAGACGCTTGAGTGATCAAGTACTGTGAGAGACTGTGTTTTATATGTCTACAGTTTGTTTTCTTCCCGAATATCGAATGCGTTGCAGAAACTGACGATAAGTACGATACAACCTCCCAATATACCTATAATCATGTAAGCAATACGAATATCAAATGCCTGTGTAATAGCGCCTATAAGCAAAGGAGCGACCAGCGAACCAATAAAACTGATACTCGACAGGATAGTGAGCGCAATGCTGACGGGCGTCTTTGACTTGGCCCCTACAAAGCTATATAAAGTAGGTACGATACATGAGATACCTAGTCCGACCAGCATAAAGCCTAAGGAATTAATGATCACTTTCATTGCCATTGACTCAAACGTATTGCCCAACAATGCGGAAATGAAGAAGCCGATACAAATAAGGCTGCCTGCCAGTTGCAGTACTTTTTTCTTCCCCCAAAGCTGGTAAGCATAATTCGTCAGGAATCGTCCCGTAGCCATCATGACCATAAATACAAGGAAGCCGATTTGCAATGATTTAGGCACATGGACAACCGATTCAAAATAAACAGCGCTCCAGTCGAACATAGCACTCTCTACGATGAGTGCGAATAATCCGACTAAACCTAATTGTAAAAGGAGCATTTCCGGCTTTTGGAATAACAGACGGAATCCATTCGGAGCTTTATCAGCCGCTTTGTCTGTTGTCTCAAAGCCCGCTTTCGGATTCTCATTTATAGGAAGCGTTGTTTCTTGCAGATATTTTCGTCCTGCCAGTACTATGATAAGGATAATAGCGGCTATCAGCATATAATGCCAGACAGGAGAGGTGCCCGTCAGAATCATCACAAAGCCGATAAGTGCTCCGGTACAGGCTCCTAAGCTCCATCCTCCATGAAAAGTTGCCATGATCGTCTTACCATACAAGCGCTCCACTTCAATCCCTTGCGTATTGAACGATATATCGCACAAGTTCCAGAACACTCCGAAACAAAAAAGCAGGAATCCCAGCAAATAGACTTCATGAGCCAATCCGACACAAAGTAAGGACATGGCATATCCCAAAATGCTGACTTGTACCATTGTGCGACTCCCTAATTTAGATACAAGATAACCCGCCAAAGGAATTGCTACAAACTTGCCGACCGGTATCATAAATAAAATCAGCCCCCAATAAAATGCATAATTGGCTGCAAATACATCTTTGAAATCCGGGATACGGCTTGCCCAGCTTGCCATACAGAGTCCTTGGGCAAAGAAGAAAGTCAGGATGGCAAAACGTATTTTCTCTTTCGGATATGTAAATTGGTTGTTCATAAGTCATTCTTTTTATGCAGGCAAAGGTATTTATTTTTTGTGTTTTACCTTTCCTGCTATTACTCTTTTTTGTACTTTTGCAGCCGATTTAAAAATATCACATACATGAAGACAAGCGAATCTTTATTATCTATAGGTAAATTCATAGCCGAATATTCAGCCCATCTAATGGGAGCGGGGGTACATACCTCCCGTGTTGTACGCAATTCCAAACGTATCGGAGAAGCTTTTGGCTTAGATGTCAAACTGGGCGTATTTCATAAAAATATCATTCTTACTATCATCGATAAGGAGACAAGCGAAGCCTGCAACGAGGTTATAGATATTCCTGCACATCCCATCAGTTTTGAGCATAACTCCGAACTAAGCGCTTTGAGTTGGGAAGCAGTAGACAAACAGTTATCGTTGGAAGAACTGAAAGAGAAATACAAAAAGATAGTCTCTGCTCCGATGATACATCCTCTGTTCGTTTTGATATTGGTAGGCTTTGCCAATGCGTCATTCTGCAAACTGTTTGGCGGCGACTTAATCTCAATGGGAATCGTTTTCTCCGCCACTATTACAGGATTATACCTGAAACAGCAGATGCAAAAGAAGAAAATGAATCATTATATTATATTCATTGTTTCGGCCTTCGTCGCGTCGCTCTGTGCTTCTACCGCCTTGATTTTCGACACAACTTCCGAGATTGCACTGGCAACCAGCGTCCTATATCTTGTACCCGGTGTTCCTTTGATTAATGGAGTGATTGATGTTGTCGAAGGATACGTTTTGACAGGATTTGCCCGTTTGACAGAAGCCTCTTTGCTGATTGTCAGCATTGCCATCGGCCTTTCCTTTACATTATTAATGGTAAAAAACAGTTTAATTTGATATGGTAGCACTTGATATTCTTTCTGATGGTTTCTTTGCAGCGATAGCAGGTATCGGATTTGGCGCAATTTCCGATCCTCCGTTGCGTGCATTTAAAATGATTGCAATATTGGCGGCATTGGGACATGCGTGCCGTTTCTGTCTGATGACTTACTTGGGTGTAGATATTGCTACGGCTTCTTTATTCGGTGGATTAGTGATCGGCTTCGGTAGCTTATGGCTCGGAAAGCGGGTATATTGCCCGATGACGGTGCTGTATATTCCCGCATTGCTCCCGATGATTCCGGGAAAATTTGCGTACAACATGGTATTCTCTCTTATTATGTGCTTGCAGACAGCGAATAAACCGGAACTGCATGATAAGTATATAAAGATGCAGGAGATGTTCTTCTCCAACACTTTGGTGGCAAGTACAGTAATTTTCATGCTTGCGGTCGGAGCTACATTCCCGATGTTCCTGTTCCCGCACAGAGCCTTTTCTTTAACAAGACATTAATTAAACTACTTTTATGGAGATTTTTTGGAGAACAATTGCGTATTATAATTCAGCCACCTGGCTTTTGCAGATTATTGTCATTCTGATCGGTATTGTGCTGACCGCATTGCTGATCAGCAAACCACGTCCGTGGGTGAAGATGGGAATGAAGATTTATATGATAGGTCTTTATTCGTGGATTTCCATTGTCTATTACTTTATCTACTGCGAAGAACGCAGCTATAACGGGGTAATGGCGATGTTCTGGGGAGTGATGGCTATTATCTGGATATGGGATGCGATCACCGGATATACGACTTTCGAACGTACACACAAATATGATCTGCTGTCTTATGTATTGCTGGCCATGCCTTTCATTTATCCTATGGTATCATTGGCACGCGGGCTATCTTTCCCGGAAATGACTTCTCCGGTGATGCCTTGCTCTGTAGTGGTATTTACCATCGGACTGCTGTTGCTGTTTGCACACAAGGTAAATATGTTTTTGGTACTGTTCCTTTGCCACTGGTCATTGATCGGATTATCCAAGACTTACTTCTTCCAGATTCCGGAAGACTTCCTTTTGGCAAGTGCGACTATTCCGGGACTCTATCTCTTCTTCAGAGAATACTTCCTGAATAATCTGCACGCAGATACCAAGCCCAAAGCTAAATATATTAACTGGTTATTGATAACAGTCTGTATCGGGCTGGCTGTATTATTGACGACTACTATGTTTTTGGAATTAGTTCCGAAGAACTGATTGCCGCACTATTACACGTTATTAGTTTCACGCCTTGAAACGATTAGTTTCATTGCTTGAAACAAAAAGTTTCAACCGTTGAAACCAACAGTTTCAAGGCATGAAACTTTTTTTTATCTGATAGCATAAAATATTCGGAGAGCATATTGCATCACACTATCCGGCAGCCAGCTCTTGCTTTTAGCAAACAGAACTTGCACCAACGGACCTACTTTAGTCCGGAAAGGAGGATTTTTACGTGCTACTATTTTACAGATCGCAGCACCCAGCTTGCGGGGATGGCATCCGTTACGCTCTTCTTTTTCAATGATCTTTAATGATCTCAGAAAACTGTCTGCATAATCTTCATTTTGTCCGGTCAGTTCAGAGATATTCCGGTTGTCGGTAAACCCGGTATTAAAATCTCCCGGCTGCACCAGGCAGACTTTGATATGAAACGGATGAACTTCCAGCGCCAAGGCCTCGCTGTATCCTTCTACTGCAAACTTGGATGCAGAATAAAATCCCTGATAGGGGATGCCCATCACTCCACCAATGGAACTGATATTGATAATCTTTCCCCGACGTGCCTTGCGCATATAAGGGAGCACCGCTTTACACATATTGACCACGCCAAAGAAATTTGTATTCATCTGCATGCTCACTTCTTCTTCGGTAGCCAGCTCCAATGCTCCGCCAATTCCCATACCGGCATTATTAATCAGTACATCCATCCGTCCCTGCTCGGATATTATTTGTTCTACAGCCTGACGAACAGAAATACTATTCGTTACATCAACGACAAGCATTCGGACCTTACCTATATTCTCTGAAGGTTTCCGGCTCGTACCGTAAACGATATAACCTTGTTCTGATAACATTTGCGCAGTAATCTTTCCGAATCCGGAAGAAGCTCCGGTAATGAGTATGATTTGTGGTTGCATATTCTTTTATTTGCGGCAAAGATAAGGATAAAAAACGAGCATAAAAGCAAATGAACGCAAAGAAGGTCATAAACAAAGAGGGAAAGGAAAACTGCCTGCAAGCATTAAGCCAAGTGATACCATACTTTCTGTACATTCCAAATTTGAGCTTCTTCACCACAAAACAAAGATTTCTAAAATTGTATTATCTTTGCTCTTGAATTTATATTCATAATCTATTAAACAGCAAGATAAATGACGGACAGAATCAATACACTACGCTATTCTGATATTTTTTTAGCGATGTATCTCAATGACGAAGTGAGTTGCTTGCATCGTAATCATTCACACGTGTTAGTCTATATGTCCTCCGGCGAACTGGAGATCAACGAACGAGGTAAAATAACCCGTTTACACAAAGGAGATTGTGCTTTCATCCGTAAGGATTTCGGTGTACAAATGACGAAACAGGCATATAATGGGGAGCAGTTCAAGGCTATTTTCCTGATGTTTACCCAAAAGTTCCTGCGTAACTTTTATAACCGACTAGACAAAAATACAATACCCAAAGAAACAAAAAGAGACAGAACAAGCCTTTGTAAATTACCGTCCCACCGTCCTGATATCGTAAGTTTGTTCGAATCTATGATCCCTTATTTCGATTCTAGCATTCAGCCGACAGATGAATTACTGCAACTAAAAATGGTTGAGGGCGTTTATATATTGCTCAACACCAGTAAAAGTCTTTATGCTTCCATTTTTGACTTTACCGATCCTTGGAAGATTGATATTCTTGATTTTCTGGAACAGAATTACATGAACGACCTTTCGATGGAAGAGATTGCAAACTACACAGGACGCAGCCTCTCCACATTTAAACGAGATTTCAAGAAATACAGCAACCTTTCTCCACAGAAATGGCTGATACAACGTCGTCTTGAAGCCGCACACGAACTGATACGGAAAGGCGGACACAATATTTCTGAAATTTGTTTTGAAGCAGGCTTTAAAAATCTTTCTCACTTTTCAAAGATATACAAGGAAATGTACGGAGTACCTCCTACAAAAGGAGTATGAAATTTACATAAAATCAATATTATAAGCCTTGCAATCTGTATGTTGCTCAAGGCTTTTTTTATTTATGGCCTTCTGAACAAAACATTTTGAGCCATACAGCAAAGCCTTTGTATCACGTTCCGCATATCTTTGCATCAGAATATTAAAAACAAATAAGTTATGAATGATATTTTCGCAAAAGATCTGAGCGGCGAAATGGTTTCGCCCAACGAACCTGGCTATAATGAGCTGATTACCGACATCTTCGCTACCATGAAAACCGCTACTGAAATGAATACCGGCTATCATACGTCCGAAGAAGTACATGAATATATGGGACACATTCTTGGTAAGGAACTGGATATGAGTACTACTGTATTGCCACCACTTTACATCGACTATGGCAAACCGATAAACATCGGCAAAGGATGTTTCATCCAGCAATGCTGTACGTTTTTCGGACGGGGAGGTATCACGATAGGTAATGATGTGTTTATCGGACCGAAAGTCAATCTGATTACGATTAACCATGACCCGAATCCTGATAACCGCAGTTCGACATACGGACGTCCGATTGTGATTGAAGATAAGGTATGGATTGGCATCAATTCTACGATACTGCCGGGGGTAAAGATTGGCTATGGGGCAATAGTGGGCGCTGGCAGTGTAGTTACAAAAGACGTTCCGGCAATGACAATCGTAGCGGGCAATCCGGCAAGGTTCATCAAAAAGATAGAATAAAGCAGAGATTGGCGAAGCAAAAGATGTATTCAGACTATTTGAATTGCTTTCTGTACTTGGAGGGGGGCATTCCCATAGCATTTGTGAAAACACGGACAAAATGAGGAAAATCATTGAATCCGACCATATAACATATCTCCGACACCTGCTTCTGTGAATGTTTCAACAGTTCACATGCTGTATTCAGGCGATATTGAGTAACAAACCGTGAGAATGTCATTCCCTTGCACCGCTTGAAGTAAGAACAAAACGCAGACCTGTTCATGCCTGTTTCGGCAGCAATCTCGTCCAAAGAGATGGGGTGGACATAATGTGCCATCACATAGGTGCAAATTTGCTGCATACGCCTTACATCCTTTTCTATACGCATTGGTTTACCCACAAGCGTATGATCGGAGGAAGCAAAAATGACAGGCAACAGACGAAACATCTCGCACAAACGTCCCAGTTCATCCATTTCACTCATTTGTAACAGTATCCTGCGAATGATCTGTGAGGTTTCGGAACCATACTTCAGTGCATCAGTTGGAAATGTAGTACTTGCCAGCCGATTCCGTAATTCGGGAAATACTACCATACACCGTTCTACGAGCGCATGACTGAAAGCAACCATTAAATAACGGACACATCCATCGCTGTCCGCCGAGGCTGCTACAAAATCCCAGCGATGTGGCATATCCGGTGGAATTAATGCCACATCACCAGCCGAAAAGGGTTGCAACGTATCACCTGCTATCCGGTTACCATATCCATGAACAACATAATACAATTCCCACGCATCATGTTGGTGTAGTTTGGCTTCCATATTGGTTTCAAGATGCCTGTCTACAAAAAAGAATGAGTGATTTTCTACTTCCGGCAATTCATAAGGGACGATTGTTTCTTCCATAATGATATATTCAAAATAATCCACTTGCAAATCTACGACAAATATCTGAAACGATACCACAAATATACAACAAGAAAGAGGCGTAACTTTGCTGTCAGAAACAATAAGTATAACTATAAAAATGTATTGCTATGGATTTTTATCAAGTATTAGAGAAAAGAAGAACCATCCGCGACTTTTCCGACAAGGAAGTTACAGACGAAGTATTGGAAAAAGTGTTGTCAGCTGCATTCAAAGCTCCGACCAACGATCATTTGCGACAATTCGAATTCATTGTTGTGAGAGGGCGGGAAAACATTACCCGGCTTATATCACCTGTGACAGAGAACACCAAAAACATTCAGCAAGTAGGGCTTGAAGCTGCCACTGACATAATGGACAAGGACGAATATGCCATGTTTGCTGATGCGCTTCCCAAACAGCAACGCATGCTGATGCAAAGTAATTGTCTTGTACTCCCATTTTTTCGGCAAAAGGATTATCCCCTGTGCCATCCGGCAGATCAAAGTTCGCTAAATTATTTCGCATCGGCTTGGGCAGCCGTAGAAAACATTTTGTTAGCCGCAACAGCAGAAGGGTTGGCATGTGCATTCCGTATCCCTATCGAAAACGAACCCGAACATGTCAAACATATTGTTAACGCTCCCGACGGATATGAGTTCACTTGTTTCCTTGCCATTGGTTATGCGGCTGAAAATGCACATATCTGCAAGCAGAAAGATATTGAAGTAAAGGATAGAATTCATAAGAATATCTGGTAATTTCCCCTCTATATTTGATTTTCCTGAATAAAAACTTTATCTTCGGGAAAAATAAGAATATGAAAAAGGGACTTATGTTCAGTATCTTATGCTTGTATGCCTTCACTGTAATGTTGGGACAAACAGTAGAAAGCACCATTCTTCCTCCAACTGGTTACGCACGTGAGGTATGTGATGAACATTCATTTGCCGCTTATCTGCACCAACTCCCTTTGTTTCCCAAAGGGAGTAAGGTTTTACTTTACAACGGACAGGAGAAAAGGAATCAGGCAGCCGCATTCGCCGTAGTAGATATGGAAATAGGCAATCGTGATTTACAGCAATGTGCGGACGCAGTCATGCGCTTGCGGGCAGAATACCTATGGGCACAGAAAAGATACGGAGAAATCAAATTTAACTTTACCAATGGCTTTCCGGCAGAATATAAGAAATGGGCGGAAGGAAACCGTATCAAAGTAACTGGAAATAAAGTAGAGTGGTATGCCGCAGGAGGCAAAGACTATTCATATAAGACTTTTCGTAAATACTTGAATATGGTATTTATGTATGCCGGCACTGCTTCCCTTTCAAAAGAGCTTCGTACGGTTCCTTATACTTCACTGCAAGCAGGAGATGTGTTTATCAAAGGAGGTTCACCGGGCCATGCCGTGATAGTAGTAGATGTGGCAATTCACCCGAAGACAAAAAAGAAAGTTTTTTTATTGGCACAAAGTTATATGCCCGCTCAGCAAATACATATTCTCGTCAATCCTGCCAACCGGAATCTGTCACCTTGGTATGAACTGACAGATACAGACAGTGGCAGACTGTATACACCGGAGTGGACATTCGAAAAGAAAGAACTGAAAAGGTTTTAGAAATTGTTTACCTGACACCTTTCCTTGCGGAGACTCCTCCTTCGGGTAGGAGGAGCATAGAGATACCTCTTCTCAACTATTTAGTATAACGGTCAACTCTTCCCGCCAATCAGCACCGTTTTCCGGTTGGAAGGTTTCGAAGCCAAGTTCTTTGCCTATGTGGATATTCGAACTTCCATCGTCAACGAAGAGCGTTTCGGAAGGAATGATATGGCTGTCTTCTATCATAAAGTCGAATATTTCAGGAGCCGGTTTGGTATGTCCCAACTGGTAAGATAAATATAGCTTGTCGCAATAATCGTTCAGCGGTTTCCCTTTGGATGAAAACTCCGGACTGCATGCCCATGACATAACAAAAGGATTGGTATTACTCAAGAGATACACATGATATGATTTACGAAGCTCCATTATATAATCGAGTTTTCGCAAGTCCACTTCATTGAAAAAGCCTAACCACGCCTGTTTGGTTTCTTCCATCGTCAGTTCGCGACCGCACAGATCTCCCAATTGCTTCCGAAATTCATCGGCACTCAACTTTCCTTCTTCCAGTTCCTGGAAGATTCCGGTCTGATGGTATTTGTCCAAACGAGTATCGGCATCCGCCAATCCCAGTTTGATAAACGCCTGAACTGCTTTATCGCGATCAATGTCTACAATCACTCCACCAAAATCAAATACAATGTTCTTAATCATGATATATACAATTTTTATTTGTTACAAAGATACGGCTAATCTTCTTAATAAACAGCCCGTCATCGCTTGATCTTTGTCAAAAAAAACATGAGGGTAACCTGCGATATACCTAATCATAGAAGGAGAAATAATATACTGACACTATCCTGTCGTGATGGTGTAACTATGATCACAGTATAGTGTCACTATGAGAAGAGGATAGTGACACCATTTTTTGTATGGTTTATAGAGGTATATGTATCATATTATTTTTTATATTTGCAAATCCAATCGTTTGTATACAAAGATAAAAGCAGAGTTATGAATAATCTTCGAATCTTATTATACGTGGTTGTCCTTTCACTGGCTGCATGCCATCCGGAAGGGACTAATGTAAAGCAGGGATTAGACAAAGCCGCACAGCTAATGGGACAGGACCCGGATACGGCATCTATTATTCTCGAAAATATCCAGATCAACCAGATGAACGAAGCACAGCTGGCAGAATATAATCTGTTGTGTACCCAGCTGAATGAAGATAAAAATATCGCCCATACGTCTGATAAGCAAATCCGTCAGGCAGTTTCATACTTTGACCAACACGGCGATGAACTTCAGAAATCAAAGGCTTATTTTTATCTGGCATGCGTAGAGAGTGATCTTGACCAGAAAAAGGAAGCGGAGACCCACTTCAAAGAAGCAATAAAGCTTGCTGCTCTTACAGAGAAGTACGATTATGTAGCCAAGGTGTGCAGACGTTGCAGCCTTTATTATCAGAAATATGGTCATTTCGACGAAGCACTGGAAATGGAAAGAAAAGCCTATGCCAGCCAGTTAATGGTGAACGATCAGACAGGCGATACGAAGCTTATTCTTTCTTCTGCATTAGGAGTCTTTGGTGTGATGTCCTTGTTACTCGGGCTGCTCTGGAAGAAGAATAAGTTTGTATATTCTCAACTGACTACTTTTAAAGATGAAATGTTGCGAAAAGAGGCAGAGTCGGATAAGCTGATGTTGCAATGTAACTATCTGGAAGAAAAATATCAGTCGCTTCAACAGCATATTTATGAAAGTTCTCCGGTAGTATCGAAAGTCCGGCAAATAAAAGAACGGTCTGTTTCCCCTTCCAAGGTTGTTTCTTTTTCAGAGAAAGACTGGAGTGAATTATTAAGACTACAGGAGGGAGTATATGGACTTGTTTCCAAATTGAAAGAGATAAGTCCGAAACTTACAGAAGAAGATTTGAGAGTATGTGCTTTCCTGCGCGAAGGTATCCAGCCTGCTTGCTTTGCAGATCTAATGAAACTGACTGTAGAAACTCTTACCCGAAGAATATCCAGAATAAAAACGGAGAAACTTATGCTTGTAAGTTCCAAAGAATCACTGGAAGACTACATCAAATCATTGTAGTCCGCATTTGTCCGGAGTTGCCTGACAAAAAGCTTTGTTTTTCAACATCTTATAGAAATGGGTTGTCCGTATCCGTCCGGCTAAAAATGCCTGTTTTATATCACTGTTCTATAACTTTGCAAACAAAAAAGTTACAGAACTATGAACTACTTATTATTTAAAAGATGGAATGATTTCAGTGGTTGGCTTGTCTTCCTTATAGCAGCTTTCGTATACGGAATGACAATCGAACCTACTGCCAGTTTTTGGGATTGTCCCGAGTTTATTTCATGCGCCGAGAAGTTACAGGTCGGACATCCGCCCGGTGCACCTTTTTATATGCTGGTAGGTAATCTGTTTACACAGTTTGCCTCCGATCCCTCCCAAGTTTCACGTACAGTCAACTTTCTGAATGCACTGCTAAGTGCAGGATGCATCCTCTTTCTTTTTTGGAGTATCACTCGTCTGGTCAGATATCTTCTGAAGGAAAAAAAAGAGAATCTGTCAGTAACCGACGTGATTATCATCCTCGGCTCCGGGTTAGTAGGAGCTTTGGCATATACTTTTAGTGATACTTTCTGGTTCAGCGCAGTAGAGGGAGAAGTATATGCTTTCTCTTCTTTTCTTACTGCCTTGGTTTTTTGGATGATTCTGCGCTGGCAGGATGAGTCGGACACCGTTTATGGTGACCGATGGATTATTCTGATTGCCTATATAATCGGACTCTCCATCGGAGTACATCTGCTCAATCTGCTTTGCATTCCGGCGATTGTACTGGTTTTCTATTATCAGAAATATCAAACGATTTCGCTTAAAGGAGCTATTGCGGCGATTGCTTTATCCGGTTTGCTTATTGTATTGATACTTTTTGTGTACATTCCCGGAATGGCGGATATTGGAGGATGGTTCGAACTACTCTTTGTCAACGCCTTGGGATTCCCTTTCCAAACAGGACTGATTGTCTTTCTGGCTATCACATTTTTCCTGCTCATAACCGGTATCTATCGTTTCAAAAAACGATTGATCAATACAGCTTTATGGTGCATACTTATGCTTACCGTAGGTTATACCACCTATGCAGTGATATTGATTCGTGCCAATGCCAATACACCGCTCAATGAAAATGCTCCGGATAATATTTTCGCACTCAAAAGCTATTTGAACCGGGAACAATACGAAAGCGCCCCTTTACTTTACGGCAAAACGTATGCCTCCGAACCAGAGTATGTGCCCGAAGGAGATTATTACAAAGTAAAAATGAAAACGGGTAGTGCTGTCTACAGACCGAATAAGGAAGAGGGGAAATACGAGGTGATTCGAAATAAAGAGGAAGTATGCTATACTCAAAACATGTTGTTTTCACGAATGTGGAATGATCGCATGGCTTCCTCTTACAAAAGCTGGTCGGGAGGAACGGACGAAGCTCCCACGCAAAAAGAGAATCTTACCTATTTCTTCACTTATCAGCTCAATTATATGTATTGGCGCTATTTTCTCTGGAATTTTGTCGGGCGTCAAAACGATATTCAGGGACATGGCGAACCGGAACATGGAAACTGGATCACGGGTATTCCTCTGTTAGATAATCTAAGACTTGGTGACCAGCAACTTTTGCCCGAATCTCTGCGTCAGAATAAAGGGCATAACGTATTTTATGCTTTGCCGCTATTATTGGGATTAATCGGGATTTACTGGCAATGGATGCGGGGAAAGAAGGGGATGCAACAGTTTAGCGTTGTGTTTTTCCTTTTCTTCATGACAGGTCTGGCTATTGTGCTATATTTGAACCAGACTCCCGGTCAGCCCCGTGAACGGGATTATGCATACGCAGGTTCATTCTATGCTTTTGCTATTTGGATAGGAATGGGAGCTGCCGGATTGTGTGACGCACTTCGAAAAAAGAAGTCGTCAGTACTTCAGGTCAGCCTGTTAATGTTTCTCTGCCTGCTGATTCCGGTTCAGATGGCTAGTCAGACGTGGGATGATCATGACCGGAGTAACCGTTTCACTTGCCGTGATTTTGGAGCCAATTATCTGATGACACTCCCCGACAAAGGAAATCCTATCATTTTCAGTAACGGAGATAATGATACTTTCCCCTTGTGGTATAATCAGGATACGGAAGGAGTACGCAGAGATACCCGCATCTGCAATTTGAGTTATGCGCAAACAGATTGGTATATTTATCAGCAGCAATGCCCGTTGTATGATGCACCTGGATTACCCATTACCTGGAGTAAAGATCAATATCAGGAAGGAAAAAACGAATACGTAGCCATCCGACCGGAACTGAAAAAACAGATAGAAGAGCTCTATCAGAAACATCCAGAAGAAGCCCGTGACAGTTTTGGCGATGATCCGTTTGAGGTAAAAAACATCCTGAAATACTGGGCATTATCGGAGAAGCAGGACTTTCACGTAATCCCTACCGATACGATCAGCATCAATATTGATAAAGATGCAGTGCTTCGATCAGGCATGATGCTTCCAGACTCCATCCGTCATCTGAAAGGTGAAGATCTGAGAAATGCGATACCGGATAAGATCTATATTTCTCTGAAAGATATGCGTATTCTAACCAAAGTAGATATGCTGATGCTGGAAATGCTTGCCAACTGCAATTGGGAACGCCCATTGTACATGGCAATATCCGTCGGTGAGGTCAGCAAACTGAAGTTTGATCATTATTTCGTTCAGGAAGGATTAGCTTTCCGTTTCACGCCTTTTGATTATAAAAAATGGGGAAATGTCAAAGGAGATAATAACTATGCGATAGATGTAGAGAGATTGTATGAAAATGTAATGAACAGATATAAGTATGGCGGACTGGACACTCCCGGACTCTATCTGGATGAAACCACCCTGCGAACCTGCTATTATCATCGGAGGCTTTTCGCCCAACTGGCAAAGGAACTGATCAGGCAGGGCGACAATACCCGAGCAAGGAAAGTACTTGCCTATGCAGAACAAGCTGTTCCGGCGTACAATGTCCCCGAGATCTATGAAAGCGGGTCTTTCGACATAGCCAAAGCCTATGCTGCCCTAGGAGAAAAGACGAAAGCAATGCCTCTGCTAAAGTACCTGACAGCCGAATCGGAAGATTACATCAACTGGGCATTCTCATTAGGAGACAACAGGATCAGTATGGTCCAGAGAGATTGCCTGTATAAGTTCTGGCAATGGAATCAGTATAATGAACTTGTAAAAGAGATTGATAAAGAGGAATACAGGCTAAGTAATCAGCGCTTTGAGGAGAAATATGCTTTATTCTCTCAAATCGTGGGACTTAGAAACTAAAATCCGGAAATATAAACTTGAAAACAATAAAACTATCAGAAGTATGAGAAATGCATTGAGTAAAATAAATTATATTATTCTATCGATTGGTTCGATATTGATTATCACAGGATATATATTAATGAGCGGCGAGGGGAGTACCCCTGCCGCCTATAACCCTGATATCTTCAGCAGACTTCGTATATGTATTGCACCCATTATTTGTTTACTCGGTTATTTGCTGAATGTAGTTGGCATTATTTATATTACAAAAAAGAATAATTAGCAGGGATACATCTTAAATATTTTCAAAAGAATGCGTTTTTAAGCCAAATAATTACTTCTTTTGTCCTCACTAATAAAAATGAAAGTCGGACAACATGAGTAATAACATTGACATAAAAACGCTTGAAGCCTTCCAGGATGGAAATCACAAGGCTTTTGAAACTGTTTTTATAGCCTATTACAATAAAACTAAGGCTTTCATCGACGGATATATAAAATCGGAATCGGATGCCGAAGAATTGACAGAAGACCTTTTTGTCAATCTTTGGATCAATCATGATTCGATTGATGCATCCAAGTCTTTTAGTTCTTATCTGCATACGATTGCCCGAAACTCAGCCATAAACTTTTTAAAGCATAAGTATGTACACGATACTTATCTGAACAATAATCAGGAGACAGAATATAGTTCTACCTCCGAAGAAGATCTTATTGCTAAAGAGTTAGGCTTATTGATAGATGACATTGTCGGAAAAATGCCGGAACAGCGGAAAATGATCTATACATTAAGCCGTCAGGAAGGATTGAGCAATGCCGAGATAGCGATACAGCTCAATACCACTAAAAGAAACGTCGAAAGTCAGTTAAGCCTCGCATTAAAGGAGATACGGAAAGCTATCTCGTGCTTTTTATTGTCTTTTTTATAAAAACATCCACTTTTTCATTGAGCTTTTTGCCATCAAACTGTATATATAGTAAATACAGCAAAAATGGAAAAGAGTAATATTATCACCAGAATCATCAAAAAGTTCCTTTCCGGACGTTTTTCTGCTGAAACGGAGGAAAAGGTACAGCGATGGATTATGAAGGAAGAAAACGCGGAAGAGAAAGAAAAAGCCTCATTGGAGTATTGGAACGAATTGGATGCAGAAGCCGATTCGAAAACATACAGTGCTTTAGAGCGGGTCAATTTAAGAACCGGATACAACAAAGAACATCTTGAAAATATTGTTTTATATCATAAGTTTGTCCGCATTGTAGCCGTCGTTATTCCCATATGCTTATTGGCAGGAGGAGTGCTCTATTATATCCCTTCTGGAAACGAGCAGATAGAAATATCCACAGCTTATGGCGAACAAAAACGCCTGGTTCTGCCGGATAGTTCCGAAGTATGGCTGAATGCAGGAAGTACAATTACTTATCCGGAAACTTTTACCAAAGAGAATCGTGTCGTTACCCTTGATGGTGAAGCCTATTTCTCAGTCAGAAAAGATGATGCAAAACCTTTCATAGTAGAAACATCGCAACTATCCGTCAAGGTACTTGGAACGAAGTTCAATGTAAAGGCATATGCTAATGATGCGAATATTACCACAACGTTGACTAGTGGAAAAGTGGAAGTGAGTACGCAATCCCGTCCTCCTCAAACTCTCAAGCCCAACGAACGACTCACCTATGATAAATCGACATCAGATATTGAGATATCGACAGTAGACACTGTTGACACTAACAGTTGGGTAAAAGGAAGATTAATCTTCACCAATGCTACTGCCGAAGAAATATTCAGAACGTTGGAACGACGTTATGATACTGTTATCGATCATTCTACCGATTTTTCTGCCTCCAGGCGATACACCGTCAAATTCCTGAAAGATGAGAATCTGGACGAAATGCTGAATATATTAGAAGATATAATCGGCTTTAGCTATCGGCAGAGCGGGAACAAAATAATAATAACCAAATAACAAGAAAACAGCCTATGAACAAAAAGAACCGGGAAGCAGCTTGAGACCCTCTTCCCAGTTCTGAAATGTCTATCCTCATTTAAACCGCGAAGTAAAAACGAAGTATCAACGTACAAATATAAAATAATGAATCGAATTAATGCGAATAAAAAGCCAGATAAGATGATCATTCTTGTGTTTTTTTCCATTCTGTCATTGACGGCACTTTCCCAAAATGCAGAAAAGAAAATTACAATTCAAAACAAAAATATCTCTTTAAAAGAAGCCTTCGAGCAAATAGAACTACAAACAGACTATAGCATAGCTTACGAACAGTCAAACCTGAACCTGAAAAAGAGGCAATCATTGTCGCTAAAGTCCGCAAGTATAGAGAAGGCATTAACACAAATATTGAAAGGTACCGGATACACATACAAAATAAAAGGATATCATATTATTATCTCTTTGCCGGCACCAAAAACAGAAACAATCGACGAAAAGACACAAAAACTGACGCAAACTATAAGAGGAATCGTAGTCGATTCCAAAACCAATGTTCCGATAGAGTATGCCTCCGTCTATATATCGGGGGAACCTTCCTTGAACAGCTCCACAGATAGTCTTGGAAACTTCAGAATCGGCAATGTTCCTATTGGGCGCTACAATATCCAGGCGTCTTTTACGGGATATCACACAAGCATAATCAGTGAAATATCTGTAACTTCATCCAAAGAAGTATATGTAGAAATCTCGATGGACGAGAATATCCAATACCTGGCAGAAGTCCTCGTGAAACCGGAAATAAAGAAAGACCGGACGATCAATCCTATGGCTATCACAGGTGGCCGTATGATCAGCATGGAAGAAGCCGGCAGATTTGCCAACGGCTTCGATGATCCTGCACGATTAAGTGTCGCTTTCGCAGGAGTAGCGGGAGACATCGGCACCAATGCCGTAGCCATTCGCGGAAACTCCCCGCAATTCACACAATGGAAGCTGGAAGGAATCGAAATACCTAATCCGACCCATTTTGCTGATTTGTCGGGATTAGGCGGAGGTTTCCTGTCAGCTCTGAGTACACAGGTGATCGGAAATTCGGATTTTTATAACGGAGCTTTTCCCGCAGAATATAACAATGTATTATCGGGTGTTTTCGATATGCACCTGCGCAACGGAAATAATCAAAAGTACGAACACGCTTTTCAAGTCGGACTAATGGGTATCGATCTGGCATCAGAGGGACCAATCAGTAAAAAACGAGGAAGTTCTTACCTTGTTAATTATCGTTTTTCTACTACATCACTGGCTTCCGGCAATGATCTGAACCTCAAATATCAGGATTTATCATTCAAGCTAAACTTTCCGACCTCCAAAGCCGGCACCTTTTCTATTTGGGGATTAGGTCTGATTGACAGGAACAAAGCTCCAATAGAGGAGCGTTCCAAATGGGAAACTCTGGGAGACCGGCAATCAGGAGAAAACAGACTCGAAAAAATGGCAGGAGGGCTGGCACACAAGTATGTGATAAATGAAAACACGTATGTCCGTTCTTCCCTGTCTGCCACTTATTCCAAAGATCATACAGTGGTAGATCAACTAGCAGATGACAAACTAATCAGAGTAGGAGATATCCGGAACAGCAAGTGGGACTTCGTTTTTAATTCTTATCTGAATACGAAGTTCAGTCCGAGACATACTAACAGAACGGGAGTTACGATTACAAACCTTCACTATGATCTTGATTATCAGGTCAGCCGTTATTTCGGATTAAACAGACCTATGGAGCAGATTTCAAAAGGCAATGGCGAAAGCACAGTCTTTTCGGCCTATAGCAGTTCGGTTATCAATCTGAATAATAACTGGGTCACCAGCTTAGGAGTAACAGCCCAATATTTTACTTTGAACAATAACTTATCCATCGAACCGCGGGTTGCCCTAAAATGGAAAATAAATCTGAAACATTCTTTGGCGTTAGCCTATGGGTTGCATAGTCGCAGGGAAAAGCTGGATTATTATTTTGTAGAAAAGGTTGTCAACGGCAAGAACCAGTCAAACCGATATCTGGATTTTTCCCGGGCGCATCATGTAGGGATGACATACGACTGGAATATCAATCAAAACCTGCATTTAAAGATAGAGCCTTATTTCCAATATTTATTTCGCATACCGGTTGAAAAGAACTCCTCCTTCTCGATCATTAACCATGAGGAATTTTATTTGGACAGAATCTTGACCAACGCCGGTCAAGGCAGAAATTATGGGATAGACATCACGCTGGAACAATATATGAAAAATGGCTTTTACTATATGATTACAGGTTCTTTATTCAAGTCGAAATATAGGGGAGGAGATAACGTTTGGCGTAATACAAGACTGGATAAGAACTATCTGCTGAACTTGCTTGCCGGAAAAGAGTGGATGGTCGGTAAACTTAAACAAAACGTACTGAGTCTCAACGGACGTTTATTCTTTCAGGGAGGGGAACGTTACACACCCGTAAACGAAGAAAGAAGTCAGGCAGAGCATGACATCGTTTTTGACGAAACGAAAGCATACAGCAAAAGATTCAGTCCTTCCATAAACGGTGACGTTTCTATCAGCTTCCGGATAAATAAGAAAAGAGTATCTCATGAGTTCTCATTGAAGATTCTGAATGTAGGTATGCGCACCGGAATGCACTTTTACCAATACAATGAAAAGACCCTTAAAATTGAAGAGAAAGAAGGAACAGGGTTAATTCCCAATATAAGTTATAAGATTTATTTCTAGACAAACTAAAATCCTAAATGTCTAAAAGTAATCATTATGCTCTGTCATTCAGACCTCCCGTTACCAAGAGAAATGTTCTGAATGACAGAAACTCTTATGTACAATGACTTTCGGTAATTATGATATAACAATCCAGAATTAAAAAAAATCCTAATCAGTAATATTGGTATAACTTTCTGTAATTTATATACTGCAAAAATCAATCACTCTGCTTAAATTTGCATCGGTTAAAAAGCATAAGATTCGATTCTAATGAAATTGAAAATAATTAAGATATAACTACTATAAATTGAAAATCTAATAAATTTATGTTGCGTACTATCAGACTTACAGCCGCAATCGTGTGTTTCACACTTATTACCCTGCTGTTCCTTGATTTCACAGGGACATTGCACACATGGTTCGGATGGCTGGCGAAAATTCAGTTCCTGCCGGCAGTATTAGCCTTGAACATAGGTGTAGTGCTATTCCTTATTGTGCTCACATTACTATTCGGGCGTATTTATTGTTCGGTCATTTGCCCGTTAGGAGTATTTCAGGATGCTGTTTCATGGTTCTCCGGCAAACAGAAAAAGAACCGCTTCCGTTATTCTCCGGCTTTAAAATGGCTGAGATATGGTGTATTGGCTGTATTCATCCTTGCCTTGGTTGCCGGACTGAATGCTTTTGTCGTTCTACTGGCACCTTACAGTGCATACGGCCGGATGGTTTCCAGTCTGCTGGCTCCGGTATGGCAATGGGGAAATAATCTCTTGGCATATTTTGCCGAACGGGCAGAAAGCTATGCTTTCTATGAAGTGGATGTCTGGATGAAAAGTCTTTCAACGCTGATCATTGCTGTGATTACACTTATTGTACTTTTTGTTTTGGCATGGCGTAACGGACGTACTTATTGCAATACCATTTGTCCTGTCGGCACCGTATTGGGATTCATATCACGATACTCCATCTTCAAGCCTGTGATCGATACTTCCAAATGTAATAGCTGCGGATTGTGCGCACGTAATTGTAAAGCATCCTGTATTAATGCCAAAGCCCATGAAATTGATTATAGCCGTTGTGTCGCTTGTATGGATTGCCTGGGAAAATGTAAGCAAGGAGCTATTAAATATACCAGACGTATTCAAAAGAAAGAAGGGGTTAATACGGAAACGGTTAAAATAAAATCTGTAACCTCGGAACAGATTGACAATGCCCGTCGTAGTTTTCTTTCGGCATCGACTATTTTCGCTACTTCTACCATACTGAAAGCACAGGAGAAAAAGGTAGACGGAGGATTGGCAGCCATTGAAGACAAGAAGATTCCCAACCGGGAGAATCCGATTTATCCTCCCGGATCATTAAATGCACGCAACTTTGCCCAACATTGTACTGCCTGTCAGCTATGTGTCTCTGTTTGTCCTACTCAGGTATTACGTCCATCCGGTAATCTGGCAACTCTCATGCAGCCGGAAATGTCCTATGAGCGTGGTTATTGTCGTCCGGAGTGTGCCAAATGTGCGGAAGTATGCCCTACAGATGCCATTCATCTGACCAGCCTGGCAGAGAAATCCGCTATCCAAATCGGGCATGCTGTATGGATCAAGGAGAACTGCGTACCGCTGACTGATGGAATGGAATGCGGCAACTGTGCCCGCCATTGTCCGGCAGCCGCTATTCAGATGGTAGCTTCCGATCCCGAAATAGCGGACTCACCGAAGATTCCGGCAATCAATGTCGAACGGTGTATTGGTTGCGGTGCTTGCGAGAATCTTTGTCCATCCCGTCCTTTCAGTGCCATTTACGTGACCGGACATCAGATGCATAGAATTGTATGATTTAAATCAGAACAAGATTATGGAAGAAAAAAATAAGAAAGACATAAACAGAAGAGATTTTATCAAAATCGTAGGTATCAGTGCGGCTACATCGACAGCGATACTATACGGATGCTCGTCAAAAGGCACTTCTTCATCAAGCAGTGCATCGGCAGAAGGGGAAATTCCTACCGACAAAATGACTTACCGCACGTCTCCAACAACAGGCGACCGCGTGTCACTTTTAGGATACGGCTGTATGCGCTGGCCTCTCAAACCGGCTCCCGACGGTAAGGGTGAAGTGATCGATCAGGATGCTGTGAACGGATTAATCGATTATGCCATCGCTCATGGAGTAAACTATTTCGATACATCTCCGGCCTACGTACAAGGTTTTTCTGAGAAATCCACAGGAATTGCGCTAAGCCGTTATCCACGTGATAAATACTTCATTGCTACCAAACTATCCAACTTCTCTCCGGATACATGGTCACGCGAAGCTTCCCTCAAAATGTATCATAAATCTTTTGCAGACCTTCAGGTGGACTATATCGATTATATGCTGCTTCATGGCATCGGTATGGGTGGAATGGACGCCCTTAAAGGACGATATCTGGATAATGGAATGCTTGACTTTTTGATAAAAGAACGTGAAGCAGGTCGCATCCGCAATCTCGGATTCTCCTATCATGGCGACATCGAAGTATATGATTATCTGCTTTCCCGACACGATGAGATAAAGTGGGATTTCGTACAAATACAGCTTAACTATGTGGACTGGAAGCATGCGAAAGAGACAAATGCCCGGAATACCGATGCCGAATATCTGTATGGTGAGCTACATAAAAGGGGGATTCCATCCATTATCATGGAACCGCTTTTGGGAGGTCGCTTGTCTAAACTGAACGACAATCTGGTGGCACGTCTCAAACAACGCCGTCCGGAAAGCAGCGTAGCTTCATGGGCTTTCCGCTTTGCCGGAACGTTCCCCGATATATTGACTGTATTAAGCGGTATGACGTATATGGAACATTTGCAGGATAACCTGCGCACTTATTCTCCATTGGAACCGCTGACTGATGAAGAGATGGATTTTCTGGAAGACACAGCACAGTTAATGCTGAAGTATCCTACCATCCCTTGCAATGACTGCAAATATTGTATGCCATGTCCGTATGGCCTGGATATTCCGGCTGTCTTATTACATTATAACCGTTGTGTCAATGAAGGCAATGTTCCTAAAAACGGACAGGATGAGAATTATGTCAAAGCCCGCCGGGCATTTCTTGTAGGATATGACCGCAGTGTACCTAAACTCCGTCAGGCTAGTCATTGCATCGGATGTAATCAATGCGTACCTCACTGTCCTCAAAACATAGATATACCCAAAGAACTGCACCGGATTGACCAATTTGTAGAACAACTGAAACAAGGAACCTTATAATGGAAGAATTAATCAACTTATTACACTCGGGAGGATATTCCTGTGTGATTGCCAATGGAGACAACATACGTACCTTTACCCAACGTGGCGTAGCGGATTTATATGATTTGCTGACACAGGAACCGGATTTCCTGAAAGGAGCTTCGATAGCCGACAAAGTAGTAGGGAAGGGGGCTGCCGCCCTCATGATTTTGGGAGGTATCCGGGAACTTCATACAGACATCATCAGTTCGAAAGCGTTGGATTTATTACGAAGCTCGGATATAAAAGTCCATTTCGTACAAGAAGTACCTTTTATATGGAATCGTGATCACACAGGCTGGTGTCCGGTAGAAACGATGTGTAGCGAAGAAGAATCGGCAGAAGCCATATTGCCGCTGATTCGTGATTTCCTCGAAAAAATAAGAAGTGGTAAAAAGTTGCAGGAGAAATAAAAGTGCGAAATAGAATATGAAAACAAATACAGTTTGTTTGTTTTTGTTCGGCAACCTGCTTTCCATTTCAGGAATGGCACAACCCGGAAAAGACAGCACACAAGTCAAAAGAAACTATACTATCGACGAAGTCGTAGTTACCGGAACACGGAACGAGACGGACATTCGTCACCTTCCCATGACTATTTCAGCAGTGGGAAGGCAACAAATAGAGAAGAGATATGAACCTTCGCTTTTGCCGCTATTGACGGAACAGGTTCCCGGATTCTTTACTACCAGCCGTGGTATCATGGGATATGGTGTATCCACAGGTGCGGCAGGTGGCATGAGTCTGCGTGGTATCGGAGGCAGTCCGACGGCAGGTTTATTGGTTTTGATCGATGGACATCCGCAATATATGGGATTGATGGGACACCCGATTGCGGATGCATATCAGTCTATGCTGACAGAGAAAGTGGAAATCTTGCGCGGCCCTGCCTCTGTACTCTATGGCTCGAATGCAATGGGCGGAGTAATCAATATAGTCACCCGCAAACAGCAGGATGAGGGAGTAAGAACGAATATGCAGGTAGGGTATGGCTCATACAACACTTTGCAGACGGAATTTTCCAACCGTGTAAAGAAAGGACGTTTCAGCAGTATCGTTACCGGTTCTTACAATCGTACGGAGGGACATCGTCCCGATATGGAGTTCGAACAATATGGAGGATACGCGAAGTTAGGATATGATTTCAGCTCTTCCTGGAAACTCTGGGGAGATGTAAATGTAAACCATTTCAATGCTTCCAATCCGGGAACGGTACAAGTTCCACTTATCGACAATGATTCGCGTATTACACGTGGTATGACCTCGCTTGCCTTGGAAAACCATTATGAGAAGACATCAGGAGCTTTGAGCTTTTTCTATAATTGGGGACGGCATAAAATCAATGACGGATATAAAACAGGAGAACAGCCGCAAACATCACACTTTAATTCTAAAGACAAGATGTTCGGCATTTCCTGGTATCAGAGCGCTACGTTCTTCACAGGCAATCGTCTGACGGTAGGATTTGACTATCAGCACTTCGGAGGCGAATCATGGAACAAAGTCTTGGCTACCGGAGAGCGGAAACCGGGAGTAGACAAGCAAATGGATGAATTTGCAGGATATGTCGATTTCCGTCAGGATATAAATAGCTGGTTGTCATTGGATGCGGGTGTTCGTGTAGATCATCACTCTCATGTAGGTACTGAATGGATTCCACAGGGAGGACTGGCTTTTCATCTTCCCAAAAGTGCAGAACTTAAAGCGATGGTGAGCAAAGGATATCGCAACCCTACCATCCGGGAAATGTATATGTTTGCTCCTGCCAATCCGGAACTGAATCCGGAAAAACTGGTCAGTTATGAACTTTCCTATTCCCAACGGTTATTGGAAGATGCCTTATATTACGGACTGAACCTGTATTATATTAATGGTGACAATGTAATTATGAGCAACGGTTTGACGCCTCCGCTGAACGTCAATTCCGGAGAAATAGAAAACTGGGGAATTGAAGCGAATATCGGTTATCGGTTTAATTCTCATTGGAATGTAAATGCCAACTATAGCTGGTTGCACATGGAGAATCCGGTTCTCGCCGCTCCTGAACACAAATTGTATGTCGGAGCAGACTATACCGCAGGTCGCTGGACTGTATCGACAGGAATGCAATATATTAAGGGACTTTACACTTCTGTAATCGTTAATAATAAAGGCACCGAGCAACAGGATAGTTTTGTTTTATGGAATCTGCGAGGAAGTTATCGTGTTTGTAATTTTGCCAACATCTTTGTGAAAGGTGAGAATCTGTTGGCACAACGCTACGAAATAAATGCGGGATATCCCATGCCTAAAGCAACATTCATGGGTGGTATTAATTTGAACTTTTAATAAAATATAAATGAGTATGGAAACAACAGTAAAACTCTATTCACTGAATTACAGTAATGTGAAGACCTATTTGGCAGCCTCGTTATTCATCGTTGGCAATATCCTTTTTCCAAAGTTTTTTCATCTCATCCCACAAGGTGGAATGATCTGGCTGCCTATCTATTTCTTCACCCTGATCGGTGCTTACAAATATGGTTGGAAAGTTGGTTTACTGACTGCTATCCTGTCTCCAACTATCAACTCTCTGTGTTTTGGCATGCCAATTCCTACAGCATTACCGCCCATTCTATTGAAATCGGTGTTACTAGCTATTGCTGCCGGATGGGCTGCGCAACGCGTCGGACGCATATCTGTCCCAGTCCTGACAGGCGTAGTACTCTTTTACCAAATAGCCGGTACATTGGGAGAGTGGATGTATATAGGAAATTTCTACAGAGCTGTTCAAGATTTCCGTATTGGGATTCCGGGTATATGTCTGCAGATATTAGGAGGTTATTTGTTTATCAAATACTTGATACGTACGTAAATAATGTTTCTAATTATAAAATAATAAGCAGCTTTTTCTTTGCAGAAAAAGCTGCTTATTATTTTATTCATCTGAATCATCTTCTATAATACTGGAAGAAGAAATACTATATTCCTTAGCATATTGACTCGGACTCATCTTATATTCTTTCTTGAATACTTCCCGGAAATATTTGGATTCTGAAAATCCACACATCTCCGAGATTTCAGTAATATTATACTCACCTTCTTTTAATAGTTGCGTAGCACGTTTCAGCCGGGTTGTTTTTATCAATTCCTGAGGAGATAGACCTGTTATTGCTTTCAGTTTATAATAGAAACGTGTACGGCTCATATTATGCAAATCGTTGAGAACTTCAACAGAAAAGGCAGGATTATTGATGTTGTCTTCTATCGTTTTTTTCACAGCCGATAAAAATTGCCAGTCAAGGCTATTAGTACATTTCGCTAAAGGAGTCTTAACCTCTATATCTATTTCCAAATTCGCATATTTGCTGCGCAATAATGCCCGATTCGCCAATAAATTAGCAATACTGGCTTTTAGGATTCTTATGCTGAACGGTTTTACAATATATTCATCAGCACCAATATCCAGACCATCGAGAATATTCTGTTCTTCACCCAAAGCAGTAAGTAACAAGACAGGAATATGTGATGTTTCAATATCATTCTTAATAGTGGAACACAGTTCGTCACCCCGCATTTCCGGCATCATAATATCGGATAGAATAAGCTCCGGCCAGAATTCTTTTACAATGATCAATGCTTCCTTACCATTACCGCAAGCCTGTACATTATACATCGGTGATAATGAATTGACCAGATAAGCACGTAGTTCATCATTATCCTCGACAATAAGAATACGTTGCAGATTCTCATCGTTTGACTTTTCCGCCGCTTCGGATATAACCGGAGCATCCAGTACAGCTTCCTGTCTGCCAGTTTTTTCCGGATCTATCAGGTTCGAGTGACGGAAATGCTTATTACCCTTCGGGAAAACAACAGTGATAGTAGTGCCTTGTTGTTCAACACTCTCTATATTTATCTTACCACTATGGAGGTGCACCAATTTATCAACCAGCTTTAGTCCGATTCCACTACCGGTTATCTTTGCATTAATAGCATTTGTACCCCGGAAGTGCATCTTAAGCAGTTTATTCTGTTCGTTTGCCGGAATGCCTATTCCCGTATCTTTGACTTCCAGCTTCCATGAGTCTTTAGTCTCAGAAATAGATACACTGACTATCCCATTTTCTGGAGTATATTTTAACGCATTGGAAATCAGATTTTTTAAGATAGAATCCATCTTATCTTTATCAAACCATACATTCAGATAATTAAAATCACTCTTGTAAGTAAAATCAATATGCTTGATATTGGCATACGAACGAAAACTATTACATATCTCATTCATATACGTGTTCAGTTCATATTCTGAGATACGTAATTCGGAAGAATAAACATCAGCCCGTTCAAAGTTGATTAAATTAGTGCTCAACCGTAAAAGGGCATTCACATTTCTCAATGCCGTATTAATACGCTGCGAACCGATCTCTGTCAGTGTTTCTTCCTCAACAAACTCTTCCAAAGGAGCCTTTATCAGCGTAAGCGGAGTGCGGATGTCATGAGCTGTATTAATAAAGAAATGTGTTTTCTCATCCGATATCTTTTTCTGCTTTTTCAGAATCATTATCCGGAAAGCAATGCTGAAAACAAAGACAATCAGAAGCATATATATGAATATAGCCCAGCCATTTAGCCATACAGGTTGCGATATGATAATTCCAACTTGCCGTTCTTCGAAAACGATACTAGGTTCTTCCTTCGATATGGCACGTACATAAAGTTTATATTTGCCGGGACTTAAATTGGTAAAACGAATTAAACTATTGCCACTCAGTTGTACCCATTCATTATAAGAAGAGCCTTCCAACCTCCAATAATAAACTGAATGAGAAGGAAAATCATAGTTGATGGAAGAAACACGAAACGAAAAAGTATTCTCACCATATTTAAGTCTCAACACATCAGTCTTATCAATGTCTTTCTCTAAAGGAGAATCTTTTTCTCCCGGATAAATCGGTTGATAGGAAATATGAAAATCGCTGAATATCATTTTCGAATATTCATAATCCGGCAACTTTATACCTGCCGGAAATTCAACTGCCCCATCAACACTTCCAAAAACAAAATTATTATTCTTACGTAACGCACCGGAAGTTGCATTAAAACAAGCAGACATCATTCCCTGTTCGCGACTCCAGTTATGAAATGATCTCTTTTCTATAGAAAAGCTGGTAATTCCATTTTCCGTACTCATCATTATCTGTCCGTTCATTTCCGGAAGAATCGTATAAATACTGTTAGATACAAGTGCCGAATTATCAGCGTAATAGTGTTCAAAACTCATGTTTCCAGGATCATATATAAGTACTCCCGAGCCGTTTGTACCGATATACAGTAATCCGTCATTGGCCTGATAAAGAGTATTGATGTATATTGATTCCACAGGCATTAATATATACTGATATTCACCGGAATTCCGGTTAAGCAGAAAAAGTCCAGTAGCTGTCCCCACCCACATGAAATTAATATCTTTTTCCTCAATCGCCGTAACAGTATTGACTCCGGGATACAACCGGACAGTATTTTTTCTAGGATCAATACATTTTAGATTGTAATACCCTCCCGACCATATATATCCTTTTGAATCTTTAATCATATCCCTGATATACTTATCCGGACGTATGTTGACAGAGCTAAGAAGAAAAGGCGAAAAATACTCTACAGACAATGTTTTCTTGTTAATCTTATAAATACCCGACGTATATCCTCCTGCCCAGATAACACCCGGAGAAACTTCGCATAAAGTAATGAAAATATGGTTCTTATCTTTCAGCTGCTTATCATAAGAACTCAAAAAAGAATGCCATTGACCGGTTTTTGAATCCTGGAAACTTATCCCATTACTGGTTCCAAACCATAAATCTCCTTCACTATCTTCAATAACCGCATGTACCTGATCATTGACGATAGACTGCTTATTACCGATAGAATGCTTTATCCAACGATAATTCTTATAACGGAAATCGACTACTGTGATTCCTGCCGGGTAATTGGCAAGCCAGATTCTTTTTTCTTCATCAATATAAATATCGGTTATATTATTTCCATTCATCTCATTATAACTTTCGTAGTTTGCCACAATGAACGGAGAGGTATTACAAGTATTTACATCAATTTTGTGTACTCCCATTCCTTCCGTAGCAACCAATAGTTCCTTTTGATTCAACGGTCTGATATGAGTAATACTCACATCACCCAACTTCGTATCTGATTTGATAATTTGATGAGCAGACATATCATAGGCAAAAGTACCATCACTAAAAGTTCCTACAAAAAGTCTGTGAAGCTGAGGATGGAAATAGAGACCGTTAATTTGCGTATAGACATGATCAAGCACATCTAAAGGAATAACTTTCAAAGCTTCGTTTTCAAACTGAGTATACCGGACCCCCATTTCTGTTGCTATAAAGAAATGAGTGTCATCAGCCTGTTCTACTACCGTAATATTATCTTCCAACAAATTAGGAAGCCGCATAACCTGAGTAGTCTTAGTATTATACAACAAAATAGAATCTTTGCCGCATAACCATAAATTGTTGTTACGGTCCAAATAACCGTAACTGATGGCATCAGTGACTTTCGGTGACTTATAGACCATCGTAAAACGATCATACTTTTCTTCATACTGGAAAATACGTCCTTTTTTTCCAATGACCCATATCCCGCCTTCTTTATCAGCATACAGCCATCCGAGATGTATTTCGGAACTCAATTGTTTGTTTTCTTCGATAAGTTTATAGTGCTTTATATCCTTACCGTTATATCGGTCCATACCCTCATTAGTAAGAAACCACATATATCCTTGGTGATCCTTCTGAATATTGTATATTCTCCGATTGCTCAAACCATCCTCTACTCCAATATGTTTGTATGTTTGTCCATATGCCATCAACGGCAGTAATAATAAAAATAGTATAATATTCCTCATATAAATAGTTGTATTTAAAGTAGTACTATGGTCTATCTCCAAATAATAGTTAACAAAATAAATAAAAAAGGACGAGATAATCAAGTAAAATGTTCAACAAAACATTTTTACTTCCATAGTTAATTATTCGTTGGTTGAAATATTATACTTTTGAACGATATCAGTTTAAAATATGCAACTAAAATACTACTTTCAGCTGAGTTTCTTTTTATATACCCATGCACTTAATATAAAATAGATAACTGCCTGAATCCATAAAGTAATATATTCGGGCCGGATATCAGCCATACTTGCTCCCATTGAGTTCAACTTCACAAAGGCGAGTGTAGCAGGTGCTGCCGGAAAAATATAATGAGCAACTTTCCAATACCAAGGCATCAGCTCCATCGGATAGGAAACACCGGAAAGAAAAATCAGTCCTACCGAGAAAAAGGCAATCATAAGCAATGGTGCTTCCGAATCAGTGAAATATCGGGAGGCTGCCAGCCCCAGAAAAGAGGTCGCCAGCAAGTAGGGGATCATCATCAATACAATATACAATCCGTTTCCAATATTGGGAATACTAAAGAAATGAGGAAGCAACCCTAATAGAAAGAATGAAAAAACAGCATACAAACTACAGTAGACAAACGTTTTCCCTGATACAATACGTATAGCGACTGCCCAGCTTTTTCCGAAGGGAGTATAAGCAAGGATGCCTTTTGTCATATGCTCTTCTCCGGTCAGCATACCAATGACCATCAGTAATGTCTGAAAAATGATAATGACCATAACGGCCGGAATCAGATAAGATCCATATCCTTCCGTATAGTTATAGAGTGCGGTTCCCACTACATTTACAGGCTGTGCCATAGCTACCGCCAATAATCCCTGAGGAGGCAGAAAGACTGCTCCGTCCGGACGATATTTGTCATTGATAGCCAGCATCACACGTGAAGAAGCTCCTTGTAAGGCTTCAAAATAGAGAAAAGCATCGGTAGTGGCATACAGAGAAAACACGGCTTCATCTCCACGAAATACCCGTTCCTCAAAATCATGAGGGAGATATAAAATACCTTGTACTTTTCCAGCTTTCATCCATTCCTTAGCTTCGTGATAATCCATAGCCTGATCATAAATTTCCGCTTGAGGCGTAGCGTCCAGCCATCGGATGAAGTTACGGCTCAACTCGCTATGTGAGTTATCGACTACGGCAACCGGGACATCCGTCACAATATTGGGGGCATACATATAATTATAGAGCAATCCGTATACGAAGATTCCACCCATCAATACTAGTAATACAGCATAGCTGGTACTGATAGCCAGATATTCACGTCGGATGATGAACGATAACTGTTGTAACTTATTTAATTTTTTCATATTTATGACTTTCTATGGCACGTTTCAGATGAGGAAGCAACACTAAAGCCAGCAACGGAAAGATACATAGTATCACAACCGATGGCCAAAGGTGGATAAAACCACTCCCCTCGTAGAGCATATTTTGCATCATTTCCGTAAAATGACGGACAGGAAAAAGATAGGAGGCATCTCGTACCAAAGGATACATATTGGTCACCGGAAAAGTGACACTGGATAAAGTAGCTCCCAAAGAGCCGACCATGGAAACAATACTTATGATCAGAGAGATAGCCGGAAATAGCGAAAACAGGAATAATCCCAATGCCTGTGTTGCCACGACAAAAAGCGCTGTCAGCATATTCATCAATAACCAGCTTCCTTGAAAAGGAATATGCAGAATGCCGAACATCACATAATTTGCCAGACATCCTATCAAAATAAAGATAATGGTGTAGGGGAGTAGTTTTCCTAAAACAGCCGTTACCATATTTCCTTTGGCAACAAACAGCCATTCATCGGCAGTGCGAAATTTAATCTCAATTCCGACTGCATATACAGTAATGAGTAAAATCAATACCTGAAACAAGACGAAGAAAAACGGTTGGCTCAGATAAACCGAATAATCCAAACTCGGATTGTATATAGGGTGATTGCTGGCTTGTACGGGCAACAGGAATGTAGTGATCCTGTCTTGTTCCACTCCGAGAGCGACAGCTTGCATCACAATGGGAGAGAGCGACACAGGAGCCAGCGACGTTTCGAAAGCAGCCATCAATTCGCCACCTACCGAAAGCAACGCATAATGATAATAATAGGAGAGAGTCGCATTCTTTCCCGAAATAGCATCTTGCTCAAATTTGGGAGGAATGGAGAGATAGCCATAAATTTCTTTCTTCTGTACGGCCTTTCGGGCAGCTTCCTCATTCACAAAATGCCTTGTCACTTTAAATGTTGGCACAGCAGATATATTTCGGGCGATTGCTCGTGAAAAGGCAGTATTGTCCTGATCGACAATACCGATGGGAATGTTTTCCATCTGCCCGTTGCCGAAGATTGTTGCCATGAAGAAAAGGGTAAATAGCGGCAGGATGATACACACACCCAGATAAAGGCGTCGTGAAGTCATCCGTCGCCACTCCCTGAGCAGCACGGAACGAAAAGGAGAATATGTTTGTGATAAACTCATTCTATCATTCATTTAATGTCAGTAATACGGACATACCGGGGCGCAGGTCATCCACTTTCTGAGTGGGACGGGCATGGATCTCGAAGGTTCGTAAGTCATAACTTCCGGTCTGCTTCGTTGATTTCCAAGTAGCAAAACTTCCTAACGGACTGATATAATAGATTTTAAACTCAATACCTTTTTTATCGATGGCAGGCACATCCGCAACAAAGGTGCCCTCCATCTTAAATTGTGGCATCAAGTCCTCACGCACATTGAGAACTACATGAATATCGTCCATGACAACCAGGTTCATAATAGGAGTTCCCGGCGCAACCAATTCCCCACGTTTAGGAAAGATGGTAGCTATCTGACCGTTTTCGGGTGCTGTCAGCCGAGCATCGACCAATAGTGCCGACACTTCTTCCACCGTACTTCTGGCAGCATTCACCATACTGGCGGCAGATTCTTTATCTTCTTTCTGTGCACCGTCTACCGCCATCTGATATTGTTCATAGGCTGCCCGTTCGGCTGCAACAGCAGCTTTATACATGGCTTCCACTTCATCTTTCCGCTGGGAAGTGACAACACTGTCTTTATATAAGGTAAGAATACGGTTATAAGTTGTTTTAGCCAGTGTAAGATCACTTTTTGTTTTGTTCCATAGCTGCAGCGCGGTAGCAACAATCTGTCGGCGGGTACCGGCATCTATTTTCTTGTTCTGCTGTACGGCTACTTGCTCCAATGCATTCACCTGCTGATACTTGGCATGTATTTCGGGGCTGTTGATCACAACGAGAGTATCTCCTTGACGTACCCAGTCACCTTCCTGAACCAAAAAGGTATCGATACGTCCGGGAAGTTTCCCGCTAATACGGATTTCTGTCGCTTCTGCCTGCCCTTGCAGGACGAGCGGTTGTTTGTGCATCAATATTATTCCCAGAGCAGTAAAAATACCGACTGCCAGCATAATAATGACGAATGCCCATGAAAGGGTTCTACTAGTTGGTTTCATTGTTTGTTACGGTTTAGGTTGATAGTTTACAAATTGTTCCGGTGTGCCGCAGAGTGAAAGAAGATTCATCAATGCCACATCATATTCATAATATGCTGCCAGACGAGCCACTTTTACATTGGCAAGCATGGTTTCAGCATCAATCACTTCGGTAGAGGTTGCCATCCCTTCAGTAAAGGATTTCTTTCGGATACGTACCAGTTCTTCACTCAGTTCGATGGTCGCATTCAGCGCTTTTACGTTATCCTGAGCTTTCTCCAATTGTGTATAGAGTTTATCCACTCCGACAGCAAGATCATCGCGTGCTTTCATTTTCCCTAAAGCCAGCGTTTGCTGGGTTAGCTTTGATTGCCGGATCTTCTTTTCCCGATCCAGTCCGTCAAAGAGATTCCATGTAAAACCGATCCCCACCATGGTACGCGGTAGTAAATTGCTTTGAATGCCATGCGAATAGAGGGTCTGTTTTCCAAAAAGGGCTATATTCGGCAAGTATCCGCTTTGGGCAATCCGTACTTCCTGTTTGGCGATATGTTCTTGCAGCTGCAGTTGATTAAGCATATAGTTTCCACTATTGACCGACATATCAAAAAGCATTTTGGGTGGTAACGAATCATTCATGAAAAGGGGAGAAGTAGGAACGATATTCTCATCCGTATCTTTTTTATTCAACAAAACTTTCAAGGCACTTTGCACCACTGTTTCTTCCTTTCGTGCAGCTTCCAATGCCCGCTTTGCTTCATCCATATTCACTTGGGCAAACAGTCGTCCTGCTTTGTCTATCATTCCGGCAGCTTCCAGTTTCAAAGCATTTTCATAATGCTTTTGCAGACCTTTATAAGTTTCTTCACGCACCGCTACGACCTGTTGTGCCAGTCGCAGACCATAATAACTTTCCGCCAACAGGTTTTGCTGGCTTGCAGCAGTCTGTGCACGATTCTCTCGCGCCAGATCCACCATTGTCCGACCAATATTTGTTGCACGAAATCTTTTTCCTCCGGAAAAGAGCACCCATTCTGCTGACAGATCAACAGTCGTCAAGTTTCTCGGAGTTAGTGGAAAGACAAGAGTATTGGCTCCTATTTTATCCAGAATAGCTGAGATTATCTGGTCATCCGGAATAACGGAATGTACAAAGTCTTTTGCCGGATCAGTAAACTGAGACAGTGGCTGCTTCACTTCAATCTTCTCAGACATATGCACAAATGCACCTGTAGACTGCAAGGTAGGATACCAAAAAGCATTGAGCTTGTCACGTTCTGCCTTGGCAATCTCTATCCCTTTATCAGCTATCTTCAAGCTCTGATTTCCCTGATTAAGCAGGTGCAACGATTCTTCGAAACTTAGCGGTGTCTGTGCATTTGTCCGAATGACGAAAAAACACAAAGCCCATAGTACAAAAAGTATCTTATTTTTTTTCATGCTGGTTAGGTTAAATCTAAAATTGAGACTTTCTAACAGATGAGAGGACGGGTTTGTTCACTTTGGCAAACAGAGAAAGAATCTTAAAAAAAAATGTTCTATATTTAAGATTACACAAAGAATAGCCCCATACATATTTCATCAAACAGCAGAAATTATGCATAAAAACGCGTAATAATATACAGAATTTCAATATATTTTTGCATATATATTATCGGATTATACAGAAAAAGAACGTTATTTGAGCTATTTCCTTTTAAAGGAACGACTCCTTGGTTTTAAACCAACGGGACATTGGTCGGTGAGGCACGTTCTGCTCCCTTAAAAGGAATGAATAAAACACAAGTGAAACAGGTTATTTGTTCCGGATACGACTAATATCTCAATCATTTCAATCTTTCAGATTGATTCAGTTAGCAATCATTCGATTAACTTATCGTTAGTATAAGCAGATAAAACCACACATATTGACAAGAAGTAAGTCCAATAATATTAAGTTCTGAAAATATCTGATTAGAAATCCAGAGGATTTTATCGAATCATTTTATTTCTACCTGTATATTTTAAATTGTACAGCAATCGAATATACGATTTTTCATATCCGATTCTTTTTCTCATCTGGAATAGAAATTATAATATAGATTTTCCTCTACTAAAATTTGAAGAAATTTATTTGAGATATAAAAATTATGTTTACCTTTGCATC
>OGCQ01000812.1_pt1 | contig 46319 bp, 39 predicted proteins | sample 1570161 | NCBI WGS metagenome assembly OGCQ01 (sample SAMEA4384402, study PRJEB24528) | human gut metagenome | reverse complement strand
GCAGCAGGACGCAAATTTTATGCCTTCTGACCGTCTTCCTTGTAAACTGAGGGTAAGCTCATTCAAACAAAATTAACAAAGTTTTAGTTGGACAAGCAGGCGGGTTTATTGTACAATCTAGATAAAAGGAGCGGATGCCGTTTTGAAGATATTAAAGAGAATAATATGCGTTGTGCTGACGGCCGCTATGCTGGGCGGGACGGCGGTGCTTTTTACTTCCTGCGTTGCCGACGGCTTCAGTCAAACCGCTCAGGATTATTTCAGCGCTCTCTGCCGGCGGGATTATGAGAGCATGTATAATATGCTCACCCCGCAGTCCTCAGCTCGCCTGAGCCTGGAAAGCTTTAAGGAATATCACGATAAGGTATATAATCTTTTGGGAGTTAATAAAATAAGCGTGGAGCAGGGAGAAACGGTGGCTTCCTCTAACCGCATAGTCTATAATTATGTGCTGGTGCTGGATACCGACCAATACGGACAGTTCAGATACGATTCCACCCTTGAGGTGCTTAAAAAGCTGGATAAATTTTATCTTATAGAATGGTCTCCCTCCAACGTTATATCTCCTATGAATTGGGACGACCGTATTTATAAAACTACTCTGCGCGCTAAACGGGGAGAAATATTTGACTGCAACGGCAAGGTGCTTATAAAAAATCAGTATGCGATTACCGTTTATGCCGACCTGACTAAGGTTCAGAGCATATCGGAGGCAGCCGCGGGCGCGGCTCAGGCGCTTGCCCTGGACGCTCAAAGCCTGGAAAGCAAAATGCAGAGCGCCGCCGATTCAAAGCAGGATACGGCTGTGCTGGCCACTATTATCCCGGGCGAGCTTACAATTGAGGCGGAAGAGGCGCTTAAGCTTATAGATGGGATAAAAATAGACCGGGACAGCATGACTCCTATAAGATACGCAGTTTACGGCTCTGCCGCCGCGCATACTATAGGCTATTCCACTCCGGTTACGGCTGAGGACAGGACTAAAGAGGAATACGCTGATTTGCTTAACGGCACCCGCATAGGACGGACGGGCGTGGAAAAGGAATACGACTCGGTGCTTCAGGGCACTAACGGCACCGAAATATACCTGCTCTCGGCCGATGCGCGTACAAGGACCTCTCTATATAAAAAGGAGGCAATAAACGGGCTGGATATATCCCTCACCATAGATATAGATATCCAGCTTGCCGCCGAAGAGGCAATGAAGGAGTATTACGCCGACCGCGCTTCGGGCACTACTGTGGTAAACGACCCCAAGACGGGGGCGATAAAGGCCATGGTGAGCTATCCCTCCTTCGACCTTAATATCTACGCTACAGACAGCCCGCGCGAGGACGCGTCCGACTTAGTAAACGACGAATCCCTGCCTCTTTTTAACCGGCTTACGCAGGGCAGATACGCGCCCGGCTCGGTATTTAAAACCATGACGGCTATTATGGGGCTGGAGACGGGTACTGTAAATTTAAACACGGCTTTTCCTTATGAGGATGAAATTATTTCCATGGGCAACGGCACGGACGGCTGGAAGCCCAAGGGCAGCGCGTGGGTAACCTATATAATCCGCCAGCATTTTGCCAACAGCGCTTCCTTAGGCGAATTAAGCATGAAGCGGGCCATAGCATATTCGGACAATATCTATTTCGGCTGGCTGGGCATGCAGCTCGGGGCGGAGACCTTTCTTGAATGGGCGGATAAATTGGGCTTTAAGGAGGCCGCGCCCTTTGATTTGCCCCTGCAGCCGGCCAGCATAGCCAACGACGACGACAATCTGCGCAACGACGCCAAGCTTTTGGCGGATACGGCTTTCGGGCAGGGCGAATTATTGGTTACGCCCGTACAGCTTGCCGCCGCGTACAGCATTTTCGGCAATGAGGGAAGCATAATGGCCCCGTATGTTATAAATTATACGGCGGATACCGATTCGGAGGGCAGGCATCATATAATATCCCAGACCCAGCCCTACACCTGGATAGCAAACGCCGCAAGCGCCCGCACGATAAACGACCTGCTGGAGATACTGGAATTTACCGTAGATTCGGCCACGGGCAAAGCGGGCTATGTCCGCGGCATGCGCATAGCCGGAAAAACGGGTACGGCGCAGACGGGCAACGAGGTAACCGAAATAGGCTGGTATGCCGGATATATAATAGACGGCGGCAAAAATTATTCGGTAATGGTGCAGACGAACGGTTTTATAGGGGAAACCAGCGATATAAAGCACGCTACGGTTAAAGCGGTATTTAATTATTTAAAGGATTAACTTTTTTAATATGCTGCGGCGCGCATGAGGCGGGCGCTTGAGCCTTTGGCGGCAGCTTCTCCGGCCCGCGGCTTGAGCCGCGGCGACCGCTTGGCCCGCGATTTAAGCTGCGGCAACCGCCTTGGCCTGCAATTTAAGCCGCGGCGACCGCTTGGCCCGCAATTTAAGCTGCAAAATCCGCCGCGGCCATATGCGGCGCGCGGTTTGAACGCAAAGAGGCGGAGGGTAAAATTATCCTCCGCCTTAATTATTTATTTGATTAGGCTCCGCCCTATCAGCTTTTAATTACGCAGTCGAATTTATCCAGTATATATTCAGGCTGATAGGACAGCTTGGATTTTCTAAGGCCGGGCAGGTCTAAATCCTCGCCCCGGTTTATCAAACGGGTATCCTTAAACAGCCGCGCGGCTGTTTCCCGGTTGATAAGCTGGAACAGCCCGTTATACTGCGGCAAAGCCTTTTCAAAGAGAATTAAAGCTGTGTCGGGCGAGGTCATATCCCCGACTGAAAAGGCCGCCGTCTGCCCCTGTACTCTTATAACTGCGGCGCGCAGCCCCAGGGCGGAATAGTTTTTAAGCGCGCAGAGTATAACTGCGGTTTCGTCGTCCTCCTTAAGAGCCTTTCCCTCCAGCCATTGCTTCTGGACGTTCATGCACTCCTCCAGCATATCGGGAGTATAATCCAGATATTCATAGCTGTGCTGGCGCAGAAAGGCGTTTATATGGTTGCGCTTCTGGTGCAGCGCGCGTCCGGGCAGCTCGGCCAGCGCCTGGGTTTTATAAATGTATTCGCTGCTGCCTCTGTCCAGGATAAATTCATATTCGCCCGGCCTCTGAGCTTCTATCTGCGCTCTTACCTGAGGGCAGACGCATTTCATTAAGAAGTGGCCCGTTTCTTTTATTATATATTCGCGGCCCCAGTCCATAAGAGAACCGATATTCTGGCCGGGACGCATTATGGGCGCGACTAAATAAGGCGCGCTTTGACCGTATTGCGCGGTAAACAGCAGGCCCTCGGGACGTACGCACATTTTGGTTTTATAGACGTTTTGCCAGAGAAAGCCGTTGGCAAAGGAAAATTTGGAATTTTCATTTCCGGGCGAGCAGCTTAAATAAAGCGCTCTGTCCTCTAAAGTCATTAGCCTGAAATTATCCATTAATTATTATCCTCTTTTGTCCGTTAAGTATTGTATTGCCCCGTAAGCGGGCCGCTAGAGGTCCTTATTTGGAGGAAAGAAAATTCCTTCCAGCCATTTCAGGCACAGTCCGGTCCATTGCGCGCATACCGGGTTTTCATAAACGGTTGTGCGGTCGGAATTGGCCAGTCCGTGTATGCCGTGCGGAAATATGTGCATTTCAAAGGGCACGCCGTGTTCGGCCAGCGCCGAGGCGTATATTAGCGAATTATTCACGCTTACTCCGCCGTCGTCCGAGGTGTGCCAGATAAAGGAGGGAGGAGTGTTATCCGTTACTCTGAGCTCCATGGAAAGCTCGGCTAATTTCTCTTCAGCCGGCTCGCTGCCCAGCAGTCTTTCAAAGGAGAAGGCATGCGGATATTTAAGGCCGGATATCACAGGATAGCATAATATTCCGGCGTCTGGCCTTAAAAGCTCGGACGGAGCCTGGATGCGCTCCAAAAGCTGAGGGTCGTTATAAAGATTGGAGGCGCAGGCGGCTAAGTGTCCTCCGGCGGAAAAGCCCATAACGGCTATCTTGTCAGCCGCGCAGTGCCATTCCTGAGCGTTTTCTCTTATCATGCGCACGGCGGTCAGAATTTCAAGCTGGGGATAGGGAAAGCATTTTTCAAACACAGAATAATATAGAATAAACACGTTAAAGCCCTTGGCCAGGAAATTGAGGGCGACAGGCTCGGCCTCGCGGCGGGAGCAGTACGCATATGCGCCTCCCGGGCAAATTATAATGCTGGGCCTTGCTGCTTTTGGGTCTATTTCAGGGGTGACGTGCGGTATGTAGGCGTCCAGCACCCCCTCGCTCTGAGAGCCTAAATATCCATAATGCTCGTTTAGTTTAATGGTAAAGGTCTGCATAAATTTCCCCCGCTTTTAATTATTCTTTAAAGCCCGCTCTATATCCCGTTTAGCGGCCTTTCTTGCGGCGTCCTCCCGCTTGTCGTACAGCTTTTTGCCCTTTGCCAGGGCTAATTCAAGCTTTGCCCGTCCGTCCTTGAAATATAGGCTTAGGGGCACGAGAGAATAGCCGTCCTGCTTTACCAGGCCGTAAAGCTTATCTATTTCCCGCTTATGCATGAGCAGCTTGCGGGTGCGCAGAGGGTCCTTATTATAGATATTGCCCTGCTCGTAGGGGGAAATGTGCATGCCGTATAAAAACAATTCTCCCCGGTGTACGGCGGCGTGGCTGTCCTTAAGATTGACTCTTCCCTGGCGCAGGGATTTAACCTCCGTCCCGCTCAGGACTATGCCCGCTTCAAAGGTTTCCTCTATAAAATAATCGTGATACGCCTTTTTGTTCTGCGCTATCGTCTTTTTGCCGCTTGCTTTCATATATTCTCCCCGCCGCCCTGAATTTTAAGGGCCTTATTAAAAATTATGATATCATATCTAAAGGGTTTGTCAAGGCGTTTTTAGAGGAAGCTTTGCTTTTACGCGCGCCTTTTTGGGTATAAAATACGCCGGAGGAATCATTCTTATTGGGCGTAAACCCGGCCGGACTGCAAATAGTAATTGACAAACTCCTGAAAAGTAAATATAATATTTTAGCGTTTCATAAGGAGATTCTATAATGGTTATCAATGTGAAAAACGCGCTGCGAAGTCCAGGCGAAGCCTTTAAGGCCCAGGGCAGTCTGGAATACGAGCCGGTCGAGCTTATGGGAAGACTGGTTTTTGAAGGGCCGGTCGCTTTTGAGGGAGAGATATGCTCTAACGGCGAAGGCGTGGCGCTAACGGGCACGGCTGCGGCAAATGTGAAAATGAACTGCAACCGCTGCGACAGGGAATTTATAATGCCCGTTAAGGCTAAAATTGCTGAAATGTATTATCCCGACCCGGCGCCCGAGCATGAACGCGTGCTTAAGGACGGCCAATGGATATTTTTGGACGAGCCGGTGCTTGAAAGCATTTTGATGGAAATACCAATCAGGCGTCTGTGCCGCGAGGATTGCAGGGGTCTATGCGGTATTTGCGGCTGCGACCTTAATAATGGGGAATGCGGCTGTGTGAAAAACAGCGATTAATCTGTGCAGGACAGATTTTTAATCAGACGAGGAGGTGTAATGAAATGATACAGCCCAAAAGAAAGATTTCTAAGGCCAGGAGGGATTCCCGCCGCGCCAACTGGAAGCTTACAGCTCCCGGAATCGCCCCTTGCCCGCGCTGCAAGGAGCCTAAGCTCTCGCACAGGGTATGCAAGGCCTGCGGATATTATGACGGCCAGCAGGTGCTCCAGACGGAGGAAGAAAAATAAGAGGGTTTTATATTTAAAGCAGGCCGCGTAAGTCCGTTTTGTTTCTTTTATGGGCTTACGTCGGTCTGTTTTGCGTTTTTTGGCGGGCTTTCAGCCATTTTGGGGAGGTTTATTTTTTTAAATCGGTTGCATTTTGGATAAGCTTATTGTATAATTCTTGGCGTGCAGATTAAAGAATGCGAACTGGAGGCTTTTGATAGTGAAGCTTATTGTTGACGCTTTTGGGGGAGATAACGCCCCTGAGGAGATAGTTGCAGGCGTTCTGGCGGGTATGGATGAATTTAACGACATGTCGGTCATACTCACCGGGGACGAACATATATTAAAGGAGCTTGTAAGCGGCAGCAAGCATTTGCTGCCCAAAATTGAGATTGTTCATGCGCCCGAAAGGATATCTATGGACGAGCCGCCCGTAAACGCTGTGAAGAAAAAGCGGAATTCCTCCATGGTGGTAGGGCTGGAGCTGCTTAAGGCTAAATCGGGCGACGGCTTTTTAACCTGCGGAAGCACAGGAGCGGCTCTTTCGGGGGCTCTGCTGAGAGTAGGAAGAATAAAGGGAGTGCTCCGGCCGGCGCTGGCTCCAATTCTGCCTAACGGCAATAAAGGGGTAATGCTTATAGACTGCGGCGCCAATATGGACTGCAAGCCCGCTAATTTGGAGCAGTTTGCAGTTATGGGCGATATATATATGAAAAGCGTGCTGCGCGTGGATTCTCCCCGCGTGGGGCTGGCCAACGTAGGCACGGAGGATGAAAAGGGCAACGCTTTGACGCATGAGGCGTTTCCTCTGTTAAAGGCGCGGCAGGATATTAATTTTATTGGCAATCTTGAAGGAAGAGACGTTTTTGAAAAGGCGGACGTAATAGTTTCGGACGGCTTTGCGGGCAATTTGCTGCTTAAAAGCATAGAGGGCACGGCCTCCTTCCTTATGGGGATTATAAAAAAGGAATTTACCGCCAATCTGCGCTCAAAGATGGGCGCCGGGCTTTTAATGCCCTCTCTTAAGCGGATAAAGAAAATGATGGATTATACAGAATACGGCGGCGCGCCTTTACTGGGCATAGACGGCGTAATTATAAAAGGGCACGGCTCAAGCAACGCTAAAGCGGCTGCCGCGGCTGTGCGCCAGTGCGCGCGCATGATAAATGCGGACGTAGTGGAAATAATTAAGGAACGCCTGTCTGCCGCGGATATTTAATTTTGTGCTTTATTGCATAAAGCAGACGCAATTATATTATAATTTATTCAGGAGGCAAAAATTATGTTGGAAACAGTTATTAAGGTTATTGCCGAGCAGCTCAGCATTGACCCGAGCAAGGTAACTCCCCAGAGCAATCTGGTGGACGATTTAAAGGCGGATTCTCTGGACGTGGCCGCGCTTATGCTTGAATTGGAGGAGCGGTATAACGTCGAGATACCCGACGAAGAACTGGGCAATTTAAAAACGGTAAGCGACATAGCCGCTTATCTTGAGAAAAAAACAGCTTAAAATTATGGAATCGTTAAGCGTGCTTGAGAAAAAACTGGGTTATACCTTTAAAAATAAGGCGCTGCTGAGCCAGGCGCTTATACATCCCTCCATCGCCGGAGACGGCAGGCGCGAGAGCAATAATCAGCGCCTGGAATATCTGGGCGACGCGGTTGTAGAGCTGGCTGTAAGCCAGTATCTATATAACAGCCTTACTCTTAAGGAGGGCGCTCTCTCCCGGCTTAGGGCGGGTATAGTTTCGGAGGCTCCTCTGGCTCAGGCCGCGCGCAGAATAGGCCTGGGGCAGTATATCGATATGAGCGGCGGGGAGCGCCGCAGCGGAGGCGAGGATAAACCGGGAATACTTTCAGACGCGTTCGAGGCTGTTTGCGGAGCAATATTCGCAGACGGCGGATATGAGCGCGCCGCTGAGGTAATAATTTACCTATTGCGCCCGCAGATTATGGAGGCCGAGCAGCTCCCGGACGACGCGATAGACTATAAAACCCGGCTGCAGGAACTTTTTCAGGCGCAGGGGCATAAGAATATCAAATATGAATTGGAGAAAGTGGAAGGCCCTTCTCATATGCCCTCCTTTGTCTCTATAGTAAGAGTAGACGGCAGCCTCAAGGGCAGGGGCTCGGGCAGCAGCAAAAAGGAATCTGAGCAGAGCGCGGCCCGTCAGGCGCTGGAACGTATAGAGCGGGCGAATGCAAGCAAGTAAAGCGAGTTTAATTCCTGGCGGGAGCGCAGCATTAATGCGCTCCCGCTTTTTATCTGCGGCTCTTTAATTATTTGGCCTGCGTTCCTGAAAAATTGCGGATTCCGGCGGTACGGAGCTTTTCTGCGCGCTGGAACGGGAGAGCTGAGAAGCTTCGGCGCAGATTAAGGGCGTCCGCATAGACGGCGAAGGCCAATAGCGCACGCATAAACGGCGTAAGGGCTTTTTTGCCTGTGGCGTTCGGCCTGATTGGGCTGTCCGGGCGCTTGACAAAAACAACCCGCTGTGTTATAAAGAATAATAATAAAAAAGGCTGCGAAGGGAAGCAGTAAGGCGTTTAAGACGTATTAAAGAGAGAAAATGGCCGGTGCAAATTTTCAACGTCAGATGTCTGAACCCGTCCCGGAGCCGCGGCTTGTTTTAAAAGGCCGCCGGGAGGCCCGCCGTTAAAAGGGCAGAGCGCTTTTAATGCGCTCTTAAGCGCGGAGAAATTTTCTCCGAATTTAGGTGGTACCGCGGATTTTTTTATTCGCCCTAAGCCCTTGCGGGCCGGGGCGTTTTTTATTAAATAAAACGGAGGTAATGAAAAATGAGATTGGATAAGCTGGTGGGGGAGCGCTTTAAGCAGAGACCGGCAGACTGCGTTATAGACAGCCATGCCTTGATGATACGGGGCGGCTACATTAAGAATATGGCTAACGGCATATATTCTTCCTATACCGTGCTGCGCCGGATAACCCAGAAAATTGAAAACATAATACGTCAGGAGATGGACGCCATAGACGGGCAGGAGGTGCTCTTTCCCGTGGTTATGCCCGCTTCCCTCTGGCAGGAATCAGGCCGGTATTACAGCATAGGCAGCGAAATGCTGCGCTTTGAGGACCGCAACGGCGCTCCTATGGTGCTGGGCATGACGCATGAGGAGGCGGCAGTTCATCTTGTGCGGGAATACGGGCAGAGCTATGCCAAATATCCCTTTATGATATACCAGATTCAGACTAAATTCCGCGACGAGGCGCGTCCCCGCGGCGGGCTTATCCGCGTCAGGGAATTTACCATGAAGGACGCCTATTCCTTCCATACCTCCCAGGAGGATTTAGAAAAATATTATCAGCGCTGCTATAAAGCCTACGAGCGTATTTTTGCCCGGGTAGGGGTGCCCGAGGTTGTGGCTATAGAATCTGATTCGGGGATGATGGGAGGCAGCCTTTCGCATGAATTTATGCTGCTTACCCCCATTGGGGAGGACAGCATAGTCACCTGCTCCGAATGCGATTATAAGGCTAATATGGAGGCGGCCGAATGCGTTGTTAAGAATGCTCCGGAAGAGGAAAAGCCTTTGGAAAAGATACATACGCCCGGCCAAAAAACCATAGAGGAGGTGTGCGCTTATTTAAAGCTGCCTGTAAATAAAGCGTGCAAGGCGGTAGTTTATCAGAAAAACAGCAGCGACGAATATGTTGTAATATTTATCCGAGGCGATTTGGATGTAAACGAGACTAAACTGACTAATTATTTAGGCTGCGCCGTGCATCCCGCGCTTATAACTGAGGACAGCGGCATTCAGGCGGGCTTTATCGGGCCTGTAGGCTTGAAAAACGCTCAAATCCTCTTTGACCGCTCTCTTGAAAACGCTTTCAATCTCTGCTGCGGGGCTAATCAGGAGGATTATCATTACGTTGGCTTTAATATTTCAAGGGATTACGGTCAGGCAGAATATCACGATTTTGCCAAGGCGGTTGAAGGGGGCGTATGTCCTAAGTGCGGCGGGCATGCTCTGAAAATATCCCGAGGCATAGAGGTGGGCAATATCTTTCAGCTGGGTACAAAATATACTAAAGCGCTGAACATGCAGTATCTGGACGAGAACGGAGAGCTTAAATATCCCATTATGGGCTGCTACGGCATAGGAGTAGGCCGGCTGGCCGCCTCAATATGCGAGGCGCGGCATGACGATTACGGTCCGATATGGCCCTTAGCCATAGCTCCGTGGCAGGCGCATATCTGCTGCGTTCGGGCGGACAACCCTGAGGTTAAGGCGCTGGGCGAAAAATTGTACGGACAGCTTGAGGCTGCGGGCGTTGAGGTAATATACGACGACCGTTCGGTGAGCGCGGGGGTGATGTTTTCGGACGCCGACCTTTTGGGAGTGCCCTATAGAATTATAATCAGCCCGCGTAATCTTAAGGAGGGCTGCTGTGAGCTGGTCAGCAGGGATAAAACCCTTTCGCGCAAGGTTAGTCCGGATAGCGTGCTGGAGGAAATAAAGAAATTGATTTTTTGAGCGAATACGGGGCTGAGTTTTACAGACGATTAAAGCGTTAGACGCGTAAAAAAGGCGGACGCCTTATGGGCGCGCAGGGCGGGGGGCGGCTTTTGGGCAGGCGAAGCCTGCCCTGGCCGGGCCTTCGGCCCGGCCTGCGGCCTGCGGCCGCAAAAGCCGCCCCATCCCTGCGCGCCGTATGCCCCGGCCTCAAGCAACGCTTGAGGCCGGGGCATACGGCGCCGCCTGTTTAAGCCGCCGCAAAAAATGTCAAAAAGAGCAGGCAGAAAATACTTGACAATATGCCGTCCGGCGCATATGATAATCGCATGAATAAAGATACATATGTGCATATGTTTTGAAGGAGGAAGGGTATGAATCAGAGCGCGGAATGCGAAGAAAAAACGGTTATACATCCCGAGGTTGTTCAGGCAATGCGGGATAAATTGATGGATGAGCGCAGCATAATGAGGCTGGTGGATTTTTATAAGCTGTTCTCAGACGTTACGCGGCTTAAAATACTTTATTTGTTATCTATGAGCGAGATGTGCGTCTGCGATATATCGGCGGCGCTGGATATGAATCAGTCTACTATCTCGCATCAGCTCAAGACTCTGCGCAACAGCCGATTGATACGCTACCGCCGGGAGGGCAAGGTAGTATACTATTCCCTGGACGACGAGCATATCGGACAGGTGCTGCTCCAGGGCATGCTGCATGTAAGCGAAATTTAAGGTATATAGTTTGGAGTTTTGCCATGAACGAGCGTCTTAGTGCCAAGCTGAAAGGGCTTCCCGACTCGCCGGGCGTATATATGATGAAAAATGCCGCCGGCCGGATAATATATGTGGGTAAGGCTAAGAATCTGAAAAACCGGGTGCGCTCATATTTTCATTCCAGGGAGCACGACGCCAAAACTCAGGCCATGGTCTCGCATATAGACGATTTGGATTATATAGTGGTATCCACCGAGCGGGAAGCCTTTATGCTGGAAAACAACCTGATAAAGCGCTATGAGCCGCTGTATAATATCGAATTAAAGGATTCCAGAGGCTATCCGTATATAAGGATAACCAACGAGGAGTATCCGCGGGTGGAGCTGGCGCGCCGGTATGCTAAGGACGGGCAGTATTTCGGGCCTTATTTAAGCAACAGCATGGCTAACGACCTTTTGGAGCTGGTCAATGAGATATATCCGCTGCGCACGTGCAGGCAGAATCTTAATAAGACCAAGGCCAACGTGCGGCCCTGCATGCGCTATATGCTGAAAAAGTGCAGCGCGCCCTGCGCCCAGATGATTTCCAGAGAGAAATATTCCGAGCTGGCCAAGGGCGCGGCCTGTTTGCTGGGAGGCAGTCCGGACGCAATAATTGCAAGGCTGGAGGAGAATATGCTTAAGGCCTCCGAAAGACAGCAGTATGAAAAGGCGGCCGAGCTTAGAGACAGAATAGGGACGGTTAAAAAATTATACCAGCAGCAGAAGGTTGTGCTGCCGGGAGGAGACCATGACGTGATAGCCGCCGCGCTTAAGGACGGCTATGCGGTTATATGCGCCTTGTATGTGCGTGCGGGCCGGATTATCGGCACAGATATCAATGAATATCCCGAGGTGGGCGCAATAGGCGTGGATCAGCTTATAAGCCAGTATATAGCGGGCAGATATGCCAAAGAGGGGCCTATGTGTTCCGTATTGCTGGTGGAGGAGGCCGAGGGCAGGGAGGCGCTGGAGGAATATCTTTCGTCTAAGGCCCGGCGCAAGGTCAAATTGCTTACTCCGCGCAAGGGGGATAAAAGAAAGCTGCTGGATATGGCCAAGGCTAACGCGCAGGAGCGCATGAATAAATCCTTCGAGAGACAGGCGGCTATGCGCGCTAGAAGAGAAGCCGGCCTGACTCAGCTTAAGGAGGCGCTGGGGCTTGAAAAATGGCCTGAGCGTATAGAATGCTTTGATATTTCTCATATACAGGGCACCGATACGGTAGCTTCCATGGTAGTGCTGCTGAACGGCGCGCCTGCGCCTAAGGAATACAGGCGGTTTAAAATTAGGCAGGACCAGAACGACGACTTTTTAAGCATGCGCGAGGTAATATCACGGAGATACAAGCGGCTGACGCAGGGAAGCGAGGGCTTTAGCGACCCGCCCGATCTTATCGTTATAGACGGAGGCAAGGGCCAGTTAAGCAGCGCGTGCGGGGTATTGGAAGAGCTGGGGCTTTCTCTCAGGGCCATTGGGCTGGCCAAGAAAATGGAAGAGGTATTTGTACCTGGCGAGAGCTTTCCGCTGGAATTAGCGCCTAATTCTCCGGGAGTATTGCTTTTGCAGACCATTCGGGACGAGGCGCACCGCTTTGCTATTACTTACCATCGTTCCCTGCGGAATAAGCGGGGGCTTTTAAGTCAGCTGGAGGGCATATTGGGCATAGGGGAAAAGAGGCGTAAGCTCTTGTTTAAGACCTATGGTTCAGTAGAGCGCATAAAGCAGGCGAGTGTTGAGGAATTAAGCGCTTTAGAGGGCATGAACGCCCTGAGCGCTAAAGAGGTATATCATTTTTTTCATAGGGAGGATAAGGAGACGGACCAGGCGGAGAGCTGAAGCGTGCGCGGACGTTTTTTTGGGGTAATTGCTTATGCGCTTCCGCCCGGGACAAGCAGAGCTAAAGGGCGCCGCGGCGTTGGCAGGCGCCTGCGCCTGCCCGGGCCGGGCTCCCGCCCGGCCATGCGGCCTTTCAGGCCGCGACGCCGCGGCGCCCTTTAGCTCTGCTTGCCTCTGGGCGGAGATGCAAACTATATGCAGCGTATATGCTTGATTTTCTCAGCTTGGCAAATAAAAATCAGCTTGCGCGTTTGCGCCTTAGGGGGTATTATAAAATACGCCGGGCGGCAATAAGGCGCTGTATTCAAGCTACCCTACGGCATGCGGAGACCATATTAATTAACGGAGCTGTAATATGTATAAATTAATAGTGAGCGATTTTGACGACACGCTTTTAAAATCAGATAAAACTCTTTCTGAGCATACTCTCAGGGTGATAAAATCCCTAAAAAATTATAAGATTCCCTTTACCTTTTGTTCGGGCAGGATGTACGATTCGTTAAAGAGATATATAAAGGACCTGGAAGTGGAGATACCTGTTATAAGCTATAACGGCGCGTTGATAATAGATCCTGTCAGCGGCGAGAGCATAAATCATTGGTCTATTGAGCTTCCCTTAGCCAGGCAGCTTATATCCCGGCTGGAGGACATGAATCTGTATGTCCAGGCGTATATGGAGGATAAAATGTACTGCCGGGAAATAACCGATATAACCAGGATGTATACCAGCGTTACGGGCAGCAAGGCTCATCCTACCCATAAGCCTCTGTCCGAATGCATATACGCTCCTCCAACCAAGATAATAGCTCTTACATATCCGGAGGAGGTGCAAAGGCTGCTTCCCGTTATGAGGGAGGAATACGACGGCAGACTGGTGGTAACTGTGTCCAATCCGGAATTTCTGGAGTTTGTCAGCTCCCTGGCGGGCAAGGGCAGCGCGCTTAGGCTGCTTTGCGGCCGTATGGGGATAAAAAGGGAAGAAGTGCTGGCTTTCGGCGATTCCTTAAACGATTTATCCATGCTGGAATATGCGGGGCATTCAGTAGCGGTAGGCAATGCAAGAATCGAGGTTAAGGCGGCGGCTGACGAGGTGTGCCTTTCAAACGATGAGGATGGCGTAGCCTCTTATATAGAGGGAGTGCTTTCCAGTATGCGGGCTTGAAATTAAAAGCAGCTCATTTAATGAGAAAAAACGTATGAAAATTATGGGGCGGCAAAAGGACCGTCCTTTTTTCATTTCAGCTTTATAAGCTTTTCACGTCCGTATATATCCGCTATATATACGGCGCAGCTTTTTTCCTTTCGCGCTTTGAGGCATCTGTTTAATGCGTCTGCGTTTCCTCCTTTAAGCGCAAAACAGCCGCTTATAAAAGCGTTGTTTTCTATTTGTCCAACCGCCCAGAAGTCCACGCAGTCCAGGCCGTCGGGCCGCTGAGATGAAAAAGCCGATGACCGGCCGTAGCCGTCCAGGAAAATTTCCAGACTTTTAGGACGCTCAAGCATATTGAGGCTTACCACCTCTTTTGTGCTTGAAAGCCCGCCGTGCATTTCAAGCCGCGGACAGCCTGCGCTCAAAAGACGTGTAAAAGATATGTGAGCGTCATTGCGGCTGCATGCCAGTCCGTTAAAGGGCCGGCCGTGAATACAGGCGGATAAAGCAAAGCTTCCGCCGGCACAGGTAAAATCTATGACCGAGTCTCCCGGTCTTGTAAAGCAGAGAATAATCCTGTCCGCCAGAGCCAGAGGCTTTTGGCCGGGATATCCTGTGCTTTCAGGCGATTTTATATTGATTTTAGGTATATCCCAAACGTCGTCAAATGGAATTTGCTGGTCTGCGTAATATTTTAGGGTTTTATTCCCTCTGGACGCCTGATAAAAGCTTCTTCCATCCGGACCGGTGAGCTTTTTTAAATGCACACGACCGCCGTGGCAGCGTTCTCTGCCGTCCGCAAGAGTGTTTATGTAATATTTTTTGGATTTTGCGTATATGTAAATAACGCTGTGCCGCTTAAGAAAGTGCTTTTTTGCGCTTCCGGGCAGAGCATAATGCCAGATTATCTGGTTGACGAAATTCTCAGGGCGGAAAATTTTATCCAGAAGCAGCTTGTAGGCTGCGCTTTCTTCTGCGGAAGAGAGAAATGCAAGAACGCCCGAGGGATTTAAAAGCTCGTGCGCATGCAGAATATATTCTTCCCAAGGGGTGCTTTCGGTTTTATTGTCCGCCGTTTCCAAGGATTCGGCTTTGTTTTTATATTTTCTGCCTTGCGCGTCCGCGTCTATGACGGCAAGCTGCGCGCCCTGCATATCGGGCAGGGAATGAGCGTATATGCTGCCGCCTGCTTTTAGCTCGGAGCCCGGCGGCTGTTCCTGATAAATTATTATTTTGGATATATTATTGCTTTTAGCGGAGTTCTTCATAGCGGCCCTCCTGTTTGCCTGGCTTCCGGCTTTAAAACGGCGCGTATTTTTCAGCGCGTTTAATGCAGCTTTGTGATATAATAAATAAAAGGCTAATGCTGAATAAAGGCAAATGACGCGGCCGCGTCATTTGCCCGCATATATTACATTATGCAATGAAAGCGCATATTGCCATAGTTATTCTGAAATTTTAATAATATTCATCAAAAGGAGGCTGAAATTATGATAAATAAAGAGGTTTTTAATTGGGCGGGATTAGCGCTGGAGCGAATGGCTGCGCGGGGCGTATTTCTTACCGCAGGTAGTGAAAAGCCCAACACCATGACTATGGGCTGGGGAAGTATTTCGGTATATTGGGGCAGGCCGGTTTTTATTGCGCCTGTGAGAAAAAGCCGTTATACCTTTGAATTGCTGGAGAAATGCGGTGATTTTACTTTGAGCGTGCCTGCTGAGGCTAATGATTTTATAGAGCAGCTTAAGCTGTGCGGTTCCCGCTCGGGCAGGGACTGCGATAAATATGCCGCGGCCGGACTGGAATTAAATCCGTCTAAGGAAATTGAGGTTCCTGTTATAAAGGGGTGCGGCGCATATTTTGAATGCCGGACTATTTATACGGAGGATATAATTATAGAAAAACTGCCGGCCGAGCTGCAAAAGGCCTGCTACCCGCAGGGGGATTGCCATCGCTTGTATTACGGCCAGATATTAGCCTGCTATGGAGACTAGAAATGTTTTAAGGGCGGGCTTTGCAAAGAAAAGATAAGAGGGAAAATATGTCTTTTGAAGCTGTGAAGAATTTTTTTAAGGAGGCCGGCTTGCAGGAGCGAGTTATGCTGCTGGAAAAATCCAGCGCTACCGTTTCGGAGGCGGCTGAAGCTATAGGCTGTCAGGAAAAGCAGATTGCCAAAACCTTGGCTTTTTTGCAGGAAGGTAAGCCGGTGCTTATCGTTATGGCTGGGGACGCTAAGGTGGACAATAAAAAATATAAGGAAGCGTTCGGCCAAAAGGCGCAGATGGTTCCTTTTCATACGGTAGAGGAGCATACTGGACATGCTCCGGGAGGAGTTTGTCCATTTTGCGTAAAGGAAGGAGTAAAGGTATATCTGGACGCATCCTTAAAGCGTTTCGAACGGGTTTATCCGGCAGCGGGCAGCTCTAACAGCGCCGTTAATTTATCCCTTGCCGAGCTTGAGCGCTATTCGGGCAGCGCGGGCTGGGTGGATGTGGCTAAGGACTGGCTTTGAGGGCGGTTTAAGAGAGTATAACTTAATAGAGCAGCAATGGCCCATGGGGCGCCGCGCCGTCGGCGGCCGCAGGCCGCCTGGCCGGGCGTGACAGCCCGGCCCGCGGCAAGCTGAAGCTTGCCGGACGGCGCGGCGCCCCATGGGCCATTGCTGCTCTATTAAGTTATACTCAATTTCCTTCGGCCGGAAAGGTATATTCTACAGCGCCTCCGCCAAGGCACATATCTCCCTGATAAAGCACAGCCGCCTGGCCGGGCGTGACGGCCCGTTCGGGAACGGGATATTCAATAAGCACGCCTTCGCCTGAAAGAGAAACGTGTACGGGCCGCAGGCTTTGCCTGTGCCGAAAACGAGCCGTACAGTCAAATTCCTGTCCCGGAGGGTTGTTCATAATCCAGTTAAAATCTTTTATAAACGCGCTTTTAGAATATAGCTTTGGATGCTCTCCCTGCTCGACGTAGAGAATGTTGTTTTTTACGTCTTTATCCACTACAAACCAGGGACGCCCATCCTCCTGCTGGGAGCCTATTCCCAGCCCGTGTCTCTGGCCTAGGGTATAATACATCGCGCCTTCGTGCTTTCCCATATATTTTCCCGAAAGAGTGCGCATTTCTCCATCCTGCGCGGGGATATAGCTTTTTAAAAATTGTCGGAAATTCCGTTCCCCTATAAAACAAATGCCTGTGGAATCCTTTTTAGCCTGTGTGGATAGACCGGCTTTGCGGGCCAGAGAACGCACCTCGCTTTTTAAGAGCCCTCCTATTGGGAACATGCTTTTTTCAAGCTGCGACTGATTGAGCGCGCAAAGAAAATAAGTCTGGTCCTTGTTTTCATCCTTAGCGCGCAGCAGAGCGGTTAATCCGTCCCGCTCTTCCAAACGGGCGTAATGTCCCGTGGCCAGCTTGTCCGCGCCCATTTGACGCGCAAAGTTCAAAAAAGCGCTGAACTTAATCTCCTTATTGCACAATATATCGGGATTGGGAGTGCGTCCCGCTTCATATTCCTTTAAAAAATATGAAAATACCCGCTCATAATATTCTTTTACAAAATTAACCGTATAATACGGAATGCCTATTTTATCGCATACCCTGCGCACGTCGTCAAAATCCTCCTGAGCGCAGCAAACGCCTGAATCATCCTTTTCCTCCCAGTTATACATGAATACTCCCGCGCATTCCAGCCCCTGCTCTTTTAAAAGCAGCGCTGCGACGGAGGAATCCACGCCTCCCGACATTCCTATTATTATTCTGCTCATTTTTATTTTCCGCCTTTGTCTGTGTATATTCCGCCTAAAATTTTTCTGCAAGCGGGTTTAATTTTAAACTAAGATTAAATTTCCGGCTGTTTGTATTATATCATACGCGTTTAAAAGCGCAAGCGTCTTAAGAGCAAAGGCCCTTCAGGGCGCCGGCGTTTGGCAGGCTCCATGGAGCCTGCCTGGGCCAAGCTGCGCTTGGCCCGCGGCCTCCGGCCGCAAACGCCGGCGCCCTGAAGGGCCTTTGCTCTTAAGACGCTTTTCAAGAGAGAGACGTATAAATTAAAGGAACCGGAGCATATACTGGTGGTGATAATTTGTATTTTTAGGATGTGATAAAATGGGCAAGAGGAAAAAGGGGCGGCTTAAAAGAAAATGCGAGCGCGCCATGTATGTGCTGGATTTGCCCCCCGAAGCCGTTTTGGGCACCTTCGGCGTGCGAATTGTTTCAGACTGTTACGCGCGCATAGAAAATTACGGCGGCATATTGGAGCTTAAGGAGGAGATAGTGCGGCTGAAGCTGCCCGACGGCGAATTCAGGCTCACAGGCGAAAACCTTACGGTAGAGCTGATGGAGGGCGGCAGCATGAATATCCGGGGCCGGATAAATCAGGCGCAGTTTTGCAAATAGGTAATTGGGGGAATAAAATGCTTGCGTTTAAAAAAGTAAGAAAAATAACTGGAGAATTAGAAGTAACGGCTACGGGTCTATCGCCCGAGAAGCTCCTTAATATCTCTGCGCAGAATCATATAAGACTCTCGGGCGTAAGAAGGCTGAGCTATACTCAGCTCCGCTTCAGCATAGGCCCCTCCGACTATAACAGGCTGAAAAAGCTGCTGCCCGAGGGGCGTTATAAATTGAATATAAGCTCCAGCCGCGGGCTCTCGCTTATGCTTTACGCTTTCAGAGCGCGCTATTGCCTTATAGCGGGCATAATTATAAGCATAGCGCTGGCCTTTTTTGCCTCCAGCCGCGTATGGTTCGTAAAAGTGAGGGGCTGCCAAAGGGTTTCAGAGGAGAGCGTGCTTAATATTCTGGAAAGCTGCGGTCTGAAATGGGGCGCGAGCGTGAGCGGCGAGGAGCTGGACGAAATGGAAAAACGGCTTATGCAGGAGCTTCCTGATATTTCATGGGCGGGTATAAGCCGGCGGGGCGTAAACATATACGCTTACATAAAGGAAAACTCAGAGCTGCCTGAGAGCACTCCTGTTAATAAGCCTGCCGACGTAATAGCCGCTAAGGACGGGGTGGTGGAAAAGGTTACGGTGCTTCAGGGCAGAGCGGTTGCAACTCAGGGCCAGACGGTGCGCGCTGGAGACGTGCTTATAAGCGGGGAGCTGGTCTATCAGGATTTGCCCTATCAGTATGTTTATGCTCTGGGAAGCGTGCAGGCCAGGATATGGTACAGCGGAGAAAAAAAGATACCGCTTAAGCAGCTTCAGACCGTTCGCACGGGAAATAAGGCGGTAGTGCGCACAATGCGCGTTTTCGGGCAGGAGATTTTTTTGGATGGTGAAAATCCGTTCGCGCAGTATGAGACGGAGGAGTCCGAACAGGACGTTATGAATTTGGGGATACCTGTCACAATAATAACCCAGACCTATTACGAAACTCAAACCAGGGAATATTCCATAACTCAGGAGGAGGCGCTGGAGCTGGGGAAAAGCGAGCTGGAGCTGGAATTAAGCAAAAGCATTCCTCAGGACGCTGAAATTTTAAAAACCCAAAGCTCAGTCAAAATGGTAGAGGGAGAAAACGCCGTAACGGTGAGCGTATTTATAGAAACTCTGGAGCAGATTGGGCAGACTAAGGAAATTGGCTGAAATTCCGACGGCTTTTTTATGGAAATCAGAGTGCAGTACGTCTGGAAAGCGAACTGCGCCGCCGTTATAATAATACAGGGCGTATTTTGAACGGGACGGTAAGGTAAAATGGCAAGCCGCCCCCTTTGCGGCGCGATGTGTTTTATTGCGTTATATTTATAAATGCCCTATGATTTTAACGGGCGGCTTGCCCTAAGCTGCTTTAACTTAGGGTAAGGGTACCCTCAGTTTAGAAGGAACTGCACGCCTCGAAACGGGATAATTTCTTCATTTTCTGCGTTATACTCAATCAGCGTATTCATAGGTAACGCTTTCCTGGTCTGCCTTGAAAATTAAGAAATTCTTTTTCTTTGAGCTCTTCAGAGTCAAAAGGCATAAAATTTGTGTCAGGTAAAGCGTGCTTGAAGGAGAAACGTACCGGGCGTACATGGAATCAAAGCAATGCGGCAGGACGCAGATTTTATGCCTTCTGACCGTGCAGTTCCTTGTAAACAGAGGATTTTTTGCTTTAAAATAAAAAAACAAAGGAATGGGGGAATAATTGGAGAATATATTATAAGGTTAATTTTACCCTCGCGCGCGCTTTGCGCATAAGAGGGCTTATTATATCTGGGAGAATTGATGGATACTGAAGAAAAAATTTATATTCCAATGGAGGACGCGGGCCTGACAAGCGCGCTGTTCGGCCAGTATGACGAGAATATCCGCGTAATAGAGGACGAGATAAACGTCCGTATAGGCGTGGAGGCGGATAATATAGCTATTTCGGGCGAGGAAAAGGCCGCTTCGCTTGCCGGTACGGTTATTAACAGGCTGATAATACTGCTGCGCAAGGGGGAGCGTATAGATAAATCCCGCATACGCTATGCTATAGAATTGGCTGCCGAGGGCAGGGACGAGCTTATAGAGGAGATAATGAGCGACGTTATCGCCATTACCTACCGGGGCAAGCAGATAAAATCCAAAACGCTGGGGCAGCAGAAATATGTTTCGGCTATGAAAAATAATACCATAACCTTCGGCATAGGTCCGGCGGGTACGGGGAAAACCTATCTGGCTATGGCCATGGCGGTTATGGCCTTTAAAAATAAAGAGGTGGCGCGCATAGTGCTTACCCGGCCGGCCGTGGAGGCGGGCGAGAAGCTTGGCTTTCTGCCCGGCGATTTGCAGCATAAGGTGGATCCCTATTTAAGGCCCCTTTACGATGCGCTTTACGAGATGATGGGCATGGAATCATATCAAAAGCTGGCCGAAAGGGGAGTTATAGAGGTTGCGCCCCTGGCGTATATGCGCGGACGCACTTTGAATGAATCCTTTATAATTCTGGACGAGGCGCAGAATACCACAATAGAACAGATGAAGATGTTCCTAACCCGTTTAGGCGACGGCTCGCGCATGGTGGTTACAGGGGATTTGACTCAGGTGGACCTGCCTCCGGGCAGACTTTCGGGACTTAAGCATGCTTCGCAGATACTTGCGGATATAAAGGATATAGCTATATGCCAGCTTACTCATAAGGACGTTGTCAGACACGAGCTGGTTCAAAATATTATAAGGGCTTATGATAAGCGGTCAAGATAAGAGGGATTAAAATTGAGCGAAAACAGCCTGGAAAAAACCAAGGAAAAAGAAAGACCGGAAAAGGACGTCAGGCGGGAAAACGGACGCAGGGGCTATAAGAAACGCACGGGCATAAGGGCCGCCTGCGTTTTGATTGCGCTGGCCTGCTGCGCAGCCTCCATAGCTATAGTATGCGCGGGCATAACTCCCCAAAGATATGATTTGAGCCTTGGACAGAGCGCGCCGGAGGATATAGTAGCCACAAAGGATATAGAAGACGCCTTGACTACCGAGCAGAACCGCAAGGCGGCCATGGACGCCGTGCAGACGGTTTATGTGCTGGACGCGGATAAGGCGGAGGAATGCCTTCAAAATATAACCGCCGCTTTTGACAGCGTGATTTCGGTGCACGACCAGGGCGTGGAGCATCGCCAGCAGTGGGAGTCGGCCAATCCCGGCGGGACGTATGTTCCTACTACGGCTTATATAAACGAATTGATAAAGATAATTGAGCGCGATGGAGCGGGCATAGACGCGGACCAGGCTCTGGTGCTGAATATTATTGATTCGGATTCGGCTCATATCGAGGAGATTAGGCTGCTGGTGACCGCGGCTGTTCGGAATGTGCTCAGCGCCGGCCTAAAGCAGGAGGATTTGCGCGCCCAGCGGGATTATATCATAGGCAATATTTTTACGCAGGACGACGGCGACGTCATGCTGACCGTTTCCCGCCGTATACTGGATAAATATATGGAGCCTAATTATCTGCCTGATGAGAGCGCTACCGAGCTGGCGCGGGCCGAGGCTGCCGCCGGAGTGGAGAGCGTGGTATACAAAAAAGGTCATTATATCGTCCGGACGGGGGATATAGTAACCCAGGCCCAGCTGGATATGCTGGGAGAATTAGGGCTTTTGAGCAATCAGGAAATAGATATAAGCATGTATACCGGAGTGTCTGCCCTTATAATAATAATGCTGGCAATAGTGGCCGTTTATCTTTACATATACGAGCATAGAATGCTGCGCAGCGTTAAAAACGCTCTGCTTTTAGGCATTATAATTGTGCTTATTCTGCTTATAGACTATCTGCTTTTGGATTTAGAGCCTAATCTGGTGCAGGTGTATTACGCTACAATGCTTATAGGCATACTGCTCAAAACCAGGCTGGCCTTAATTGCCAATCTTGTGCTTTCGGTTATCACGGGCATGATGCTTTCGGATACTACCGGAATGTTTCCCATGCAGGCGGTTCTGTTTATAATAGTCAGCCTTATAAGCGGCTCGGCGGCCGCGTATATGTGCGCTAAGCCCATGCACCGAATGCGCATAATGGGCGCCGGGCTTTTGGTAGGAGGCGTGGGCGCAATAACCTCTCTCTGCGTTGGGCTTATCATTTACGACAGCCTAAGAAGCGCGCTGGAGGGCGCGCTCTGGCCCCTTATAAACGGCGTGGCCAGCGCCGTGCTGTGCGTGGGCACGCTGCCTCTTTGGGAATTGGCCTTTGATATCCAAACCCCTACCAAGCTGCTTGAGCTGACCAATCCCAATCATCCTTTATTGCGCCGACTGGCTTTGGAGGCGCCGGGCACCTATCATCACAGCATAGTGGTGGCTAATCTGGCCGAGAGCGCCGCCGAAGCGATAGGAGCAAACGCAATGCTGGTGCGCGCGGGCGCCTATTACCATGACGTGGGCAAGCTGAGCGCGCCCGAGGCATTTACCGAGAACCAGACGGATAAGAGCAAGAGCATTCATAATATGCTGACTCCCTCTGAAAGCGCGGCGTTAATACGCTCTCATACCATAGAGGGGGAGGAGCTGGCTATAAAATATAAGCTGCCCAAGCCTATCCGGGATATTATAAGGCAGCACCACGGCACTACGACTATAAATTATTTCTATGCGCAGGCTCTGGAGCAAAACGAAAACGTAAATATAGAGGATTTTAAATATCCCGGTCCCAAGCCGGCAACTAAGGAAGCGGCGCTTATTATGCTGGCCGATAGTGTGGAGGCGGCCGTGCGCTCCTTGCAGGACAAAACTCCCGAGAAGGTTAAGGAGCGCATTCTTAAGCTTATAAAGGAGCGGGTGGCCGACGGCGAATTGGATCAATGCAATATCTCCATGCTGGAATTGAATAAGGTGGCTGAGGAATTTGCCCAGGCGCTGGGCGCGGTGCACCATGAGCGCGTGGAATATCCTGATTTAGATAAGGCGCTGGCCGATAACCGCGCGAAAAAACACTATTCGGAGCTTGGAAAAAATGACGATAGAAACAGTTGACGCTCAAAGGGCGCCTCAGCTTGCCCAGCTGCTTGAAAGGGCGGTTGCCTTTGCCGTTAAAGAGGAAACGGGCGGGGATAATTTTGAAATTTTTCTTACCCTTACAGACGGAGAGGGCATTAAAGAATTAAATCGTCAGTACCGTAATATAGATAAGGCGACCGACGTGCTTTCCTTTCCTCTGCTTAAAAGAACTCCGGGCCAGACGGGCGAATTTTGGGAGGAGCAGGATATAGACCCGCAGACGGGCGAGGTAATGCTGGGGGATATAGTGCTCTCTCTTGAGGCGGCGCGCGCTCAGGCGGCTGAATACGGTCACAGCCTTGAAAGAGAGGCGGCCTATTTATGCGTGCACAGCGTGCTGCATCTTTTGGGCTACGACCATATCTCACAGGAGGATAAGCGCCTTATGCGGAAGCGGGAGGAGGAGATTATGAATGCCTTTGGACTTGGAAGATAAATTGGAGCTTTTAAAGCAGGCGAGAGAAGCGCAGAATAACGCATACGCGCCCTATTCGGGCTTTATGGTGGGCGCGGCTCTGCTTTGCGCGGATAAAAGCGTTTATAAGGGCTGCAATGTGGAAAACGCTTCCTTTGGGGCGACGGTATGCGCTGAGAGGAACGCGCTCTTTTCTGCCGTGGCCGACGGAAAAAGAGAGTTTTTGGCTCTGGCCGTGGTGTGCAGCGGCGAGGATTTTGCCTTTCCCTGCGGCATATGCAGGCAGGTTATAAGCGAATTGGCCGGAGAAGCGCGGATAATACTGCAAAACAGCAAGGGCGAAATGCGGGAATACGGCCTAAAAGAACTGCTGCCCGAGAGCTTTTGCTTAAAGAAATAGCGAGGAAATAAAATGAGGCTTACTACTAAAGAACAAATTGAGGAATATACTAATTTTGCCGTGGCGCATGAGCGCTCTCATACTTTGCAGTCCTATGAATGGGGCCTGGTAAAGAGCAACTGGATAAATGAATATGTGCTGGTCAGAGATGAAAATGGGAAAATTAAGGCCAGTCTGAGCATATTGCTGCGCAAGACTCCGCTGCTCAATCTTTATTATATGTATGCTCCGCGCGGCCCTATCTGCGATTTGCATGATAAGGAGGCGTTAAAAAGCATAGCCGACGGCGCGCGGGAGATAGCCAAAAAATACAACGGCATAGCCTTAAAGATAGATACCGACGCGCCTGCGTCTGATGTGGAATACGTTCAGAATATGAAGGCGCTGGGCTTTAAGCTGCGCAATGATTATACTAATCTGGAGGGAGTTCAGGCGCGGTTTGACATGCGCATAGATATTAAGGATAAAACTCCTGAGCAGATAATGGCCGCCTTTCACAGCAAGACCAGATATAACGTCCGGCTGGCTCAAAAAAGAGGGGTGGAAATAAAGGTGGGGAGCAGGGAGGATATCCCCGTGTTTTATGAGCTTATGGTGGAAACAGGCAAAAGGGACGGCTTCGTAGTGCGGGATATCAATTATTTTTATAAGCTTTACGACTGCCTGGGCCCTAAATATCACAGGCTGTTCCTGGCCTATTATAACGGCGTGCCCGTAGCCGGGTCGGTAAGCACGGTTTACGGCAGCAAATGCCTCTATCTCTACGGCGCGTCCAGCAATAAGTACCGCAATACCATGGCGGCGTATTTAATACAGTGGTCCATGATTCTTTGGGCGGTGGAAAACAAATGCCATTATTATGACCTTATGGGAGTTCCGGGGAATATAGAGGATGAAAGCAATCCCATTTACGGCCTTTACCGCTTTAAAAAGGGCTTCGGCGGAGAAATGTGGGAATTTGTGGGCGAATTCGATATGGTGTATAAGCCCTTCTGGAATAGCTGCTTTAATCTGGCGGAGCGCTCCCGCAAAACGCTGAGACATTCATTTTCTCATTTTAAAGCGGCAATGCGCAAAAAGCTGCGCGGGAAAAAGAGCGAATAGCTCCGCCTGTTTTTTGGACGGCGCTCTTGGAAGAAAAATCAGAGCGCATATTATTGGCGAAGCCGAGGATTAGCTTTATGAATTATACAGAGGATTTTGATTTCTGCAAGCCGTATATTATGGACGGCGAGCGCGTGCTTTGGACGGGCAGGCCCGAAAAGGGGCTTGTCTTTGACGGCCGCGAATTATTTTTAATACCCTTCAGCATTTTTTGGCTGGCCTTCAGTATTTTCTGGGAGGTTTTGGCTTTTAGAAGCGGAGGGTCGGCCTTTTTTATGCTGTGGGGACTCCCCTTTGTAGCGATAGGCTTATATATGCTCTTTGGCCGGATTATCCACTCGGCATATTTAAGGAAGCGGACCTTTTATGTAATTACCGATAAAAAGCTTATAGTCAAGCGGGGCGGCAGGATGGATATTTATAACGGCTGCGATTTGCCGCCCAGGAGCGTTAAGCTGCATAAAAACGGCAACTGCAGCATTATTTTCAGCGAAGAGGGATATTCGCGCCGGGGCAGGAGAACCATTACATATATCAGCCTGGAGAACATATCCGACGCCGCCGGCGTGCAGAACGCCTTGAATGTGCTGACGCTGGCGGATAGGGATTAAGGCGTATTATTCCCTGTGTGTGCTGACGCTGATTTTTAAGCGCTTAAAAGGGCCTGCTTAGCAGGCCCTGCGATTTAATTATTATATTTTGAAGCGTTTGAGTTTAAGCCGCGCGCTTTTTAAGCGGCTGGCCGAGCAAAAATGGCAGGCGCGGCGGCCTAAATGATATTCTGAGCAAAGGCGTCCGGCTCGAAGGGCATTAAGTCCTCCTTGCCCTCGCCCACCCCTATATATCTTACAGGTATATTTAATTCCTGCTTTATTGCTATGACTACGCCTCCCTTGGCTGTGCCGTCCAGCTTTGTAAGGATTATGCCCGTTATGTCTACTGCGTCCTTAAAGGTTTTAACCTGGCTTATGGCGTTCTGGCCCGTAGTTGCGTCCAGCACGATAAAATTCTCCCGGGCGCCCTCCCAGTTTTTATCTATTATGCGGCCGATTTTGGCCAGCTCCTGCATAAGATTAGCCTTGTTGTGCAGCCGTCCGGCGGTATCGCAGATGATAACGTCGCAGGCGCGGGCCTTTCCAGCCGCTATTGCGTCGAATATAACGGCCGCGCTGTCCGCGCCCTCGCCGTGCTTTACAATCTGCGCCCCGGCTCTTTCCGCCCAGACGCTTAGCTGCTCGGAGGCCGCCGCCCTGAAGGTATCCCCTGCGGCCAGCAGCACCTTTTTGCCCTGCAAAGCGTATTTATAGGCCAGCTTGCCTATGGCGGTAGTTTTGCCTACGCCGTTTACTCCCACTACCAGTATAAGCATAGGGAAGCTTTCCTGCGGCGGCTGGGCGTTCATGATTTCAGCTATGATTTCTCTAAGAAGGGCAAAAATTTCTTTTGGGTCGCCTATTTTTTCAGCCTTGACCTTTTCGCGCAGCCGCTGTATTATTTGGCCGGCCGCCGCCGCTCCTATATCAGAGGAGATAAGCACGGCTTCCAGCTCCTGATAAAAATCCTCGTCTATGCTGCTGTAATATTGGATAAGCTGGCCTAATTTATTCCCCAGCTCTGATTTGGTTTTCAATAGTCCGCCTGCCAGCTTGGCCCAAAAGCCCTGCTTCTGCTTAGCCTGGGACGTTTCCTGAATGCCTTGCTCCTCTTGGGGCGTTTTATTTTTTCCGAATATTCCCATAAACCATTCTCCTTTAGGAAATTTTACTTTCTTTTAGCTGTACAGACACCATTTTTGAAATTCCTTTTTCCTCCATAGCCACGCCGTAGAGGGCGTCCGCTTCTTCCATGGTGGGCTTGCGGTGGGTTATTACTATAAATTGGGTCTTTTCGGCAAACTGCCTTAAATAAGAGGCGAAATTATATACGTTGGCTTCATCCAGCGCAGCCTCAATCTCATCCAGTATGCAGAAGGGGGTAGGCTTTAATTTAAGCATGGCAAAGAGAATGGCTATGGCCGTAAGCGCGCGCTCTCCGCCCGAAAGCAGGGAAAGTAATTGGAGCGCCTTGCCCGGCGGCTGAGCAACTATTTCAATGCCGCTGCCCAGTATGTCCTGGCTGTTTTCCAGCCTCAGTTCGGCTCTGCCTCCGCCGAACAGCTCCTTAAAGGTCTGCCCGAAATAACCGTTTATAACGGCGAACTGCTCCTTAAACTGCGCCTCCATCCTTTTGGTGACGTCCTCTATTATCCTGTTTAAATCCTTTTCAGCCTTTAACAGGTCCTCGTTCTGCGCAGTCAGGCTTTCAAAGCGCTCCTTGGAGGAAACGTATTCCTCTATAGCGTTGACGTTGACGCTGCCTAATTGGCTTATGGCGCGGCGCAGCCTGGATATTTCAGTCTGAGCGCCGGTAACCTTGAAGCCTTCCTGCCTCAATTCTTCCGCTCCGGCGTAGGTAAGCTCGTATTCGTCCCAAATGCGCTGCTCCATTACCGTAATATCCGAATCCACCTTTTGGAGGGATAATTCTAATTTATGGCGCCGCTCGGAGGCTATAAGCGCGTCCTGCTCCAAATCCTTTATTTTCCGCTGCAATTCCTTAGAGGCTTCAAAAAGCTCCTGGCGCGCTTTGTCCATAGCGTTAGCGCGCTCCTGCTCCCGCTCCAAGGCGGCTTTTTTCTTTTCTACTTCCCGTCCCGCCTGAACGCTCTGAGTATTTATATCCTCCAGCTGAGCGGCGCGGGCCGTTATTTCCTTTTCCAGCCGGGCCTTTAATTCATCGGTGCGTTTTATCTCGCTTTGGGTGCGATTTAATCCTGAGAGCGCTGCGGACAGCTCCTTTTCCAGCTCTGCCAGACGTATTTTTTTGGAGGTCAGCGTCTCTGAAAGACGGTCTCTTTCTATAAGCTGCTTATTATATTCGGCCTGCCTGGCTGTAAGAGCTTCCTGGGCCTGCACGCTGTTTTGCTCAAGGCCGCCCTGCATGCTGTTTATCTGGCTGATATTCTTTTCCAGCTCGTCTAAGGTTTCCTTGAGCTGTTCTCCTTCCAGCAGCAGCGCGTCCGTTTCAGCCTGGTTCTGAGACATATCGCCGTTTAATTTATCCAGCCGTTCAGTATCCCTGGTGGAAAGTATATCCGCCTGGTGCAGCTCTCTTTCCAGCTCGGAGAGCTGGTCCTGCAATTCTTTTTGTTCGCGGCCAAGCTCGGAGAGCCGGTCCTTTGCACGGGCGCATTGAGTCTTTAAGCCTTGGACAGTCTGCGCTGTTTCGTCAATTTCGCGCGTCCGGCCGAGCAGGGAGGTGAGGCGGCTCTGGCTTGAGCCGCCCGTCATGGAGCCTCCTGCGTTTAAGATATCCCCCTTAAGAGTGACTATCCTAAAGGAGTGACGGTTGCGGCGCGCCAGACCTATGGCGGAATCCATGTCTTCGCAGACTGCCGTGCGTCCAAGCAGATTGTTTATTATTTCCCTGTATTCATCGGGGCATTTTATAAGCTGGCTGGCCGTTCCGCGGCAGCCGGCGCATTCTCTGAGGGACGCCTGCTCCTGAGGGGACAGAAATTTTCCCTTAATCGCGCTTACGGGCAGAAAAGTGGCCCGTCCCAGGTTGTTTGCGCGCAGATATTCTATCAGGGCCTTAGCGTCCTCCTCGGTAGGAGTGACTATATTTTGCAGGGCGCCGCCCAGGGCGGCCTCTAATGCCCTTTCATATTCCTTAGGCGTGTTTATAAGCTGAGCCAGAACGCCGCAGATATGCTTTTGTATCTGAGATTGGCCAGCGCAGCGCTTAAGCAGCTGCTTTACGCTTTGCTGATAGCCCTCGTAATCGTTTTTCATTTCGGTCAGCATGTTGAGGCGGGAGTTGGCTGACTGCAGCCGGTTGGAGGCCTGGTTATATTCCTCCTGCGTCTTATTTATCTCGATTATTAATTGTTTTAGCTGTTCCGCATTTTTCCCTTTGAGCGCTTCAATCTGTCTTTTCTTTTCTTCCAGGGCGGCGGCGGCCTCTTTTTGGGCGTTTATCGCTTCAACAATATTCCGGCGTTCGCGTTCAAGAGCTTTGAAGCGCTCTTCTGCGCGCTGGTTGCGCTGAAAAATATTCTGCCGCATAGTCTCGTAGCGGCTGATGTTGGATTTGACGTCTGATAAATTATTCAGCGCGGATAATATCTTGTTTTTTTCCGCCTCTAATTCTGCGCTCTGGGAAGCAAGGCGCGCGTTAAATTTCTTTAGCTGTTCTTCTTCCTCCACCAGCTCACGGGTTTGAATGGTTATCTTTGCCCTGAGCTCTTCCAGCGCCTGGCTGTCTCCGTGCGCGGCTTGATTTAAAGCGTTTTGAGAAGCGGCGGCGTTTTGCAGCTCGGCTTCCAGGCGTTGGCTGTCCTTAATCAGGTTTTCCGCCCGCTCGTTAAAGAGCAGGCATTCGCCGCTTTCCTTTTCAATGGCCGCCGTAAGGCTTAGAATGGAGGCTCTTGCCTGAGCCAAATCCTCTTCCAGACCTGAAATCCGGCTTTCTGTCTGGGAAAGCTGTGCGTTCAGTTCTCCTGCTAAGCGGGTTTTTTCCTCCTGTTCCCCCTCTATGGACTGCATACCGGCTCTTATTTCTTCTTTTTTGCGCTCGGAAATACCATGCTGATAAAGATAGAAATTGACCTCCAGTTCCCTGAGCTTTTCACGCAGCAGCAGGTATTGCTGGGCTTTGTCAGACTGCTCCTTTAAGGGCTCGAGACGAGAGCCTAATTCGTTTAGGATATCTCCCAGACGGGAGAGATTGTCCCGGGTGCGCTCCAGACGGCGCTCAGCCTCCAGCTTTTTGGTTTTATATTTCATTATGCCCGCGGCTTCTTCAAAGACCGCGCGCCGTTCTTCAGTTTTATTGGAAAGGATATTGTCTATTTTGCCTTGGCCGATTATGGAATAGCCTTCCTTGCCTATGCCGGTATCCAGGAATAATTCTATAACGTCCTTTAGACGGCATGCGTTTTTATTAATATAATATTCGCTTTCGCCGCTGCGGTAAAGCCGGCGGGTTATGGCTACCTCGGAATAATCTATGGGCAGCTCTCTGTCAGTATTGTCAAATAGCAGGGTAACCTCGCAGAAGGACAGCTTTTTGCGTGTTTGAGTGCCTCCAAAAATTATATCCTCCATTTTGCCGCCGCGGAGCTGCTTGGCGCTTTGCTCGCCGAGCACCCAGCGCACGGCGTCTCCGACGTTGCTTTTGCCGCTCCCGTTTGGGCCGACTATGGCAGTTATTCCCTTAGTAAAGCGCAGCTCTGCTTTATCGGCAAAGGATTTGAAGCCGTATATATCAAGGCTTTTTAAAAACAAAACGTATCTGCCCCCATAGCAGCTGATATTTGCAGCCGCGTTGAATATCTGTTAGATGTTCACAAACTAATTAATTATATCATAATTAAAAGGATTTGTACAGCTATGAACTATGGAACAGAGCTGAAATTCAAGCAATATTTAAAATGTTGAATTTTCAGCGTTGCGATATTATTTTTCTGCTAAAGCATGTTAATATTGTGCATTGAAAATAAATTTAGATTTTATTATAATTAATAATGTCAATTATTAAAAAGGAGGTTTTTTCATGAAAAAAGGCGTTAAGCTTCTTATTTGCGCGCTTTGCCTTGTTTTCTGCCTGGGAATGCTCGCAGGCTGCGACGGGGGCGGAAGCGATAGTACGGCTACACCGGCGCCGACAGGCAACGCCACATCCAATGCCACGTCTTCAGGTGAGGCCCAGAATCCATATCTTAGGCCAAGGGATGAGAGCTTGCAGAATGCTATAAAGGAAGGCGAAACCTATCGCTATTTCATTTATACGACAACTGACGCGAACAATCCTTTTGAATCGATGGACGAAGAGGGCAGAGAGTACAATATGAACCGTAAAAACGCGTATGAGCAGCATTACGGCATCACTATAGAATATGTAGTGACAACTGGAAGCTGGTATGTTGACTTTGCTTCTGCGGCGTTTGCGGGTATTCCCACTACAGATATTTATCATGCGGGCGGTCCCTTTACCATGTATACCAACTATAATTATCAGGGTAATCCGGGCAGCGTGCTGGAGCCGCTGAGCCAGTATTCGCAGTATGCTGATTTTACTGACGGCGAATGGTTTGACCAGGTCAGCCAGGAGGTTACAACCTACGGCGGACAGCTGTATTTTGCGGTTCCCAATGGGGTAGGCATAGATAGCGTTTCTTCTAATTTAGTTGTTATATTCAATAAGCAGATATTGGAAGCAGCTGGCTACGAGGATACCGAAATATATGAAATGTGGCGCAACAAGGAATGGAATTGGGATATCTTTAGAGAAATTGCTCAAAATACTACTGATTTGGACAATGAGATTTACGGAATAACCACGAGTGAGAATAATGCGCTTATGTGGGGACTTTTGCCCAGCAATGACGCTGCTATTCTTTCTCAGGTAGAGGATGAGGAATCCGGCCAGTCTTACTGGGCTTTCTCGGGTAATACCGATAATGCTTTGGAAGCGTGGGATTTCTTCATTCAGATAGGCAAGGATAATTCCATTCTGATATCTAATGCGACTGAGGTTACAGCGTTCCGTTCTGGCGGCCTGGCTATGATGGTTACATATGCCAACCGTGCGGACACCTTGACCAATTACCGTCAGTATCCTGAATTTGGAATAGTACCTGTTCCTATGGGTCCTAAGGCTGATGATTATGTTTCAACAAACAACTGGTTCACTCCTCTTTGCGTATTCAAGAACACAGCCAATCCTGCCGGTTCAGTTCAGCTGCTTTCTGAATACTTAGCTCCCAGATATGCTAAGAGCAGCGAGGAGGCTCAGGCTATGTTTGAAGCTAGTGCGGTAAGCATGGTTTGCGACGACGAGTCCATAGAAGTGCTTCGCACTATTCCGGATATATCCATTACTGAGCCGTATATAATTTACTGGAGCACTCCTAGCTTCAGCGATGGAAATGTTGATATGGCTCTCTGCAATCTTTATACCGACCATAATACTAACTTTATCAGCGGAGCGGAGACTCCTGCAGTATTGTTTGAATCTATAGAGGATGCGTTGAATAATGCGCTTAAAGACGCTCAAATAATACTGAGCAACTGATATTGACTTAGAACCGAAATAGCGTTAAATGATAAAACGCCGTGCATGCTGGTTTGTGCACGGCGTTTTTATTGCATGGCATGTTTTTGGTTGGGGTATTTCCAGCCTTGCTTCGGAGCGCCGCGCGGCGGGCGGGCAATATAAATGGGCGCGCGGGGGAAAGACGGCTGAGAAGAGAAAAAGAATGGAAAAGGGAAAGAGAGGGAAAATGGGGAAGGTTCGGGCGCGCCCTCATTAATGGCTCCGCGGCAGGGGAAAGATAAAAAGGGATTAGGAAGAGAGAAAAATAGTGGGAGTAGGAGGGCTGGGGAGGCTGAGCGGAGCCGGGCGGGCAGGGCCGCGCAGCAACGAGAAAAGAGATATCTAGAAGCTGAATTGGTAACCGGGGTTCCGCCCCGCCCTTTAAAGGAGGGCGCCGCAGGGCTGCGGGGTCTAGCTTTTTAATGCATTAATGGAATTTTCTTTAAGCTCCCGGTTATTTTTTTGCGCCCACGGCCCCTGGGGGGCAAGCCCCCAGGGGCCTATTAACAGACCCCCGCCCGCTTTGCGCGTTCTAGGGGCATTTTATCTGTTATCTGAAAACGGCAGTATTTCACAGGCGTCCTCAGTTATGAATATCAATATAAAAGAATTTTCGTCGATTTTTTCAAAAAATAGTACGGCATCATTTCGTCAGCTCCGTTTTATTTTTTATGTAATTTTAGGATATTATTTGTTTTTTTATTTGCTGATTTAAAATTACTTATCTTATTGCATATAATTATTATCGTAATGCTTAAATAATACCTGCCTTTATAAACTAAATGTAAATTATTTGTTTGTATTTGGAAAAATTCTTAAGTGGTTTTTTGATTTTCATATTGCTTTTTAAAAATCAATATAGTATAATATGCTTACATATCAAAATGGACTTTTGTTCAAATATTATTAAGGAGGTAAAGCTTAATGAAAAAAAGTATCAAGATACTGATATGTGCGCTGTGTCTCGTTTTCTGCTTAGGCATGCTTGCGGGCTGCGGTGATACTGGTACGGACGCTACGGCGACCCCTGCGCCTACCGGTAATGCAACTTCTAACGCAACATCATCATCCGACGCTCAGGATCCTTATCTCAGACCTAGAGATGAGAGCTTGAAAAATGCAATCAAGGAGGGCGAGACTTACAGGTATTTTATTTATACCACAAACGACCCCAGCAATCCGTTTGAGGCTGATAGCGATGAGAACAGAGAATTCAACCTTAATAGAAAGAGCCATTATGAGGCGGCTTACGGAATTACCATCGAATATGTCGTTACTGTAGCGGACTGGGCTAACAGCTTCGTTGCAGCGGCGTATGCTGGTACTCCTACAACGGATATATTCCATGCCGGCGGTCCGTTTACCATGTATACTCAGTACAATTACCAGGGCAATCCGGGAGCTACAATCGAACCGCTGAGTCAGTATAAAGAATATGCGGATTTCGAGGATCCCGAATGGTTTGATACTGAAAGCCAGAAGGTTACCACCTTTAGCGGCGACCTTTATTTTGCGGTTCCCAATCAGATAGGCGTAGACGCTGTATCCCTGAATCTGGTCGTAATGTTTAATAAGGCCATACTTGAGGGAGCTGGCTACGAAGATACCGAGATATACGATATGTGGCGCAATAAAGAATGGAATTGGGACATCTTCAGACAGATAGCCAGAGAGACTACAGACCTTGACAATGAGGTTTACGGTGTTACTATCGGCCAGAATAACTCCCTTATGTGGGGTCTGCTGCCCAGCAATAACGCCGCTATCCTTTCTCAGGTAGAGGATGAGGAATCTGGTCAGTCCTATTGGGCTTTCTCGGGCAATAGCAATAATGCTCTTGAAGCTTGGAATTTCTTCATTGAGATGGGCAAGGATAATTCCATCCTTATGAATCATAATCTTGAGGAAGCTACTTCCTTCCGTGCTGGAAACGTAGGTATGATGATTACATACGCTAACCGTGCCGGCCAGATTACCAATTACCGTCAGTATCCTGAATTTGGCATAGTGCCTGTTCCTATTGGTCCGCAGGCTGACGATTATGTTTCTTCCTGCAACTGGTTCACTCCTTTGTGCGTATTTAAGGGTACGGCCAATCCTGCCGGTTCGGTTCAGGTGCTGTCTGAGTACTGCGTAGGCAGATATGCCAAGAGCAGCCCCGAAGCTCAGGCTCAGTTTGATGCCGGCGCTATAAGCGTGGTCTGCGACGATGAATCCATAGAGGTGCTGAGGAGCATACCTGAAATTTCAGTTACCGAGCCTTACATTATCTATTGGAGTACTCCTACGTTCAACAATGGTACCAGCGAAATCGCTCTGTGCCGGCTCTTCTGGGAACACAACCAGAACTTTGTAGACGGGTCTGAAACTCCGTCCGTTCTGTTCGAGTCAGTATCGGACGCGCTTAATCAGGCGCTTAAGGATGCTCAGATTATCCTTTCATAATTAAATGAAACGGCATAGCTGGGCGTGACGCCCAAAGTAGTGCAGTTTTGTTTCAAATTACAAATTGGCTCGGAGAGAGCAAGAGATTATTCTCTTCGGGCCAATTTTTCAATATTATGCTTTACTTCCTAAATACATTTTATTTATTATTTTTTCTGAAAAGTTCAACTCAACATATGCATGCTTATCATAAGTACGAATAGATAATAGAATCAAAGCACAACGCGTTTTTGCATAAATACTCGCTGCGTCCGCTTTGCTGCACGGTTCTAAAATACGCCCAGAGTATATCTTCTCCCCTATGCCGCGCATCCATCAACGGGCTCTTAAGCAAAAATCTCCGACCGCAGAGAAAAAAGAAATTTTCTGGTTTTGCAAAGCGGTAGGATGCAGAAATACCGGGCGCATTTCAAGAACGACAACGCAGCAAAACCGAACAATTTACCCGCTCGGCGGCGCATTGTACTCTTATTGTATTGGCTACCCATATAATAATGCATCGTATTATGCATTTAAATAAAAGGAGGTCGTATATGAAAAGTTACATTAGAGTTATCGTCTGTGCGTTGTGTTTGGTCTTTTGTATGAGTTTTCTGGCCGGCTGCGGCGGCAATGAGGCTGAAGCCAGCGCAACTCCCGCGCCTTCTGGCAGTCAAACGGCGGTAAGCACTCCTAAAACAGATACCTATCTTATGGATAGGGATGAAAATCTTAAGAATGCCATAAAGCAAGGGGAAATTTACAGGTATTTTGAATGGATAATTAATGATACTGAAGACCCGTTTGCGGCTTCAACTGTGGAGGATAGGGAGTTTTTTATGAATCGCCGGAACGCTGTTGAACAGAAATACGGCATAACTATTCAATATGTGGCGGTTACGTCTAATTGGGTTCAGGACTTTGCCGCTGCGGCTTATGCCGGAGCGCCCACTACTGACGTTTATAATGCCGGCGGTCCCTTTACAATGTACACAAACTATAACTATCAGGGTAATCCCGGCAGCGTGCTGGAACCTCTGACGCAGTATTCGGAATACGCAGATTTTAACGACTCAGAATGGTACGACACCCAAAGCCAGAAGGTGGCGACTTTCAGCGGCCAGCTTTACTTTGCAATACCTAATATGATAGGTGTGAGCGGCGTATCCTTAAATCAGGTGGTGTTCTTTAATAAAGAAATTCTGGCCGCAAACGGTTTTGAAGACAACGAAGTATACAGAATGTATAAGGACGGAACCTGGACATGGGAGAAATTCCGTGAAATAGCTAGTGCGTGTACTGATTTGGATAATGATATTTACGGTATTACGACAGGAGAAAACAATGCGCTGATGTGGGGCCTGATGTCCAGCAATAACGCGGCTATTCTTTCACAGGTAGAGAATGAGGAATCAGGTCAAACTTATTGGAGCTTTACGGGAGACAGCGATAATGCGCTTGAGGCCTGGGATTTTTTTATACAATTAGGAAAGGACCAGTCAATCCATCTTCCGATGCAACCGCTCGAAGCCACGCTTTTTCAGACTGGCAATACGGCGATGATGTCTACATATGTAAATCGTGCCGTTACGTTGACAAGCGCGAACGCATATCCGCAGTTTGGTATAGTGCCTGTGCCTAAGGGCCCGCAGGCGGATAATTATGTTTCCTCATGCAATTGGTTTGTGCCGCTATGCGTATTTAAGGGCACGTCTAATCCTGCAGGCTCAGTACAGTTCATGTCCGAATACTGCGCTCCTCGATATGCTAAAAGCAGCAAGGAGGCCATGGCCTCTTTTGATGCGGACGCTATGAAGCTGGTCTGCGATGAGGAAAGCATAGAGGTGCTTAGAAGCATACCTGAAATATCTATAACCGAGCCTTATATAATATATTGGGCCACTCCGACATTTAATTCGGGGACAGGTGAATTGACTTTGTCGTCCCTTTATGGTAACTTTAACGAGGCTTTTATAGAGGGCTCGCAAACCCCTGCGGTATTGTTTGAATCAGTTAAAGAAGCGCTCAACGAGGCGCTTAAGGACGCGCAGATTATTCTTTCTACCGACGAATAAACAGAGCGGGTTCTGAAATAATATTCCTGATGAGCCGCTTAGTTAAATTAAACGGCGCTTAGACAATGTAATCACAGTACGCCGCAGAGGGGCAAATTGTTCGGTTTTACTGTGCTGCTGTCCGCAATACTAAGTCCGCCGGCAAGCGGCATGCCTTTATTAGTATTTTTCAAGCTTTATTAATCCTTGAAAGTAAATTATATAATAGTGGGAATCAAGGCGTTAATGTTGCGCCGTACTGATTATTAATAATCAGTACGGCGCATTGTTGTTTTATTGGTGTCCAGGCTTTATTTTCCCCCGCCCACCCACCCCCTCTTCGGCGCGCATCCGTTTTTTCTGCAATATACCCTCAGTTTAGATGAAGCTGCTTTAGCAGCTTCATCTAAACTGAGGGTACCCGACGTTTAAAAAATAAGCGGCCGGCCCAGGCGCAAATAAAATGCGCTGGGCCGGCCGCGCTTAGCGGACAAAAGTTTTTAATTCAGGGCTTGTTCTATATCCGAAATTATATCCTCAACATTTTCAATGCCTACTGAAAAACGTATTAAATCCGGGCTGACTCCGGCGTCTGCAAGCTGCTGGTCGGTAAGCTGGCGGTGAGTGGTGCTGGCCGGATGCAGTACGCAGGTGCGCGCGTCAGCCACATGGGTGACAATCGCAGCCAGCTTAAGCCTATCCATAAATTTCATAGCCGCTTCCCGGCCTCCCTTCACGCCAAAGCTTACTACGCCCGAGCAGCCGTTGGGCAAATATTTTTCTGCAAGCCGGTGATTTTTATTGCTGTCAAGGCCGGGATAATTGACCCATGAAATCTTAGGATTGTTTTCCAAGTATTCTGCGACCTTGAGAGCGTTTGAGGAATGCCTTTCCATGCGGAGAGCCAGGGTTTCCAAACCCAGATTGAGAATAAAGGCGCTCATGGCTTGAGGAGTGCTGCCTAAATCTCTCATGAGCTGTACCCGCGCCTTGGTTATAAACGCGGCTTTCCCAAAATCCTTAGTATAGGTTACGCCATGATAGCTTTGGTCAGGCTGCGTCATGCCGGGAAAATTGCCTCTGGTCCAGTCAAATTTGCCGCTGTCCACTATCATGCCCCCTACTACGGTTGCATGTCCGTCCATATATTTGGAAGTGGAATGCACTACTATGTCGGCGCCGAATTCAAAGGGACGGCAGAGTATAGGGGTGGGGAAGGTATTGTCCACTATAAGGGGTATGCTGTGGGCATGAGCCGCTTGCGCAAATTTTTCTATATCCAACACGTCTAAGGAGGGGTTGGTCAAGGATTCGCCGTAAATAAGCTTGGTTCTGCCGTCAATTTGAGCTTCGATTTCTTCCAGGCTGGCGTTGGGCAGAATAAATCTGCATTCTATATCCATGCGCTTGAGAGTAACGGAGAAAAGGTTGACCGTTCCTCCGTAAATCGCTGAGCTGCAAACAAAGTTATCTCCAGCCGAGCATAAATTCAATATGCTTATAAGAATAGCCGCCTGTCCGGAGGAGGTCATCATGGCGCCGACGCCCCCTTCTAATTGGGAAACCTTTTCTTCTACAAAGGCTACGCTGGGATTGCTTATCCTGCTGTACATATGTCCTTCCTGCTTTAAATCGAATAATTCGCCCAGCGTCTGCGCCGAATCATATTTATAGGTGGTGCTCTGGTAAATAGGCATTACGCGCGGCTCCCCGTTTTTAGGAGAGTAGCCGGCCTGTATGCAAATAGTTTCGGGTTTCATGATTATTATTCCTCCTCTGTTATTAATTCTCTTACGCGGAATTTAACGCCCAGCTCCCTGGCGATATTCCGGCATTCCTCAATTTCCGCTTTATCCATTACGTCTACGACGCTTAATATTACGTTGGGTACATATTCTTTTACCCTCCGAGCAAAATCCAGCATTTCATCAAAGCCCCTTTTGCCCTCGCAGCATTGGCAAAGCTCCTGATAATGCTCTGCCGTCGAAGCGTTTAAGCTTATGCTTATGGTATCCACCAGCCCCTTGAACAGCGGCGAAGTGTCCCTGCCTGCAATCATGGATGCATGCCCGTTTGTATTTATGCGTATGGGAGTGCGGAACCTTTTTAAATACCGGCAGATTTCAAGGAGCACCTCCAGCCGTTCGGTAGGCTCGCCAAAGCCGCAGAAAACTATCTCGTCGTATTTTTCAGGATTGGGTATTAATTCTATTACCTGCTCCGCGCTGGGCTCTTTTTCCAGCCATAGCTTTTGACCGCCCATGTTGTCTGTTTTAGAGCGTATGCAGAATACGCAGCTATTGGTGCATCTGTTTGTTAGGTTGATGTAGAGGGAATTTCCCAGGGTGTATATGTAGTTGTCCAAATTATTAACTTCCTTTCCGCGCTTTTAAGAACTTGCGCCCTGACGGCTTATTTATTCATTCTTAAAAAGCTTTTGGGCGTTAAGGCAGGTCTGGCTTGCCGCCTCCTTAAAGTCCGTATTCCAAATTTCCGCCAGTTTCTGCGCTACATGCAATACATAAGCCGGCTCGTTGCGCTTTCCTCTTAACGGCTCGGGCGCCATATACGGGCTGTCCGTCTCTATAAGCACCTTTTCTTTCTGGGCGGCCGCAGCCGTTTCAACCGCCTGGCGAGCGTTTTTAAAGGTGAGCACTCCTGAAAAGGAGATATAGAGCCCCAGCTTTAAAAATTGTTCCGCCTTGCCCGGACTGCCCGAAAAGCAATGCACTACCCCACGCAGCCGGCCCCTGAAGGAGGATAGAATTTCCAGCATGTCCCCGCAAGCATCCCGCTCATGCAGGCTTACCGGCTTATTAAGGCTGGCTGCCAGCTCCATTTGTTCTCTAAGGGCGTCCTTCTGCTTCTGGCGGGGAGCTCCCTCATAATGGTAGTCCAGGCCGATTTCGCCCAGAGCCAGGCATTTTTCATGCTTTAACAGTACTTCCAGCTCCTTTAGAGAAGCGGAATTCATTTTTAGAGTATCGTGAGGATAAAAGCCCGCGCCAAACCAGACGTGCGGATATTTTTCCGCGTATTGGCACGCCATGCGGGAGGAAGAAAGGTCAGTACCTACCCAGAGAATGCTTTTTATCCCTTTTTCGGGCATTGCCTGAATAATTTCGTCCCGTTCCTTGTCAAAACGGCTGTCGTCCATATGGCAGTGAGTGTCAAAAAGCAGCCGTTCCATTTATCTCACCTTAGCTCCCGCGCCCAGAATGGCTTCGGGCGAAATCAGCTTTAATTCGCCTTTGTCATTTTCTCCGCAGAGTATCATGCCCTGACTGAGTATTCCGCGAAGCTTGGCCGGCTTAAGATTAGCCACTACCACGACCTCTTTGCCTATAAGCTCTTCGGGGGCATACCAATCAGCTATGCCTGAAACAATGGTGCGTTCTTCTCCTATGTCAACTATGGATTTAAGCAGCCTGTCCGCGCCCTTTACCCGCTCCGAATGCTTTATAACCCCTATTCTTAAATCCAGCCTGTCAAATTGGTCTATGGTTATCTCTTCCTTTGAAGCTTCTTCCGGGACGGAATTGGCGCTATCTGCTTTGGAGGAAGAAGGGGCATTTTCGGCCGCGCCGCTTTTTTGCGCCGTGGCTTTAACTGCTCTGGAGGGGCTGAGCGCTTCAAGCGCCTGTAATTCCTTAAGCATATCTATTCTGGGGAAAAGCGCGTCGGGCTTAACTATATTGCTTCCCGGCTCCAATCCGCCGAAAGCGCTCAGGCTGTCCCAGGAGGTTTTATCGGTATTGAGCGCCTTAAATATCTGCGCGCTGGTCCTGACCATTACCGGGCTGCTTAATATTCCTATTATGCGCAGGCTTTCAGCCAGATTGTACAGCACCGTGCCCAGTCTGGCCCGCTGCAGTTCATCCTTTGCCAGCGCCCAGGGCATAGTCTGGTCTATATATTTGTTGCAGCGGGAAATATACTGCCAGAGTATTGCCAGAGCCGAGGAAAACTGCAATTCATCCATTTTTTCGGCGTACTCCTTTATGGTCTCCATGCATAACGCCCGCAGCTCTCCGTCCGGCTCGCACGGCGCTTCAGGCGCGGGCAATACGCCGTTAAAGTATTTGTCTATCATGGCTGTCGTGCGGCTTAAAAGGTTGCCTAGGTCGTTGGCTAAATCGCTGTTTATACGGTTTATAAGAGCCTCGTTGGTAAAATTGCCGTCCGAACCGAAGCTCATTTCGCGCATAAGGAAATAACGCAGGGAGTCCGAACCATAGCGTTCGCAGAGAGCTACTGGGTCCACAACGTTGCCCCGGCTCTTGCTCATCTTTTCCCCGCCGAAAACCAGCCAGCCGTGCCCAAATACCTGCTCGGGCAAGGGCAGGTCCAGCGCCATAAGTATTGCCGGCCAGATTATCGTATGGAAGCGCACGATTTCCTTGCCTACCAGATGAAGCTGGGCGGGCCAATATTTTTTGAAGAGGGAATCATCCTCTGAAAGATAGCCCAGAGCGGTTATATAGTTGGTCAGCGCGTCCAGCCAGACGTAAACGGTGTGGTTCTGGTCAAAGGGCACGGGAATACCCCATTTAACAGAGGTGCGGGAAACGCATAAGTCCTCCAGGCCGGGCAGCAGGAAATTATTAAGCATTTCATTGCGGCGGGAAACCGGCTGTATAAATTCGGGGTGCTCCTCTATATATTTAATCAGCCTGTCCTGATAGGCGCTGAGGCGGAAGAAATAGCTTTCCTCCTTCATCTTCTGCACGGGCCTCCCGCAGTCGGGGCACATGCCGTCCTTAAGCTGGGTTTCTGTCCAGAAGGATTCGCAGGGCGTGCAGTACCAGCCCTCGTATTCGCTTTTATATATGTCTCCCTTGTCGTACAGCTTTTTGAATATCTGCTGCACGCATTTTACATGCTCCTCGTCGGTAGTGCGGATATATTTATCATATTTAACGTCCATCAGCTCCCAGAGCGCCTTGATATTTTTCACTATGCCGTCCACATATTCCTTGGGGGATACGTTGGCTTCGGCGGCTTTTTTGGCTATCTTCTGGCCGTGCTCGTCCGAGCCGGTAAGAAAGAATACGTCGCAGCCTCTCAGTTTTTTATATCTGGCCATTGTGTCGGCGGCTACCGAGCAGTAGCTGTGCCCGATATGCAGATTATCGCTGGGATAATATATGGGCGTGGTAATATAATAGGTTTCCTTTTTCATTTTTCATCCTTTCCGCCCGGGACGGGCTGATAAAATAAAAAGCGGCTTCCTCGCCAGGGGCGAGAAAACCGCGGTACCACCCTGATTCCCGTCTACCGCCCATATTTAAAAGGGGATAAAACGGCTCATTAAGCCTTATAACGGGGGCGAACCGAAAAACTCCGCAATCCATGCTTCACGCCTTTCCTGCCGCCGGCTTTCACCTTTGCCCGGCTCTCTTTCGGCCCCAGTCAAGCGCTACTTAATTGCTTCTTTGCCTTTAAATATTAAAGATAGTTTCCTTTAATTTAATATATTTTATGCATTGAAAGTATTTTTGTCAAGCGGTTTGCTCTATGGCTGCCTGCCGCGGCGGGAAAACTTTTTCTGCGCGGCAAGCGCGGAGCTCAACGCGGCTTTGCTATTGCCGCGCCTCTTAATTATTTCAGCCTTTTTTGTTTTTTATGTGCCGGTGCGCCAGGTATACGGCGCTTCCTGCCGCCGCGAGGCTTAATACGGCTATTATTGCCATAATGGGTAGGGAGTACTGATTTTTATCATTTCCCGGAGAGGGCAGGAGGGTAACGGCGGCGGACGGCGGCAAAACGCGTGAATTGGATAAAGAGGCTTGGGGCGCGTATGCGCTGCTGTAAGCGGCCGTTTTTCCAGAGGTGCGCTCCGGCCGGGGAGTGCGGGGCGTGCGCTCGGGCGAAGGCGAGGGCTCCGGAGTTGCTTCGGGCGTATTTTCGGCCGGAGGGGAAGCGGAGGGCTGGAGCATTAAATTAAGGAAGCGGTGTTCAAATTCCAGATGATATATGTATTCCTCCAGCGTAAAAAGCTGATGAGTTTCGGGAATATTTGCCCAGTATTCGTCCTTGGGCACCCGATAAACGTAAAGTCCCTGGTCGGTTTTAAGAGTGATTACGTCAAAGGCGGGTATGCCGTCATAGTCGTAAACGGATATGCCGTCTGAGGGCAGCATAAATCTAGTGCCGCTGTCCGCGCCCGTATATGCTGGCGTATAGTATAATGTGTAACCTTGGCTAATAGAAGATTCTCTGCAACTGTAGCGCGTATCGCTTACGGTATATATGCCCTGTATATCGGCGCCCAACGCTTTGACTGCGTCATAGGCTTGCTCCTTAAATTTGATAAATTTTTGCTGTTTTAAGGATAGCCAGATAATAAACAGCGTGTATGCGGAAAAAGCAGATTGGATAAAGCGCTGAAATGCATTAGTCCTTGCGCAGTAATATTAAAAATACTATCTATATAATAGCTTGTTCAGAGCAAATGTCAATAGGCGCGGGTTTATTTTAAAAATTTTATTGCACATATTTGTAAAATAAAAGGAATATTTTGATTGTTGTATATGGGCCTGAATGAATATATAATTATGGTACATAATAAATGGAGGAATAAGAAATGTCCGTAAAAACAGGCGGAAAAAATAAATGTACCCAGTCGGGGAGCGGAGCCGTTTATTCTAATAAAAGGCACATAAACGGACAACCGAAGGGTTCAGAGCATAGAATAGAAGTGAGGGAGAGTCTGGCCAGAGGCTATAGGCGCTGGGCCAGGGTAAATCTTGAGCTTGCTCAATATTGTCTCTGCGCCGAAAACGACCTCCCTGTTTCAACAAAAGGTACGACGGAGAGTGATAAGGATTGCCAAAACGAGGAGAAATATATTACGCCGATTTAAGCCCCGTGGTAGGGTCCGAGCAAGGCGGAATACGGCCCGTATTGATAGTTCAGAACGATATAGGGAATAAATACAGCCCTACTATTATCGTCGCCGCCATAACCTCAAAGATAGACAAGGCTAAAATGCCTACTCATATAGAGCTGGATGCTTACAGTCATGGACTGGCCAAGGATTCTGTCGTGCTTCTGGAGCAAATACGGACTATAGATAAGAGACGCCTTAGGGATAAGATAGGCGGCCTGACTTTAGAGGATATGAAGACTGTAAATAACGGGCTTATGATAAGTCTCGGCTGCGCCGCGGCCGATTGATAAATATAGATAGCCTGCCTTTAATCAGAGGATTCAAGCTGCGGACGGGCGCGGTTCTGCGATTAGAAAGCGTGAGCAGGGCCGTGAGTTGGCGGCTGAAAAAAAGGGGGGCGGGGCGCTGGCAGGCGCGCGCATAGCGCGCCTGCCGGAGCCGGGCTTTCAGCCCGGCTGGGCGGCCGCAGGCCGCCGGCGCCCCGCCCCCCTTTTTTTCAGCCGCCAACTCACGGGCCAATGTCGGACCGCTTTTTATAAGGCTTTTATTAAGAGCGTAAACGCGGGGGTTAATGTTACTGCCGTATAAGCGCGGGTTAATAAATTTTCTGCGCCCAGGTAAAATTTTTGCGTATTGTGATATAATATACAAAAAGCATGTTATTGTCATAAAAGCATCTGCGGAAAGGCGGGAAACTATGAAGAAACCGGGGAAAAATGCGCTTAGGGAAATAAGCGACTATCTTGCAATAATTTTTGGAGCCGCGCTGTCGGGCGTCGGCTTTAACTGGTTTATAATTCCCAATCATATCTCTCCCGGAGGGGTGAGCGGCGTTGCTACTATTATTCATTATCTTATCCCTGCCATTCCTGTCGGCCTTATGATTATAGCTATAAATATTCCGCTTTTCCTGGTGAGCTGGAAGGAACTGGGGAGGGGATTTGGCATTAAATCCCTGGTGGGCACTCTGGTTTTATCCCTGGCTACAGATTACATTCATATTCCGGCGCTGGTGGACGACCCGCTGCTGGCGGGAGTGTTCGGCGGAGTTATGTACGGCGCCGGCCTGGGCATAGTCCTAAGGAATAACGGCAGCACAGGGGGTACCGATATCCTGGCCAAGCTTATATTTAAGCGCTTTCCCGCGCGCAGCCTGGGCACATATATCCTGATATTTGATTTTGTAATTATAGTCGCTTCAGGTATTGCCAACAGAAGCGTCAACGTCGCGCTGTATTCTCTTATAGCGGTTTTTGCCAGCACTAAGACTATCGACCTGCTGCAGGACGGCGTTACCAGCGCTAAGGCATATTATATAATAACTCATAAGGGAGCGGCTATAAGCGAGCGGGTGAATAATGAAATGAAGCGGGGAGTAACGGTAATGGACACCAAGGGCGCGTATACCGGAGAGCGTGCGCAGATGCTGCTCTGTCTTATAGTCCGCTCCGAAACGGCTCAGCTCAGGCGTATAGTCAAGCAGGAGGACCCCAAGGCGTTTTTGTTTATAGTAGACGCAAGGGAGGTAATTGGGAATGGCTTCGGGCCTGACGACCGCAAAACCCTGCTCTATGACCCTAAGAACTTTGAGTAGGGAAAAATAAACAGTAGCGCGCGGCAGGAAAATATGTTATAATTATACTCCCGCGCAGGCTGTTTTTATGGCGGCGCGGACAATTGAATATGGGGGCGTACTGGTTTCGACGGGGATGTCGGTGGCGGGATAAGCGAGCCGTGGTTCCGGTCACCACGTTAAACAATCGGGCGTAAATATAAACGCTAGAAATAATACTCAACCTGTAGCCGCTTAATTGCGGCTTCCGCCGGCCCGCGCCGCCTGCAGGAGCGGTTTACCGGCGTCATAATTGCAGGGAACGCCATTATCCAAAGCTTTGAGGGTAAGGTGTAAATATGAAGCTACCCGACTTCGGCCTTTGTCATTTGAGGCCGGAGAGCGGGGAATAAAAGCAACTGACTGCGCTCGGAGAAGGTCCCGCATCCGCATTTTCGGACAGGGGTTCAATTCCCCTCGCCTCCACCATAACAGGAACATAAAAAAGATATGTTCCGCAAAAGCCCCGATTTTATCGGGGTTTTTTGCTGTCCGAACACCGGGATTTCAAAGCGCATATTCGTAGATATAAAACGGCTGTTTTTGCTTTGAGGATAGGATTGAACTCCCGTACAACAGAATAACTGCTTCAAACGGCAGACAAGTCGCTGAAAACTTGTCTGCCGTTTCTGCGTTTTCACTACCCGAAGTTTTGCAAAAGACTTCGGGCTTTTTGTATAGCAAAACTACTGGCTAGGCCAGTGGTTCAAAAAAGCCTATGGCGATGAGGAAGAAAGAAAAACTCCCTTTGTTATAATAGACGTGCGGTCTGCCAACTGCACAACAATAGCAAAGGGAGGACATTTAAAATGGGCTTGAATGACATCAATAGTTTATCACATACGAAATGGAACTGCAAATATCACATCGTGTTACCGATAGTAATCTCAATCACACAGGGATTTACCTCTATTCCAAAGGCAAAA